>Ga0208610_100047_pt1 | contig 53945 bp, 50 predicted proteins | sample SubbioR11Jul_8A2_FD_184815 | JGI IMG/M metagenome (GOLD analysis project Ga0208610, IMG submission 184815) | Serpentinite rock and fluid subsurface biosphere microbial communities from McLaughlin Reserve, California, USA - CR11Jul_8A2 (SPAdes) | ecosystem: Environmental > Terrestrial > Deep... | reverse complement strand
CCCGCCGGCGACTTGGCCACCGCGCGCCAGTTCGGCGCGCGCATCGCGCACACCGCGCTGCGCTGGAAGAAGGGTCGCGGCTGAACGGCTTCAGGCGCCGCGCTGCGCCGCCTTCGGTCGGAACGCGGCGACGACTTCGGGTCGCGTCTCGACGTACGGGCCGCCGATCAACTGGATGCAGTAGGGCACGGCGGCGAAGATGCCGGGAATCGCGCCGCCGCCGTGCGTGTCCTTCAGGCCCTCGAGGGTCTGCGCGATCGCCTTCGGCTGGCCCGGCAGGTTGACGATCAGCGCCGCGTGAGCGTCGATCTCGCGCAGCACGCCCACCTGGCGCGACAAAACCGCGGTCGGCACGAAGGCGGCCGAGATCCGTCGCATCTGCTCGCCGAAGCCCGGCAGCTCGCGCGTGGCCACCGCCCGCGTCGCCTCGGGCGTGACGTCGCGTCGCGCCGGACCGGTGCCGCCGGTGGTGAGCACGAGGTCGCAGCCGACCTCATCGACCAGCTCGATCAGCGTGCGCTCGATCAGCGCCCGTTCGTCGGCGATCAGCCGCTCGTGCGCCTGCCAGGGCGAGGCGAGCGCGCGGTCGAGCCAGTCGCGCAGGCCGGGCAGGCCCTGGTCGGCATAGACGCCGGCGCTGGCGCGGTCCGAGACCGACACCAAGCCGACCACCAGTTCGTCCGGGTGCGAGCGCGCCGCTTTCATCGCCGGCTCAGTCCTGGCGCTGCCAAGGCGCAGCGGCGTGCTGGCGCAGCCAGCGATACAGCGCGCGCGAGTGCTTGGGCGGCAGACCGTCGTCGAGTTCGCGGCGCGCGGCGCGGATCAGCGCGCGCAGCGCCTGGACGTCGGCGGCCGGATGTTCGCGCACAAGCTCGGTCAGGGCGGCATCGTCGGCGAGCAGTCGTTCGCGCCAGCGTTCGCAGCGGTGCATCAGGTCGACCGCTTGACGCGAGTCGCCGGCCAGGTCTGCCAGTGCGCGCTCGATCGGTTCCGGATCGACCTGCCGCATCAGCTTGCCGACGTACTGCAGCTGGCGGCGGCGCGCCTCGTGGGCGCTGATCGCGCGCGCGGCGACGATCGCATCGCGCAGGGGATCGGGCAGCGGCACCCGCGCCAGTTGCGCGGCGTTCAGTCCGGTCAGCCGCTCGCCCAGTGCCTGCAGCGCGGTCATCTCCTTCTTGCGCTGCGTCTTGCTCGGGCGCGCGCTGGCGGCGGGCGGCAACGACGGGTCGGACAGGTCAGAACGCATCGCTGGCTATGATAGCGACCCACATTCATCCGACCGAGGCCACGGCTGCGTGCGCCGCGGCGCCGCGCACCGATGAATACGCCGTTTGCCTTCAGCCGCGCCCAGTTGCGTGAACTGGCGCACGCCGCGCTGGCGCACGCGCGCCGGCTCGGCGCCACCGATGCCCTGGCCGAGGTGAGCGAGTCGACCGGCCTGTCGGTGAGCACGCGCAAGATGCAGGTCGAGACGATCGAACACACGCGCGACAAGTCGGCTGCGGTGACGGTCTACCTCGGTGCCCGGCGCGGCCATGCCTCGACCTCGGATTTCGCGCCGGCGGCGATCGGCGACGCGGTGGCGGCGGCGTACAACATCGCCCGCTTCACGGCGCAGGACGAAGCCGCGGGGCTGCCGGACGCCGACACGCTTGAGCGCCAGCCGAAGGATCTCGATCTGTTCCATCCCTGGGCGTTGCGCACCGACGAGGCGATCGAACTGGCGCGCCGCGGCGAGCAGGCGGCCTTCGACACCGACCGCCGGATCGTCAACTCCGAGGGCGCCAACGTCTACACCTCCTCGGGCCACTTCGTGCTCGCCAACACGCTCGGCTTCGACGCCGGCTACGCCTACTCGCGCCACTCGCTGTCGGTGGCGCCGATCGCGCGCGACCGGCGCGGCATGCAGCGCGACGACTGGTTCACGTCGTCGCGGCTGCCGGGCCGGCTGGCGGCGCCGGAGGCGGTCGGTCGCTACGCCGCCGAGCGGGCGCTGGCGCGGCTGTCGGCGCGCAAGCTCGGCACGCGCACCTGTCCGGTGCTGTTCGAGGCGCCGCTGGCCACCGGGCTGCTCGGCAACCTGGTGCAGGCGGCCAGCGGCAGCGCGCTGTACCGCAAGGCCTCATTCCTGGTCGACGCCATCGGCCAGCCGCTGTTCGCCCCGCACGTCACCGTGCACGAGGCGCCGCACGTGCCGCAGGCCGCAGGCTCCAGCCCCTTCGACGAGGAAGGCGTGCGCGGACTCGAGCGCGACGTGGTCGCCGGCGGCATCCTGACCGGCTACTTCCTGTCGACCTACTCGGCTCGCAAGCTCGGCATGAAGAGCACCGGCAACGCCGGCGGCTCCTACAACCTGTCGCTGCACTCGACCCTGCGTCGCCCGAGCGACGACTTCGAGGCGATGCTGCGCAAGCTCGGCAGCGGATTGCTGGTGACCGAGCTGATCGGCCAAGGCGTCAACTACGTGACCGGCGACTACTCGCGCGGCGCGGCCGGCTTCTGGGTCGAGGGCGGAGCGATCCAGCATCCGGTCGAGGAGATCACGATCGCCGGCAACCTGCGCCAGATGTTCGCCAACCTGGTCGCGGTCGGCGCCGATACGGTGATTCGCGGCAGCAAGGTGAGCGGCTCGGTGATCGTCGACGGCATGACCGTCGGCGGTGGCTGATCGTCGCGATCCGATCGCGCGGCCGGCCGCGGCCACGCTCCCCGCGCACACCGCGGCGGCAGATCGGGGATTGCCCGCAATGGCGGCATCGGCAGCCGCCGGTGCTGTTGCCGGTTCTCGCGCCGCGCATACAATCGCGCGCCCGGCGACGCTTGATGCGCGTTCGCGCAGGTGCTCGCAACGCCTTCGGCCATGCCCTGATCGGCGCGCAGAAGGATCATCCAAAACTCCACCAGGAGACTTACATGCAACGTCGTTCCTTCATCGGGCGCGCCGCCGCCGGAGCCGCCGTCGCCGCGGTCGCCGCGCCGGCGGTCGTTCAGGCGCAGGCCGCACTGCGCTGGCGACTGGCCTCGAGCTTTCCCAAGGCGCTCGACACCATCTTCGGTGCCGCCGAGGGGTTCGCGGCCCAGGTGCGGGCCATGAGCGGCGGCCGGTTCCAGATCTCGGTGGCGGCGCCCGGCGAGATCGTGCCGGCCTTCGGCGTCGACGACGCGGTGCGCACCGGCACGGTCGAGATGACGCACACTGCGCCCTACTACTTCGTCGGCAAGAACGAAGCCTTCGCCTTCGGCACCGCGGTCCCGTTCGGCCTGAACGCGCGCCAGATCAACGCCTGGATGATGGACGGCAACGGCACGCGGCTGATGCGCGAGTTCTACGCCAATTACAACTTCGTCTCCTTCCCCGGCGGCAATACCGGTGCGCAGATGGGCGGCTTCTGGCGGCGCGAGATCAAATCGCTGGCCGAGATGCGCGGCCAGAAGTTCCGCATCGGCGGCTTCGGCGGCCGGGTGATGGAGCGCATCGGCTTGGTGCCGCAGATGATCCCGGCCGGCGAGATCTACACGGCCCTGGAGAGAGGCACGATCGACGCCGCCGAGTGGGTCGGTCCCTATGACGACGAGAAACTCGGCCTGGGGAAAGTGGCGCCGAACTACGCCTTCCCCGGCTTCTGGGAGGGCGGCGCGGCGCTCGAGTTCTGGGTCAATACCAAGGCCTTCGACGGCCTGTCGGCCGAGTACAAGGCGATCATCGAGGCGGCGGCGACGACTGCCTCCAAAGAGCTGATGGCCCGCTACGACGCCCGCAACCCGGCCGCGCTCAAGCGGCTGGTGGCCGGCGGCGTGCGGCTGTTCCGCTTCCCGCGCGACGTGATGGACGCCGCGTTCCGCGCGTCGCAGGAACTGTATGCGGACATCGGTGCCAAGAACCCGGCGTTCAAGAAGATCCACGACGACTACATGAGCTACCGGCGCGATGCCAACCTCTGGTTCCGTCTGTCGGAAGCCGCCTACGACGACTTCATGCAGGCGCAGAAGCTCTGACCGGTTCGGACCCGACGCTGCCGCTGCGCGGGTCCCGCCGGCAACGACAACGCCCCGCTTCGGCGGGGCGTTGTCGTCTGGTACCGGCCGCAGTCGTGTCGTGGCCGAACGCCGCCCGCTACTTCTTCTGATCCTGCTGCTTGATCGCCTCGAGCAGACCCTTCATCGGATCGTCGGCGGCCGGCGCGTTCGGGTCGGCCTCGATTCTCATCAGCGTCTCGCGGCCCTCGTGCAGTTGCTGTAGTTTTTCCTCCGGATCGACCTTGGGCGCGTCCAGTCCGAGCTGGTTGATGACCAGGCCCGGGTAGGCGATCACCGTCGCCACCATGATCAACTGCACGACGATGAAGGCGATCGAACCTTGGTAGATCTGCCCGGTGGTGACCGCCGGGATGGTCTCGCCGGTGACGCGGTCCTTGTAGTCGGTGCGGGCCGCGACGCTGCGCAGATAGAACAGGGCGAAGCCGAAGGGTGGCGTCAGGAACGAGGTCTGCAGGTTCATGGCGATGATCACGCCGAACCAGATCATGACCGCATCGACCGGCACCCCCGGCATCATCTCCGGCAGGATCTTGGCCGCCACCGGCGCCAGCAGCGGGATCACGATGAAGGCGATCTCGAAGAAGTCGATGAACATGCCGAGCAGGAACACCAGCACGTTGACCACGATCAGGAAGCCGAGCGCGCCGCCCGGCAGGTCGTCGAACAGGTGTTCGACCCAGATGTGGCCGTCGGCGGCGTTGAACGTGAAGCTGAAGACGGTGGCGCCGATCAGGATGAACATCACGAAGGTCGCCAGACGCGTCGTGTTGACCAGCGCCATCTTCAGCAGCGACAGGTCGAGCCGCTTGCGCGCCAGCGCCATGATCAGCGCGCCGACCGCGCCCATCGCACCGCCCTCGGTCGGCGTGGCCACGCCGAGGAAGATCGTGCCGAGCACGAGGAAGATCAGCACCAGCGGCGGAATCAGCACGAAAGTCACCTGCTCGGCCAGGCGCGACAGCAGTCCGAAGCGGGTGACGCGGTTGACGATCGCCAGCGCCAGCGCCAGCAGCGAGGCCACCGTCATCGACATGATGAACACCTCGTCGCCGGCGGCGGCGCGCTCGCGTTCGAGCAGCGGATTGAGCACGCTTTCGTGCACCTGCGACCACAGGTAGCCGACCGCGCCGCATAGCGCCAGCAGCGCGATCAGCGACACGTGGCCGCTGGCGCCGTTGGACTCGCGGTAGATGCGCGCCTCGGCCGGCAGCGCCGGCGTCCACGCCGGCCGCACCAGCGCCACGGCGATCACGAACAGCAGGTACAGGCCGACCAGCATCAACCCCGGCACCAGGGCGCCGGCGTACATGTCGCCGACCGAGCGGCCCATCTGGTCGGCGAGCACGATCAGCACCAGCGACGGCGGAATCGCCTGCGCCAGGGTGCCGGAGGCGGTGATCGTGCCGGTGGCGATCGTGCGGTTGTAGCCGTAGCGCAGCATGATCGGCAGCGAGATCAGGCCCATGCTGATCACCGCCGCCGCCACCACGCCGGTGGTGGCGGCCAGCAGCGCGCCGACCAGGATCACCGCGATCGCCAGTCCGCCGCGCACCGGGCCGAAAACCTGGCCGACGGTCTCGAGCAGGTCCTCCGCCATGCCGCTTTTCTCGAGGATGATGCCCATCAGCGTGAAAAACGGGATCGCCAGCAGCGTCTCGTTCGACATGATGCCGATGATGCGCAGGGGAAGCGCCTGGAACAGGGCGGCCGGGAACAGGCCGACCTCCATGCCGATGAAGCCGAACAGCAGGCCAGTGGCAGCGAGCGAGAAGGCGACCGGAAAGCCGGTCAGCAGGAACACGAGCAGCCCGGCAAACAGCAGCGGCACGAAATTGGCGGCGATCCAGGCGGTCACTTGGCGGCCTCCAGCCGGCGGGCAGTGTCCTCGCCGTGCTCCTGACCGGGCTCCTTGTGCGCGAGCGGATCGGCGATCAGTCCCTTGAGGAAGGCGATGCGTTTGATCAGTTCGGAGATCGACTGCGCCAGCAGCAGGCTCATGCCGACCGGCACCAGCAGGTAGATCGGCCAGCGGATCAGGCCGCCGGCATTGGCCGAGCGCTCGCCGCTGACGTAGGCGTTGACGAACAGCGGCCACGACATGTCGATCACCAGCACGCACAGCGGCATCAGAAACACGACGATGCCGACGATGTCGATGGCGTTGCGCAGCCGCGCCGACAGGCGGCTGGCGATGAAGTCGATGCGCACGTGGCCGTTGTGCAGGAACACGTAGCCGGCGGCCAGCATGAACACCGCCGCGAACAGGTACCACTGCAGTTCGAGCCAGGCGTTGGAGCCGATGCCGAAGGTCTTGCGCAGGGTGGCGTTGCCGGCGCTCACCAGCACCGCCGCCAGGATCAGCCAGATGACGAAGCGGCCGACTCGCTCGTTGACCCAGTCGATGCCGCGCGCCAGGGCGAGCAGGGGCTGCATCCGTTGTCTCCTTGTCCGTTCGCCGCGCACGGCGATCGTTGTTGACTGCGCGCGCCTGTGCCGGTGCGCTGAAAAGCGCGCGATTGTATCCGCCGGTGCTCTCGCCAACGGCCTCGGCACCGCCGGCCGCTCAGCGCTCGTTGGCCGGCTGCAATCAGCGCTGCCGCAGGCGCTGGTGCCAGAGCGCGACTTGACGATGCACCTGCGCCGGCGCCGTGCCGCCCAGGTGGTCGCGCGCCGCCACCGAGGCGTCGACCGTCAGCGACCGCAGTGCCTCGGCGCTCACCTGCGGCGCCAGCCGCTGCAGTTCGGCCAGCGGCAGCGCCGCCAGATCGCAGCCGCGCTCCTGCGCCAGGCGCACGGCGCTCGCCACCGCCTCGTGCGCGTCGCGAAACGGCAGCCCGCACCGCACCAGATGGTCGGCCAGATCGGTGGCGGTGGCGTAGCCCTCCTCGGCCGCGCGCCGCATCGCGCCGGCGTCGACCTCGATCCCGGGCACCAGCTCGGCGAAGGCGCGCAGTGTGTCGAGCAGGGTGTCGACCGCGTCGAACACAGGCTCCTTGTCCTCCTGGTTGTCCTTGTTGTAGGCGAGCGGCTGCCCCTTCATCAACATCAGCAGCGCCATCAGGTGGCCGACGACGCGCCCGCTCTTGCCGCGCGCCAGTTCCGGCACGTCCGGGTTCTTCTTCTGCGGCATGATCGACGAGCCGGTGGTGAAGCGGTCGGGCAGGCGCACGAAGCCGAAGCGCGGGCTCGCCCAGATCACCAGCTCCTCGCTCAGCCGCGACAGGTGCACCATCGCCAGCGCCGCCGCGGCGCAGAACTCGATCGCGAAGTCGCGGTCGCTGACCGCATCGAGCGAGTTGGCGGCCACCGCCTCGAAACCGAGCCGGCGGGCGACGAACTCGCGGTCGATCGGATAGCCGCTGCCCGCCAGCGCCGCGGCGCCGAGCGGCAGCCGGTTGACTCGGCTGCGCACTTCCAGCAGCCGCTCGCGGTCGCGCTCGAGCATCTCGACGTAGGCGAGCAGGTGGTGGCCGAAGGTGACCGGCTGCGCCACCTGCAGGTGGGTGAAGCCCGGCATCACGGTGGCCGCGTGCCGCTGCGCCTGCGCCACCAGCGCGCCCTGCAGGTGCGTGACCGCGGCGACGATCGCGTCGATCGCGCCGCGCAGCCACAGGCGCAGGTCGGTCGCCACCTGGTCGTTGCGCGAGCGGCCGGTGTGCAGCCGCTTGCCGGCGTCGCCCACCAGATCGGTGAGCCGGCGCTCGATGTTCAGGTGCACGTCTTCCAGCTCGAGCCGCCACTGGAACTCGCCGCGTTCGATCTCGCCGCCGATGCGTGCCAGGCCGCTTTCGATCGCCGCCAGATCGACCGCCGACAGCACGCCGACCTGCGCCAGCATCGCCGCGTGCGCCAGCGAGCCCTCGATGTCGGCCGCCGCCAGGCGTCGGTCGAAGCCGACGCTGGCGGTGAAGCGCAGCACGAAGTCGGCCACCGGCTCGGCGAAGCGCCCGGACCAGCCGGCGTCCTTCCGGTGTAGCGAAGATGAGGCGTGTTCGTCGTTCGACATCGGGCTTTGCGCGGCGCGCGCTTGGGCATACTGGCGGCGTCCGTGCGGCCCTGGCCGGGGCCGCGAGACGACGACAGCGCGGAAGTATAGGAGCGTGACCCGGAGCACCGTCGCCGCAAGTAGCGCGTCGACCTCGGCCCGCCGCGGCGCGGGCGAGCGAGGCGCGCTCGCGCGCGCCAACGGCGCCGGCCCGGCCGCGGCGCAGGCGGCGGCACCGCTGGAGTCGCGCAACAGCGCCGCCGCGCCGGCGCCGCGCCTGGTGATCCCCGACGGCTGCAACCTCGGGGTGGTGCTGCGCGTTGTGCTGGCGGTCAATCTCGCGCTGCTGGCGCTGGTGGCGCCGACCGCAGCGTCGATCGAGGAGGCGATCTCGCGCCTGCTCGCCGGCGCCGCGCTGCTGCAGCCGATCACGCTGCTGACGCTGATCCTCTGGTGCCTGCTGCGGCGCGCTCTGCCACCGCAGCCGCTGCGCAGCCAGCGCGCGCTCGCCTGGTTCACGCCGCTGGCGGTGACCGCGCTGCTGCTCGGCCTGTTCGGCGCCCTGTCGCCGCAGTTGCAGGGGCCGCACCTGCTCGTCTATCTGGCCTTGGCGCTGGCCGGCGGCGCCGCGATCCAGCACTATTTCGAGCTGCGCGCGCGCGCCTTTTCGCCGGCGCTGGCCGAGGCGCGCTTCCAGGCGCTGCAGTCGCGCATCCGGCCGCACTTCTTCTTCAACAGCCTCAATGCCGTGCTGGCGGTGGTGCGCAACGACCCGGCACGCGCCGAGCGCATGCTGGAGAGCATCGCCGAACTGTTCCGCGCGGTGATGGCCGACGTGCGCAAGCTGGTGCCCTTCGAGCATGAACTCGGCTTGTGCCGGCAGTACGTCGAGATCGAGCAGACCCGGCTCGGCGAGCGGCTGCGCGTCGACTGGCAGATCGGCGCCGTGCATCCGCGCGCGCGCGTGCCGCAACTGCTGCTGCAGCCGCTGATCGAAAACGCGGTGCGCTACGGCGCCGAGCGCATCGAAGGCGACTGCGAGATCGTCGTGCGCGTGCGCCAGATGGGCTTCAACCTCGAGTTCTTCGTCAGCAACCCGATCGCGCGCGAGCCGGTGCAGCGCGAAGGCAACCAGATCGGGCTGGCGAACATTCGCGGCCGTCTGGCGCTGATCTACGACCTTGAGGCCAGGCTCGAGGCGCAGGTCAGACGCGGCCGCTTCGAGATCACGATCACGATCCCGGTCGAGCACCGCTGAGGCTCCTCCATGCCGCGGTCCGCTTCTTTCGCCCCGCGCCCGCGCGCCGGCGCCGGCGCCGGTGAGTTGCGATGCTGCGCATCCTGATCGTCGACGACGAGCCGCCGGCGCGCCTGCGGATGCGGCAACTGCTGGCCGACGGCGCGGCGTCGCTCGCCGCCACGGTGGTGGGCGAAGCCGATCACGGCATCGCCGCGCTCGAGCTCGCCGACCAACTGCAACCGGACCTGGTACTGCTCGACATCCACATGCCGGGCATGACCGGAATCGAGGTCGCGCGCCACCTGGCGGCGCGCGCGCAGCCGCCGGCGATCCTGTTCGTCACCGCCGACGACGAACAGGCGCTGGCCGCCTTCGAGGTGCAGGCGCTCGACTACCTGGTCAAGCCGGTGCGCGCCGAGCGCCTGGCGGCGGCGCTGGCGCGCGCGCAGCGGATGGCAGCGCACGAGCCGCGCCTGCAGCAGGTGGCGCAGGCGCTCGGCGCGCCGCGCCGCCATCTGACCGTCTCCGAGCGCGGCCGCCTGATCCTGGTGGCGATCGACGAGGTCGTCTATCTGCGCGCCGAACTGAAGTACGTGACGATCCGCACCGCCACGCGCGAGCACCTGACCGAGGAGTCGCTCGCCTCGCTCGAGCAGGAATTCGGCGAACGCTTCGTGCGCATCCATCGCAACGCGCTGGTGGCGCGGCGTTCGATCCGCGGCTTCCAGCGCGTGCGCGGTGCGGCCGTCGACGGCGAGGCCGGCGACGGCCACTGGGAGGTGCTGCTCGCCGAACTGCCCGAGCGGCTGCCGATCTCGCGCCGGCAGTGGCCGACGGTGAAGGCGGCGGCCGTGCCTTCCTGAGCGTCGCCGCCCTCAGCCGGTGTTGCGCAACCCGGCCGAGATGCCGTTGATCGTCAGGTGGATGCCGCGGCGGACGCGCTCGTCGACGCCGTGCGCGCGGCGTTCGCGGTGGCGCTTGACCAGTTCCACCTGCAGGTGCTTGAGCGGGTCGATGTAGGGTGTGCGGTTCTCGATCGCCTGCGCCAGTTGCGGGTTCGATTCGAGCAGCGTGCGCTGGCCGCTGATCGCCAGCCAGTGGCGCACGGTGAGCCTGCACTCGGCGCCGATCGTGGCGAAGATCGCCTGCGCGCACTTGCGGCGGGCCGCCAGTTGCACATTGATCGACTGACTGCCGCCGCCCGGGTCGATTCACGACCGGTGTTTATCCACGCACGCCCCAGAGCCTGCCCCCGACTCGATCGTGGGTCTTGCCTTGCCCGGCGTCGGCACGAAAGCCCGACTCGTTCCAGAACAGGATCTCGGCGCCGTCGTGCCGCGCCTGCGCGGCGATGCGCGGGTAGTGTTCGTGCTGCCAGCGTTCGATGGCCTGCGCATCGCGCTGATAGGCTCGTTGCAGCGGCTTCTGCGGGCTCAGGCCCAGCCGCGCAAGCAACGCGCCAACGCTGGTCACGCTCGGTCGAAGACCGAACGTGCGTTCGATCAGGTCGGCCACCACCGCCCGCGTCCACCGACCGAAGTCCAGGCCGTACTGGCGCGCATCACGACCGTCGACCCAGCGAAGCCTCTGCTGCTCCTGCTTGGGCGTGAGCACGCGCGGGCGCCCGGTGCCGACCGTGGCGCCGAGGGCGGCCACGCCGGCGCGCGAGCGCAGCGCCTGGTCGAACCACTTGTAGATGGTGGTGCGGTTGAACCCGTAGGAGTCGATCACCGCCGCTGGCGACTCGCTCTCGGCAGCCCGTTCGATCGCGGCGCCTGTCGTCGATCGCACTACGACCGGCCACGCGACTTCTACAAAGAAATCCACTCGACGTGGATAGTTCGGCGCACCGCGAGTCCATAGGATTGCGTCTTCACTCGAGCGACGGAGGAAGAACAATGTACGGGTCCATCCTGGTGGTCGACAACGATGCGGCGATTCGCGAACTGCTCGCCGGCAATCTCAGCAACGCCGGCTATCGCGTGTCGTGCGCGCACGATGTGGCCGGGGCGGAGGCGGCGATGCGCGAAGTGCGCCCCGACCTGACGCTGCTCGAATGGGTGCTTCCGGGCACCTCGGGGCTGACGTTCGCACGCCAGTTGCGCACCGACCAGCGCACCGCGGACATCTCGATCATTGTCGTCAGCGGCCGCAGCGCGGAGCAGGACCGCGTCGCCGCGCTCGAAAGTGGCGCCGACGACTACGTGGCCAAGCCGTTTTCGGTGCGCGAGCTGCTCGCGCGCATCAAGGCGGTGCTGCGCCGGCGCGCGCCGCAGCGCGCCGACGAGATCGTCGAGATCGCCGGCCTGCGCGTCGATCCCGCCGCGCGCCGCGTCACCGCCGGCGGCGCGGACATCGAGTTGTGGGCGACTGAATACCGGTTGCTTCACTTCTTCATGACACATCCGGAGCGCGTGTTCAGCCGCGCCAAGCTGCTCGACGAAGTCTGGGGCGATCACGTGTTCGTCGAGGAGCGCACGGTCGACGTGCACATCCGCAGGCTGCGGCAGGCGCTCGCGGCAACCGGTCACGGCGATCTGATCGAAACGGTGCGCGGCGTCGGCTACCGGTTTCGCAGCCAAGCGCCGCGCCCGATGACGGTCGCCGCGCGCGCGCCGGTACGCGAGTCGGCCGTGGCCGCGATGCAGGTCACGGCACCGTGATCGCGGCTGCGCGAGCGCCGTCAGTACGCATTGTCCCGCTTCAGCACGACCACGATCGTCCTGAGCACGATCCGCAGATCGAGCAACAGCGACCAATGGCGCAGATACTCGAGATCGCACTCGACGCGCGCGCACATTTTTTCGATCGACTCGGTCTCGCCGCGCAGGCCGCGCACCTGCGCCAGCCCGGTGATGCCGGGTCTGACCTTGTGGCGGATCATGTAGCCGCGGATCAGCTTGCGGTACAGCTCATTGTGCGCGACCGCGTGCGGGCGCGGCCCGACCACGCTCATTCGGCCCTGGATCACGTTGACCAACTGCGGCAGCTCGTCGAGCGAGTAGCGGCGCAGGAAGGCGCCGAAGCGCGTCGTGCGCGGATCGTCGCGTGTGACCTGCCGGACGACGTCGCCGTCTTCCAGACACGTCATCGTGCGGAACTTGTAGACGACGATCTCACGCCCGTCCACGCCATAGCGGCGCTGGCGGAACAGCACGGACCCCGGCGAACTGAGCTTGACGCCGAGCGCGATCGCCGCCGCGAGCGGCGCGGTGAGAACGAGGATCGCGCTCGCCAGCACGAGATCACTGGTGCGCTTGATGAGCGCGTTGATCCCGGCGTACGGCGACTCGCACACCGCCAGCAGGGGCATGCCGCCGATCGTGTCGACCCGCGCCTGGATCAGGTCGAACAGCAGGATGTCCGGCACGAAGTAGATGGACGCGGTCGTATCGTGCAACTCGTCGAGCAGCATGCGCACGCGCGGGTGCGAGCACATCGGCAACGCGATGTAGATGATGTCGATCCGCCCCGACTTCACGTAGTCGGCCAGATTGCGCAGCGGCCCGAGCACGCGCCGCGCGCCGGTGTCGCCGAGGCGCTGCGCGCCGCGGTCGTCGAAGTAGCCGGCGACGCGGATGCCGAGCAGCGGATTGGCCGCGATGCGCGCGGCGAGCCCGCGCCCCAGTTCGTTTGCGCCGACGATCACCGCGACGCGCTGTCGGTCTTCGGCGGCGAGCACGCGCGCCAGGACCCCGGGTGCCACGCGGTGCGCGGCGAACAGCAGCGCCGGCGTGGCGAGCGCCCACGCGGCGATGCTGTGCCGGTCGAAAGCATCCAGCGTCTGCGATGCCCAGCCGAGCAGCAGCAGCAGACCGATCACGACCAGCCAGTTGGCGACGATGTCGCGCACCAGCGCGCGCGCGTTCGCGTGGCTCCAGTCGCGGCTTCCGGGAAAAGTCAGCGCAAAGACGAGCAGCGTGAGGATCAGAGCCGGGCCGTCGAGGCCTCCGTCGAGCGACACCACGCACGCGAGCAGGGTCGCGATGGCCACCACCGGATCGATCGCGGCGCGCACCAGCGCCGCCGCTCGGAGCGGACGGTGCGACGTAATGAAGCGCGGCGGGTTGGCGACGATCACGGCGAGATCCTGCTTTCGGTTCGACTTTATGCGGCTCCGGATGCAGGGACGACGCGCAGACGCGCGCGCGTTCCTAGTTCGACCGGACCAGCGACGCGTCGGTGAGGGGATACCATGGTTGAGCCGCAAGTCACCGCTCCGCCGCAAGCGCAGGGCGCAGCACCCACGGCGTTCGCCGGCGGCGCAGCGCTGCTTGACTCGGTGCAGGTGGAGTCGCTATTGGTGAACATCGACGCTTCGCTCAGGGTGCACGCGCGCGCGCATTTTTTCGGCTGGACGCAGGGACTGCTGCAAAGCCTGATCCCGCACGAGGTGCTGATCTGCGCGCTGCGCGCCCGCGCCCCGGCGTCGTTTCGAGTCGACAGCTTCTCGACGGTGCTGCCCGACGCCAGCACCTTCGGCGAACTGCTCTTGCGCGACGCGTCGGTCGTGTCCGAGTTGACGAAGACGTGGAAGCAGAAACGCTGTCGTCCGCTCGCCTGCGAAGTCGGCGCTGGCGGAACGCTGGGCGGGGCGCTAGGCCGCGAACTGGGGCGCATCGGCGCCACGCGCGTGTTCGCGCACGGCAGCCAGGACGCCGACGGCGAAGTCTGCGGCTTCTTCGTGTTCGCCGCCGCGCCGGCAGCGGTCGGCCCGGCCACGCCCCACCTCGTCGAACTCGCCCTGCCATTCCTGCACGCGGCATGGATCAGGTCGCAGACCCTCGAAACACGGGAAAGGGCGTGCCTCGCACCGGCCGGCGTGGCGGCGCTGACCGCCCGCGAGCAGGAGATCCTGCGCTGGATCTGTCTCGGCAAAAGCAACGGCGAGGTGGGCGCAATCCTGGAGATCAGCCCGCTGACCGTGAAGAACCACGTGCAGAAGATCCTGCGCAGGCTCAACGTCGTCAATCGCGCGCAGGCCGTCGCCAAGGCGCTGGAAGCGCGCCTGCTCGGCCCATGATGACCGTGGGCGCGAGGAGCTACGAACGCGGCGGGACCGCGTCGATTCTGTGTCACACGGACCGGCTAGCCTGCGGGCTGCATACCGGAGCTCAGCCGGCGCCCCGAAGCTCACCGCCCGTGCCGTCCAGCGTCGTCTCCCGCACCGCACGGACGGTGCACTCGTCTCCCCCTTCGGGCGCCTTCCGCGGACGGGCCGCGCAGCTCGCGGCCCGTCCCGGCTTTTACGCCGCAGCGGAGTCGGACCCATGCTGAGACTGTGCCGGTTGAGCGCGGCCATCGCCGTCGCGCTTGCGCCCCTCGAGGCCGCCGCGCTGTGGGGCGACCGGATCGAGCTGTACGCCTCCGAAGTCGTCACGCGCGACGACAACGTGTTCCGCCTGTCGGGCAGCGTCGACCCGACGCCGGTGCTCGGGACCGCTTCGAACGCGGACACGTACCGCACGACGTCGTTCGGATTCAACGTCGACGTGCCGCTCAGCCGCCAGCGGCTGCTCGGCGGCCTGGCGCTCAACCAGACGCGCTATCGCCGCTTCAAGGCGCTCGACCTCGACGGCCACGACGCACGCGCGCTGTGGCGCTGGCAGTTCGGCGATCCGCTCGAAGGCGAGGTCGGCTACAGCGACAAGCGCACGCTCGCATCGCTCACCAACGTGCAAAGCGGCGTCCAGAGCAGCACGCCCAACTTCCTGGCGACGAAGAACGCATCGTTCAGCGCCAGCTACCGGCTGGCGTCGCGCTGGCAGTTGCGCGCCGACGCGAACCGCCTGCAGCACGACAACAGCGCTGTCGAACGACAGGTCAACGATCTGCGCCTCGACGGCGCCGAGCTGACGGCAAGCTACGTTTCGCGCGCCGGCAACCGGCTCGGGCTCAACGTGCGCTTCGCCGACGGCGACCTGCCGAGCAGGCAGCCGATCGGAGCGCATGAGGTCGACAACTCGTATCGCCAGCGTTACGTCACGGCGGTCGCCGAATGGACGCCGACCGGCAAGAGCCGGCTCAAAGCGCGCGTCGGCCGCGTCAGCCGCAGCTTCGCGCAGTTGCCGCAGCGCGACTTCGACGCCTCCGTGTACTACGCGTCCTGGGAATGGCAGCCTACCGGCAAGCTCGCATTGACCGCCATCGGCCAGCGCGACATCAGCGCGACCGAGGAGATCAACGTGGGTCTGGTGTTTGCCAAGGGGTTCGCCCTGCATTCGACGCTCAGGCTGACCGAAAAGCTCGCGCTCGCCGCCGCGTTCGAGCGCGCCGACCGCGAGCATTTCGGCGACCCCGGCCTGGTGCTCGGCACCGTCGCGCCGCGCTCCGAGCGCGTGAACGCCGCGGCACTGAACCTCACGTACCGGCCGGTCGAGCCCGTGCTGCTGCGGCTCGCCTGGCGGCGCGAGACGCGCTCTTCGAGCGCCGCCTTCGGCGACTACGAGGCGAATGTCTACAGCATCGGCGCTCGCATCGGGTTCTAGGCTCCTAGCTCACAAGAGAATTCGGCACGCGCAGTCGAAGGTCAATTGCCTCGACGCCCGCAGCGGGCAATTGCAGTGCTGTTTGTTGTAACCATCCCGACCGTTTGGTCCCAGAGGAGACGCAGCATGGTCGATTCACCGGCGGTTGCCTGTGCGGCGACGTCCGAAAAGAGACGATACGATCGCGATCGTGACGCCACGGGTCGCTAGCCGAACCACTCCGCCACTCGGTGAAGGTAGCTGCGCCGGCGCGGGCGTTTCGGTCAGGCAGGCGACCGCCAATGCGGCGGCATGGAGAGTGCTGTTCATCGTTCCTGCTCCGCTCGATCGTGGCCGACGTCACGGCAGCCGCGCGGCGCGCACGGCCTCGTAGGCGTTGAGATACCCGGCGCCGACTTCGTGTTGCTGGTATCCGGCCATCGGCGTGGCCGTCTGCTCGAGCAGCGCCTTCACCTGATCGGGCGCAAGCGCAGGGTTCGCCTCCAGCATCAGCGCCACCGCGCCCGACACGTGCGGCGTGGCCATGCTGGTGCCGCTCGCGCGCGCGTAGTACACGGCGTCGGTCCCCAGGCTCGCGAGATCGACCGCGAAAAACGCGTTGATCACGAAACCGGTGGCGGAGCGCGCCGAGGCGATCATCACGCCGGGCGCGGTGAGCGTCGGCCGATACAGCGGATCGCCCGGCACGCCGCGCGAGGAGAAATCCGCCAGCGTGTGCTCGGTGCGGTTGCCGGCGGCGACGCAGATCACCCACGGCGCCACGCAGTACGGATTGAGCGTGTTCGTCTCGGGCCCGCTGTTGCCGGCGGCGAAGACGACCACCAGCCCGGCGTCGTGTGCCGCCTTGCTGGCGACGTTGATCGGATCGTCGGGATCGAACGCGCCGCCCGTGCCCCAACTGTTGGAGACGATGCGGATCGCGTACCGTTCGCGGTTCTGCAGGATCCAGTCGAAACCTTCCAGCGCGATGAAGATGAACAGCGTTTCGCCGGCACCCAGCCCCACCAGGCTTGCGCCCGGCGCCACGCCGCGATACTTGCCGGCGAGCGAGGCACCCGTGCCGCCGGCGATGCCGGCGACGTGCGTGCCGTGCCCGCTCGACGTGTCGGTGTTCGGCACGCCTTCGAGTGCCACCGTGCCGGTGCCGAGCAGGTCGGGCGCGAGCTTCACGTTCTGCACGACCTTCGATCCGAACGGCAGATCCGCATGCGTCGCATCGATGCCCGAGTCGAGCACGGCGACCGTCACGCCGCGGCCTGTGACGCCCAGTTCGTTCCACGCGCGCTCGGCGCCGATGAACGGCACGCTGCCGTTCAGGAAATACGCGAGCCTGCGGTTCGAATAGATCGAACGCACGGCCGGCAGCCGCGCCAGCGCGGCGATCTGGGCGCCGGTTCCGCGCACGGCCACCATCGGCAGCGCGCGAAACGGCCGCGCGAAGGCCCCGGTGGCGCGGATCGCGGTGAGATCCGACGCGAGCGGCTGGCGATGGAACGTCACGACCGCCTCGGCCGGCCCGCGCCGGACGAGCGAAAGCAGCGCCGGCTCGATCTTCGCTTCGCCGCTCGCCGCTGGCAGGGCGCTTTCGGTGGGCCCCGTGGCGCCGCCTCCGCAACCGGCGACGAGGAGGGTGAAGGCCGCGAAGGCGAGCGCACGGGTCGAAGCGATGAAATCGAGGCGTCGTTTCATTCCGAATCCTCCTGAAGGGGCAGCGCGGTGCAGCGCACGAGACGCCGCTGCCAGCTTGTCTTGTCGGGTCGCAGGCTGGGCGAATCAGACTCCGCACGCATTGCAGGCGTCGGCGTGGCGCCTCTGAGCCGTTCGGACCTGTGCCGAACGGACTACGCGCGCGGTGCGCGCACGACCGCACGGCTGCACGGCCGGGCGACTTCAATGAGCCGCTTCGAGAAAGAGGAAGAGGAAATGACCGTCGCGGCTCCGACGACGACCGAACGGTTGCGCCAGTGCGCAGCCGAGATCGGACTCGGGCCGACCGCGGCCGACACGGCGTCGTTCGTCGCGCCGATGGCGCCGAGCGTGGCCGCGTACGACGCGCAGGGCGCTTGGCCTGAGAACCAGCCGCCGATGAAGCCGATTACGCTGCTCGGCACCTGCGTTTGCAGGCACCGCGTCGACGAGCCGGCGATCTATCGCGCCGCGTATGTGTTCGGGCGGGCCGAAGACTGGCGGCAGTCGTGACGACGCGGGCCCTCGCTCAAAGCGTGGCGGTCGCGTTCGGCGACCGCAAGACCGAAGCGCTGATCGAGATCATCCGCAAGCGCGTCGAGCGTCCGATATGCCGGCTGCTGGTCGTCGGCTGCGGCTCAGGGAAAGAGGCCGCCGTTCTTGCCGCCGGGCTGGGTGCCCAGGCGATCGGCATCGACTTGCAGGATGCGTTCGATCCCGTCGCAGCGACCACTGCCGATCTTCGCCGTGGCGACGCAACGTGCCTTGAGTTCCCTGACCATAGCTTCGACCTTGTCTTCTCCTACCACGTCCTCGAGCACATCCCGGACTACCCCAAGGCGCTGGCAGAGATGCGCCGAGTGCTCGCGGAGACCGGGGCGTACTGCATCGGCACGCCGAATCGCGGGCGGCTCGTCGGCTACCTGGGCAGCGCGGACGCGACATGGCGCGACAAGCTCATATGGAACCTCGCCGACTGGAAGGCGCGGGTGCGCGGCCGCTTTCGCAACGAATTCGGCGCGCACGCCGGGTTCACCTCGTTCGAGTTGCAGGCCGCGCTCGCGCGCGTGTTCGGCACGGTCGAGGAAGTGACGGTGCCTTACTACTGCCGGGTTTACTCGAACTACGCCGCGGCGACGCGTCTGCTTGCCCGCTCGGGAGCCGGGAAGCTCTTGTTTCCATCGATCTATTTTGTCGGACACAAGCTGTGAAGAGTTCTCCGAACGCCAAGACGGAGAGAGCCATAACCGCCTTAAACAACGCATTCGCGGACAGCGCCCTTGGACGAACGGATGCGAGTATGGCCGCGATCCTGCCGTGCACAGGCGGCATCGTGCGTGTGACGCGCTTGCCGGATGGACGGCACCGCATATCGGTCGAGCCGAAGCCGGGAATTCCTCTGGCACGTAGTATCTGGGAGACGTCGTATCCACTGGCGTTGATTCGCGAGATGCACGCGGCCAAGGGCCTGTATGTGTGCGACGAGATCATGCGCGAGGAGGATCCCCGTTATGTCGAGCACTTCCTCAGGCACGAGGTGCTCGGCTACGTCGATGCCGCGGACTTCGCGGGCAAGCAGATTCTCGAATGGTGCTTGCGCGCTTGCTGCCGCCTTGCGAAAACGCCGGCATCGAGCTCGAGGACGAACTGCTGAGGATCGCGCGCCTGCGAGCGGAGCATTTCGGTGCGCACCACGTGCGCTTTCTGCGGTCGCCCGCGCCCGATGCGTTCCCGAGCAACCTCGGCGTCTTCGATTTCGTGCTCTTCAGCGCCGTGTTCGAACACCTGCTTCCGGCGGAGCGGCGCGCGCTGTTGCCGCTGATCTGGAGGCATCTGAAGCCGGGCGGAGTTCTGTTCCTGAACCAGACCCCGCACCGTTGGGCGCCCGTCGAAACGCACACGACGGGCTTGCCGCTGATCAACTACCTGCCGGACCGTCTTGCGCTGCGCATGGCCCGGCGCTTTTCGGCGCGCGTCAAGCCGGATGACGACTGGGAGACGCTGCTGCGCGAGGGTATTCGGGGCGGAACCGTCCGCGAGATCTTGGGGATCCTCGCCAAAGATGGCTCACCCGTGTTGCTCGAACCCAGGAAGCACGTTGGCGACCGGATCGATCTGTGGTACGGCAAGCTGTCGTCCCGACACGCCTGGCTCAAGTGGAGCGTCTGGGCCTCGCTGAAGTTGCTGAAGGCGACCACGGGTGCGGTGCTGACGCCGGAACTGTCGCTCGCCATCCGCAAGCAGGCGTAGCAGTACGCAACACCCGCGCTCGGTGATCAGCGTCAACCGACGGGCCCGTTCAATGCGCCGAAGCGTGCCGCGGAAACCCGTCCCACAGCTCGATGTCGTCGACCCACTGGTAGGCGGGCAGCTCCTGGTGGGTCGAGTAGTTGAGGAAGACCATCACCCGGTTCCACGGCAGCTTGTCGACGCCGAGGTTCGGTCCGCGGCGATCGAACAGCGTCCGTCCGTCGATCGCCACCCAGACGCGACCGTCGGCGTCACCGCTGCGGCGGACGAAGACCTCGACGCGGAACCACTCGCCCACCGGCACCGGCACGCTCGTGTTGGTCAGCTCCCAGAAGATCTGCGGCGGCAGCCCGCCGTTGGCGACGTTGTCGCCGCGCAGATTCCAGTACAAGCGCTTGCCGGCGCGATCGCCGAACACGCTCAGGATGACCCGGTAGTCGCCGCCGGTCTTCCAGTCGGTGATCACGCGTCCGGCCCACTTGGCGGCGGTCATGCGCTCGAGCAGGTCGGGCTGCAGCTTCAGCCAGTAGGAGGCGTACAGATCGCCCTGCTCGCCCGGGCTCGGCAGCAGGTGAAAGACGTTCTGCGTCGCATCGGTGTTGCGGCGGGCGCCGCGCACGCTCTTCAGCACGGCGCTGTACAGCGCGCGCGTCGGCTTGCCGTCGCGGCCGGCGACGGTCTGGATCTCGTTGTACATGTACTCGCGCAGCGCGGCGGGCGACTTCACTATCTCCCTTTCGCCGGCGATCAACTGAAAACGGCCGGTCGCGCCGCGCCAGATCTTCGGCGGCCAGGTGAAGCCCGTTTCGCGGTCGGTGCCGGCGATCTCCTGCCAGGCGCCGTTGCCGTACATGACCGGCGAGCCCAACGCGATCTCGCCTTCGAAGCCGGATTTGAACAACAGCTTCGCCGCGGGCGGATCGGCGACAGCGTGACTCGCCGCGGCCGCACCGAGGACGAACGCCAGACCGATGCGAGCAAGGGAAAGGAGTGCCATGCGTCCGGAACGTGACAGCGCATGCGACACGCAAGCATGGCGTCGCGATGAGACAGGGCGCGGCGCATGCGCGCGCGCCGGCATGATCCGTTCGGACTCGGGGCAGTGCGCGCTTCTCGCTCAATGCGGCGCAGCGTCCGCGGGAAAGCCGTCCCAGATCTCCAGGTCATCCGCCCACTGATACGCGGACAGTTGCTGGCCGGAGGAGTAGTTCAGGAACGGCATGATGCGGTTCCACGACAGGCCGTTGACACCCATGTTCGGGCCGTAGCGGTCGAACAGCTTCTGCCCATCGACGGCGACCCACACGCGGCCGTCGGCGCCGCCGCTGCGGTGGACGAACATCTCGACGCGGAACCAGCGGCCCACCGGAACCGGCACGGTGGTGTTCGTCTGCTTCCAGAACACCTGCTGCGGCAGTCCGCCGTTGGCGACGTTGTCGCCTTGCAGGTGCCAGTACAGCCGCCTGTTGACGCCGTCGCCGTACACGCCGAACAAGATGCGGTAGTCGCCCGCGGTCTTCCAGTCGCTGACGACGCGGCCGGCCCAGTTGTTCGCCGTCATCCGCTGCAGCAGGTCGGGTTGGAACTTCAGCCAGTAGCTGAAGTACAGGTCGCGCTGGACCGAGGCGCCGGGGAGAATCACGAAGACGTTTTGCGTGGTGCCGAAGTTTTCGCCGACGTCGACGAGCCCGAGATCCGGATCGAGCGCGATGCTTTTCGACACCTCGCTGTAAAGCGCCCGGGTCGACGCGCCATGGGGTCCTGTCGCGATCTGCAGCTCGTTGAACATGTAATCGCGCAGCGTCGCCTCGGTGACGATGGCGTCCTTGCCGGCGATGAGCTGGAAGCGGGCCGTGCCGCCCCAGATCTTCGGCGGCCAGGCGAAGCCGGTGTCGCTGTCGGTGCCGGTGATGTTCTGCCAGGCACCGTTGCCGAACAGGCGCGGTGCGCCGAGGGCGATGTCGCCTTCGAAGCCGGACTTGAACAGCAGTTGCGCAGGGGCGGAGGCGCGGTCGCCGTCGCTGCCGCCGCAGGCAGCGATCAGCGCCAGCGCGCTCGCGGCAAGGAGCGGGCGAACGATCGGCATGGAGGATGCGGACCGCGTTACGCGCGCAGCGGTTCCCTTCGCGTCACGGATTGCGGCTAGTCCGCTTCGCGTAGCGCGCCGATCAGCGTGCTGCCGCTGCGCGCCACGCGCGCTCGTGCAGCCGCTCGGTTTCGCCCTCGAGCAACGCAGTGCGCCGCTTGAAGGCGATGATGTGGTGCTGCAGTTCGCGCAGGGCCGGTTCGGCAGGCGGGTCGATCGCGGCCGCGGGCAGCTCGCGCAGCGTGCACAGCGCCAGCAGCGCCTCGATTTCAGGGCCCGGCGGAAACGGCGACTTCTTTCCGGTTCCGTTCATCGAATCTCCGTGGAAGGGTTTCATGGACTCCAACGAACGAACCGCGGCACTTCTTCCCGCGAAGCGCGGCGGCCGTTCGCCGGTGCTCGCTCCCATGTCGATGGGAGCGGGTGGTCGAGATCAGTGCGCCGAAGCGTAGGCCGGAAACCCGTCCCACAGTTCGAAGTCGTCGACCCACTGGTAGGCGGGCAGTTGCTGGCCGGAGGAGTAGTTCAGGAACGGCATGATGCGGTTCCACGACAGGCCGTTGACGCCCAGGTTCGACCCGTAGCGGTCGAACAGCTTCTGCCCGTCGACGGCGACCCACACGCGGCCGTCGCCGCCGCCGCTGCGGTGGACGAACATCTCGACGCGGAACCAGCGGTCCACCGGCACCGGGATCGTGGTGTTGGTGAGTTGCCAGAAGACCTGCTTCGTCAGCCCGCCGTTGGCGACGTTGTCGCCTTGCAGGTGCCAGTACAGCCGCCCGTTGGCGCCGTCGCCGTAGACATTGAAGATGATGCGGTAGTCGCCCGCGGTCTTCCAGTCGCTGACGACGCGGCCGGCCCAGCTTCCCGCGGTCATTCGCTGCAGCAGGTCGGGTTGGAACTTCAGCCAGTAGCTTACGTACAGATCGCCCTGGTTCGTGCCGGGGAAGACGACGAAGTCGTTCTGCGTGCTGTTCCAGTTGACCAGCGAACCGTCGATGCTGTGCTGGATATGGCTGTACAGCGCGCGCGTCGACGCACCGCTGCGGCCGGTGACCGTCTGCAACTGGTTGTACATGTAGCCGGTCAGGGTCGAGGCGGTCAGCGCCAGACCGTCGCCGGCGATCAACTGCATGCGGCTGCCCGTGCCGCCCCAGATCTTCGGCGGCCAGGTGAAGCCCGTCTGGCTGTCGGTGCCCGTGATGTCCTGCCAGGCGCCGTTGCCGTACATCAGCAGCGAGCCGAGCGCGGTGACGCCCTCGAAGCCGGACTTGAACAGCAGTTTGGCTCCGCTGGGCGTGGGCGCCGGTACCGGCGCTGCCGTCGCGGCGCTCACGCGGATCGAGTTCAGATTGAAGTACTGCTGGTCGGCGAAGATCTTCAGCACGCGCGTGCCTGCCGCAAGCTGGATCGTCTTCTTGCCGACCCACTGGTAGTTGCTCCAGCCCGACGTGTTGGTCGTCGGCAGCACGATGGCGCCGGTCTTGTCGACGCCGTCGACTTCGACGCGATACGCGGTGTTGGGGAAGGAGGGGTTGGTCGACGCGCGCAGCTCGATGTCGTAGCTGCCGCTGGTCGGCGCCTGGAGCGTGTAGGCGAGCCATTCGCCGTTGGTGACGTTCTTGACGACGTAGCCGCCGCCGGCCGGGTCGTCCGAGGCGAAGATGTCGACGCTCTCGGCGGTGCGGTATTGGCCGCCCTGGTTTCCGCTCGTGGTGTCGTGATAGCCGACGCCCTGACCGCCGCGATCGAAGTTTTCCGCTTCGATCGTCGCCGGCACGGCCGGCACGGTGCCGCCGTACGGCGTGCCCATTGCCGCGACGCGCTCATCGGCCGTGGCGTCGAGCGCGTCGCCGGCGTCCGTTCCGCCGCCGCCGCAGGCGGCGAGCAGCGCGACCGTTGCGGCAGTGGCCAGCCAGCCTCGCACCGAGCCCAAGCGTGTCTTCCTATGCCCCGCCGGGCGGGCGCGGCGCGCATCGCACACGGCTGGGGGGGACTCCTGATGGTCCATTGGTACTACTCCCAAAAAAACGAAGACGAAAAAAGAGCTCGATACATTGAGGCGGGGCGAAGTGAGCGTCTGCAGAAGTCGTCGATCACCGGCAGTGCCCCACGCGATCGAGCCGCTGTGTGTCGCGAATTGTCCGACGCTTGTCGTGCGCTTTGTGACGCGCCGCTCCCTCGCGCCGGCTAGTCCGGTGCGGCCAAGAAGCTAGGCCAGTTGCAGTTGTCTGGGCCGGTGCGCGTGCGAGCTATGCCGGTGTCGCTATTGACCCAGCCAATCCGCGTCGAGCCACAGCCGCAAGGTCTGCAGCAAGCGATGCTCGCTGCCGTAGTTGAAGCGCCACTCGCACTCTTTCACGTACAGCTCGAGGTGCTGTTGCGGAACCCCGCGGAATCGTCCGAGCTGCTTCTGCGTGCGGCACCAGAATTCGCGCACCGCCGTCGATTCGTCGCCTTCGCCCGCGGCATCCCTTGTTTGAAGCGCAACAAGCCGCAGCGTCGCGCGCCGCCCCACTTGCCACCGGCAGACGACGGCGTCGAGGTCCACTCGCAATGCGCGCCGCGGAGCCGCGGATTGCGGCGCGCGCGGCAGCATCACTGTGTAGATGCGGCCGGCGCGATCGATCACGCCGAACAGCGGGACGGGGCGCGGATCGCAGCAGCGCTTGCCTTTGGTATCGAACTGGACCGTTCCGTTCTGACCGCCGATCCGCGGCAGATGCCGCGCGATGAGCTGGCGCAGACGGTGATAGAACAGCCTGGCCGTGTGGCGATTGACGCCGGACGACTCCGCGGCGCGCCGTGCGGCGGTTCCAGCCACGAAACTGCGGAGCAGAAGTTCGGTCTGCTCCTCGCTCAAGCGCGATCGCCGCAGGCGCATCGACGCAAGCGTGGCGGTGCTCGGTTTCGTTGGCGCGCCCGCGCGGCTAGTCCGTTCTGCCCATGCCCGCTGCGCGTTTCATCGACACGGCGTCACCACGCGCAAGCTAGGCTGGCCGCATCGACTTTTCTCAGGGGATTCGCGTGCGGTTCGCCGATCGACTGAAGCTGTCCCTCGTCGCGCTGGCCTGCGCCGGGTCTGCGCACGCGCTGGCGCCGGAGCTCGCGTGCTTGCCGGCAGCCCAATCCGGCGTTGCGGCCGACGCTGCGCGCGCGCGCGTGTCTGCGGGCGAAGGCATGCAGATCACTGGGCCGGCGCAGGCCGGCAACGCGATGCGCGGCGAGCGTCTCGTGCCGTCGCTGCAACTGTTCAGCGACGCGCGGGCGATGGACCGGGACAAGGGCGCGCGTCCGTTGCTGGCGGTGGCTTCGACGCCGGAGCCGACGGGCTGGGCGATGCTGCTCGCCGGCGTGCTGGTCATCGCGGCGATCGCGCGCCGCTGGTCGAGCTGGCCGGTCGACTGATAGACCGGTCGGATCATGCGCGCACGGCTGCGGCACAACGCCGCGTATCTAAGCTGCCGAGGCGGTGTGCGGCGCGCCGTCGGGCGCGCGGCGAAACGCTGCGGAAATAAGCGGGGAGCCTGTCTGCGATGCTCAAAAGACACTGCCAACGGACGGCACCGGTCGATGCAGTCGGCCGCGGCGGCACGGCGAAGCGGCTCGCGACGATGCTTGCGCTTGCGGCATGGCTGGCACTTGCCGGCCCGCTTTGCGCGCGCGAAGCGCTGGGCGCCGGCGACACGGTCCGCGTCACCGTATTCCAGAATCCCGATCTGACCACCGAAGCACGCATCTCGGAGCAGGGCACGATCGCCTTCCCGCTGCTTGGCGCGGTTCCCGTCGCCGGTCAGACGCCGGTCGAGGCGGGCGCGCGCATCGCCGAACAACTGCGGCAGGGGCGGTTTGTCAAGGACCCGCACGTGAGCGTCTCGGTACTGGAGGTGCGCAGCCGGCAGGTGTCGGTGCTCGGCCATGTCGGGCGGCCCGGCCGCTATGCGCTCGACGCCACCAGCGCGCGGCTGACCGATGTCCTCGCGCTCGCCGGCGGCATCGCGCAGGGCGGCGACGATACCGTCGTCGTGGTCGGCAAGCGCGACGGCAAGGCCACCCGCATGGAGGTGAACCTGCCGGCGCTATATCGCAGCGGCGATCTGTCGCGCAACGTCGAGCTGCAGGCGGGCGACGTTGTGTACGCGCGGCCGGCGCCGCTGTTCTACATCTACGGCGAAGTGCAGCGCGCCGGCGCTTATCGTGTAGAGCCCGGCACGACGGTGATGAGCGCGCTGTCGCTCGGCGGCGGACTGACGCCGCGCGGGACCGTGCGCGGGCTGAAGATCCATCGCCGTGCAGCCGACGGCAAGCTGCACACGCTGGAAGCGCAGGTCACCGACCCGGTCGAACCCAACGACGTGCTTTATGTGCGCGAAAGCCTGTTCTGAACGGCGGCCGAACGGGAGCGGGCCGTGAATCCGTCGCTGCTGCTATCCGCGTTGCGCGCGCGCTGGCTGATCTTCGCGCTGCTGTTTGTCGGCACGGTCGCCAGCGCCGCCGTGGTGAGCGTGCTGCTGCCGAAGACGTATCGCGCGACCGCGACGCTGGTCGTCGACACGCGCGAAGAACAGTCGCTGAGCAATCCCTTCACGCCGCAGCGCGAGCGCGCCGCCTACATCCAGACGCAGGTCGACATCCTGACCAGCAAGCAGGTCGTGCGCAAGGTGATCGACGACCTGAAGCTGGCCGAAACGGGCTGGGCCAGGGAGCAGTTTTCGAAGAGCAAGTCGGTGCGGGGCTCGGCTGCGGACTGGCTGGTCGAAGTGCTGCCCAAGGGGCTGAAGGTCGAACCGTCGCAGAGCAGCGTGATCGACGTCAGCTTCTCTTTCGGCGATCCCGAGGTGGCGGCGAGCCTCGCCAACGGCTTCGCCAAGGCGTACCTGGACACCGTGCTCGAGCTGCGCGTGGCACCGATGCGCGAGGCGGCGCGCTGGTTCGACGAGCAGTTGAAGAGCCTGCGGACCAACCTCGAGCGCGCGCAGGCGAAGCTCACCGAGTATCACCAGCGGCACGGCATCGTCGCCGCCGACGAGCGGCTCGACACCGAGTTCGCGCGGCTCGGCGAACTGTCCACGCAGCTCGTGCGCGCGCAGGACCAGAGGCTCGCGGCGCAGGCGCGCGAGCGGCAGGCGCGCACGCTGCTCGCACGCGGCGGTGTGGCCGACCGCGTGCCCGACGTGCAGGCGCACCCGCACATCCAGCGGCTCGCCGCGGACCTGGCGCAGAGCGAAGCGAGACTGCAGGAACTCGGCGCGCGCTACGGCGAGCGGCATCCGAGCTACCAGAGCCAGTTCGCCGAAACCCGGGGCCGACGCACGCAACTCGCCACCGAGATGCGCAAGATCGTCGAGGGCCTCGAGGCGGCCACGCGCCAGGCGCGCGCACACGAATCCGAACTGGGCGCGGCGCTGGCCGCACAGCGCACGCAGCTGCTCGACTTGAAGGAAACCCGCAACGAGCTGACGGTGCTCGCGCGCGACGTCGAAACCGCGCAGAAGACCTACGACGCGGCGCTGCAGCGCTTCGTCGTCAGCCAGGTCGAGTCGCGTGCCAACCAGGCCAACGCCGCGCTGCTGAACGCAGCGGTCGTTCCGCAGAAGCCGCACCGGCCGCGACCCGCGCTGAACGTTGCGCTGGCGGGCGTGCTCGGCGTCGCTCTCGGCTTTGCCGCGGTTTTCTTGCTGGAGTTGTCCGACCGCCGCGTCCGCTCGTTCACCGATCTGCAGGAGGAACTCGACGTGCCGCTGCTCGGCGTGCTCGGGACCTGGAACCCGTCGGTACGTCCGGCCCTCGCCGGGCCGCAACGCGCCTCCCGCTTCCTGCCGCGCGCGGCCTGAAGGCGGCCGCATGAAGACACCGGACAACGTCCTGTCGCTGCCGACCGATGCTTCGGTGCGCCCGCTGCAGGGCGAGGGTCGCCGCATCGGCGGCATCCTCGTCGATGACGGCAAGCTCGACCCGAGCGCGATCGAGCGTGTGCTCGAGCTGCAGCGGCTCGAGGGTCTGCGCTTCGGCGAGGCGGCCCTGCGGCTCAAGCTGATCAGCGCCGACGATCTGCGCCGCGCGATCGCGAAGCAGTACGACCTGCCGCATCTGCTGCCCGGCAACGAAAACGTCAGCCGCGAGCTGGTCGTGGCCTACGAGCCGTTTCATCCGTGCGCCGAACAGATCCGCGCGCTGCGCACGCAGTTGCAGATCGGCTGGTGCAACGCCGGCGCGCGGCACCGGCTGCTGGCGATCGTCAGTCCGGGTCCGCGCGAAGGCCGCAGCTACGTCGTCGCCAACCTCGCGGTGGCGTTCGCGCAGCTCGGCGAGCGCACGCTGCTGATCGACGCGGATCTGCGCGCGCCGCGCCAGCACCGAATCTTCGCCGTGCCCGATCGCGTCGGCCTGTCGGCAGTGCTGACGGGGCGTGCGGACCAGTCGGCGATCGCGCCAGTGCCGGCGTTCGGTTCGCTGTCCTTGCTGCCCGCGGGCGCGCGGCCGCCGAACCCGCAGGAGCTGGTGTCGCGCGAGGAATTCGCCGAGCTGCTGAGCGATCTGCGCTCCCGGTACGACGTCGTGCTGCTCGATACGCCGCCGATGATGCCGTACGCCGATGCGCGCAGCGTGGCGTTCCGCAGCGGAGCCGCGCTGGTGGTCGCGCGCAAGGATCGCACCCGGCTCGCCGACACCGGACGCGCGATCCGCGAAATCAACGAAACTGGCGCACGCGCTGTCGGCGCCGTCTTTAGCGCGTTCTGATGCGGTTCGGTTCGATCGCGGCGGGTCCGCAGCAAGCTGCCGCGCTCGCCGCACGCTGGCCCGCGGTCGCGACGCTGGCGCTGCTCGCCGTGGGCGGTGGCGCCGGCATCGCGCTCGCAGAGCTGAACGCGCTCTTTCTGTGCGCGACGCTGATCGGCGGCGCGTTCATCCTGTACGACTTCCGCGTCGGCGTCGCGCTGTTGATCGTGCTGATGCCGATCTCGGGCAGCGCGGTGTTCCCGCGCGAGGTCCTCGGCATCAAGGGGCTGAACCCGTTCAATCTGCTGCTGCTGGCGACGTTCGGCGCCTGCCTGCTGCACGGCATCGCCGACGGCAGCATCCGCCGCTTCGTGCCGCGCCCGCTCGCGCTGCTGTACATCGCGCCGCTGCTGGTCGCCGGCGCGCTCGGCGTAGGTCACGTGGACGAGATCGCGCCCGGCTTCCACATGTACGAGATGCTGCACTTCCACGACGGCGCTGGTTATCTGCGCGATCTGGTCGTCAAGCCGCTGCTGATGGTGCTGTTCGCGCTGCTGGTCGCGGCGGCGGTCGCCCGCTCCGAGCGTCCGGAGCGGTTCTTCGCACCGGTCCTGCTCTCGATCTGGGCGATGGGCGCGATGGTGGTCGTCTTCTTCCTGATTCGCGGCGCGGCGCTTTCCGCGCTTGCAGGCACCGACGCCCGGCAGTTCCTGTCGCCGCTGGGCATACATGCCAACGAGCTGGGCCGGCTGTACGCGGTCGCGTATGCGATGTTGCTGTTCACATGGGCCGAAGCGAGGCAATTCGGCTTCCGACTGCTGCTGCTGGCGTCGATGGTGCTCGTCGTGATGGCGCTCATGCTGACCTTCTCGCGCAGCGCGTTCCTCGGCATCGCACTGATCAACCTCCTGTTCCTGCTGTGGCGGCCGACAGCGCGGCGCGTGGTCTTCTTCGTGCTGCTGGCGGCCGCCGCGCTGGTTGCGGCGCCCGACGCGGTGTACGACCGCCTCACGACGGGTTCGGACAGCGGGCTGAACGCGGTCAGCGCCGGCCGCATCGAAGGGCTGTGGCTGCCGCTGCTCCCCGAGGTGCTGCGCAACCCGGTCTTCGGCAACGGCATCGGCTCGATCCTGTGGTCGGAGACGATGCACCGGGGCGGCGGCACCACCGTGCTGGGCACGACCCATCCGCACAACGCCTATCTGCAGGCGCTGCTCGACATGGGCGTCGTCGGCCTGGCGGCGGTGCTGGCGTATTTCGCGCACGTGTGGCACGGGCTGCGCTCGTTGTACAAGGATCGCGCGCTCGATCCCGCGCTGCGGGGCTTCTACGAGGGCGCCGCGGCCGGGCTGCTGGGCTTCCTGATCATGGCCATCGCCGACAGCAGCCTGCTGCCCAAGCCCGAGCAGTCCTTCCTGTGGCTGGCGATCGGCATGATGTACGGACAACTGCGGTGCCGCGCGCAGGCGCAAGGGCGAGGGTGACCGATGGAGTCGCCGGCGGCGGCCTCGAGCGCGCAGGTGCTGAACCGGCGCGCGCTGTCGCTGGGCGCGGCGTATGTCTTCGATTACGCGGTGCAGTTCCTGCTGCCCGTGGTGCTGGTGCGCTGCCTGTCGACGGCCGACTTCGGTCACTACCGGCTGCTGTGGCTGACCGTGGGCACCGTGATGGCGTTCGCGCCGCTGCAGATGCCGGGCAGCCTGTACTACTTTCTGCCGCGCGCCGAGGGGCCGAACCGGCGCCTGTACATCAATCAGACGATCCTGTTCCTCGCGGCCGCGGGCCTCGTCGCCGCCTGGGTTGTGAGCCCCTGGAATCCCTGGCTGCCGGAGAAGCTGCGCGCGCTCGACGCATACGGGCTGGCGGTGCCGGCGTTCGTGCTGCTGTGGACCGTCGCCTCGCTGCTCGACCTGCTGCCGACCGTGGACGAGCGCGTCGCCTGGCAGGTGCGCGCAATGATCGGCCTGGCCGCGCTGCGCGCCATGGCGCTCGGCGCGACCGCGATCGTCAGCGGCGTGCTGGAGCCGTTGCTGCTGGTGCTGCTCGCGTTCGCGGCCTGCAAGCTGCTGCTGCTCGCCCACTACGTGGCGCGCTATCACGGGCTCGGCACGCCGCTGCTGCGCTGGCGGCGGCTTTCCGATCAGTTGCGCTACGCGGCGCCGTTCGGCGCTTCCGGCGCGCTTTACGAACTGCGCATGCAGGCCGACCAATGGGTGGCCGCCTCGCTGCTGTCGCTTGCCAGCTTCGCGTCGTTTTCGATCGCTGCCGTGCTGGCGTCGCTGCTGACGGTTTGCCGGCGCTCGGTCAACCACGCGTTTCTGCCGAGCATGAGCCGACTGCAGGCGGCGGGCGATGTCGCCGGCATGCTCGCGCTGAACAGCCGCGCCAACGCGCTGGTGGCCACCGTCGTTCTGCCGCTGCTCGCGTTCGTGTTCGCGTTCGCTCCCGACCTCGTCACCGTCGTGTACACGGCCGCCTATCTCGAGGCGGCGCCGGTGCTGCGGGTGTTCGCGATCGGGCTCGTGGCGCTGGTGGTCGAAACCGCGACCGTCACGCTGGTGCTGCGCCAGGGCCTGTTCGTCGCACGCCTCAACGCAGCGCTGCTTGCGCTCGGGGTGATGGTGAGCTGGTACGGCGCCCTGCGCTACGGCATCGCCGGCGCGGCCGCCGGCAGCGTGATCGGCATGTATGTCGACCGCCTGCTGACGTTGCGCAGGATTGCGCAGCTCACGGGTACGCCGCTGCGCCGGCTGCAGGACTGGCGCCTGCTCGCGCTGCTGCTGCTGTGCGCGGCGTGCGCCGCCGCGCTCGCGTGGAGCGCGGTCGAGTTCTGGTTCGCCGACGGGCGGCCGCTGCTGCGCCTCGTCGCGGGCGCATCGCTGCTGGCAGCGGCGTACTACGCGCTCGCTGCGGCGCTGGGCGTAGGCCGCGAATGGCTCCCGGTCCTGGTCGCCGCGTTTCGCAGTTCCGGCCGTGGGGCTTGAATCGTGCTGCGGCTGATGTTCGTCACCAGCTCGCTGCCCAACGGCGGTGCCGAACAGCACGCGATCGCGCTGATGAACGGCCTGACCGAGCGCGGCCACGAATGCCACGCGGTGTACGTCAAGGACAGCGGCTGCGAGCCGGTCGGCCTGCGCCTGGGCGAGCGCGGCACGGTGCGCTGCCTGCACGCGGCCCGTTTCCTGGAGGTGCGCGCGGCGGCGGAGTTCGCAGCGCACATCGCACGGCTGCGGCCCTCCGCGCTCATCGCCGCCAATCCATATCCGCTGCTGTACGCGCGGCTGGCGCTGCGCCGAGCGCGGCAGCGCGTCCCGCTGGTCGTCACCTACCACTCGACCAAGCTGCTGGGAACGAAGGCGCGGCTGCAGATGCTCGCGTATCGGCCGCTTCTGTGGAGCGCCGATTGCGCGGTGTTCGTCGCCCACAAGCAGAAGCGTTACTGCCTGCTGCGCGGCGTGTTCGCGTGCCGCAACGAGGTGATCCACAACGGCGTCGACACGCAGCACTTCGCGCGCTGCAACCCCGAGCAACGGGCCGCCGTGCGCCGCGCGTTCGGATTCTCCGATACCGACTACGTGCTCGGCATGTCGGCGTGGCTGCGCGCGGAGAAAAACCACGTGCAACTGGTCGAGGCGCTGGCCATTCTGCGCGCCATGGGCATCCGCGCGCGCGCGCTGCTGATCGGCGACGGCGAGACGCGCGGCGCGATCGAGGCGCGCGTACGCGCGCTTCGGCTCGACGGCGACGTGCGCATCGCCGGCGCGCAACGGGACGTCCGCCCCTACGTGGCGGCGTGCGACGCGATGGTCCTGTGCAGCGTGGCGATCGAGACGTTTTCGCTGGCGGCGCTCGAAGCGATGGCAATGGGCAGGCCGGTCGTACACGCCGACCTGGGTGGTGCCGCGGAGATGATCTGCCCCGGGCACAACGGCTTCCTGTTCCCGCCGGGCGACACGCAGGCGCTGGTCGACCACCTGGCGGCGCTGGCGGAGCGCGCGCTCGCCGCGCGGATGGGCGAAGCCGCGCGCGCGTGGGTCGAGGCGCGCTTTTCGGAGAAGACGATGGTCGATCGTTATGCGGCCCTGCTGGCCGAACTGTGCGCGCGGCGCAAGGGTGCGGCCGCGCCGCTGCTGGCGGGAGCACGCAAGCCATGAACGCGCCCGTTATGCAGGGGCAGATCGTGCCGGCGCCTTATGTCTGTCCCGACTGCAAGCAGCCGCTCGCGCGCTGGCGCTGCGCCGCCTGCGGCCACGAGTTTCCGTGCAGCGACGGCGTGCCGCGGCTGGTGAGCCGCAACCCCCGCTTCGAAAGCGCCGCATCGATCGCCGCCGCCTACGACGGGATCTACGCCGAGCGCTCGCAGGTCTGGGAGAATCAGGGGCGCACGCCTGACTTCATCGCCTGGTTCGGCAAGCTGCTTGACCGCTTCCCCGCGCCGCGCATGCTGGAGATCGGCTGCGGCGAGGGCTTCGTGCTCGCCACGCGCCGGCACGGCGAGCGTTTCGCGACCGACCTTTCGGTCGCGGCGATCCGCCAGGCGCGCAAGCGCGCCGACGCGCACTTCAGCCTCGCGCTGGCCGAGCGGCTGCCGTTCGCCGCCGACAGTCTCGACCTCGTCGCCAGCGTCGGCGTGATGGAACACTTCCTCGACATCGGCGAGGCGCTCGCCGAGATCCGGCGCGTGCTCGCGCCCGGCGGCCGCTACGTCAGCCTCACGCACGTCGATCTGACGCCGCGCGAGCGGCTCGGTTGGATCGGCGCGCAGTTCGTCTTCCGGCGTCCGCGCCCGCTCGCGCTCGCGCGCTGGCTCGCGCCGCGGTTGCGCAGCCGGCTGCCGTGGTACCGCGGCGACGTTCCGCAGCAGCCGATCCAGAACCGCTACACGACCGCGGGCGCGCAGTCCTGGCTCGCGCGCGCCGGTTTCACCGTCGAGGAAGTGAAGCACACGCGCGCCGATCGCCGCCTGCCGTTGATCGGCCCGTCGGTGGTCGTCTTTGTGGCGCGCAAGTGATGCGAAGCGAAGCGCCTGCACCGGCCGCGTTCGTGCTCGGACTGAACGAGAACGGCTACGGCGTCGTTCGCAGCCTCGCCCGCGCCGGCATCCGCGTGTTTGCGTTCCACAGCAAAGCGGACGAGTACGGCCGACTGTCGAGGCTGTGCGAGGCGCACCGCCTGGCGTCGGGCGCGGACGAGGCGGCGCTTGTGCGCGCCCTGGTCGCGCAGCGCGCGCGGCTCGCCACGGCGCCCGTCCTGTTTGCGACTTCCGACCGCTACGCGCTGCTGCTGGCGCGGCAGGCGATCGAGCTGGCGCCGCACTTCCGCTTCCACTGGGTCGGCGCGCACGCGCTCGAGGCGATTGTCGACAAGGCAAGAATGAGCCTCGCCTGCGCGCAGGCGGGCGTGGCCGCGCCGCGCACGCGCATCACGCACGCGGACGACGACCCGCTGGCGCTGGCGCAAGAGCTGGACTTCCCTTGTCTGATCAAGCCGCGCCGCTTCGATGCGCCGTTTCCGCCGCGGCTGAAGAACTTCCTCGCGCGCACACGCGCCGAGCTGGCCGACTTCTTTCGCGCCCATCCGCAAACGCTGGGCGCAAGCCTGTGCCAGGAAGTCATCGAAGGCGGCGACGACCGCGTGTTCCAGTGCACGGCGCTGATCGGCGCGGCCGGCGCCCCGCGCGCCGCCTTCTGCGCACGCAAGCTGCACCAGTATCGGCCCGGCTTCGGCGTGATGTGTTTCGGGCGCAGCGAGTACAAGGAAACGGTCGTCGCGCCGGCGCTGCAACTGCTGTACTTTCTCGGCTATCGCGGGCTGGCTTCGCTCGAGTTCAAGTACCGCGCGGCCGACGGCCGCTACTACTTCATCGAGATGAACCCCCGGCTGCCGTGGTACAGCGCGCTGTTCGCGACGGCGGACGTAAACCTGCCGCAGCTCGCCTGGCTCGACCTCACAGGCGGCGACGCCACGCCGCCGGTGCGCCAGCGCGACGGCGTGCACTGGTTGAGCGCGAAGCTCGACGTCGGCTGGTTCGTGTCGACGCGCGGAGCGCGCCGCGAGGGGCTGCTCGCTTGGCTGCGATCGGTTGCGCGGGCGCGCGTCTTCGCGTGGTTCGATGCGCGCGATCCGCTGCCTTGGCTGCGCGCCACGTTCGCGCTGCCGGCGCTTGCCGTGCGCTTGGCGCGCGCTCAGCGCGCCAGCGGCGGCAACTCCAGCCGGCGCCAGGGCAGCGACACGCTGCAGCGGCCGGTGTGATCGGGGCCGTTGCGAGTCACCGCGCCGGCATCGCGCCCGTTGACGCGTACGCGCGCCGCCGTGCCGCGCGGAACGTAAAAGGTCAGCCCGGCGAGATCCGCGAGCGAAGCTGCGCTGCGCACCTCGATCGACAGCGCGCCGTCGCGGCGGGCGCGCACCGACCACACGAGGCTGCGCATCGCGCGCGCATAGCCGAGCAACCGCCGCGTCGTCGTCACGAGGATCAGGCCGGTGCCTTGATACGCCGCCAGCCGATGCAGCGCGGCGCGCGCCGGCGCTTCGAGCGGCTCTGCGGCGTGCCGCCGCTTGCCGAGGTGCGTGTACAGGATCATGAATCCCTCGCGCTGCGCGAGCCGGTCGAGCACGTCGGCGCGCAGCACCTGCGGCAGACCGGCGGCGGTTTCGCCGCAGCTCACGCCGCCCCAATGCGGATTGCAGCGCATGAACTCCCACACCGGTTGCCCGCTGCGCAGCGCGACCGGTCGCAGCAGCGCGTTGCTCGCGTGCAGCGCGTAGTTCTTCCGTCCCCACCGGACCAGCGCGCCCTTGGCGTATTCCTTGGCGAGCGTGCGCGCGCTCGCCAGCGGATGCGCCGGTGTGAAGATGCCCCGCAGCCGCCGCGGCACGTCCTGGCCGATCACGCTCGTCACGCGCCCGCGCCAGACGTATTTCATGCCGAACGCGCAGGTCAGATCGGCGTGATACGCAGGCGAACCCGCCACGTCGCCGCTGCCGCGCATGATGTCGGCGCCGAAGTTGGTCGGCGCGGTGCCGTGGTCGAGCCAGACGTCGAGCGCGCAGTCGTGACGCGCCAGCTCGTCGAGCACGCGCTGCGCATGCGCGCGCGTGGTCGCCAGATCGCCGTAGGAATGCAGGCAGTCGATGTGGCCCGAGCGGATCAGATCGCGCACCATCGCGCGTCCGGCGTCGTCGGTGTTCCAGTAGGCGAACTGATCCGGCGGCATGTCGAAGTAGATCGTGTTGCCGACCTCCAGACCCACGCCTTCGCCCATCGACGTGCGCTCGGCCGTGTTCAGGAATCGCACCGTTTCGCGGTAGACGTGGCGATCGGGCGTTTCGTCCAGATCGCTGCAGATGGCGAGCATCGCCCGGTACGGGTACGGCATGCGGCGTGGCCGCAGGCCTGCCGCGACCGCGGCGGTTGCCGGCTCGAGTGCCGGCGGCGCCAAGGGTTCCGGTATCGCGCTCATCGGACAGTGCAGATCGGATCCAACAGCGCTTTGTAGTCGCGCCGTGTTGCAGCCCGGCGTGTGCGCCGATGGACCGGTCGGGCTATTGAACGGCAACGTCCTCGGCGTAGCGTGTCCGCGCGCGGCACTGGACGATTTCGCGGGATGCTCGGCCACGCGCCGGACCGGGCGATTCACACCCTTGTCGGAGGGGACCATCATGTGCATCGTTGCCCGTCTTGCGGCGACGGCGATCGCCGCTTCGCTCCTGAGTCTGCCAACCGTGTCGGCCAAAGATCTCGACGATCGCGACCTCACGCGCCTGACCGTGACGCAGGCGGCGCGGCTGATCCGCGACGGCGAGATCACGAGCACGCGGCTCGCGCGCGCGTTGCTCAACGCCATTCGAGCCAACCGCGACCTGAACGCCTTCATCACGGTCGACGAAGCCGGCGCGCTCGCGGCCGCGCGCCGCGCCGACCAGCAGCGCCAGCGCTGCGATCCGCGGGAACTGGGAGCGCTGCACGGCGTGCCGCTCGTCATCAAGGACAACATCCACGTCGCCGGAGTGCCGAACACCGCGGGTACGCCGGGCCTGCGCGACTTCGTGCCGCGGGACAACGCGCCGGTCGTGCAGGCCCTGCTGGACGCCGGCGCGATCGTTCTCGGCAAGACGAACATGCACGAGTTGGCGTTCGGCATCACCAGCAACAACGCCGCGTTCGGCGCGGTACGCACGCCGTACGACAGGTCGAAATTCGCCGGCGGCTCCAGCGGCGGCACGGGCAGCGCAATCGCAGCGCGCCTGGCGCCCGGCGGGCTCGGCACCGATACCGGCGGATCGGTGCGCATCCCCGCGGCGCTCAACGGCATCGCCGGCCTGCGGCCCACCGTCAAGCGTTATCCGCAAGTCGGCATCACGCCGCTCGCCTCCACGCGCGACACGGCCGGTCCGCTGGCGCGCATGGTGGCCGACCTGCTGCTGCTCGACAGCGTGATCACGCGCGACTGGCGGCCGGTGCGCGCGCGCGCGCCGCAATCGATCCGCCTGGGCATCCTGCCGGCGATGTTCGAAAACCTCGACGCCGAGACGCGCGTCCTGGCCGACCAGGCGCTCGACAAGCTGCGCCGCGCCGGGGTGGCGCTGGTGCAGGTGCAGATGCCCGGGCTGGCGGAGCTGAACGCGAAGATCGGTTTCCCGGTCGCGCTGTTCGAGGCGAACCGCGACGTCACGGCCTACCTGATCAGCGACCACATCGGCCGCACGCTCGAGCAGCTCGTCGCGCAGATCGCGAGCCCCGACGTGAAGGCGATCTACCAGGGTGCCGTGCTGCCAGGTTCGCCGGGCGCGATTCCGGAGACCGTTTACCGGGACGCGATCAACGTCTTTCGCCCGCAACTGCAGCAGCTGTACGCCGACACGTTCAGGAACTACGCGATCGATGCGCTGGTGTTTCCGACGACGCCGCTGCCCGCCTCGCCCGTGGTCGGCTCGGACGAGTTCGTGGACCTCAACGGCACCAAGATGCCGACGCTGCTGACCTACATCCGCAACACGGATCCAGGCAGCAACGCGGGGGTGCCCGGCCTGTCGCTGCCGATGGCGCTGACGAAAGGCGGGCTGCCGCTCGGGCTGGAGCTGGACGGGCCCGCGGACAGCGATCGCGAGCTGATCGCCATCGCGCTGACGATCGAGAAGATCCTCGGCCCGCTGCCGCCGCCGCCGGGGTTCAAGGCAGGCGAGGACGACGACTGAAACTTGCCGCGTGCACGGCATCGGAACCGATGACAAGTGCGTCTACGGTGTCGAAGCCCGCAGCGCTTCGAGCAGCCTGATGCCGATGTGTCCCGTTTCCGGCCAGCCAAGCCGCTTCTGCTCGGCGCGCACCGCCTCGCGGGTCAGCGGCCCGGGAACGCCGTCGGCGGTCACGCTTTGGTGGCCGCGCCTGATCAGCAGCGCCTGCAGCTCGGCGAGCTGCTTGCGCGACAGACCTGCGTCGCCCGACGCCCACACGATCCTGCGCGGTTCGCCGCGCAACGCGTCGGCCAGCAGGCCGACCGCGAACGCGTAGGCGTCGGAATTGTTGTAGCGCCGGAAGGCGACGAAGTTGCGCGTGACGAGAAACGCCGGTCCGTGCGGACCGTCCGGCAGCAGCAGCGTCGCGGATACGGCATCGGTCGGCGCCGGATCGCGTCGTTTGCCGCGACCGTTCACGCGCTCGTCGACGATCTTCACGCCGAGCTTGCGCCATTGCGCGATCGTCTTCGCCTTGCGCGCCGATGCGTGCTCGGCGCCGGACGCGGCGAGCCGCGTGTCGAAACCGGACGGAAGCTCGACCGCGACCGCCCACGGCAGACCGCGCGTCCAGCCGTTGCGCAACAGGAAGCGCGCCGACGAGCCGAGCGCGTCGGGCACGCTGTTGACGATGTCGGCGCGGCCGTCGCCGTCGACGTCGGCCTTGTCCCTCGCGTAGGTGACCGGCATGAACTGCGTCATGCCGAACGCGCCCGCGCGCGAGCCGAGGAATTCGGACTCCCGCACTTCGCCGGCCTGGAGCATCCTGAGCGCCTGAAACAGGTGGGCTCTCTGCTCCCGCTTGAAGGCCGGGCGCGCCCCGGGAAAGCCGCAAGCGCGGTTGACGAAGGTTTCGACCACCGGGTACTTGGGCTTGTGCGCGCCGAAGTCGGTTTCGACGCCGAAGATCGCGACGACGGTGGCCGCATCGACGCCGAAGCGCCTCTCGATCAACGCCAGCGCCGCCGCCTGCTTCTGCATGAGACGGCGGCCGTCCTCGATGCGCTGCTCGTCGACCAGCGCGCCGAGGTATTCCCGGATCGGCCAGGCGAATTCGGGTTGCGCAGCGTCGGGCAGCGCGCGTTTCGGGTCGTATCGAACCGCCTTCGTGTAGCGATCGAAGAGGGCAGGCGGCACGCCGTGTCGGACCGCCTCCGTGCGCAACTGCCGCAGGCACGAACCGAGATCGGCTTCGGCAGCGCGGACCGCGCTCGGCACGAGCGCGCCGGCGACGAGCAGAACGAACGCGGCGTTCGGAAGCATCGCAGCGGGAGACCGACCGCAGATGCGGACGATCGTCCTGCGTGAACCGGGCGAAGCGGCGGTGCGAGACAAGAGCGACACGCGACGGTGGCGGCAGCGGTCGAGGCTACTCGACGATGCGGCGGTTTCCCTGCATTACGGCTTTGAACGTCCGCGCCGTTTCCGGTTCGCGGGCCGACGCGGGTGTCGCCGACGAGATTCGCACGGAACTGCGCCGCGACCGTAGTTCGATCGGCCTGCGTCGGATGCGCCAGTGCTTCATCCTCGCTCCCTAGGATCGTCGCATGTTCGTATGCGTTGGACGCGCGGCATGGCGGAGGTCATCGAGCAAACCGAGGCGGCGACGGTCGACGAGGCCGCCGGCGACGGCTTGCGTGCCGTCACGGTCGCGGTCGTCGGGCTGGGCCGCGCGGGTCTGCCGGCCGCGGTCGAGTTCGGCGCGCGCTGGCAGGCGATCGGGTACGACGTTTCGCCCGCGCGCGTCGAGGGGCTGATGCGCCGGATCGACGCCAGCGGCGCGGTGCCGGCGCACGCATTCGCGCGGGCGCGCTACTTGTGGATCACGCAGGATCCGGCGCAACTGGCGCGCGCCGACTTCGTGCTCGTCGCCGTGCCCACGTCCGTCGATGCGCGGCGGCCCGATCTGACGTCGCTCGAAGCGGCGACGCGCACGGTCGGCCGGCATCTGAAACCCGGTGCCGTCGTGATCTACGCGTCGACCGTCTATCCCGGCGCGACCGAGGAAGCGTGCGTGCCGATCCTCGAGCGGGCTTCGGGCAGGCGCTGGCGGCGCGGCTTTCACGTCGCGTACTCGCCGCGGCAGGCCGTCGCGGATGAGCGCGGTTTCGGCGCGACCCCGCGCCTGGTTGCCGCCGACGATGCCGCGACGCTGGAGCGGGTCGCGGCGCTGTTCGCCGCCGTCGTGCCCGCCGGCGTGCGCCGCGTGTCGTCGATTCGCGCCGCGGAGGCGGCCGCGTTGATCGACAGCGTGCAGCGCGATCTGAACATCGCGCTCGTCAACGAACTGGCGATCGTCTTCGGCCGGCTCGGGCTCGACACCGACGAGGTGCTGCGCGCGGCGGAAGCGAAATCGGATTTCGTGCGCTTTTGTCCGGGCCTGCCCGGCGGTCATGCCTTGGGCGTTGCGCCTTACTGCCTGGCGCATGCCGCGCAGCGCGCCGGCTGGCAGCCGGCGCTGATCCTCGCCGGCCGCGGCATCAACGACGCGATGCCGGCGTACGTCGCGGCGCAGAGCGCGCGGCAGCTCGTGCAGTCGGGCCGCGGCGTCGAAGGTGCACGCGTCAACGTGCTCGGCCTCGCGTACAAGGCGAACTGCGCCGACGTGCGCCGCTCGAAGGTCGCCGACCTCGTGCGCGAGCTGCAGGGCCTCGGCGTGCGCTGCTTCGTGCACGACCCGCTGGTCGACCCGGCCGACGCGCTCGACCGTTGCGGTTTGAATCTGCACACATGGGACGAGCTGCCGCGCGCCGACGCGCTGATCCTGGCGGTAGCGCACCGCCGCTTCGTCGACCTGCCGGCAGCGACCTGCCTGCAGAAGATCGCGCGCCGCGGCTGCCTGATCGATGTCGCGAGCGTGCTCGATCCGGATCCGTTCCGCCGCGCCGGGATCAACGTCTGGCGCCTATGAACGCCGCGCTCGGCAAACCGGTGGTGCTCGTGCTCGGCCCGCACCGCACCGCGCTGAGCGGCGTCAGCGCGCACGTGAACACGCTGCTGGCGTCGCCGCTCGCGGAGGAGTTCGCGCTCGTGCACTTCCAGGTCGGATCCGAAGGCCGCAACGAGGGCGCGGTTGGCCGGCTGTTGCGCCTGCTGGCGAGCCCGTTCGCGCTGGCGCTGGCGATCGCCGCGCGCGGTGCGGCGATCGTGCATCTGAACACGTCGCTCGATCCGCGCGCGTTCTGGCGCGATGCCGTCTATCTGCTGGTCGCGCGGGCCTGCGGCGCGCGCGTCGTGTTCCAGGTCCACGGCGGCGCGCTGCCGCGCGAGTTCTGCCGCGGGCGCGCGTGGCTCGTCGCGCTCGTGCGAGCGGCGCTGCGGCTCGCCGACGCGGTGGTCGTGCTCGCCCGCAGCGAACTCGACGCATACCGCGAATTCGTTCCCGACCGGTACGTGGTTTCGATTCCCAACGCGATCGACGGCGCGCGCTTCGCCGCGCTGGCGCGCCGGCGATCGGAGCCGGGGTCCACGCTGCGGCTCGCGTACGTCGGGCGGCTCGCGCGCGGCAAGGGGCTCGACGAGCTGCTGCAGGGATTGAAGCTCGCCCGCGCGCAGGGCGCGCGCGCGCGACTGGCCATCGCCGGCAGCGGCCCGGAGGAGCAGCGGCTGCGCCGGCTCGCCGAGCAGTGCGGACTGGGCGGCGACGCCGTTTTCGTCGGACCGGTTCGCGGCGAGCGCAAGCTCGCGCTGCTCGCCGCGGCCGACGTGGCCGTGCTGCCGAGCTACAGCGAAGGCCTGCCGGTGGCGCTGCTGGAGGGCATGGCGGCCGGCCTGCCCGTGATCGCCGCCGCGGTCGGCGCCATCCCGGACGTCGTGACCGACGGCGTGCACGGCGTGCTGATCGCGCCGCGCGATGCGCAGGCGGTCGCGCGCGCGATCGCACGGCTTGCCGCGGACCGCGGGCTAGTCGCGCGCATGGGCGCGGCGGCGCGCGCGCGCGTGACCGACGCGTATTCGGTGCCGCAGTTCGCCGCGCGCTTCGGCCGCCTGTACGCCGAGCTGTGCGTGGGCAAGCGTTCGCGGCGCGTGGCGGACGCATGACGGCGCATGCTCCCTCTCCCCCTGACCCCTCTCCCGCAAGGGGAGAGGTGAGTTCGTAGCCATGTGTGGGATCGCCGGCTGGGTTGCACAAGCGGCGCGCGCGCCGCAGGCCGAAGCGCTGGGGCCGATGCTGGCGGCGATCGCGCATCGCGGTCCCGATGGCGAAGGCGCCCGGCACTTTGCGAGCGCGGACGGCGAATTGCGCGTCGCACTCGGCCATCGACGGCTGGCGATCATCGACCCGACCGGTTCGCCGCAGCCGATGTGCGGCGACGGGTTCGCGCTCGTCTTCAACGGCGAGATCTACAACTTCCGCGCGCTGCGCGCCGAGCTGGAGGGCCTCGGCCACCGCTTCACGCGCGACTCCGACACCGAGGTGCTGCTGGGCGCCTGCCGCCAATGGGGCACCGATGTCGTCGATCGACTGCGCGGCATGTTCGCGTTCGCGCTGTGGGACGCGCAGCGCGAGCGCCTGTTCCTGGCGCGCGACCGCTTCGGCGAAAAGCCGCTGTTCCTGATGCAGCGGGGGACCGATGTTTACTTCGCCTCCGAGATCAAGGCGCTGCTGCGGCTGCCGGGGGTGGCCGCGTCGGTGAACTTCGCCGCCGTCTGGGACTACCTCGCCTATCGCTACGTGCCGGGACCGGCGACGCTGTTCGCCGGCATCCGCAAGCTGCCGCCGGCCTGTTGCGCACTGTGGGAGCGCGGCCGTCTGGTCGAATGGCGCTACTGGACGCCGCCGGACCGGTGGCCGAACCCGGTCGAATCGCCGCCGCCGGACGCGGCGGCGCAATTCCTCGCGCAGCTCGATGAAGCGGTTCGGCTGCAGATGGTCAGCGACGTGCCGTACGGCGCGTTCCTGTCGGGCGGCATCGATTCGTCGACGATCGTCGCGCTGATGAGCCGGCACAACGCGCAGGTGAAGACGTTTTCGGTCGGCTTTCCCGAGGACCGCTACAGCGAACTGCCGTATGCGGCACAGGTGGCGCGCTACTGCGGCACCGACCACCACGAGCTGGTGGTGTCGCACGCGGATCTGATCGAACGGCTGCCGGCGCTGGTCGCTTATCGCGACGCGCCGGTCTCCGAACCGTCGGACATTCCGATTCACATGCTCGCGTGCGAGGCGGCGCGCAGCGTCAAGATGGTGCTCACCGGCGAAGGCGGCGACGAGATTCTCGGCGGCTATCCGAAACACGTCGCCGAGCGCTTCGTGCCGGCGTTCCAGCGGCTGCCGGCCGCCGTGCGGCGGCGGCTGATCGCACCGCTCGTGCACGCGCTGCCGTACCGCTTTCGCCGCGCCAAGACCGCGGTCGCCAACCTGAATCTGGAAGACCGCAACGAGCGCTACGTGCGCTGGTTCGGCGCGCTCGACAGCGCGCAACGCGCGCGGCTCGCGGCGCTGCACGTGAACGGAACCGCGCTGCACGACGATCTGCCTTTTGCCGCCGATCCCGCCGCCAGCCCGCTGCGGCGGATCCTGTACTTCGACCAGACGAGCTGGCTGCCGGACAACCTGCTCGAGCGCGCCGACCGCATGACGATGGCCGCGTCGATCGAGGCACGCATGCCCTTTCTCGACCACGAACTCGCGCGGTACGTGGCGACGTTGCCCGATCGCCTTCGCGTGCGCGGGCTGCGCGGCAAATGGATCCTGCGCGAATCGGTGCGGCGGCTGCTTCCTGGGCAGATCCTCACGCGGCCGAAAGTGGGGTTTCGCGTGCCGGTCAACGACTGGTTCCGCGGCCCCATGCGCGAGTACCTGCTCGACCATCTGCGCGGTCCCTCGTCGCGCACGCGGGCGTACTACGAAGCGGCCGAGCTCGACCGCGTGATCGACGAACACATCGGCGGCAGGCACAACCACGAGAAGCTGCTGTGGTCGCTTCTGAACCTCGAGCTGTGGCACCGCCGTTATGTCTGAGCTGGCCCGCGCCGGCGCGCCGCCGCTGCGACCGGCGGTGCGTGCGGGTGGTCTCGTGTCCTGGTACATCAACCGCCTGCGCTGCATGACCGCAGCGGAGATCACGTTCCGGGTCGCACGGACGCTGATCGTGCACCGCCAGCGGGTCGCGCCGCCCGCTGCGCCGGCGCAGATCGTCGCCGCGCCTGCGTGGATCCACCTGCCTGCGCAGATCGATCCGCGTCCGTATTTCGAAGCGGCGGACCGCATCTGCGCCGGGCGCTTCGACCTCTTCGCGCTGCGCGCTGCGCCGCTCGGCGCGCCGCCGCCGTGGAACCGCGATCCGAAGACCGGGATCGAAGCGCCGCTCGCGTTCGGGCCGACGCTGAACTACCGCGATGCGCGCGTGGTTGGCGACATCAAGTACCTGTGGGAGCTGAACCGCCACGGGCATCTCGTGACCCTGGCGCAGGCGTACGCGCTGAGCGGGCAAGCCCGCTATGCCGAGGCGATCCGCGCGCACCTGGAGAGCTGGTTCGCCGACTGCCCGTATCCGCGCGGGCCGAACTGGTCGAGCTCGCTCGAAGCGGCGCTGCGGCTGATCAACTGGGCTGCGGTGTGGCAACTGCTCGGCGGCGCGCTGGGGCCTGCCTTCACCGGGGCGGACGGCGTGCGCTTTCGTGAGCGCTGGCTGCAGTCGATCCGCCGGCACGCGCTGTTCGTCCGCGTCAATTTCTCGCGCCACTCGTCGGCCAACAACCACCTGATCGGCGAGGCGGCGGGGCTGTTTGTCGCCGCGCTGACGTGGCCGTCCTGGCCCGAAGCCGCGAAGTGGCGCGAGCAGGCACGCGCGATCCTCGAGCGCGAAGCGGTGCTGCAGAACGCGGCGGACGGCGTCAATCGCGAGCAGTCGACTTCCTACCAGCAGTTCGTCGCAGAGCTGTTGCTGCTCGCGTTCGTGGCCGGCCGCGCCAACGGCGCGGGGTTTTCGGCGGCGTACGCCGGCCGCATCGAAGCGATGCTCGAATACCTGGCGTCGATCGTCGACGCCGCCGGCAACCTGCCGATGATCGGCGACTCCGACGACGCGGTCGCGCTGAAGCTCGCGCCGCAACCGGACGCCTGCCGCTGGCGCTGGCTGCTCGCCGCAGGCGCGCTGCTGTTTCGCCGCGGCGAATTCAAGCGCAAGGCGGGCAGGCCGGACGACCGATTGCGCTGGTTGTTCGGCGCCGGCACCGACAACGCGTACGCGCGCCTCGATGCGACGAACGCGCGGTTACCGGTGCGGCGCGAGTTTCCGCTCGGCGGCTACTACATCCTCGGCTGCGACTTCGAAACGCGCGACGAGATCCGCCTGCTCGTCGACGCCGGGCCGCTCGGCTACGGCCGGCTCGCGGCGCACGGCCACGCCGATGCGCTCGCGTTCACGCTGTCGGTGGGCGGGCGCGAGTTTTTCGTCGATCCCGGAACCTACGCGTATCACGACGAGGCGCTCTGGCGCGCCTGCTTCCGCAGCACAGCCGCGCACAATACGGTGCTCATCGACGGCGTCGACCAGTCGCGCCAGGCAGGCAACTTCATGTGGCTCGCGCATGCCAACGCCGGCTGCAGCCAGTGGCGCAGCACCGACGACGAGGACGCGTTCGAGGGCTGGCACGACGGCTATGCGCGGCTGCGCGAGCCCGTCGTGCACCGGCGCCGCATCGCGCTCGACAAGCGGGGACGGCGCATCGCGATCGAGGACCGGCTGGTCATGGCGGGACGCCACGAAGTCACGCTGCTGTTCCATTGCAGCGAGGACTGCCGGGTCGAGTCCCGCCCCGACGCACTGCGCATCGTCAACGGCGAGCGCACCATCGAATTGCGGCTGCCGCAGTTCGACGAAGCGCGGATCGGGGTCTACAGCGGCAGCGCCGATCCGCCCCTGGGCTGGATCTCGCGCCGCTACGACGACAAGCAGCCGGCGCCGACCATCGTATGGCACGCGCGGCTGCGCGGCGAGCCGGTCCTGCGCAGCGAGATCGCCTGTTTGATCTGATCGGACTACGCAGCGCAGCTCCTGCGGCGCGACACGGCGTCGAGACGCTGCCGCATGCTCCGGTGATCGAAGGAGCACGCTGCCGCGATGACAATGAAAATCTGCGTGATGGGTCTCGGCTACGTCGGCACGGTGGTCGCCGGCTGCCTGGCGCGCGACGGGCACGACGTGATCGGTGTCGACGTCGATCGCGACAAGATCGACCAGATCAACGCGGGCCGCGCGCCGATCGTCGAACCGCAGATCGATGCGATCGTCGAGGCTGCGGTCGCCGCGCGCCGTCTGACGGCGACGACCGACACGCCGCCCGCGGTGCGCGCGAGCGAGCTGGTGCTCGTGTGCGTCGGCACTCCGAGCCGCGCCAACGGCAGCATCGACTTGCAGCACCTGCAGCGCGTCTGCGAGCAGATCGGCGCGGCGCTGCGGCACCACCCCGGCGCGCCGGTGATCGCGATCCGCAGCACGGTGTTGCCCGGCACGACGCGCGGCGTCGTGATTCCACTGCTCGAGTCGGCTTCCGGCAAGCGCGCGGGCGTGGAGTTCGGCATCTGCGTCAATCCGGAGTTCCTTCGCGAAGCGAGCGCCGTGCGCGACTACGAACAGCCGCCGAAGACCGTGATCGGCGAACTGAACCGGGCGAGCGGGGACCTCCTGGCAAACCTCTATGAAGGGTTTCCAGGCCTGCTCGTCCGGACCGATCTGGAGACGGCGGAGCTGGTCAAGTACGCGGACAACGCCTGGCATGCGCTGAAGGTCGGCTTCGCCAACGAGATCGGCAGCCTGTGCAAGGCGCTCGGCAGCGACGGCCATCGCGTGATGGATATCTTCTGCCGCGATAACAAGCTGAACCTGTCGGCTGCCTACCTGAAGCCGGGCTTCGCGTTCGGCGGTTCGTGTCTGCCGAAGGACCTGCGCGCGCTGCTGTACCAGGCGCGCACCCTCGATCTGGCGCTGCCGATCCTCGCCGGCATCCTGCCGAGCAACGAGTTGCAACTGGCGCGCGGCGTGCGCGCGGTGATCGACGCCGGCAGGCGCCGCGTCGGCCTGCTCGGGCTGAGCTTCAAGGCCGGCACCGACGATCTGCGCGAAAGCCCGCTGGTGGAGCTGGCCGAGCGGCTGCTCGGCAAGGGCTACGACCTGCGCATCTACGACGCCCACGTGAACCTCGCCGCGTTGCGCGGTGCCAACCGTGAGTACGTGCTGAATCGCATTCCGCATCTTGCGCGGCTGCTGGCGCCGAGCGTGGACGCCGTGCTCGCGCACGCTGACACGATCGTGGTCGGCCATGCGGCGGCGGAGTTCGCCGCCGTGCCGCAGCGGCTGTCGGAGGGCCAGGTGCTGATCGACCTGGTGCGCATCTGCGATGCGCCGACTGTGGCCGGCGTCTACGAAGGCTTCTGCTGGTAGGAGTCCGCCGTGCGCAGCGGCCCGAAGCGGATCCTGATGTTGGTCGAAAACCTGCCGGTGCCGTTCGACCGCCGCGTCTGGCAGGAGGCGACCACGCTGCGCGAAGCCGGCTACGCGGTGTCGGTGATCTGCCCGACCGGGCAGGGCTGCGAGGCGCGCTTCGAGTCGATCGACGGCATCGCCGTGTACCGCTACCGGCTGCCGGTCGAAGCGGCCGGTGCAGCGGGTTACGCGATCGAATACGCGGCCGCGCTCCTGCTCACGTTCGTGCTCGCCTGGCGCGCGCTGCTCGCGCGCGGATTCGACGCGATCCACGCCTGCAACCCGCCGGATCTGTTCTTTCTGATCGGCGCCTTCTTCAAGCTGTTCGGCAAGCGGTTCGTGTTCGACCACCACGATCTGTGCCCGGAGCTGTTCGAAGCGAAGTTCGGCCGCCGCGGCCCGCTGTATCGCGTGCTGCTGCAGCTCGAGCGCTGGACCTTCCGCACGGCCGACGTGTCGATCGCCACCAACGGGTCGTACCGGCGCATCGCGATCGAGCGCGGCGGCATGCGCCCCGAGCGCGTGTTCGTCGTGCGTAGCGGACCCAGCCTCGATCGCCTGCGGCGGCTGCCGCCCGATGCGCGCTACCGGTGCGGCCGCCGCCATCTCGTCGGCTACGTCGGCGTGATGGGCCGGCAGGAGGGTATCGAGTACCTGCTGCGCGCGGTGCACCACATCGTGTTCGAGCGCGGCCGCCGCGACATCCACTTCGGCCTGGTCGGCGGCGGTACGTCGCTGCCGGAACTGAAGGCGCTGGCGGCACAACTGGGCATCGCCGAGTACGTGACCTTCACCGGCCGCGTGCCGGACGACCAACTGCTGGCGCTGCTGAACACCGCCGACCTCTGCGTGAATCCCGACGCGGCCAACGAACTGAACGACAAGTCGACGATGAACAAGATCATGGAATACATGGCGCTCGGCAAGCCGATCGTGCAGTTCGACCTGACCGAGGGACGTTACTCGGCGCAGGCAGCGTCGCTGTACGCGCGCCGCAACGACCCGATCGATCTGGCCGCCAGGATCGTCGAGCTGATCGACGATCCCGAGCGCCGCGCGCAGATGGGCGAGTACGGGCGCAGGCGCGTCGCCGACGAACTCGAGTGGCGCCACGAGGCGCCGAAGCTACTCGCTGCCTACCGGGCCTTGTGGCCGACAACGGAGACGCGACGCCATGAAGCTGCTGCCTCTTGATACGCCAGAGCTGATCGCGCTCGTCGCGAGTTGGCTGGCGCAGAAGGACAACCACCAGTGGCTCGACTTCGGCGACGGCCGCCAGATCGTCACGCCGGCGCTGCTGAAGATCATGGCCCAGCGCGGCACGCACTTCCTGCGCGCCTACACGACCGACGAAGACGACACGCCGATCGGCATCGCCGGGCTGAACAGCGTCGATCGGCGCAGCGGCAACGCGACTTTGTGGGGCGCGACCGGCGAGAAGTCGTTCCGCAGCCGCGGCTACGCGACCTTCGCCGGCTCGAAGTTTCTGTCACTCGCGTTCGAAGAGCTGGGCCTGCACGCGGTCAACACCTGGGTCGTCGACGGCAATCCGTCGCTGCGGCTCGTGCAACGGCTCGGCTTTCGCTACATCGGCCGACTGCGCGAGTGCCATGTGATCGACGGCCGCCGCTGCGACCGGCTGGTCTTCGATCTGCTGGCGAGCGAACACCGCGAACTGGCGCGCGAGCGCCCGCAGCGGAGCGGCGAGCCGGCGCTGGAAGGATGATGGACGCGCAAGCGAAGCGCCAGGCGCTGCGCAAGCTTTCCAACGGCGTGTACGTGCTGACGTCGCGCAGCGGCGCGCACTTCGGCGCGGCGACCGTGACCTGGGTGTCGCAGGCGTCGTTCAAGCCGCCGCTGCTGATGGCGGCCCTGCGTCGCGACAGCAACGTGTTCCGGTGCCTGTCCGAGAGCGGAACCGCGGCGCTGCACCTCGTCGCGAACGGGCAGGAAGACGTTGCGCGCCGCTTCTTCGCGCCGACCGCCGCTGGCGAGGGCGCGATCAACGGCGTGCCGTTTGCCGAGGGGGCAACGGCCGCGCCGGTGCTGGCCGGCCTGCCGGCGCACATCGAATGCCGCGTCGACCGGATCGTCGACACCGAAGGCGATCACGCGGTCGTGATCCTGCGCGTCGTCGAAGCCGAGTGCTGCGCAGAGTTCAAGCCGCTGACGGTCGCCGATTCGCCGTGGGAGTACGGCGGCTGAGCGCGACGCGGCCCGACGCGGTCGGCGAGCGGCAGCCGCAGCGCCGGCGCGAACGGATCGATGCCGAAGCTCAATCCGAGCAGGTTCAGTTCGAGCCCCTCGATGGGGCTGGCCAGCACGCCGAGCAGGCCGAACAGCGAAACCTGCACGCCGCGCCCGCTCGGCGCGGCACCGGCGATGCGGCGGCCGAGGAAGTCCTTGCCGATCGCTGTCGGCGGCAGGTCGAGCTCCAGCTCGGGTACCGCGCGCGCAAGGTACGCGGTGAACGTGTTCGAGTTCGGTCCCGGCCACGCAAGATAGCGCTGCGTGTACGGATACGCGCGCGCCGCGCGGTCGATGCGCTCGATCAGCGTGTCCACGCCGTCGCCGCGCCGCTCCGCCAGCAGGCGCGGCGGGTTGCCGTACCACGGCGTGTCGGGCGCGTGGCTGCGGATTGCCACCACCGAACCCCGCATGCGCAGGCGGCCGCCGATCACCTGGTAGACGGTGTAGCGCTTCGCGCCGGTCGGCTTCACCGCGATCCAGGTGTGAATGCCGAAAATCCCGAGCCAGCGCGCGCAGCGCGCCCCGTACACCTGCACGATCGCCTCTGGCGTCGTGGCCGGGTCTGGGGCGAGGCTTGCGGATCGAAGAGTGGACATGCCTTGTTGCACGGTCGGTGTCAACTGTTCAAAGCGTCGTGCCCGGCACATTTGGTTCCGCGCCGAGACGATGCGGCCAATGTAGACGGCCGCCGCGACGGCGGTGCGCTGCCCGCGGCGGCCGCGCCTGATCCGCCCGGCTCAAAACGTACGGACTACCGCCTGCACAGGACCATGCGCGCGAACGGCAGCGGATCGCGGACATCGAACACGGCGAACACGTTGCAGCAGGCGAGCGAGCGCAGATAGGCGCCGACGCCGAGTTGGCCGCGCCGCACGACACCGGTGGCGCGATCGAAAGCGACAGCGCGATCGCCGCGCAGGTTGATCCAGGTGCGCCGGCCCGCGCGCGGCGCGCCGGCGACCCGGTGGCCGAGCAGCAGGCGGAGGAAATCGTGACCGGTCGCCGGCGCCAGCGCGTACTGCAGCCACGGGCGCGCGTTGATCTCGATCAGGTAGCTGCAGCCCTCGTCGTGCGCATACAGGATCTCGGCCTCGCCGATGCCGAAGTACTCGGCGCATTCGGCCGCGCGCCGCGCGAGTTGCTCGACTTCCGCATGCTCGGTCGCTTCGACCAGCGTACCCTCGGCGCAGCGGTCGGGGCCTGGGCGCAGCTTGCGCGCGACGAACGACAGCGTGCTGTCGCCGTTGCGCGCGAAGGGCACTGAGTATTGCGTGAGCCGCCGGCCGAGCAGCGATTCCGAAACGAGCGGGCTGGCGCCGCGGGCGCGGTAGTCGCGGATCCAGTCGCGCAGCGCGCGCTCGTCGTGCACCTCGACCGCCTTCGGCAGCGTCGCGCGCGTATGGCGCGTCGCGCGCGGTCGCACGAGCAGAGGAAAGCGCAACTGCGCCGGGCGCGGCTCGGCGTCCGGCAGCCAGGTGCGCGGCGTGGGCAGCGCGTTCGCCACGCACCACCGCGCGAACGCGTGTTTGTCCAGAAGGATCTCGAGCATTGGATTAGCCGGATGCAGGACTCGCCCGAACGCGGCCTCGAGCCGTGTTCGATGCGCGACGACGAAGCGCAGCCAGTCGTCGCCGGTGGCGACCAGCGCGTGGGCGGCGCCGGCGTGATCGAGCACGCGCGCCAGCGCTTCGTCTGCGCCCGCGACAAGCACGCGCTGCGCGCGGCGCGTGGCGAGCGCGATGCCGGCCTGCGTGTCGACGACCACCGGTGCCAACCCGCGCGCGTGCGCGTCGCGCGCCACCGCCAGCGCGGTGAGCGAGCTGCCCAGGATCACGAGACGCGGTTTCAATGGCGACGGGACAGCGCGGCAGCGAGGCGGGGCGCGGGACGCTCGAAGATGCGGTCGCGCTGCACGATGTCGTCGAACGTTTCGCGCGTGCGCAGCAGCGTGGCGCGCCCGCCGTGCGCGAGAACCGCGGCCGGCCGCGGCTGCGAGAAGTTGGTCTGGTTGGGCACGAAATACGCGCCGGCGTCCATCACCGCGACCGGATCGCCGACGGCGAGCGGCGGAAAGTCCTTCGCGACGAACAACCGCTCGCCGGGATGGCATAGCGGTCCGAAAAAGTCGTAGCGACGTTCGCGCGCGCGACTGCAGCCGCGCACCGGCAGCAATTCGTGCCATTCGTAGCCGAGCGGCACCGCGAGGTTTTTGCCGCCGTCGAGGATCACCGCCGGCGAGCCGGTCGTCGTGTGCTTGATCGCGAGCACGCGCAATACGAGGCTTTGCGCGCTGCTGGAAAGCGCGCGACCCGGTTCGAGTATGAGTTCAGGCAGCGTGCTGCCGTTGCCAGGATAGAAGCGGCGAACGAGTTCGACGATGGCGCGCGCGTAAACGGACGGCTCGGGCCTGCAGTCCGGATCGACCGGCGCCGGCGGGCGCTGACGGCGCATCAGCCGCTCGTCCCAGCGGTCGAACTCGCGCACGGTCGGCACGCCGAAGCCGCCGCCCAGATCGAAGCAGCGGATGTCGATCCCGAGCTGCGTGCGCAGCGCGTCCGCGAAAGCGAGCGCTTCGCGGACGGCCTGCAGGTAGGTCGGCACATCGTGCAGGCCGGTGCCCAAGTGAATGTGCAGTCCGATCGGCTCCAGTTCGGCCATGAAGCGCAGGCGGCGGAAAGCGACAAACGCGGCGCCGCCGCGAATCGGCAGACCGAACTGTGCCGACCAGCCGACCGAGGTCACCACGCGCACGCCGACCGCCTGGCGCCGCCCGGCGCGGCGCGCGGCCGCGGCGACGAGGTCGATCTCGTCCACGCTGTCGAGGTTGATGAGCTTCACGCCGCGGGCGACCGCCAGCTCGATCGCTTCGCGGCTCTTGCCAGGCCCGTTCAGCACGATGCGCGCGGGCGGCACGCCGAGCTGCAGCGCCAGCCACAGTTCGAAGTGCGAGATGACTTCGGCGGCGGCACCCAGCTCATGCAGCACGGCGAGCGCGCCCGGCAGCGGATTGGTTTTGTACGAGTAGGCGATCTCGACGTGCGGATACAGGCTGGCGAAAGCGGCGTCGAAGCGTTGGTAGTCGGCCTCGAGCCGATCGCGATCGACGACGATAAGCGGCGTGCCGAATCGTTCGGCGAGGTCGGCGACGGTGCAGCCGCCGATCACCAGATCGCCGTTGGGCGCAACCGCCGCGCCCCAGCGCGCCGGCGGCAGGCCGTCGCGCCAGCCGAGCGCGGCGCGGCGCTCCTCGTTGGCGCGATGACGACGTTCAATCAGCAGGCGCTTGGCGCGTTCGCGCAAGGATGCGGGCATGGCTCGGCGGATGCGGGCTGCGGCTGCGCTGCCGCGCGCTGCGCGTAGAACTGCCGCAGCGTCATGCCGCGGCACCAGTGTGCAAGCTCGTCGAACAGCGTGCCAAGCGCGTCGTACAGCCGATCGAGGTCGGCCGCGCTGCGCACGTGCGGGCTGCCGCCGGGCATCAGTTCCGACGAATGCAGCATGAAGTGCACGTGCGGGGGGCGCTCGGCGCGCAGCGCGCGCGCGACGGCGAGCATCGCGTCCAGATTTCGCGCGAGCGGCGCGCGCAGCGAAGGCTGGATCGGACACAACCAGCCGAGCGCCGGCGCCGCCCGGTTCAGCCAGCGACGCAGCAGCGGTACTCGATATAGCAGCGGCGCGACACGGTACAGCCGCGCCGGCACGATCGTGACCGGCACTTCCAGCAGCAGGCCGGCGGCGGGGCGGGCGATGTCCGCCGGATCGAAGACATAGGGCTCCGCCGGAAAGGCGGTGTAGTCGGGGCCGCCGCGGCCGTTCGGATCGCCCAGGTTGGTGCGCCAGCTGACGCCGGGCGTCACCGAGCAGTCGACCCGATAACCTTCCTCGGCAAGCAGCGCCGCGTACCGGCCGTCGAATCCCCAGCGGCCGGCGCGGTGGCTGACGATCGTACGCTCGAAGCGGTCCTCGAGCAGACGTGTCATGTGGCGGATCTTCTCGCGCATCAGCGACAGCGGGTACTCGATCAGATACGGCTGGTGGCGGAAGTCGTCGCCGGTCAGATCCACCAGCGGCGGCGAGTTCCACGCGTGCAGATGCATGCCGATCTCGCCAGCGTCGCGCGCGAGCACGGCGCGGCCGAATTCGACGAACTCGCCGGCCATCGCCATTTCGTAGTTCGTCAGATAAACGGGCTTGAAGCGGTAGCGCTCGCACAGCCGCTGGAAGCGCGGCAGGAGACGCGCGTTGCGGGTCGTGATTTCGCGCGGGCGCGACCACAGGTCGTCGCCTTCGGTGTCGACCGTGACGAAAAGCGGGGTGTCAGACATGACGGCGCGTTTAGCCGGCGAGGGCCATCGGCGCGTTCGCGCCGCCGCCGCGCAGCACGTCCTCGAACCTGGCGAGATAGTCCGCCACCACCTTGTCTTCGGCGTACTCGCGCGCGACGAAGGCGCGGCAGCGGTCGCTCGCCATCTGCCAGCCGATCCGATCGGCGAGCAGCGAACGCACGCCGTCGAGAAGCTGTTGCGGCGTG
>Ga0208610_100045_pt1 | contig 55112 bp, 60 predicted proteins | sample SubbioR11Jul_8A2_FD_184815 | JGI IMG/M metagenome (GOLD analysis project Ga0208610, IMG submission 184815) | Serpentinite rock and fluid subsurface biosphere microbial communities from McLaughlin Reserve, California, USA - CR11Jul_8A2 (SPAdes) | ecosystem: Environmental > Terrestrial > Deep... | reverse complement strand
GGCCGCCGCTGCCGGCGGCGACGCGCAAGACGGTGGCCGGAGTCGAGGTGTGGGAGAAACTCGGCCTGATCTGCTCGGCCAACGAGAGGCGCGCCGACGACGCCGCGCGTGACGTCGAGGCCTGGCTGAAGTGCTACTACATGCGCGAGCGGGTCGGCGAGGCGTACTCCGGAACCGTCAGCGCGGCGGTGCCGTTCGGCGTGTTCGTGGTCCTCGACGACCTGTTCGTCGAGGGCCTGCTGCACGTCTCCGAACTCGGCTCCGAGTACTTTGCCTACAACGAGGCGATGCACGAGCTGCGCGGCGAGCGCACCGGCCTGCGCTACCGGCTCGGCGACCGGGTCACGGTGCAGGTGGCGCGCGTCGACCTGGAGGCGCGCCGGATCGAGTTCCGCCTGCTGCGCGAGCAGGATCGCCGCGCCGGCGGCGACGGCGACGTCGCTGCGCGCAAACACCCGGCGCGACCCAAGGGCGAGACGGTCGCCGAGCGGCGCACGCGCAGCGACCGGACGTCGGCGCGCAAGGGGCACAACGGCGAGCGGCGCGAGCAGGCGCGGGCCAAGGCGCGTGGCACCGGCGGATTGCGCTCGAAGTCGCGTGCCCGGGGCTGACCGGCGATGACCGAACCGGCAACCGCGCGCCAGGTGCTCGCCGGCTTCCACGCCGTGGCCGGCCGCCTGCGAAGTGCGCCCGAGTCGATCCAGGCACTGTATGTCGATGCGCAGCGCGACGATCCGCGCATGCGCCGCCTGTGCGATCGCGCCGAGGCCGCCGGCGTGCGTGTCATGCTCGCCGAGGCGCAGCGGTTGCGCGGCCTGGCCGGCGAGGTCCCGCATCAGGGTGTTGTTGCCCTGTGCCACGCCAGCGGCGGCCTGCAGCGCACTCTCGACGAGGTGCTGGCCGGCGTCGACCGGCAGACCCTGCTGCTGCTGCTCGACGGCGTCACCGATCCGCGCAACCTCGGCGCCTGCATGCGCACCGCTGATGCCGCGGGCGCCGCCGCGGTGATCGTTCCGCGCGACCGGTCGGCGGCGATGACGCCGGCGGTGGCCAAGGCGGCCGCCGGCGCCGCCGACAGCATCGCGCTGGTGACGGTGACCAACCTGGCGCGGGCGATGCAGGAGATCAAGGATGCCGGCGTCTGGATCGCCGGTGCCGCCGGTGAAGCCGAGGCCGATCTCTACGGCCTCGACCTGAGCGGGCCGATCGCCTGGGTGCTGGGCGCCGAAGGCCAGGGCCTGCGCCGACTGACGCGAGACCGCTGCGACTGGCTCGTGCGCATCCCGCTCGCCGGCAGCGTCGACAGCCTGAACGTCTCGGTGGCTGCCGGCGTGTGCCTGTTCGAGACCCTGCGCCAGCGCCGCGCGCAAGCGCCGTCGTTGGCGGCTTGAGGCCATCGCCGGCGCGAGTCGTTCGCTGCCGGCGCTCGGGGCGCCGCAGTCGCCGTCGCAGTCGGCCCCGGCCTGGCGGTGATCTCGACTTTCCCTTTAGAATCGCTAGTTTTCCGCAGGCGGCGAGAGTCCGCCTCAACCTTGCCGCACCCGCGCAGACCCGCGTCTGCCTGCACCCGGGGCGGCTCGAAGCCACAAGGAGCGTGCATGCGTCACTACGAAATCTGCTTCATCGTCCATCCGGACCAGAGCGAGCAGGTGCCGGCGATGATCGATCGCTACAAGGCGACCATCGTCGGCCAGGGCGGACAGATCCATCGGGTCGAGGACTGGGGCCGTCGCCAGCTCGCCTATCCGATTGCCAAGCTGGTCAAGGCGCACTACGTGCTGATGAACGTCGAGTGCGGCAAGACCACGCTCGACGAGCTGGAAGCCGGGTTCCGCTACAACGACGCCGTGCTGCGGCACCTCACGGTCGGCGTGCCCAAGGCCGAGACCGGCGCCTCGCCGATGATGAAGGTGGTCGAGCGCGAGGAAGCCCGGAAGGCGAGCGCCGAGACCGCGGTCGCTCGCTGAGGCCGGGGCCGCGGCACCGTTGAACCGGATCCGCCTGCAGGCTCGGGTCGTCGAGCGCAGCGCGCTGCGCTACACGCCGGCCGGGCTGGCAGTCGTCGAGTTGCGGCTTGGTCACCGCGGCGCGCAGGTCGAAGCCGGAAGCGAACGCCATTTGGAGTTCGAGCTGAGCGCGCTGGCGGTCGGTGCCCTGGCGCAGACGCTGTCGGCGGTGGCTCTGGGAACGGCGCTCGACCTCGAAGGCTTCGTCGCACCGGCGCGCAGGGGCAGCCGGTATCTGAGAGTCCATATCACGAGTTATCGAGAGATCGCAGGAGATTGAAAATGGCAATCGGACGTGGCCCGGGCAGGGGCAAAGGCAAGGGCAAGGTCAAAGGCAAGGGCGGCCGCCGCGGCGGTCAGCAGAACGCGCTGTTCAAGCGCAAGAAGTTCTGCCGTTTCACGGTCGAGCGCGTCGAGTCGATCGACTACAAGGACGTCGACACGCTGCGCGACTTCATCGGCGACAACGGCAAGATCATCCCGGCGCGGCTGACCGGTACCAAGGCGTACTACCAGCGCCAACTCGACACCGCTATCAAGCGCGCGCGCTTCCTGGCGCTGCTACCGTACAGCGATAGCCACTGAGCGCCTGGAGCCAAGCATGCAAATCATCCTGCTCGAGAAAGTCATCAACCTCGGTGGCCTCGGCGACGTGGTCAAGGTGCGCCCGGGCTTCGCGCGCAACTATCTGATCCCGCAGGGCAAGGCCAAGCGCGCCACGCAGGCGGCGATCGCCGAGTTCGAGACCCGGCGCACGGAACTGGAGACGGCGCACGGCGAGAAGCTGGCCGCGGCGCAGGCGGTGGGCGAGCGGCTCAGCGGCCTGTCGATCCAGATCGCGGCCAAGGCCGGCGTCGACGGCCGGCTGTTCGGATCGGTCACCCACTACGACATCGCCGAGGCGCTCGGCAAGCAAGGCTTCAAGGTGCAGAAGGCGCAGGTGCGGATGCCGGCCGGACCGCTGAAGTCGGTGGGCGAACACAAGGTCACGATCGCGCTGCACACCGACGTCGTCGTCGAGTTGGGCGTGAGCGTGGTCGGCGAGTCGGCCTGAGGGCGGCGGCCGCCGCCGCACGCCGCACCCAGGCCAGCACCCGAGCGGCCGGTCGTCGGCGCGAGGCGAGGGTTCGGCGCTGGCGCCGCCCAGCTCGCGCGTGAACGCGTGCCCGGCGCGCAGCCGGTAGACTTTCGATCCGTTCACGGAGAGCCGATGAACTCGCCCGTGGTCGATCCGCAACTGGCCGCGGTTCGTACCCCCCCGCACTCGATCGAAGCCGAGCAGTCGGTCCTCGGCGGGCTGCTGCTCGACAATCAGGCTTACGAACTGATCGCCGGACTGGTCAGCGCCGAGGACTTCTATCGCCACGATCACCGCCTGATCTTCCAGCACATCGGCCGCCTGATCGACGCCAACCGGCCGGCCGACGTGATCACGGTGTTCGAGTCGCTGCAGAACGCCGGCAAGGACGAGGAGGTCGGTGGCCTGCCGTATCTGAACGCGCTGGCGCAGAACACGCCGTCGGCGGCCAACATCCGCCGCTACGGCGAGATCGTGCGCGACCGCGCGGTGCTGCGCCGGCTGGTGACGGTCGGCGACGAGATCGCCACCGCCGCACTCAACCCGCAGGGGCGCGAGACCAAGCAGATCCTCGACGAGGCCGAGTCGGCCGTGTTCCGCATCGCCGAGGCCGGCGCCAAGGGCCGCCAGGGCCTCATCAAGCTCGAACCGCTGCTGGTGCAGGTGGTCGAGCGCATCCAGGAACTGTACGAGACGCCGAACGCCTCCGACGTCACCGGCGTGCCGACCGGCTACGTCGACGTCGACAAGATCACCGCCGGCCTGCAGAAGGGCGACCTGATCATCGTCGCCGGCCGGCCGTCGATGGGCAAGACCACGCTGGCCGTCAACATCGCCGAGCACGTCGCCATCGACCAGGGCATGCCGGTGCTGATCTTCTCGATGGAGATGGGCGCGCCGCAACTGGCGCTGCGCATGCTCGGCTCGGTCGGCCGCATCGATCAGCAGCGGCTGCGCACCGGGCGCCTGCTCGACGGCGACTGGCCGCGTCTGACGGCGACGATGCAGAAGATGCACGACGCGCAGTTGTACATCGACGAGTCGCCGGCCCTGAACGCACTCGACCTGCGGGCGCGCGCCCGCCGCCAGGCGCGTGCCTGCGGCCAGCTCGGGCTGATCGTGGTCGACTACCTGCAACTGATGTCGGCCACCAGCCAGGGCGAGAACCGGGCCACCGAGATCTCGGAGATCAGCCGCTCGCTGAAGGCGCTCGCCAAGGAGCTGCGGGTGCCGGTGATCGCGCTGTCGCAGCTCAATCGCACGGTCGAGACGCGCACCGACAAGCGACCGGTGATGAGCGATCTGCGCGAGTCGGGCGCGATCGAGCAGGATGCCGACGTGATCTTCGCGCTGTACCGCGAGGAGTTCTACAACCCGGACACGACCGACAAGGGCATCGCCGAGGTACTGGTCCTGAAGCAGCGCAACGGACCGACCGGCCGCCTCAACCTGCGCTTCGCCGGCCACCTGACGCGCTTCGACAACCTGGCCGCGGCGACCACCGTGGCGCCGTTCTGACCGTGGTCAACGAGCACTTCGTCGCCGCGCAGCGCGTGCGCCGCAGACCGTGGCGCGCACTGTTGCGCGCGCTGCTGCCGGTGGACCGGCGCTTCTTCGCGCTGTTCGCGGCGCACGCCGCACTGGCCGGCGAGGCGCTGCGCTCGCTGGTGGCGCTGCTGCGCGATGTCGCCGACAGCGACGGCCGCGTGCGCGAGATCGAGGCGCTGGAAAAGCGCGCCGACGGCGTCATGGACGAGGTGCGCGCTGCGCTCGCGCGCAGCCTGGCGCCACCCTTCGGGCGCGCCTCGGTGTACGAACTCGCCAACCGCCTCGACGACGTGCTCGACCTGGCCGAGGACGCGGCCCAGTCGCTGCACCTGTATCACGTCACCGAGGTGCCGCCGGAGGCGGTGCGCCTGGCCGAGCTCGCGGTCGACAGTTGCGACCGCCTGCAGGCGGCGATTGCCCTGCTCGAGCCGATGAGCGCGCCGCAGGAGATCCTGCGCCTGTGCGCCGAAGTCGACCAGCTCGAGGCGCAGGCCGACCACGTGATGCGCACCGCGATGTCGCGCCTGTTCCGCGACGAGCCCGACCCGCACCAGTTGGTCAAGCTGAAGGCGGTCTACGAACTGCTGGAGATGCTCACCGACCGCTGCAAGGACGTCGGCGCCGAGCTCGAGGCGATCGCCCTGCACCACGGGTGAGCGGTGAGCACCGTCCTGTGGATCGTCGCCGTGGCGCTGATCGTGGTCGGCGTCGCCGGCGTCGTGCTGCCGGCGCTGCCGGGCATCGGCCTGGTGTTCGCCGGCATCCTGCTGGCGGCCTGGATCGGCGAGTTCGCCGTGATCGGCGTCTGGACGGTGGCGCTGCTCGGGGTGCTGGCGGCGATCGGCGTGACCGTCGACTACGTGGCCACGACGATCGCCGCCCAGCGCGCCGGCGCCAGCAGGCAGGGACTGATCGGCGCGGCGATCGGCACCGTGGCCGGCGTGTTCACCGGACTGGTCGGGCTGGTGTTGATGCCGCTGGTGGGCGCGGCGATCGGCGAGTTCCTCGCGCGCCGCGACACGCTGCGTGCCGGCCGGGTTGGCCTCGCCACCTGGCTCGGACTGCTGGCGGCAACGGTCGCCAAGCTCGCCATCGTGTTCACGATGGTCGGCATCTTCGTCGCTGCGCTGCTGCTCTGAGGCAGCGTGCCGTGATGCGCTGCGCCGGTCGACCTGCGGGCGTTCGCCACGGCTACAGGGTTGCCGCCGCGTAGTCGGCCAGCCGCGAGCGTTCTCCGCGCTGCAGGGTCACGTGCCCGGCGTGGCCCCAGCCCTTGAGGCGGTCGACCACGTAGGTCAGGCCGGAGGAGCCCTCGGTCAGGTAGGGCGTGTCGATCTGCGCGATGTTGCCCAGGCAGACGACCTTGGTGCCGGGGCCGGCGCGCGTCACCAGGGTCTTCATCTGCTTCGGCGTGAGGTTCTGCGCCTCGTCGATGATCAGGTACTTGCTGACGAAGGTGCGGCCGCGCATGAAGTTCATCGACTTGATCCGGATCCGCGAGCGGATCAGATCGTTGGTCGCGGCGCGGCCCCATTCGCCGCCGGCGCTGTCGGTGCGGTTGAGCACTTCCAGGTTGTCTTCGAGCGCGCCCATCCAGGGCGCCATCTTCTCTTCCTCGGTGCCGGGCAGAAATCCGATGTCCTCGCCGACCGGCACCGTGGCGCGGGTGACGATGATTTCGGAGAAGCGCTTGGTCTCCAGCGTCTGCGCCAGTCCGGCCGCCAGTGCGAGCAGGGTCTTGCCGGTGCCGGCCTGACCGATCAGCGACACGAAGTCGCAGTCCGGATCCATCAGCAGGTTGAGCGCGAAGCTCTGCTCGCGGTTGCGCGCGGTCACGCCCCAGACCGCGTTCTTCGCGTGCTGGAAGTCGCGCAGCACGCGCAGCGTGGCGCTGCGGCCGCGGATCTCCTTGACCTGGGCACAGAACGGCTGCGTGCCCTCGAGGAACACGAACTGGTTGACCAGCAGTTCGCCGACGATCGGCCCGCTCACCCGATAGAAGTTCGCGCCACCCTGCTGCCACGACTCCATGCCCTTGCCGTGCTTGTCCCAGAAGTTGGCCGGCAAGGCCAGGACACCCGTGTACAGGACGTCGGTGTCCTCGAGCACCTTGTCGTTGTAGTAGTCCTCGGCCGACAGGCCGAGCGCGCGCGCCTTGACGCGCATGTTGATGTCCTTGGACACCAGCAACACGTCGCGCGACTTGTGCAGTTCCCTGAGGCCGGCGACGACGCCGAGGATCTGGTTGTCGGCCTTGCCCGCCGGCAGGCTGTGCGGCAGTTGCGCGACCACCGCCTGTGTCTGGAAGTACAGGCGCCCGGTGGCCTCGGTGTTGCCGAGGGCGCCGAGTGCGATGCCATCCTCGATCGGCGTGCGGCAGGCGGCCACCAGTGCGTCGAGCGTGCGGCTCGCCTGGCGCGCGCTGCGCGCCACCTCGGACATGCCCTTCTTGTGGCCGTCGAGTTCCTCCAGCGTCATCATCGGCAGGAAGACATCGTGCTCCTCGAAGCGGAACAGACTGGTCGAGTCGTGCATCAGCACGTTGGTGTCGAGCACGAACAGCTTGCGCGTGCCGGCGGCCGCCTTCGGCCGGCGGCCGTTTTGCTGGCGCGCCTCGGTGCGCGCTTGGGCACGTGCCGGCGCCGGCGCGTCGACCAGCGCCAGACGCGCGGCCACCCCCGGCCGCTCGGGCGCCGGCGCCGCCTCGGCTCGCGGCGCGACCGCCGGCGCGGGTTGTGGCAGCGGCCGCGCGACCGCGTCGGCAATGTTCGCCAGCATCGTGGCGGGCTTCAACGGAGCTTTGGGCAGCGGCATCAGCGGGCAGTCGCAGTTGAGGGATCGAGGGGTCTTCGTGTCGGGCGGCCGCTTGGCGCCCGGCGCGGCGGCGCGAGCGTGCAGCGGGTGGAGCGTGATCGGGAGGTCACGGCGGCGGGTCTCATAGCCGGGGCAGTCGCAGGCGGCTCAGTCGTGCAGCAGGGCGGCGAGCACGCGCCGGCCTTCGGCCATCAGGATGTTGTAGGTGCGGCAGGCGGCCGGCGTGCTCATGACCTCGACGCCGATGCGCGCCTGCGCCAGCGGCCGCAACAGTTGCGGCGGCGGGAAGCGTTGGCGCTCGCCGGTGCCGAGCAGGACGACCTCGGGCGCGAAGACGAGCAGGGCGGCGAGATCGTCGGCGCGCAGGGTCTCGAAGCTCGCCGCCGACCAGGGCGCAACCGGCGACTCGGGGCAGAGCACGATGCTGCGGTCGTGGCGGACCTTGTTGATCTCGACGAAGCCGGCGCCGTAGGCAGTGACCGTGTTCAGGCGGGTCAGCGGGTCCGCGTGCAGCTTCAATGGCGCTCCGATGGGCGGGGCTCCGCGTGCTGCCTGGCAAGTGATGCTGCGCAGCCGCAGCGCACCGTGTTTCCGGGTAAATTATGCCAAGCGAGGCGATCCGACAAGCGCGCCGACGCTGCCCCGGCGTCCGTGGTCCGGCCGCCGTCTCCAGCACAGCCCCAGGGGCCACCCGATGGACGATACCGAGCGCGATCTGCCGCGCGAGTTCGAGCGCATCAAGCGCCTGCCGCCGTACGTGTTCAACATCACCGGCGAGCTGAAGATGGCCGCGCGCCGTCGCGGCGAAGACATCATCGACATGAGCATGGGCAACCCCGACGGGGCCACGCCCAGGCACATCGTCGACAAGCTGGTCGAGGCGGCGCAGCGTGGCGACACCCACGGCTACTCGGTGTCCAAGGGCATCCCGCGCCTGCGCCGGGCGATCTGCACCTGGTACCGCAGCCGCTACCAGGTGCAGTTCGACCCCGACTGCGAGGCGATCGTCACGATCGGCTCCAAGGAGGGCCTGGCGCACCTGATGCTCGCCACCCTCGAGCGCGGCGACACGGTGCTGGTGCCCAACCCGAGCTATCCGATCCACATCTACGGCGCGATCATCGCCGGCGCCGACATCCGCTCGGTGCGGATGACGCCCGGGGTCGACTTCTTCGCCGAGCTCGAGCGCGCGATCCGCGAGTCGCTGCCGAAGCCGAAGATGATGATCCTCGGCTTCCCGAGCAATCCGACCGCGCAGTGCGTCGACCTGGCTTTTTTCCATCGTGTGGTTGCGCTGGCCCGGCAGTACGGCATCTACGTCGTGCACGACCTCGCCTATGCCGATCTCGCTTTCGACAACGTCTTCCCCGACAACCGCGCGCCGTCGATCATGCAGGTGCCCGGCGCGCGCGAGGTGGCGGTCGAGTTCTTCACCATGAGCAAGAGCTACAACATGGCCGGCTGGCGCATCGGCTTCATGGTCGGCAACAAGGATCTGGTGTCGGCGCTGGCGCGGATCAAGAGCTATCACGACTACGGCACCTTCACGCCGATCCAGGTGGCGGCGATCGCCGCGCTCGAAGGCCCGCAGGACTGCGTCGAGGAAGTGCGGCGCGAGTACCAGCGCCGGCGCGACGTGCTCGCGCGCGGCCTGCACGAGGCCGGCTGGATGGTCGAGGTCCCGCGCGCGTCGATGTACATCTGGGCCGAGATCCCGGGGCCGTACAAGGCGCTCGGCTCGCTGGAGTTGGCGAAGAAGCTGCTGGCGCAGGCCAAGGTCGCGGTCTCGCCCGGGATCGGCTTCGGCGACTACGGCGACGGCCATGTGCGCTTCGCGCTGATCGAAAACGAGCAGCGGATCCGGCAGGCCGTTCGCGGCATCAAGGAGATGTTCAAGCGCGATGGCTTGATGCCGAAGGCGGCCGCGTAGCAGGGCCTGCGCCTGGACGGTGTCATTCCCGCGCAAGCGGGAATCCAGTGGCGTTGGGCGAAGACGCTGGGTCCCCGCTTTCGCGGGGACGACACGATCTGCCCGGTTGACACAGTCGTTTATCTGCGTAAATGAACCCCATCAAGATCGGCCTGCTCGGTCTGGGCACCGTCGGCAGCGGCGCCTTCAATGTCCTGCGCCGCAACCAGCACGAGATCGTTCGCCGCGCCGGCCGCGGCATCGAGATCGCCGTGGTCGGCGTGCGCGACGCGGCCAAGGCGCGCGCGGTCGTCGGCGACGCGGTGCCGATTGCCACCGACCTGGCGCAGGTGGTGCGGCGGCCCGAGATCGACATCGTGGTCGAGCTGATCGGCGGCGACGAGCCGGCGCGCACGCTGGTGCTGGAGGCGATCGGCCGCGGCAAGCACGTGGTCACCGCCAACAAGGCGCTGCTCGCGCGGCACGGCAACGAGATCTTCGAGGCGGCGAGCGCCAAGGGCGTGATGGTCGCCTTCGAGGGCGCGGTGGCCGGCGGCATCCCGATCATCAAGGCGCTGCGCGAGGGTCTGTCGGCGAACCGCATCGAGTGGATCGCCGGCATCATCAACGGCACCAGCAACTTCATCCTGTCGGAGATGCGCGCCAAGGGCCAGTCGTTCGATGTCGTGCTGGCGCAGGCGCAGCGCCTCGGCTATGCCGAAGCCGATCCGAGCTTCGACGTCGACGGCATCGACGCCGCGCACAAGCTGACCCTGCTGTCGTCGATCGCCTTCGGCGTGCCGATCAACTTCGCCGCCGCCTACACCGAAGGCATCGGCGCGCTCGCCGCCGACGACCTCAAGTACGCCGAGCAACTCGGCTACCGGATCAAGCTGCTCGGCATCACCAAGCGCACCGGCGCCGGCATCGAGCTGCGCGTGCATCCGACGCTGGTCCCGAAGGAGCGGCTGCTCGCCAGCGTCGAGGGCGCGATGAACGCGGTGCTGGTCAAGGGCGACGCGGTCGGCGTCACGATGTACTACGGCAAGGGCGCCGGCGCCGAGCCGACCGCCTCGGCGGTGATCGCCGACCTGGTCGACGTCACGCGCATGCACACCGCCGATCCCGAGAACCATGTGCCGCACCTGGCGTTCCAGCCCGACGCGCTGGCGCAGGTGCCGTGGCTGTCGATCGACGACACCGTCACCAGCTACTACTTCCGCATGCGCGTGGCCGACCAGCCGGGCGTGCTGGCCGACATCGCGCGCATCCTCGCCGACCGCCGGATCAGCATCGATGCGCTGTTCCAGCGCGAGCCGAGCGCAGGCGAGAATCAGACCGACATCATCATGCTCACGCACCGGGCGGTCGAGCGCGACGTCAATGCCGCGCTGGCGAAGATCGAGTCGCTGCCGACCGTTTTGGCGCCGGTGATCCGCATCCGCCGCGAAGACCTGGTCTGATGCGCTACGTCTCCACGCGCGGGCGTGCGCCCGAGCAGTCGTTCCTCGCCATCCTGCTCGCCGGGCTGGCGCCCGACGGCGGCCTGTACCTGCCGGCGTTCTATCCGCAGATCGGCCGTGACGAGCTCGAGCGCTGGCGCGATCTGACCTACGCGCAGCTCGCGTTCGAGGTGTTGCGCCGCTTCGCCGACGACCTGCCGGCCGACGATCTGGCGCGGCTGTGCCGCGCCACCTACACCGCGCAGACCTTCGGCAACGGCCGCCCGGACTCGGACTGCCGGCAGATTGCGCCGCTGCGCTGGCTGGAGCCGGGACTCGGCCTGCTGGAGCTGTCGAACGGCCCGACGCTCGCCTTCAAGGACCTGGCGATGCAGTTGCTCGGCGCGCTGTTCGAGTACGCGCTGGCGCGAAGCGGCGAGCGGCTCAACGTGCTCGGCGCCACCTCGGGCGACACCGGCTCGGCGGCCGAGTACGCGCTGCGCGGGCGGCGCGGCATCAAGGTGTTCATGCTCTCGCCGCAGGGACGGATGAGCGCGTTCCAGCGCGCGCAGATGTACTCGCTGGCGGACGCCAATATCTTCAATCTCGCGCTGGCCGGCACCTTCGACGACTGCCAGGACATCGTCAAGAGCGTCTCGGCCGACCTCGAGTTCAAGCGCCGGCTCGGCATCGGCACCGTCAACTCGATCAACTGGGCGCGCGTGGCGGCGCAGGTCGTCTACTACGTGCGCGGCTACCTGGCCGCGACCCGCTCGTGCGACGAGCAGGTGTCGTTCTGCGTGCCGACCGGCAACTTCGGCAATGTGTTTGCCGGCTGGGTGGCCAAACAGATGGGCGTGCCGATCGCGCGCCTGCTCGTGGCCAGCAACGAAAACGACGTGCTCGACGAGTTCTTCCGCACCGGCTGCTACCGCGTGCGCCCGGCGGCGCAGACCTACGCCACCAGCAGCCCGTCGATGGACATCTCCAAGGCGTCGAACTTCGAGCGCTACGTCGCCGACGTCGCCGGTCGCGACGGCGCGCACGTGCGCGAGCTGTGGCGGCAGCTCGACCGCGAGGGCGGCTTCGATCTCGCCGGCACGCCGCTGTGGCCGAAGGTGCAGGCGAGCGGGTTCGCCTCCGGCCGCAGCACGCACGCCGAGCGGCTGCGAACGATTCGCGAGCTGCACGCGGCCAGCGGCCTGATCGTCGACCCGCACACCGCCGACGGCATCAAGGTCGCGCGCGAGCGGCGCGGTGCCGAGCCGATCATCTGCCTGGAGACCGCGCTGCCCGCCAAGTTCGCGGCCACGATCGTCGAGGCGATCGGCGTCGAGCCGCCGCGGCCGCCGGCCACGGCGGGCCTCGAAGCCCGGCCGCAGCGCTGCCAGCCGATCGCCAACGATGCCGAGGCGGTCAAGCGGTTCATCGAGGCGCATGCCGAATGAAGTCGGCACGCTCGCCTGTCCGTGGCTCGCCTTCTCCTCCTCTGGCCGGCGCAGCGCCAGCGGACCCGCCGGGTCCCCTCGCATTCCTGCGGGCTCACTGGACTACCTTCGCGCTGCGCGCTCAGGGATTCGCCCTTGGGGCGGCCCGGCGGGCTCACTGGACTACCTTCGCGCTGCGCGCTCAGGGATTCGCGCTTCGGGCGGCCCGGCGGGCTCATGGGCCGTACCAACGCGGGCTCGGGGGGCGGTCGTGAATCGGCCTTTGAAAGCGATCGGCGTCATCGGCTACTCGAACTCGGGCAAGACGACGCTGATCGAGAAGCTGATTCCGATCCTGCGCGCGCGCGGGCTGGCGGTCTCGGCGATCAAGAACGCGCACCACGGCTTCGACATGGACCGGCCGGGCAAGGACTCGTATCGCTACCGCGAGGCGGGTGCCGGCCAGGTGCTGATCGCCACCGGTCAGCGCTGGGCGCTGCTGACCGAGACGCCGCAGGCGCCTGCCACGCTCGATGACCTGCTGGTGCAACTGGCGCCTTGCGACCTGGTGATCGTCGAGGGCTTCAAGAGCGAGGGACGAATCCCGCGGATCGAGGTCCGCCGCAGCACCAACCTGGAGCCGCCGCTGTACCCGCACGACCCGAACGTGATCGCGGTGGCCGCCGACCACGCGATCGACACGCCTCTGCCGGTGCTCGACCTGAACGACGCGGCTAACATTGCCGCGTTCATCGTCGAGCGACTGAAGCTCTGAAGCGTGCCGCGCATGTTGACCGTCGAGGAGGCCCGGGCGCGCCTGCTGGCGCAGGCGCAGCCGCTCACCGCCACCGAAGTGGTGCCGGCGCTGCAGGCGCTCGGCCGCGTGCTGGCGCAGCCGCTGGTGTCGGCGGTCGCGGTGCCGCCGCTCGATGTCTCGCAGATGGATGGCTACGCGCTGCGCACCGCCGACCTGGCGGCGGCGCCGGCGGCGTTGCCCGTGAGCCAGCGCATCGCCGCCGGCCAGGTGGGCGCGCCGCTGGCTGCCGGCACGATCGCGCGCATCTTCACCGGCGCGCCGCTGCCGCCCGGGGCGGACGCGGTGGTGATGCAGGAGGCCACCGCCGAGGCCGGCGGCGCGGTGGCGATCAACGAGATGCCGCGCTCCGGCCAATGGATCCGCCGCGCCGGCTGCGACATCGCCGTCGGGCAGACCGTGATCGAGGCCGGCGCGCGCCTGTTCGCGCCGCAGCTCGGGCTGGCCGCCTCGGTCGGCTGCGCGCAGCTCGCGGTCGTGCGCCGGCTGCGGGTGGCGCTGTTTGCAACCGGCGACGAGCTGGTGATGCCCGGCGAGCCGCTGCCGCCGGGCGCGATCTACAACTCCAACCGCACCACGCTGGCGGCGCTGCTGGGGCAGCTCGGCTGCGAGGTGCAGGACCTGGGCATCGTGCCGGACGACGCCGCCGCCACGCGCGCGGCCTTCGTGCGCGCGGCGCACGCTGCCGATCTGATCGTCACCTGCGGCGGCGTGTCGGTCGGCGAGGAGGACCACGTCCGGCCGGCGGTGCAGGCCGAGGGCTCGCTCGACCTCTGGCAGGTGGCGATGAAGCCGGGCAAGCCGCTCGCTTTCGGCCACGTGCGCGAGGTGCCGTTCATCGGCCTGCCCGGCAATCCGGTGTCGAGCTTCGTGACGTTCGTGCTGTTCGCGCGGCCGTTCATCCTCAAGCGGCAGGGCGCCGAGCCGGGCGCGCTGCGGCCGCTGCCGATGCGCGCCAACTTCGAGCTGCCGCGCGCCGACCAGCGGCGCGAGTTCCTGCGCGCGCGCATCGACGAGTCGGGCGCACTGGCGATCTTCGCCAACCAGATGTCCTCGGCACTGGTGTCGATGGCCTGGGCCGACGGTTTGATCGACAATCCGGCCGGGCAGACGATCGCGCGCGGCGACACCGTGCGCTACCTGCCGCTGGCAAACCTGCTGAACTGACGATGAAGCTCACCGTCCTTTACTTCGCCCGCCTGCGCGAGGCGCTCGGCCGCGACCGCGAGTCGCTCGAGGTGCCGGCGAACGTCACCGACGTCGCGCAGTTGCGCGCCTGGCTGGCGGCGCGCGGCGAACCCTTCGCCTCCGCCTTCGGCCAGATCAAGCGCATCCGCGCCGCGGTCGACCAGACGATGGTCGGCGACGAGGCGCCGCTGGCCGACGGCGCCGAGGTGGCGTTCTTCCCGCCGGTCACCGGCGGCTGAGGCGGCCGAGATGCCGGTGCGCGTGCAGACCGAGGACTTCGACGCCGGCGCCGAGATCGCGCGCCTGCGCGCCGGCAATCCCAAGGTCGGCGCGGTCGCCTGCTTCGTCGGTGTTGCGCGCGACAGCAACGACGGCGAGCCGGTCAGCACGCTCGAACTCGAGCACTACCCGGGCATGACCGAGCGCGCGCTGGAGGCGATCTGCGCGCGCGCCCGCAGCCGCTGGAACCTCATCGACCTGCTCGTCATCCATCGCGTCGGGCGGCTGCAGCCGCTCGACCAGATCGTGCTGGTGGTCGTCACTGCCGCGCACCGCGGCGAGGCCTTCGCCGCCTGCGAGTTCGTGATCGACTACCTGAAGACCGAGGCGCCGTTCTGGAAGAAGGAAGCCACACCCGCCGGCACGCGCTGGGTCGATGCGCGCGACAGCGACTCGGCGGCGCGCGAGCGCTGGGGCGGCGACTGATCGCTCGCCTGGCGCCGGCGGCTGCGCCGTGCCGGACGGTACCGGCTGCGTAGAATCCGCGCCTTTCCCCGGAGGATCTCCATGCACTGGTCCAGATTGCTGGCGGCGGCAGCGATCGCCGTGTTGGCGGCCGCCTGCAGCAAGCAGGAAGCGCCGGCCCCCAAGGCGCAAGCGAAGCAGGAAGAGGCCAAGAAGGCCGAACCGGCGAAGATCGGCTTCGTCTACGTGAGCCCGGTCGGCGATGCCGGCTGGACCGCGCAGCACAACGCCGGCCGCGAGCAGATGCAGCAGGCGCTCGGCGATCGCGTCAGCACCCGTTTCGTCGAGAAGGTCGCCGAGGGCGCCGACGCCGAGCGCGTGATCCGCGACCTCGCCGCCCAGGGCCACCGGCTGATCTTCACCACCAGCTTCGGCTTCATGAACCCGACGCTGAAGGTGGCGGCGGAGTTCCCGGACGTGAAGTTCGAGCACGCCACCGGCTACAAGACCGCGCCCAACATGGCGACCTACAACATCCGCTTCTACGAGGGTCGCTACCTGGCGGGGATGATCGCCGGCCGCAGCACCAAGAGCAACACGCTCGGCTACGTCGCCGCCTTCCCGATCCCCGAGGTCCTGCAGGGTATCAACGCGTTTGCGCTCGGCGCGCGCGCGGTCAATCCGAAGGCGCAGGTGCGCGTGGTCTGGGTCAACAGCTGGTTCGACCCGGGCAAAGAGCGCGACGCCGCCAACGCCCTGATCGGTCAGGGCGCCGACGTCGTCACCCACCACACCGACTCGACCGCGGTGGTGGCCGCCGCCGAGGAGAAGGGCGTGCGGGCGGTCGCCTACCACTCGGACATGAGCCGCTTCGGGCCGAACGCGCAACTGGCGGCGGTCAGCCACCACTGGGGCGCCTACTACACGAGGCGCGCGCAGCAGATGCTCGACGGCACCTGGAGCAGCGGCCGCGTCTGGATGGGCATGGCCGACGGCGCGATCCGTCTGGAGGCGATTCACGCCTCGGTGCCGAAGGACCTGGTCGAGCTGGTGAGCACGCGCGGCGACGAGATCCGCGGCGGCAAGCTGCATCCGTTCACCGGACCGATCCGCAGCAACGACGGCAGGGAAGTGCTCGCCAAGGGCGCGGTGATGACCGACGAGCAGCTCGGCGCGATGAACTTCTACGTCGACGGCGTCATCGGCCGGGTGCCCTCGGGCAAGTGATGCCGGCTAGGGCCGCAGCGCTCGCCGCGACGGCTGCGGCCAGTCGATGACCTTCGCGCTGCGCGCCTCGCTGCTCGACTTCGGCGCCGCAGCGTCGCCGGCGGCGCCGGCGGCGCGCTGGATCGAAGACGGCCTGCTGGTGATCGCCAATGGCTGTGTCGCTGCGCGCGGCGCCTGCGCCGATCTGGCGCCGACGCTCGACCCCGGCGCGCCCGTGCACGACCTGCGCGGCTGCATCGTCGCGCCCGGTTTCGTCGACGCCCATCTGCACCTGCCGCAGATCGACGTCATCGCGTCGCCGGCGCCGGGGCTGCTGCCCTGGCTCGAGCGCTACACGTTTCCGGCCGAGGCAGCCTTCGCCGATGCCGCCGTGTGCGACGAGGCGGCGCGCTTTTTCCTCGATGAGCTGGCGCGCCACGGCACCACCAGCGCCTGCGTCTACGGCTCGGTGCACGCGCAGTCGGTCGAGGCGTTGTTCAGCCACGCCGACGCGCGCGGACTGCGCCTGATCGCCGGCAAGTGCCTGATGGATGCGCACGCGCCCGAGGGCCTGCGCGACAGCGCCGACGGCGGCGTGCAGGCAAGCGCCGATCTGGCCGCGCGCTGGCACGGTCGCGGCCGCCTCGGCTACGCGATCACGCCGCGCTTCGCGGCCACCTCCTCGCGCCGCCAGCTCGCCGCCGCCGGCGCGCTGGCGCGCGCGCGGCCCGAGCTCTACGTGCAAAGCCACGTCGCCGAGAACCGCGACGAGGTGCGCCTGATCGCCGAGCTCTTTCCCGAGGCGCGCTCCTATCTCGATGTCTACGAGCGTCACGGTCTGCTGCGCAGCCGCTCGGTGTACGCGCACTGCATCCACCTCGATTGCGCCGACCGCCAGCGGCTGGCGGCGACCGCGGCGCTGGCGGCCGTCTGTCCGACCTCGAACCTGTTTCTCGGCAGCGGCCTGTTCGACTTCGAGGCGGCGGGCGCCGCCGGCATGGCGCTGGCGCTCGGCACCGACATCGGCGGCGGCCAGTCGTTTTCGATGTTCTCGACGATGCGCAGCGCGCACGAGGTCGCGCGCCTGCGCGGCCAGTCGCTGAGTGCGGCGCAGTTGTGGTACTGGGCCAGCGGCGGCGCTGCGCAGGCGCTCGGCTGGGGCGGGCGGGTCGGCACGCTGGAGCCGGGCGCCGAGGCCGATCTGATCGTCATCGATCCGCAGGCCACGGCGCTCACCGCGCGGCGCGCGCGCCTGGCGCGCGCACGCGGCTCGCTCGAGGATCTGATGTTCGTGCTGCTGGTGCTCGGCGACGACCGCCTGGTGCGCGAGACCTACATCGCCGGCCGCGCCGTCAAGAGCGCCTTGTGCGCGGCGGCCAGGAGCGCGCAGTGACGCCGGCCGGCCTCTGGATCCAGGCGGCGCGCATGAGCCTGCGCGACTGGCGCGCCGGCGAACTGCGCCTGCTGGCCGGCGCCCTGCTGATCGCGGTGGCCGCGGTCAGCAGCGTCGGCTTCTTCGTCGACCGCATGCGCGTCGGACTCGAACGCGACGCCGGCCAGTTGCTCGGCGCCGACCTCGTGATCGCTTCCGACCGGCCGCTGGCCGCCGACCTGCGGCGCGGCGCCGGCCTGCAGTTCGCCGACACCGTCGTCTTCCCGAGCATGGCGCTGGCGGCCGACGGTGGCGAGCGCATGGCGCTGGTCTCGGTGAAGGCGGTCGGCGAAGGCTATCCGCTGCGCGGCACGCTGCGCACGCAGGCGCGGCTCGACGAGCCGGATCGGCCGGCCGGCGGCATCCCGGCGCCGGGCACGGTGTGGGTCGACCCGCAACTGCTGGTGGCGCTGGCGACCTCGCCCGGTGCCGAGCTTCGCCTGGGCGACCAGCGGTTGCGGATCGAGCGTCTGATCACGCTCGAGCCCGATCGCGGCACGCAGTTCATCAACTTCGCGCCGCGCCTGATGCTCAATCTGGCCGATCTGCCGGCCACCGGCCTGATCCAGACGGGCAGCCGCGTCACCTACCGGCTGCTGGTGGCGGGCGCGCCGGCGGCGGTGCGCGGCTATGAACAGGCGGTGGCGCCGCGCCTGGTGCGCGGGCAGGCGCTGGAGACGATCGCCAGCGGCCGGCCCGAGATGCAAAGGACGCTCGAGCGGGCACAGCGCTTCCTGTCGCTGGTGGCGCTGCTGGCGGCGATGGTGGCCGCGGTGGCGGTGGCCGCTTCGGCGCGCCGCTTCTCGCAGCGGCATCTGGATGCCTGCGCGCTGCTGCGCTGCCTCGGGCTGTCGCAGCGCGAGATCTTCGCCCTGTTCGCGCTCGAGTTCCTGTGGCTGGGACTGGCGGCGAGCGCGGTCGGGGTGCTCGCCGGTTTCGGACTGCACTTCGTGCTGCTGGCGTTCCTGGGTCCGCTGATCGGCACCGCGCTGCCGCTGCCGTCGGCTCTGCCGGCGCTGCACGGCGCAGCCGTGGGACTGGTGCTGCTGCTCGGCTTCGCGCTGCCGCCGCTGGCGCAACTGCGGCGCGTGCCGCCGCTGCGCGTGCTGCGCAAGGACCTCGGTGCCGCCGGCGGAGGCGCGGTGCTCGGCTACGCCGCCGGCTGCGCCGGCTTCCTGGCGCTGCTGCTGTGGTCGGCGCAGGACCTGCGCCTGGGTGCGCTTGCCGCGGCCGGCTTCGCCGGTGCGCTGGTGCTGTTCGCACTGGCCGGCTACGGTGTCCTGTTGCTGTTGGCGCCGCTGCGCGCGATGACCGGCCGCCTGGGTCTGTCGTGGCGCTTCGCGGTGGCGGCGGTGCTGCGCCGGCCGGCGGCGACCGTGGTGCAACTGGTGTCGCTGGCGCTGGGCCTGATGGCGCTGCTGCTGCTGATGGTCACGCGCACCGATCTGATCGACGCCTGGCGCTCGGCGGCGCCGGCCGATGCGCCGAATCGCTTCGTGATCAACATCCAGCCCGATCAGGTGGCGGCGGTCGAACGCCGGCTCGCCGCCGAGGGCTTCGCCGCCGTGCTGTACCCGATGGTGCGCGGCCGCCTGATCGAGCGCAACGGCGTTGCGCTCGGGCCGCAGGACTACGTCTCCGAGCGCGCGCGGCGGCTGGTCGACCGCGAGTTCAACCTGTCCTACGCGCACCAGGCGCCGAGCCACAACCGGATCGTCGCCGGCCGCTGGTTCGAGGCCGGCGCGGCCGAGCTGTCGATCGAGACCGGTGTGGCCGACACGCTTGGCATCGCGCTCGGCGACCGGCTGGCGTTCGACATCGCCGGCCAGCGCCTCGAGGCGCGAGTGACCTCGCTGCGCAAGGTCGACTGGGACAGCCTGCGCGCCAACTTCTTCGTGCTGATGCCGCCGGCGCTGCTCGAGCAGCAGCCGCGCAGCTTCATCACCGCCTTTCACCTGCCGCCGCCGCAAGCCGGGTTCGCGGCGGCGCTGGTACGCGAGTTTCCGAACCTGTCGGTGATCGATACCGGCGCCGTGCTGCGCCAGGTGCAGGCGGTTGTCGAGCAGGTGGTCGCCGCGGTCGAGTTCCTGTTTGGCTTCACGCTCGCCGCCGGCGTGCTCGTGCTGTACACGGCGCTCGCCAGCTCGCGCGACGAGCGCGTGCGCGAGGCGGCGCTGCTGCGCGCGCTGGGCGCCTCGCGGCGGCAACTGGCGCGCGCCCAGGTGGCGGAGATGCTGTGCCTGGGCGCGCTCGCCGGGTTGCTGGCGTCGCTGGCGGCGACCGCGGTCGGCTGGGCCCTGGCGGTGTACGCGTTCGAGTTCGACTACGCGCCGTCGCCCTGGACCTTCGCCCTCGGCATCGGCGGCGGCGCGCTGTGCGCGCTGGCCGGCGGCTGGGTCGGTCTGCGCGATGTCCTGCGCACGCCGCCGCTGGTCTCGCTGCGCGGCGCCTGAGGGGTTCGATGTCCGCGCGATCCGCCGATCCGCCATGAGCCAGGTTCCGGATCCGGCCGCCGGCGCGCGCCGCACCGAAGACACGCCCTACGCGCAGCTCGGCGGCGACCAAGCCGTGCGCGCGCTGGTCGACCGCTTCTACGACCTGATGGCGCTCGAGTCCGACTACGCGCGCCTGCGCGCCGTGCACGGGCACGATCTGGCGCGGGCGCGCGAGCGGCTGTACTGGTTCCTCAGCGGCTGGCTCGGCGGCCCGAGCCTGTATGTACAGCGCCTCGGTCATCCGCGGCTGCGCGCGCGCCACATGCCGTTTGCCATCGGCAGCGTCGAGCGCGACCAGTGGCTCGCTTGCATGAACCAGGCGATGGTCGAGCAGGGCGTGCCCGAGTCGCTGCGGTCGAAACTGGCGGCGGCGTTCTTCCAGACCGCCGACTGGATGCGCAACCGGCCGAATTGAGCGCCGGCTTCAGTCCATCAGCCGATACTGGATCTTCATCGTGATCGCTGCGCCGGCGATCATCGAGGCGAGCGCGATGAACGAGCCGAGCGCCAGGGTCGAGGCGCCGGTGACGCCCTGGCCGATCGTGCAGCCCATGGCGACGAAGCCGCCGAAGCCCATCAGCAGGCCGGCGACGAGGTGGCTCAGGAAGTCCTGCCAGGACGCAAACCACTCGACGTGAAAGCGGCGCGTCGCGAGCGCGTACAGGAGCGAGCCGGCGATGACGCCGAACACGGTCATCACGCCGAAGTTGAGCTGCGCAAGCTCGGTCGGCGCCAGCAGATAGCGCAGCGTGTCGCCGATCGGCGAGATGAAGGTCAGCGACTGCGTCTCGACCCGGCTCGGGCGCTCGGCGGCGAACATCGCGTGCTCCTTCCACGCTTCCGCGAACGGGCCACCGGTGATGAACCAGCCGGCCACCACCGCCGCGCCGACCACCACGCCGCCGAGGACCAGGTTCGGATTGCGCCGGAACTGCGCCGAGCCCAGCGCGAACCACGCCAGCGCGGCGACGATCGCCAGGCCGACCGCCGCCTGCGCGATCCGCGGGTCGAGTCCGGTGGTGCCGCTGACCATGGCGTCGATGTTCTGGCCGTCGATCCCGAACGGCGTCAGGTTGACGATCGTCGGCGCCAGCCAGCTCATCACCGCGACGTTGAACAGGTCGGTGACGAACATCGTGTAGGCCACGAGCGCGATCATCGCCGCCACGAACAGCGCCCGCAGGCTGCCGCCGCCGACACGGATCAGCGTCTTCGTGCCGCAGCCGCCGCCGAGCGCCATGCCGACGCCGAACAGCAGGCCGCCGACGATGTAGCGCAGCCAGGCGAACTGCGGCGTCTCGTAGGGCGGCAGGGTCGTCTCGGTGCGCACCACGCCGGCCAGTTCGAGCAGCAGCAGTCCGCCGGCCGCCACCGCCACCGCCAGCATCCACGAGCGCAGCCGGCCGAGATGCCCCATGTTGACCCAGTCGGACACCGCGCCCATCGTGCAGAAGTTGGTCTTGGCCATGACGGCACCGGCGACCACGGCGACCGCGAAGGCCGACAGCAGGACCGCGACGTGAACGTTCAATTCCATGATGACCCGACACTCCTCGGTTTGCAGCGGGCCTGACGGGCGGCCCCTGGGTACTGCGCTTCTTACAGGCGCAGGAAGGTGTTGATCGCGTCGGCGGCATCTTCGCCGTACAGATCGCGGAAGAAGTGATCGGCGCCGTCGATCACCACCATGCGGATGCGCCTGCCGTCGACCGCGGCGGCGACGCGCCGCGGCAGGTCGCGCACGATCGTATCGCCGCCGGCAGCGACCACCAGGGTCGGGACTTGCAGGCGCGGCAGCGTGGCATCGGGTTCGGCTTCACGCGCCGGGTCGTAGTAGGAGAGAAACGAGCGCGCGCTGGCCGCGGTCGACTCGCAGTTGAGGAAGCCGATGCCAGTGAGCAGTTCGCCGGCGCGACTCTGCGCCTCGAGCGTGCGGGCACGCTGCAGCAGCGGCGCCAGCGGCGCGCCGAAGCGCGTCTGGTAGTTGGCTGCCGGGTCGCCCGCGAAGATCGGCGCCAGCAGGATCAGGCGCGCCAGGCGCGGATGCGGCTGGCGCGCCGCATACCAGGCCGCCTGTTGGCCGCCACGCGAGAAGCCGAGCACGGTCAGACGGCCGGCGCCCTGCCGGACCGCCCACTCGAGCCAGGCGTCGATCTCGGCCGAGGTGTCCTCGGCGCGGTGCCGGCTCGGCAGCGCGCAGTCGAACATGCCTTCGCGTGCGTCGATCGCGAGCGACAGGTTGATCGCCAGCGTGCTGTGGCCGCGCTCGACGAGCAGGCGGCGAAACAGGCGCATCACCTCCATGTCGCGATGGCCCATCGTGCCGTGAACCAGGATCACGAGACCGTCGGCGAGCGATTTGCCCTGTGCCAGTTCCAGAGTTGCGCGCAGAGCGTGCGGGCCATGCGTGGTGCGCACCTCGGCAGCGCCAGCGGCGCCGCCGGCGGCGATCGCCAGCACGAGGGCGGCCAGGCGGATCCAGTCGAGCAGTCGGTTCATGTAGGTGAAAATACCGGGTCGAAAGATTGTCGGCGAGTTCTTCGTTCTCGCGCCGCATCGCGCCTTCGCCGATCAGCGCTGCGCGAGTGTCCTGCAAACGCGGCCGGCGGCGATCTCCCTCGTCGGCGTGCCGGCGCGCACTCGGCGGATTGCAGCCGGCTACGCCATTTAGGGCATAGACCGCGTTTCGGCGACGGATTTACGGTTCAGCCCTACAAGCGCTGTGTTAGCTTGATCACACAAAAGAGCAGAGTCCAGTTTCGTTCACGACCAGGAGGCAGACGCGATGACCCAACAAGCGATGGCGCCCCGGATCAGCCGGCGGCGGACGATCAAGGCACTCGGTGCCGCAGCGGTTGCTGCCGGTGCCTTGTCCATGGGCGCGCTGGCGCCGCAGATGGCACTGGCCTCGCAGCCGGCGCTCGGCATGCCGCAGGCCGGAGAGAAAGTCGCCGACACCCTGCAGCGACTGTTCGCCGGGCGCACTTTGCAGCCGGCCGGCGACCGCATCAAGCTCGAAGCGCCGATGATCGCCGAGAACGGCGCCGTGGTGCCGATCCGCGTCGAGTCGACGTTGCCGATGACCGCCGACAACTACGTGCGTCGTATCTACCTGATCGCCGACAAGAACCGGCGGCCGTTGAACGCCACCTTCTCGCTGTCGCCGGCCTCCGGTCGCGCCTCGCTGGCAACCAACATCCGGCTGGCCGAGACCTCTGACGTGCGCGTCATCGCCGAGACCAGCCGCGGCGAGTTGTTCGAGGTCAAGCAGGAAGTCAAGGTCACGGTCGGCGGCTGCGGCGGCTGATCGGCGACTCATTCTTTCAGAACACGACGGGAGACGATGCGATGTCGGTAGGGCAAGTGCGTATCCGGGTGCCGGAGAGAGCCAAGGCTGGTGAGGTGATCACGGTCCGCGTACTGGTTACGCACCCGATGGAGATCATGGAGTTGAAGGGCGGCAAGCCGGTCGAGCGGCGCTACAACTTCATCCACCGGGTCGAGGCCACGTACAACGGCAAGCCGGTGTTCGAGGCCGAGACGAGCCAGGCGATCAGCCAGAATCCGTTGTTCGTCTTCCCGGTCAGGGTCGATGCTCCGGGCGTGGTGCGCGTCACCTTCCACGACACCGAGGGCAAGACCTTCACGGCGCAAGCCGAAGTCAAGTTCTGACCTCAGTCCACAACTAAATCGGACTCGCCGCCGCGAGGGGGGCGGCCGGAGCTTGACTCCGGCTCGCGCTCGATCGCAGGCACGGCGGGCCACCCAGGAGACGGAAAATGAAGTTCGGTGGCGGCAGGCTGTCGCGCCTGCATCTTGCCCTCATGGCGGCAACCGGCGCGGCGCTCCTGAGCGCCTGCGCGGTGATGGAACCGGTGGTTGCGCCGGTGACCTCGAAGGAGTGGCAGAGCCGCGCGACCGAGTTGTCGCAGGGCCTGATGGTCGAGGTCGACGGCCGCCGCGTGCAGCGCCGCTATCCGGTGTTCGGCGCGCCGACCAACTTCGAGAAGTGGCCGACCTACGCCACCGGCAGCCCGGTGTACTTCGCGCCGAAGGTCGGGCAGATGCCGACCGACATCAAGGGCGATCCGAAGATCGGCCGCCAGTTGTTCACCGCCCCCGCCAAGGGGCCGTGCAGCGCCTGCCACGTGATCCCCGACGCCACGGTCTGGCCGATGGGCAACGTCGGTCCCGATCTGCGCGGCATTGGCGCGCGCGGCGTTCCCGACCAGTTCCTCTACCAGATCGTCTACGACCCGCGCGTGATCTACGGCCCGAACTCGCCGATGGCGCCGTTCGGCGCCAATGGCATGTGGACGCCGGAGGAGATCGTCCATGTCGTGGCCTATCTGCAGACGCTGAAGGGCGACGCGCAGGGCAAGCCGGAGAAGGTCGCGGCCCACCCGCAGTGGGATCCGCGCACGCGCGAAGTGGTGCGGCCCGACTACGGCGATCCGCTCGATCCGACCGCCAATCCGGGCGTGGCGCTGGCCGAGCGGGTGGCGGTGCCGCTGTGGAGCCAAGCCGGTCCCAAAGGCAAGTCGTGTGCCGACTGTCACGGCGCCATCGGTGCGGCCGATGCCAAGCGCACGCTGGGCACGATCAAGTCGATGCACGGCGTGGCGGTGCGCTACCCGAAGTGGTTCCGCGAGCACCGGCGCATGATGTCGATCGAGGACTTCCTGGCGGTGCACTCGCCGGCGACGACCGGTCATCCGATGCCGAGCCAGGGCGAGGCCAACCTGACGATGTCGATCCTGGTGAAGATGCAGTCCTACGACCTGCCCTACGCCATCGACCTGAAGAACCCCAACGTGCAGGCGGCGGTCAGCCGCGGCCAGGAGCTGTTCCACCGCCGCGTCGGCCAGCGCGGCCAGGCCTGCGCCGACTGCCACACCGATCGTGGCGGCGGCCGCAAGTTCCTCGGCGGGCGGATGCTGGCCGACATCGCCAAGGATCCGATGGTCAATCATCCCTACTGGCGCACTGCCTGGCAGCAGTTGATCGACATCCGCATGCGGATGCAGTGGTGCATGACGCCGCTGCGCGCCAACATGCTGCCGGGCGACGCGCCCGAGTACGCCGACCTGGAGACCTACATCGTCGCCCAGCAGACGCAGCGCGGCGACCGCATGCAGGTGCCGCGGCTGGCGCACTGACGCCGACGATGCCTGCCGCTGCGGCCTGCTCGGGTCGCAGCGGCTCTCGATTCGCCGCGCGCCCGCTCGGGCGCTGGCGCCTGGCGCACTGCAACCGGGCGGCGCCGTTCGCCGCCGACGAGGAATCCCGCCATGGAAGTCACGCGACGCGACCTGCTGAAACTGATCGCCATCGCCGGCGGTCTCGGGCTGTCCGGCAAGGAACTGCACGCCGCGCTCGGACCGAAGCAACTGCTGGCCTTCGAGCCGCTCGGCAACGTCACGCTGCTGCACATGACCGACAGCCACGCCACGCTGCTGCCGGTGCACTTCCGCGAACCGGACACGCTGCTCGGCGTCGGCCCGGAGCGCGGCCGGCCGCCGTACCTGACCGGCGAAGCCTTCCTCAAGCACTACGGGATCCGCCGCGGCAGCGCCGAGGCACACGCGCTCACCTACCTCGACTTCGTCGAGTTGGCGCGCCGCTACGGCCGCTTCGGCGGCTACGCGCACATCGCCAGCCTGGTCAAGCAGGTACGCGCCGAACGTCCCGGCCGCACGCTGCTGCTCGACGGCGGCGACACGCTGCAGGGTTCAGCCACCTCGCTGTGGACCGACGCCGAAGACATGGTGCAGGCGATCAACCAGCTCGGCGTCGACGTCATGTGCCCGCACTGGGAGTTCACTTTCGGCATCGAGCGCGTCAAACAGATCTTCGGCGACAAAGAGCGCGGTGGCAGCTTCAAGGGCGACTTCATCGCCCAGAACGTGGTCGACACCTCGTGGGGGCCGCCGGGCGAGCCGGTGTTCAAGCCGTACGTGGTGCGCGAGGTGGGCGGCGTGCGGCTCGGCATCGTCGGCCAGGCCTTTCCCTACGTGCCGATCTCGCATCCGCGCAAGTTCGTGCCGGATCTGAGTTTCGGCATCCGTGACCAGCAGATGCAGGTGCACGTCGATGCCCTGCGCGCCAGCGAGCGCGTCGATGCGGTGCTGGTGCTGTCGCACAACGGTGTGGCGGTCGACCTGAAGATGGCCGAGCGCGTGCGCGGCATCGACGTGATCCTCGGCGGTCACACGCACGACGGCATCCCGCGACCGATCAAGGTCGGCAAGACGCTGGTGATCAACTCCGGCGCCCACGGCAAGTTCCTGTCGCGGCTCGATCTCGAGGTGCGCGATCGCCAGGTCCGCGGCTACCGCTACAAGCTGATCCCGGTGCTGTCGCAGTTCATCCCGGCCGACGCCGAGATGCAGGCGCTGGTCACCCGCGTGCGCGCGCCCTACGAAGCGAAGCTCGGCGAGCGGCTGGCCGTGTCCGACACCCTGCTGTTCCGGCGCGGCAACTTCAACGGCACCTTCGATGAGGTCGTCCTGCAGGCGCTGATGCAGCACTACGGGGCGCAGGTGGCGTTCTCGCCCGGCTTCCGCTGGGGCGTGTCGCTGCTGCCCGGCGAACCGATCACGCTCGAGCATGTCTACAGCCACACCGCGCTCACCTACCCGAACACCTGGTCGCGCGAGATGACCGGCGCCGAGATCAAGACGATCATGGAAGATGTCGCCGACAACCTGTTCAACCCCGACCCTTACTACCGTCAGGGTGGCGACATGGTGCGCGTCGGCGGCGTCAGCTATACGATCGATCCCGGCGCGCGAGCCGGCGCACGGATCAGCGACCTGCGCATCGGCGACCAGCCGGTCCAGGCCGAACGTCGCTACCGGGCGGCCGGCTGGGCGAGCATGATGGACGTCGATGGCCCGCCGGTGTTCGACGTGGTCGCCGATCACCTGCGCCGGGTGAAGACGCTCCGGCTCGACTCGCGGCGCCGGGTGCGGGTCAAGGTCTAGTCTGCACGCGCTCCGGCGCAGGAGGGCACGATGAACGCATGGCTGCGGTTGTTCCTCATGGTGCTGGCCCTCGCCGTGGCCGGGACGTCGGCGGCACAGGCCACGCGCGATCCGCACGAGCACTTCTTCCAGGTGGGCTTCGGCGACCTGAAGGAAGAACTGGCGCTGGCGCGCACCGAAGGCAAGCGTGGCCTGTTCCTGATGTTCTCCGCCGAGCACTGTCCGCACTGCCTGCTGATGAAGCGGACGGTGCTGAACCAGGTTGCGGTGCAGGAGCACTTCCGGCGCCACTTCCGTGTGCTCAAGATCGACTTCAACGGCGACGTCGAAGTGACCGACGTCGATGGCCGCACGATGCGCAGCAAGGACTACGCGCAGAAGGTGGCGCGCGTTCGCGGCACGCCGACTTTCATGGTGATCGGCCTCGACGGCAAGGAGGTCCTGCGCCACGCAGGTCCGACCCGCAACGCCGGCGAGTTCAGGTGGCTGGCCGACTACGTCGTCGATGGCGAGTACCGGCGCCGCCCCTTCGAAGCGTTCTGGAGCGAACGCATGGCGCGCGGCCGCTGACCGCGCACTGTCCGCCGCCCGTCCCCTCGCAGTGTCGGGTGTGCGGCAGCCGGCGCGCGCGCGCCGGCGAGTCGGTGTGGTGGCGGCGCGGACCGAGGGCGCGCTACAGCCTCAGGTACGTATATCCCTCGCGCGCTTGCAGCCGGCTGATCTCGGCGATGCCCGAGGCAACCATGTTCGCCTCGCTGATGACCTTGCCGGCATCGATGCTCCGGCGCGCCAGCGTGTTGCCACAGACGCGGAACTCGACTCCGCGTCCGCGCAACTCGCGCACCAGCTCGGCGTAGGGACGCCCGCTGGCGTCGGCTGCGCCATGCAGCAGGAACTCGATGCCGTTGTTGTGGGCGACGACCACAACCTTCGCCTCCGGCGTCGCTTCCAGATGATTGCGCAGAGTTCGCAGGGCGGCATCGACGCTCTCGGCTGCGGCTAGGTGATAGACGACGCGCGTGCCCGCTGGCGGCGGCACCGACCACGGTTGGGCCACGAGTATCCATGCCGCCACGAGCAGCGCCGCCAGGCCCGGCGCCGCCGCCAACCATCCGGTTGGGACACGATGCGTGCCGCGGTCGCCGTCGACCGCGCGCAGGGATGAGCGCACCGCGGCGCGCAGCCGCGCTGGCGCCGGCTGGGCTGGACAGGCCAGCGCCACGGCGCGCGCGAGCGCTTCCAGGCTCTGCGCCGCCGCTCGGCAGCGTACGCACGTTGCCAGGTGGCCATCGACCGCGCGCGCCTGCGCCGGGTCGAGTTCCCCGTCGGCACGCGCGCCCAGCAGCGCCCCTGCCTCGATGCAGTTCATGTCCCCGTCTGCTTCCCTCTAACACGCTGGCCGATGACACTCTGCAACATCCGGCGTGCCCGAGCCAGTCTCGACATCACGGTGCCGATCGGCACAGCGACGACGGCAGCAATCTCCTTGTACGAGCAGCCGTCGACTTCCCGCAGGCGCAGCACCTCGCGGAATTCGTGCGGCAACCGCGCCATGCAGGCGCGAACCAGGTCGGCATCAGCGCGCGCGATCGCTGCGGCTTCCGGATTGAGCGGCAGCACCAGTACCGCGCCGGCGGCGGCGCTGCTGTGCACATCCTCGTCGAAGTGTTCAGCCGTCCCGGGTAGTCGTTCACGCTCCAGCAATTCATAGCAGGCATTGCGCACGATCTTCAACAGCCACGGCCGGCCGTCAGCGCCGCGCATCCGGTCGAAGTAGCGGTAGGCGCGCAGATAAGCCTCCTGGACTGCGTCCTCGGCGAGCGCATCGTTGCGCAGCAGGCAGCGCGCGAGCCCGAACGCCGCGTCCAGGTGCGGCAGCATGAGCCGCTCGAAACGGTCCCGCTCGGCTGCGTTGCGCATGCGTTGCGTCCGGGTAGATCGCCGCCGCCTGCCGTTTATTCCCGCTCGGGAATAAAACCGTGCCGGGCGCGGTATGGCTGGCAATGCCGGACCGCGGCTCGCGCGCAACGCCGCCCGGGCCGCCGACGCACGGACATCCGGCAGTTCAGCGCACCCACAACCAAGGAGACAAGATGAACAGAATCGCCGCCCTCGCAGCGCTCGTCGCGCTGCCCCTGATGCTGGCCGGTGGATGCGCGGCCACGCCGCCTGCCGGCGCGGTCGCACCCGACAAGGTCGTCTATCACGTCAACGACACCGACGCCCAGGCGAGCAACGCGCTGCGCAACGTCGCCAACCATCTGGAAGTCAATCCGGCAGCGAAGATCGTCGTCGTCACCCATGCACGCGGGGTCGACTTCCTGTTCAACAACGCCAAGGACGCCAACGGCAATCCGTTCCGGGTTGCCGTCGAACAACTGAACCTGCGCGGCGTGCGGTTTGACGTCTGCGAGATCACGCTGCGTAACCGACAGCTCTCGAAGGACCGTTTCATCCCAGAAGCTTCGTTCGTGCCCTCCGGGGTCGCGGAGATCACGCGCTTGCAGCAGCGCGAGGGCTACGCCTACTTGCGGCCTTGACCTCGCGGGTCGGGGATCGAGCCACGTTGGCCGGCGACCGCCGGCCCGTCGGCGGGGCTCATCGCGGTTCGCCGGCGGTGCGCGCAACGGGCGCATGCGCGGTTCAGCCCGGGGCTGCCGCCGACCGCATGATGTGGTCGCGGCGACGCGCGGGCGCGGCGGCGTGGCCCGCCGCCGCGCCGATCCGCTCGTAATAGCGCGCGCGCAGCACCAGGCGCGTGTGTGCCGGCGAGTCGGTGAAGGCGGCGCGATCGTGCAGGACGTTGTTGCAGACGATCCCCATGCCGGGCTCCTGGCGCACCTGCAAGACGTGCGGACTCGCGGCGAGCACGCGCTGCAGGGCGTCGGCTGCCGCCCGTACCGCCGCGACTTCGGCCCAGGCAATGCTGCGCGTGCGCGCCGTATAGCGCATGTGCAAGTGGCCGTCGGCGTCGACCGAGAACACGGCGCCGGTCTGGTCGCCGCGCGCGACCTCGCCTTCCTCGGAGCGCGCCGGAATGGTCATCGCGTCCGGCCGCATCAGGGCGGCGATGTGCGCCGGGTCTTGGTCGCGCAGCGCGATGTAGGCCAGCTCGTGGTCGAGCAGACGGTTTTCGCCGCCGACTTCAGCGCGCTGCACGCAGTGCAGGATCATCGCCCGGATCCTGCGCTCGGGCGGGTTGTAGTAGCCGTCGGTGTGCCAGCGGATCGCCCGGTCCGTGTACGGGATGTAGCCGCTGCGTTTGCCGGTGGCGGCCACCGCCAAGGGGCTGATGCCGTCGTCGTCGGCCAGAGAGTTGACGTCGAGCGTGCGCAGTCCGAGCTGCTCGCCGATCGCGCGCGCGATCCGGGTCGCCTGCTCGCCGTTTGCCGGACCGACGTAAAGAGCCATGTTGGTGCGCGCGCAGCGCGCCAGCAGCGCATCGCGCTCGGCCGCGCTCAGCCGCAACGGTCGCGCGACTTCGACCGCGAGGTCGGCGACGGCGCGCGCGCGACTGTCGAGCTTGCGCTGGCGCCACTGGCGGTAGGCGCGGTCGCAGGCTAAATCGAACGGACTGTCGGTTGCGGCGAGCATCGCGCTCACTCCGGTGGCATGGGGGCGTCGCTGCGCGGCGCGACGCCGGGCATCTCGGGGAACGGTCCGTCGGCGGGGTCGGCGGTCTGCGCGACGATCGAGCCGGCGGTGCCGATCGTGTTGTCCAGCACGCGGCGCAAGGTGGCGATCGCCTCCGGCGCTTCGTAGGACATGACCTGGTCGGCGACCCAGGCGCGGTCCGGCGGCGCGACCACGGCGAGCAGCGCAGTGCTGCAGCAGCGCATGAAGGCGATGGCCTGGCCTTCGCCCTCGCCGAAGTCGAGCTGCGCGTAGTCGTCGGCGCGGGCATTGAACAGGTCGATGAAGCGCCGCTGCGCCGACTCGTGGCCGCTGCCGAGCAACCGCGCCTCGTTCTCGGCGGCCAGATCGGCGAGCTTCCTCGCCATCGCCACCGTGAACACGCGACGCTCGGGCAGGGCCAGGCGGGCGAAGGCAAGCCGGTCGGCGACCTGGATCAGGAACACCAGGTACTCGCGCAGGACGTCGAAGAACTGTTCGCTGGCCTCGATCTCGAACTGCGCACTGCGCATGCGCTTGATCGTGGCGACGCCGAGCCGCCAGGCGCTGAAGGCGGCCACGCCCGCCAGCGTGGCCGGATCGCGCGCCTTGTCCTTGGCGAAGAAGCGGCTCTTCGTTCGTCGCAGGACGGCCGGGGCGCTCAATAGCCTCCCTTGCCGAAGGGCTTCGGCAGTCCGGCGATCTTGACGGCCTGCTTGGCCGGACCGCCGGGAAACAGGTCGTACAGCGTCTTGCTGTCGTGGTGCGGCAGCCGCTCGCCAAGCTCCTTGAGCAGGTGGCGGAAGTTCGGCGTCTGGCCGTGCTCGCGATACTGCTCGCGCAGGTAGTTGATCACCGCCCAGTGATCGTCGCCGAGAGTGATGCCCTCGGCCTGGGCGATGACCGCGGGCAGATCATCGGCGTAGTTGGCTTCCAGCAGATAGCCTTCATCGTCGGTCGGCAGTTCGGCGCCGTTGACTTGATAGGTCATCGGTTCGTGCTCCTGTCGTCAATTGACCGTGGCGCTGGCCGCGGTCAGATAAAACTCGAACTCGCCCGGCGCGGGCTCGAAGCGATCGACCAGGCGTACCGAGCCGTCGGCGGTCCAGGCGTCGACATCGGCCGGCGCGCTCGGGCAGTTGCTGATCAGCACCAGCACCTCGCCCGGTCGCATGCCGCGCAGCAGGCGGCGCGCCTCGACGATCGGACCCGGGCAACTCGCCCCGCGCAGATCGAGCACGACGCTGCCGCGGCTGGCCGCCGACAGCGGCGGGCGCCGGATCGTGTAGGCGTAGCGGCAGCCGTTGAGCCGCTCGGCTGCGATCACTTCGTGGCCGGTCTGATCGGCCCAGGCGCGCAGGTCATCGCCGGTGCCAGGGCAGTCGGAAATCAGCACCAGGGGCTGGCCGTCGGGCAGATCGTCGAGCATCTTCTTGGCGCCGAGCAGCGGCAGCGGGCACGACAGCCCGGTCATGTCGAGGCGAATCGGCGGTGGACTCATGGCGCTTTCCTCCTCCCCAGGCGGCGTCAGTGGCCGACCGCAGCCACCGACTTGTGCGGCACGAACAGGCCGCAGCCGAGCTTGCGATGCAGACCGATGCCGCAGGCCTGCGCCTTCAGCGAGTCCTCGGCCGACAGGCCGTGCAGCATCAGGCTGAATCCGGTCCAGGTCCGGCCGGCGATCTGCAGATCCGTGCGCCGGCCGACGATCGTTTCGCAGTCGAGACTCAGGTCGTCGACTGCACGGACCACCGCCGCGACGAAGGTCTGCTCGTCGTCGGCCTCGGTGACCACCCGATGCGCGTACAGGACCGGGTGGGCGAGCAGTTCGCGCGCACTGGCACGGCCAAGCTGTAGCCGGTCCGGCAGTCCGAGCTCGCTGCCCTGCAGGCTCTGGCCGGCGGCCCGCCGGGTCGGCGGCACGCGCAGCGTCAGGCGCGCGCGGCCGCCGAGCAGGTACTCGTTCGCGCAGGGCGTCAGGCCGCGCATCGGATGCACGCCGGCGAGCGGCTCCTCGTCGAGCCACGGCGCTGCCGCTCGCAGGGCGCGGTACAGATCGTGCGCGTAGTCGCGCGGCAGCCGGTTGCCGGCGACGGCGTAGCTGAGATCGAGCCAGCGACTCATCGCATCGAGCTGGCGCAAGTCAGGCAGCAGGCCGGCCGGCATGGTCGTGCGTTCGCGCGCCGCACGGCGCGGCCGCCGCGGCAGGCTCGCCTCATGGGGCGTCGCTGCCGGCGCCGCCATGCTCGCGCGCCCAGGCGTCCATCGCCGTCGCCCAGGCCAGGGCGGTGGCGGCGTCGATGTCGAACACCGTGAAGCGCTTGCCCTCGCGGATGCGCACGCGCAGCAGGCTCAGGCCGCCGTGGCGGTAATCGACCTGCTGCAGTTCGATCTCCTGGCCGCCGATCGGTGCGCGCAAGCGCGCCACCGCACGCAGGCGAAGCTTGTCGTCGGACGGGTCGGGGATGTCGAGCATGATGGGACCGCAGGCGCGATGTGACGTCAATCACGGCCGAAATCTATACCGGCCGGGCGCCCTGATCGACCATAACTCGCGCTGGCAGCGCCTGCCACCCTTTGGGATTATGCGGCTAATCATCGAGGGTGATGGCTGCTGCGCAGTCGGCTCCGTAGGATTGGCGGCGCCTGTACACGCGGCTGCGGCCCGTGACCGGCGCGCGAAGCGGTTGCGACGCGCGCCGGCCCCCGTCAGCCGCTGGCGATCGACAGTGCGCGACGCCGCAACCTAGGAGACCGAAGCATGGCCAAGCCGATGCACGACACGCGGATGCTCGACGAGCTGGAGACCGGCCCCTGGCCCAGCTTCGTCACCGGACTGAAGCGCCTGGCGAAGGACAAGGACTACATGGTCGACTTGCTCGGCCAGTTGGAGACCTCGTACCAGACGCGCAAGGGCTACTGGAAGGGCGGCACGGTCAGCGTGTTCGGCTACGGTGGCGGCATCATTCCGCGCTTCACCGAGCTCAAGGACGACAAGGGCAATCCGGTGTTCCCCGACGCCGCCGAGTTCCACACGCTGCGCGTGATGCCGCCGGCGGGCATGCACTACTCGACCGACGTGCTGCGCAAGATGTGCGACATCTGGGAGGAGCACGGCTCGGGCCTGATCGCCTTCCACGGTCAGAGCGGCGACATCATGTTCCAGGGCGTCAGAAGCGACAAGGTGCAGGACGCCTTCGACGCGATCAACGAACTGGGCTTCGACCTGGGCGGCGCCGGCCCCGCGGTGCGCACCTCGATGTCGTGCGTCGGGCACGCGCGCTGCGAGCAGTCGTGCTACGACGAGGCCAAGGCGCACCGCACGGTGCTCAACAACTTCCTCGACGACATCCACCGCCCGGCGCTGCCGTACAAGTTCAAGTTCAAGTTCTCCGGCTGCCCGAACGACTGCATGAACTCGGTGCAGCGCGCCGACCTGGCGGTGATCGGCACCTGGCGCGACAACATCAAGACCGACGAGGCGCTGGCGAAGACTTGGTTCGCCAAGCACGGCATGACCGAGCTCGTCAACGACGTCATCGCGCGCTGCCCGACCAGGGCGATCCAGGTCAAGGAGATCAAGGAACTCCGCCAGGGCGGATCGATCTCGATCGTCGCGGTCAACGACACGCACGCCCTCGAGATCGACAACCGCGACTGCGTCCGCTGCATGCACTGCATCAACGTGATGACCGGCGCGTTGGCGCACGGCGACGACACCGGCGCCACGATCCTGTGCGGCGGCAAGCGCACGCTGAAGATCGGTGACCTGATGGGCACGGTGATCGTGCCGTTCATGAAACTGAAGACCGACGAGGACCGCGAGGCGCTGGTCGATCTGGGCAAGCGCATCGTCGACTTCTTCGCCGAGAACGCGCTCGAGCACGAACGCATCGGCGAGACGATCGAGCGCATCGGCCTGGTCAACTTCCTCGAAGGCGTCGGCCTCGACGTCGATCCGAACATGGTGTCGGCGCCGCGCACCAATCCCTACGTGCGCGCCGACGGCTGGGACGAGGAAGTGGCCAAGATGCAGGCCAAGAAGAAAGCGGCTTGAGGAGACCTGACGATGGCGCAAGTCGAAGCACCGCTCGCGCCGGCCAAGCCGGCGGCAGCGAAGACGCCTCGCCGGGCGATCGAAAGCGGCGTGCCGGACAACTGGCAGTTCCTGCACCCGCTGATGAAGAAGAACTACGGCCAGTGGAAGTACCATGACCGGCCGCGTCCGGGCGTGCTGCACCACGTCGCCAAGTCCGGCGACGAACTGTGGACCGTCAAGGCCGGCACGCAGCGGCAGATGGACGTTTGGACGATCCGCAAGCTGTGCGAGATCATCGACAAGTTCGGTGAAGGCCAGGTCCGCTTCACGATCCGCAGCAACGTCGAGATCGGCGTCTCGAAGTGGGACAAGGTCGAGCCGCTGATCAGGGCGCTGGAATCCGCCGGCTTCCCGGTCGGCGGCACCGGCAACTCGGTGTCGATGATCGCGCACACGCAGGGCTGGCTGCATTGCGACATCCCGGGAACGGACGCCTCCGGCGCAGTCAAGGCGCTGATGGACGAGCTGATCGACGAATTCCGCAAGGAAGAGATGCCGAACCGCGTGCATCTGTCGACCTCGTGCTGCGAGATCAACTGCGGCGGCCAGGCCGACATCGCGATCATCGTTCAGCACACCAAGCCGCCGAAGATCAACCACGATCTGGTGGCCAACGTCTGCGAGCGGCCGGCGGTGGTCGCGCGCTGCCCGGTGGCGGCGATCCGCCCGGCGCTGGTCAACGGCAAGCCGTCGCTCGAAGTCGACGAGCAGAAGTGCATCTGCTGCGGCGCCTGCTATCCGCCGTGCCCGCCGATGCAGATCAACGACCCCGAGCACTCCAAGCTGGCCATTTGGGTCGGCGGCAAGAACTCCAACGCACGCGGCAAGCCGACGTTCATGAAGATGGTGGCGTCGGGGCTGCCGAACAATCCGCCGCGCTGGCCCGAGGTGACCGAGGTCGTCAAGCGCATCCTGCGCGTCTACAAGGAGGATGCGCGCTCGTGGGAGCGACTGGCCGACTGGATCGAGCGCATCGGCTGGCCGCGCTTCTTCGAGAAGACCGGGCTGACCTTCACCAAGTACCTGATCGACGACTGGCGCGGATCGCGCGCCAACCTCAACGCCTCGACGCACATCCGCTTCTGAGCGCGGCGCGCCTACGAGCGTCGAGCCACGACTGACGGCGCCGAGACCTGGACCGACGAACGTGAAGATTGCTGTCTTGGTGAACGAGGGACCTTACCAGCATCAGGCGAGCGATTCGGCCTATCTCTTCTGCATGGCGGCGCTCGCCAAGGGACACGAGATCCAGCGGGTCTTCTTCTATCACGACGGCGTCAACAATGCCTCGCGCTTCACCGAACCGCCGCAGGACGACCGCAACGTCGTGGCGCGCTGGAGCAAGCTCGCCGAGGAACACAAGATCGACCTCGTCGTGTGCGTGGCGGCCGGCTTGCGGCGCGGACTGGTGGCTGAGACCCTGGCGCCCGGCTTCCGGATCTCCGGTCTGGGACAATTGATCGATTCGGGCATCAAGGCCGAACGCTTGGTGACTTTCGGGGACTGAGCGATGGCGGCCAAGAAGTTCATGCTGGTCAACCGCAAGGCGCCCTACGGCACGATCTACGCGCTGGAAAGCCTGGAGGTGGTGCTGATCGCGGCCGCTTTCGAGCAGGAGGTCTCGCTCGCCTTCATCGACGACGGCGTCTACCAGTTGAAGAGGGGCATGCACACCAAGGCGATCGCGACCAAGAACTTCTCGGCCACCTATCGCGCGCTCGAGGACTACGACGTCGACAAGTTGTACGTCGAGGCCGAGTCGCTCGCCGCGCGCGGCCTCGCGGCCGACGACCTGGTGGTCGACGTCAAGGTGATCGACGCGCGCTCGATGGCGGAACTGCTCGAGCAGCAGGACGTCGTGCTGAGCTTCTAGGACCGCGCATGCTGCACATCGTGAACAAGTCGCCGCTGGCGAATGGCTCGCTCGACTCCGTGCAGCGGCTCGCCCGCTCGGGCGCGGTGCTGCTGATCGAGGACGCCGTCTACGCGGCCACGCGCGGGCAGGGCGCCGAGCCGAAGCTGCGCGAGTTGATGGCGCGGCTCAAGGTCTACGCGCTGGCCCCCGATCTGCAGGCGCGCGGTGTCGCCGAGCGCGTGATCGACGGCGTCGAACTGGTCGACTACGACGGCTTCGTCGATCTCGTCGTCGACCATCCGCATTGCCAGTCCTGGCTGTAGGGCGGCCAGGCCAACTTCAGGAGGAGAAACGCATGCCGACCATCGATGTCGCCGGCAAGAGCTACGAAACCGACGAGGAGGGCTACCTCGTCAACCTGTCGGATTGGACCGAGGACCTCGCCAAGGAAATCGCCAAGCAGGAAAGCATCGACATGAACGAGAACCACTGGGAAGTGGTCAATTTCCTGCGCCGGTACTACGAGGAGTACCAGATCGCGCCCGCGGTGCGCGTGCTGACCAAGGCGATCGGCAAGACGCTCGGCCCGGAGAAGGGCAACAGCCAGTACCTGTACGAACTGTTCCCCTACGGCCCGGCCAAGCAGGCGTGCAAGATCGCCGGTCTGCCGAAGCCGACCGGCTGCGTTTGATCGCTGCGCTCGGCCCCGCGCCTTGACCCTGCGCCGGTGATCGGCGGCAGGCAACGAGGGCGCCCTTGCCGGCTTCGGCGGGCGAGGGCGGGGGCCGACGGCCAGAGCGCCACGCCATGTCCGCCGCCAGCATCTCTTTCGCGCTGCTGTTCTATGCCGCGACCGTGGTGCTGGCGGCCGGGCTGATCGTTCGCATCGTCGACTACGCGCGCACGCCGTCGCCGCTGAAGATCGCCATCACGCCGGCGCCGGTGACGCGCGGTGGGGTGGCGCTGCGGATGGCGCGCGAGGTTGTCCTGTTCGAGAGCCTGTTCAAGGGCAGTCTCTGGACCTGGCTATTCGGCTGGCTGTTCCACGTCAGCCTGCTGCTGGTGCTGATCCGCCATCTGCGCTTCTTCACCGAGCCGGTGTGGGGCTGGGTGGTGCTGGCGCAGCCGCTCGGCATCCTGGGCGCCTTCGGCATGGTGATCGGGTTGTCGGGCCTGCTGGCGCGCCGGCTGCTGGTCGACCGCGTCCGCTACATCTCGGTGCCGTCCGACTACCTGATGCTGGTCCTGCTGCTGGCGCTCGCCGGCTCGGGGCTGGCGATCAAGTACTTCTTCCCGACCGACGTGGTCGGCGTCAAGGCGTTCTTCCTCGGCTTGATGTTGGCCGACTGGCAGCCGCTGCCGCCCGATCCGATGCTCTACGTCCATCTGGCGCTGGTGTTGATGCTGATGTTCGTGTTCCCGTTCTCCAAGCTGCTGCACGCGCCGGGCGTGTTCTTCTCGCCCACCCGCAACATGGTCGACGACCCGCGCGAAGCCCGGCACCTCGCGCCCTGGGCCGCCGATCTGGAGCGACGCTAGATGGCCGAGGTCAAGGCGCCACCGTTGCGCGAGTTCCCGACGCCGCCGCCGCTGGCGCCGGAGGCGATGGCGCAGTCGCGGCCGTACGTCGCTAGCGACAAGATCCAGCAGGCGATCGGCTTTCCGGGCCAGTTGTCCGACGGCTGGGAGCGCCGCGCGATCGAGCATATGGGCAGCCTGCTCGGCAAGTACCGGTCGCTGAAGGTGTTCATGGATTCGTGCGTGCACTGCGGCGCCTGCGCCGACAAGTGCCATTACTTCATCGGCACCCAGGACCCGAAGAACATGCCGGTGGCGCGCCAGGACCTGATGCGCAGCGTCTACCGCCGCTACTTCACGCTGCCGGGCAAGCTCTTTCCGAAGCTGGTCGGTGCGCGCGATCTCACCAAGGACGTGCTCGACGAGTGGTACACGTACTTCAACCAGTGTTCTGAGTGCCGCCGCTGCGCGGTGTTCTGCCCCTACGGCATCGACACCGCCGAGGTGACAATGGCGGCCAGGGAGATTCTGGATGCGGTCGGCTACGGCCAGAAGTACTCCAACGAGATCATCGGCAAGGTGCACAAGATCGGCAACAACCTCGGCCTGCCGGGGCCGGCGCTCGCCGACACCCTCTCCGGGCTCGAGGAAGACGTCAGGGAAGACACCGGCGCCGACGTGCGCTTCCCGCTCGACGACAAGGGCGCCGAAGTGCTGCTGGTCACACCGAGCGCCGACTTCTTCGCCGAGCCGCACGTCGACAGCCTGATCGGCTACGCCAAGGTGTTTCACGCCGCCGGCGTCCGCTGGACGTTGTCGTCGATGGCCTCCGAGGCCGGCAACTTCGGCCTGTTCATCGGCAACTACGAGCAGTTGCGCGCGATCGCGCTGCGCGTGCGCGAGGCGGCGCTCGAACTCGGCGTCAAGCGCATCGTCGTCGGCGAGTGCGGCCACGCCTGGCGGGTGGCCTACAGCTTCTGGAACACGCTGGTCGGCATCGGCGCCGGCGGCACGGACCCGTTCGCGATCCAGTTGCAGAGCCAGCTCGATCCGAACGTGCGCCAGCCGACGCACATCTGCGAATACACCTGGGACCTGATCCGGCGCGGCGCGCTGAAGTTCGACAAAGAGGCCAACGACCACCGCGTGATCACTTTCCACGACTCGTGCAACGTCGCGCGCGCTTCGCGCATGGGCGATGCCCCCGGCGGCCAGTTCGAGATCCCGCGCGCGATCATCCGTGCGGTGGCCAATCACTACGTCGAGATGGATCCGGCGACGACGCGCGAGCGCACCTTCTGCTGCGGCGGCGGCGGCGGACTGCTCACCGACGAACTGCTCGACCTGCGCGTCAAGGGCGCGCTGCCGCGGATGGAGGCGCTGCGCGCGGTGGCCGACGGCCGCAAGGTGAACTTCATGGCCACGATCTGCGCCATCTGCAAGGCGCAGTTCACCAAGGTGCTGCCGTACTACGGCTTCAAGATGAACATGGTTGGCGGCGTCCACCAACTGGTCAGCACGGCGATCCGCCTGAACGCCGCACCGCATTGATCCCTACCTGGCATCCACCGCATCGGAGACACGATGTCGACCCCCGCTGATCTCGCGGTCAGGCCGCTGACCTTGCGCCGTTTCAAGGACGGCGAGCACGAGTGGAAGGATCTGCGCGCCAAGATCTTCAGCGCCGATCACTCGCACAAGTGCCCGACCTACATCCAGTCGACGCCGCCGTGCCAGGGCAGTTGTCCGTCGGGCGAGGACATTCGCGGCTATCTGAACATCGTGCGCGGCATGGAGAAGCCGCCGGCCGCTGCCGACGGCAAGCCGGCGATGACCTGGCAGGAGTACGCGTGGCGGCGCCTGACCGAGGCCAACCCGTTCCCGTCGATCATGGGTCGCGTCTGTCCGGCGCCGTGCGAGACCGGCTGCAACCGCAACGAGGTCGAGGACCACGTCGGCATCAACTCGGTCGAGCACTACCTGGGCGAATGGGCGATCGCCAACGGCCTCAAGTTCCAGACCCCGGAGACGCGCAGCGGCAAGAAGGTGGCGGTGATCGGCGGCGGTCCGGCCGGCCTGTCCTGCGCCTACCAGCTTGCGCTGCGCGGCCACGAGGTCACGATCTTCGACGAGCGCGAACACCTCGGCGGCATGATGCGCTACGGGATTCCGGGCTTCCGCACGCCGCGCGAAGTGCTCGATGCCGAGATCCAGCGCATCCTCGACCTCGGCGTGCGCGCGCGCTTGAAGTGCCGCGTCGGCAGCGACCTCACGCTCGACGAGCTGCGGCTGAACTTCGATGCCATCTTCCTCGGGCTCGGCGCCCAGGCCGGCCGCGCGCTGCCGATCGCCGACGGCGAAGCGCCGAACGTGGTCACCGCGACCTCGTTCCTGCGCGCGTTCAACGACGGCCGCTTGCGCCACGTCGGCAAGCGCGTGGTGGTGGTCGGCGGCGGCGACACCTCGGTCGACGTCGCCACGGTGGCGCGCCGGCTCGGCCACATCGAGCACGCCAAGCCGACCGACTTCGAGGCGGCGATCGCCGGCCACATGGCGCACGACGTCGCCGAGATCTCGGTCAAGCAGGGCGCCGAGGTCGTGCTGACGACCGTGTTTCCGGTCGACAAGATGCAGGCCAACAAGCACGAGGTCGAACAGGCGCTCGCCGAAGGCATCGACATCCACGGCGGCCTGGCGCCGGTGGGCATCGTGCGCGGGCCCGACGGCCGCGCCACGGCGCTGCGGCTGGCCGAGTGCGAGGCGAAGATGATCGGCCCGCGACTGGAGATCAAGATCAAGGAAGGCACCGAGCGCGACATCGAGGCCGATTTGATCGTCTCGGCGATCGGCCAGGCGGTGGACTTCACCGGGCTGGAGGAGTTCAACAACGGCAAGGGCGCGGTCGCTGCCGACCGCAACTACCAGGTGAGCGGCAAGCCGGGCGTGTTCGCCGGCGGCGATGTCCTGCGCCCGCACCTGCTGACCACCGCGATCGGCCACGGCGCGATCGCAGCCGAAGGCATCGACCGCTTCCTCGCCGGCGAGGAGCTGGAGAAGCGGCCGAAGATCGACGTGCACCAGTTCGATCTGATGCGCAAGTACCTGGAGAAAGGCGTGTCGCTGCCCGAGGTGAAGGAGCCGCTGCGCGGTACCGACAAGGCGCCCGGCGCGATCCACAACTTCGACAACCGCTCCGACCGCTACGTGATCCCGCACACGCAGTTGTTCCTCGGCCACTTCGGCTTTGCCGCCCGCCACAAGCGCCAGTTCGTGACGCTCACCCGCGAGAGTGCGCTCGGCAACTTCGAGGAGCGGCTCGGCGTGCTCGCCGAACCGCAGGCGGTGGCCGAAGCCAAGCGCTGCATGAGCTGCGGACTGTGCTTCGAGTGCGACAACTGCGTCGTCTACTGCCCGCAATTGGCGGTCAAGAAGGTGCCGAAGAAGGAAGCGACCACCGGCCGCTACGTGTTCACCGACTACGACCGCTGCATCGGTTGCCACATCTGCGCCGACGTCTGTCCGACCGGCTACATCCAGATGGGGCTCGGGGAGTAGCGATGCCGCGGGCACTGTGGCTGCTCGCCCTGGCCGCCGCATTCGTCGCCGCGCCGGCGGCGCGTGCCGAGCCCGGTCGGGTGCCGCTGCCGGTGCTCGAAGTCGATCGCACGACCACCTGTGTGGCGCCGCCGGAGGTGATGCGCCGCCAGCACGCCCGCATGCTCGAGCGCCGCAAGGACCTCACCGTGCGCCATGGCGTGCGCGGCGGCAAGGAGGCGCTGACCAGTTGCATCGAGTGCCACGCCGATCGCCAGACCGGCGCCGCGGTGGCGACGCCGCAGGCCTTCTGCCAAGCCTGTCACGACTATGTCGCGGTCCGGCTCAACTGCTTCGAGTGCCACCAGGGTCGGCCGGGCGCGCTGCGTTCCGGTGCGATCGAACCAGGGACGCTGAGCCGATGGCTGAGGTGAGTCCGAACCAGGGCGAAGAGCCGGCACCATCGCGACGCCGGCTGCTGGCGGCGGCGGCTGCGTTCGCCGGCGTGGCGATCGCGCCCGGGGTGACCCTGGTCGAAGTTGCGCGCGCGGCGCGGCCGGGCGAGCCGGTGACCTCGAAGGTCCGCTGGGGCCTGCTGATCGACGCCAACCTGTGCCAGGAAGGCTGCCAGGAATGCGTGCTCGCCTGCAACCGTGAGAACGGGCTCGAAGGCGGCACGCGGCCGGTCGACGTGCAGTGGATCCGCAAGGTCGAGCTGAAGGAGCGCGCCACCGGCCGCACACTCGGGCTGCCGGTCATGTGCCAGCATTGCGCCAATCCGCCGTGTGTCGACGTCTGTCCGACCAAGGCATCGTTCAAGCGCGCCGACGGCATCGTGCTGGTCGACCGCCACACCTGCATCGGCTGCCGCTACTGCATGCTGGCTTGTCCTTACAAGGCGCGCAGTATGGTGCACGAGCCGATCACGCAGCAGAAGCCCGAGGTTCCGCGCGGCAAGGGCTGCGTCGAGTCCTGCACCCTGTGCGTGCACCGGATCGACCGCGGCGAGCGCAACACCGCCTGCGCCGAGGCCTGCCCGACCAAGGCGATCCTGTTCGGCGATCTCAACGATCCGGAATCGGAGATCTCGCGCCGGATCGCCTCGCTGCCGACCAAGGAACTGCGCGCCGACCTGCGGCTCGACCTCGGCGTGCGCTACACGGGGCTGTGATGGCCAGCGTTCTTGCCTTACCGGCCGACGGCGAGCGCGCCTTCTGGATCCGGCTCGCGGCCGGCCTGGCGGTGCTGGCCGCCGGCCTGGGCAGTGCCTGGATGATCTTCCGCGCCGGGCACATCGCCACCAACATGAACAACGAGATCGTCTGGGGCACGCCGCACGTGTTCGCGATCTTCCTGATCGTTGCCGCTTCCGGTGTGCTCAACGTGGCCTCGATGGCGAGCGTCTTCGGCCAATTGCACTACAAGCCCTGGGCGCGCCTGTCGGGGCTGCTGTGCATCGCCATGCTCGCCGGCGGGCTGATGGTGCTGATGCTCGACCTCGGCCGGCCCGACCGCGTGGTCGTGGCCGCGACCCACATCAACCTGACCTCGGTGTTCGCGTGGAACGTGTTCCTGTACACGGGCATGTTCGCGCTGGCGGCGCTGTACCTGTGGATGCAGATGGAAAAGCGCATGAACCGCTATGCGCGGCCGGTCGGGATCGCCGCCTTCGTCTGGCGTTTCGTGCTCACCACCGGCACCGGCTGCATCTTCGCCTTCCTGGTCGCGCGCCAGGCCTACGCCTCGGCGGTCCTGCCGCCGCTGTTTATCGCCATGTCGCTCGCCTGGGGCATGGCGGTGTTCGTCCTGGTCCAGGCCGCCTGCGGCGGCGCCGGCGAGGACCTGCAGCGGCGCATGCGTAACCTGCTCGGCATCCTGATCGCGCTGGTGCTCTACCTGACCGCCGTCTACCACCTGACCAACCTGTACTTCGCGCGCCAGACCGAGTTCGTCCGCTTCATCCTGCTCGACGGCGGCGTCTATCCGCTGCTCTTCTGGGGCGGCTACGTGCTGGCCGGCAGCCTGGTGCCGATGTGGCTCGTCTGGCGCCAGGGCGCGGGCATGGGGTCGCTGCGCGCGGCCGCGGCGCTGACCGTGGTCGGTGCCTTCGCCGCCCTGTACGTGTTCATCCTCGGCGGTCAAGCCTTCCCGCTCGATATCTTCCCCGGCTTCGACGAAACCAGCAGCTTCCGCGATGGCGCCATCGCTGGCTACGTGCCAAGTCTGCTCGAGGTGCTGCTCGGCCTGGGCGGGGTGGCCGCCGCCTACCTGATCACGCTGGTCGGCATCCAGGTGCTCGACTTCCTGCCGGGCGAGGCCGACGGTTCGCCGGCCGCGCGCTAGCGGCCGGACCGCGGCAGCCGACGACTCCCGATGTACTGGCTGCTCGTCTCAGCGGCGCACAAGTCCTCCGGCAAGACCACGCTGGCGATCGGTCTGGCGGCGGCGCTGAGGCGACGCGGCCTGCAGGTGCAGCCGTTCAAGAAGGGGCCCGACTACATCGATCCGCTGTGGCTCGGCGCGGCCGCCGGGCGCGACTGCCGCAACCTCGATCCCTATCTGTCGACGCCGGAGTCGATCGTCGCCGCCTTCGACGCCGCCTGTGCCGGCGCCGAGGTGGCGCTGGTCGAGGGCAACAAGGGTCTGTACGACGGACTCGCCCTGGACGGCAGCAACAGCAACGCCGCGCTCGCCAAGCTGCTCGACCTGCCGGTGGTGCTGGTGATCGACGCACGCGGCATGACGCGTGGGGTGGCGCCGCTGGTCCTCGGTTACCAGGCCTTCGACCGCGCGCTGCGCTTCGCTGGCGTGATCCTGAACCGCGTCGGCGGCGCCCGGCACGAAGCCAAGCTGCGCGCGGTGCTCGAGCACTACACCGGCGTGCCGGTGCTCGGTGCGGTGCACGAAAGCGAGGCGCTGCGCATCGAGGAAAGGCATCTCGGTCTGATGCCGGCCACCGAGGCCGAGCACGCGCAGGCGCTGGTCGCCCGCCTGGCCACGGCGATCGGCGCCGCGGTCGATCTGGACCGGCTGCTGGCCGCCTGCGGCTTGCCCGGGGCGATGCCGGCGGCGCCGGCGACGGCAGCTCGCGCCGCGAACCTGCGCATCGGCATCGCCCGCGACCGCGCCTTCGGCTTCTACTACCCGGAGGACCTGGACTGCCTGCAGCGCGCCGGTGCCGAGCTCGTGTTCTTCGACACGCTCGCCGATGCGCGTCTGCCTGCGGTCGACGCGCTGTTCATCGGCGGCGGCTTTCCCGAGGTGCTGGCGGCCGAGCTTGCCGCCAACGCGTCGCTGCGCGCCGCCATCCGCGCCGCGATCGACGCCGGTCTGCCCGCCTATGCCGAGTGCGGCGGGCTGATGTACCTGGCGCGCTCGATCCGTTGCGGCGATCGCACCTTCCCGATGGTCGGCGCGCTGCCGGTCGAAGTCGAGATGCAGTCGCGGCCGGTCGGCCGCGGCTACGTGCACCTGGCGCCGACCGCCGAGCATCCGTGGCCCGGCGCGGCGCCGCCCGAGCTGCGCGCCCACGAGTTCCACTACTCGCGGCTGGTCAGCGTCGACCCCGGCCTGCGCTTCGCGTATCGCGTGCTGCGCGGCCACGGTGCCGACGGCGAGCGCGACGGCATCGTGTTCAACAACCTGCTCGCCTCGTACACGCACCTGCGCAGCGTCGCCGGCCACGACTGGCCGGCGCGCTTCGTCGCTTTCGCGCGCGCCTGCCGGGCGGCAGCGCCTGGCACCACCGCGGCGCCGGCCGCGATCGGAGACGAACGATGATCGAGATCACCACCGCCGCCGCCGAGCAGATCCGCGCCGCGCTCGCCGCGGCGACGGACGAGGGCCTGTCGCTGCGGGTGGCGGCGCGCCGCTCGGACGACGGCGAGATCGAGTACGGCATGGGTCTCGACGAGCGCCGCGACCAGGACGAGGAGGTCGCCACCGCCGCCGGCATCACGCTGCTGGTGTCGCCGCCGTCGCTGGCGCCGCTTGCCGGCACGGTGATCGACTACGTCGAGATCGAGCCAGGCGACCCGCGCTTCGTGTTCTATCGCGCCGGCGGCCTCGAGCCGGACGGTGCCCCGGCGCTGCCGGCAAGAGGCAGCGGCGATTGAGCGTCGGAGAGGAAGTCGTCGCGCGGGGCCCGAGCCGCCAGGTCCGAGGCGTGGCTTCGCGGCGATCGACTGCGGCGGCTTGCTCGATCCAGCCGATCCATGAATCGCCTGCCTGCTCGACGGCCGCGGCGAACGTTCGCTTCATCGCCCACCTTCGTTCGGCAGCGCAGCGAAGCGGTCCATGCGCCGGCCTCGAGAGCACCGCGGCGCCGCGCCGTGTCCTCAGCGCAGATCGGTGCCAAGCACCGAGCGGTTCTGCACGGCAAACACGGCGGCTTCGACGCGCGAACTCAGTCCGAGCTTGGACAGGATGTGGCGCACGTGCAGCTTGACCGTGTCGTGGCTGATGCCGAGCGCCTTGGCGATCGCCTTGTTGCTCAGGCCGGCAGAGACGTAGCCGAGAATCTGCCGCTCGCGCCCGGTCAACTGCTTGACCAGGCTGGCGGCGCTGCCGGGCTGCTCGCCGCTTTGCAGGATCGTCGCCAGCTTGCCGGCGACCGACGGCGCCACCACCAGCTCGCCGCGGGCGGCGCGACGGATCGCTTCGATGACGTCGGCCGGCTCCATGTCCTTGAGCAGGTAGCCGCGCACGCCCAGGCGCAGCGCCGACGCCAGATCCTCGGCCGCCTCGCTCATGGTCAGCACCAGCACCGGCGTGGTTTCGCCGCGGTCGCGCAGGTTCTTCAGCAGGGTGATGCCGTCGGTCGGCCGCATGCGCAGGTCGAGGATCAGCAGATCGGGCTTGTGCTGGCGCAGCAGGTCGAAGGCCTCGTCGGCCTGGCCGGTGGTGGCGAGCACCTCCATGCCGCTGCGCGACAGCAGGTCGGCCAGGCCCTGGCGCACCAGCGCGTGATCGTCGACCAGCAGCAGCCGTACCGTCGCCGCATTCACCGCATGTCTCCCGTCTCGTACCGTGTGCGCCAAGGGCGGCGCCGCCGGCTTGTCAGTCATTGCCTGCGCCGCGCGTGTCGTCCTCGATCGTCAGCGTCACGCACGTGCCGCCGGCCGGCAACACGCTGATCTGCAGGCGACCGCCGGCGCGGCCGGCGCGCTCGCGCATGATCTGCAGGCCGTGATGTCCGGCCTCGGTCAGGCGGCCGGCGCAGCGCGGGTCGAGGATCGACTCGTCCGGGCCGCGGCCGTCGTCTTCGATCGTGACCACCAGCGCGCCGCCGCTGCGCGCCAGGCTCAGGCGCGCGCAACTGGCGCCCGAGTGCTGGCCGACGTTGGCGAGCGCCTCCTGCACGATGTAGAACACCTGCAACTGCTGCTCGGAGGCGAGGCCGATGTCCTGCACGGCGCAGTCGAAGGCCAGCTCGAAGCCGTAACGGCGCCGGAACGCGGTCGCCAGTTCGCGCAGCGAGGTGATCAGTCCGCGCGAGTCCATGCCGGCGCGGTACAGGCTGATCATCTCGCGCAGGCGGCCGTGGGCGTTGCGCAGTTCGTCGCTGACGTCGTTGCCGAAGGCCAGCGCCGCGCTGGCGTCGCCGCTGCCCAAGGCATCGAACAGCAGCGACATGCGCATCCGCATGAAGGTCAGCGACTGCGCCAGCGCGTCGTGGATGTCGGCGGCCATCAACTGGCGTTCCGCCTCGAGTCGCGTCTGCAGGTTCTCGCGCGTCAGCCGCTCGTTTTCAAGCGCCAGGCCGAGCAGTTGCCCGAAGGGACGCAGCAGGCGGGTGATGCCGGCCGGCGGATCGCGGCCTTCGGCGAAGAACAGGTTGAGCACGCCGATCGGCCGCTCGCGGTGGTCGAGCGGCACCGCCACCGCTCGCCCGCTGAACTCGCCGGTGGCGGCCGCATGGTCGCGCAGCGCGCAGCCGATGACCGAGGTCGCCTGGCGCGTGAGCGAGCTCTGCAACGCGGCGCCGCACATGCCGCATGCGGCCGGCATCAGCGCGTCGCGGGTGCGCAGCTCACCGGTCAGGCCGACTGCGACCAGCAGGCGGAAGCTGCCGCCGTCGGCGGTCGGCACGCGCACCGCGCCGGCGCGCGCACCGGTGAGACGCACCACGAGGCCGAGGAAGTCCATCAGCATCGATCCGGTGTCGTCGGGCTCGATGCGGGTCGCAGCCAGGTCGGCCGACAGGGGCCGATTCGCGTTCGTGGCGAACTGCTCGAGGTTCAACTGCGCTCCGCGAAGACCAAGCCATCGGTCGGCGGCGATGCCGACCCTGGATAGTAGCGAACCGACGCGCCTGCGCTGCGGCGTGGCGGCCGCGCGGCGCACCGGCGCGGCCGATCAGGCGACCGCCTGGTAATAGAGGTTCTGCGGATGGTTGGCCTGGGCGAAGAAGAACCAGCGCTCGGCGAGCAGGCCCACGTACTGAAGCACGAACGCCAGCGCCGGCAGCGCCGGTCGATCCAACCACACACCGGTGGCGAGCAGCAGCGCCGGCACCGGGAAAGCCAGGATCAGGAAGACCCACTTGACCGAGCGCAGCAGCGCGCGCGAGCGACCGTGGAAGAACTCACGCGTGTTGAACGATCCGCCCATGAAGCCCTGCGAGATCTGGACGATGCGCGGATGGCGGACGCCGATCGCCGTCTGCAGGGTCGACTTCGGCCGCAGGCGGGCGTTGCGCACCAGAGATGCGGCGCGGAAGACGAAGGCGGCCGCGGTGGCGAGCAGGGCACCGGCGCCGAAGAACGCGGTCAGCGCCGGCGCCGCCGTCTGGGCCGCGAGCGCGGTGGCCAGCGTCGATCCCGAGGCCAGGCCGAGCAGCGTGTAGTTGATCACCGTCAGCGGCGAGGCCCACTCCTGCAGGAACTTCAGGCACGCGTAGATCATGCCGGTGCACAGGTACAGGGCCAGCGCCAGAGCCGCGGTGATCGCGCCCAGCACCAGGGTCGGCACCGGGTGCGCGGCGCTCCAGCCGCTGGCGTGGGCGAGCCCGTAGCAGGCCAGTGCGGCCATGAACATCGGCAGCACGATCACCTCGCGCGACAGCCACGACGTGCGCCAGCGCGCCGCCGAGCGCCAGGCGCGCTCCGGTCGGCCGAGGTGGAAGAACGAGCTGACCAGGCCCAGCCCGGTCAGCACCAGCGCGACCGCGGCGCCGATCGCGAGAAAGGCGGGCGGCGTGGCCGGCGTCCAGCCGATGTCGGCGCCGAGCTCGGCGGTGAACAGCGCCAGGAACAGTCCCTGACCGGCACCGATCAGGGTCGTGAGAAACAGAACGGAGAAGGCGGGCTGCATCGGACGGCGGGCGTGTTGCGGCTGGCCTCTACCAGGAGGTGACGTCGTCGAGAGCCGGATCGCGCAGCGGCGGCTTGGGCAGCTTGCCGTCGACCTTCAGCGGGTTGTCGGCACGCGCCAGCTCCTCGGGCCGGATCGCGATCGTGGTGCGCCGGCGCGGCAGATAGTGATTGGCCGGCTGCGTTCCCCACTCCGGCATCAGCGCGTAGCCGGCGCGCTCGCGGATCGCCTGCGACACCTCGGAGTCCGGATCGTGGACGTCGCCGAACAGGCGCGCGCTGGTCGGGCAGGCGAGCACGCAGGCCGGCTTGCGCTCGGCCGCCGGCAGCGAGGCGTCGTAGATGCGGTCGACGCACAGCGTGCACTTCTTCATCACCCGCTGCTGCTCGTCGATCTCGCGCACGCCGTAGGGGCAGGCCCACGAGCAGTACTTGCAACCGATGCACTTGTCGTAGTCGACCAGCACGATGCCGTCTTCCGGACGCTTGTAGCTGGCGCCGGTCGGGCACACCGGCACGCACGGCGGCTCCTCGCAGTGCAGGCAGGACTTCGGGAAGTGCACGGTCTGCGTGTTCGGGTACTCGCCGACTTCGAAGGTCTGTACGCGGTTGAAGAAGGTGCCGGTCGGATCGGCGCCGTAGGGATTGCGGTCGGACATCGGGCCGGCGGCGCCCGAGGTGTTCCACTGCTTGCAACTCGTCACGCAGGCGTGGCAGCCGACGCAGACGTTCAGATCGATGACCAGGGCGAGCTGGGTCATCGTGCGCCTGCCTTGCGACGCGTCGTGTACGCAAGCCACAGCGTGCGCGCGGTCGGCATGCCGGCAAACGCCTTCATCGGCGCGAACTGCGGCGAGGTCACCGGTTCCTCAGCGGGCTCGGCCTTGCGGATGCGCACGCTCACGTCGTACCAGGCGGCCTGGCCGGTGATCGGATCCGAGTTGGAGACGGTTCGCCCGTTGCCGGCCGGCAGCTCCTCGCTGATCAGATGGTTGAGCAGGAAGCCCTTGCGCGCTTCGTTGGCGTCGGGCGCGAGCGCCCAGGCGCCGGCCGCCTTGCCGATCGCGTTCCAGGTCCAGACGGTGCCGGGTTCGACCGCCTCGGAGTGGCGGCACAGGCAGCGCACGCTGCCCCAGCGCGACTCGACCCAGATCCAGTCGCCGTCGTCGATGCCGGCGGCGCGCGCCGTGCGCGGGTTGACCATCAGCGCGTTGTGCGCGTGGATCTGCCGCAGCCAGGCGTTGTGCGAGTCCCACGAGTGGTACATCGCCATCGGCCGCTGCGTGATCGCCGCCAGCGGAAACGCCTGGCTGTCGCCGGTCTGCGCTTCGAGCGGCGGGTAGTAGAACGGCAGCGGATCGAAGTAGGTGGCGATGCGTTCGCGCAGGTGCGCCGGCGGCTTGCGCGAGACACCCTTGCCCTGGGCGGCGGCGCGAAACTTCTGCAGCACCTCCGAGTACAGGTGGATCAGGATCGGTTCGGCGTAGCGCGTGATGCGGTTGCGCCGCGACCACTCGAGATAGCCCTTGTTCCAGTTGCGCATGTACTGGTAGGACGGCGGCAGCAGGTGGTGGAAGAAGCAGTTGTTCTTCTCGTACATCTGCCACTGCTGCGGGTTGGGCTCGCCGCGCATGAACTTCTCGCCGCTGCGTCCGCGCCAGCCGGCGAGGAAGCCGATCCCCGAACCGGGCTCGGTCTCGTAATTTACGATGAAGTCGGGGTAGTTGCGGAACTTGCGCGTGCCGTCGGGCCGGGTGAAGGCGGGCAGCGCGAGCCGCGAGGCCAGCTCGATCAGCACTTCCTGGAACGGCTTGCACTGGCCGGTCGGCGGCAGGATCGGCACACGCACCGAGTCGACCGGGCCGTCGAACTCCGAGATCGGCCGGTCGAGCATCGACATCACGTCGTGGCGCTCCAGATACGTCGTGTCGGGCAGCACCAGGTCGGCGAAGGCGGTGGTCTCCGACTGGAACGCGTCGCACACGACCAGGAACGGGATCTTGTACTCGCCGCCTTCGTCGCGATCGTTGAGCATCTTGCGGACCTCGACCGTGTTCATGGTCGAGTTCCAGGCCATGTTGGCCATGAAGATCAGCAGCGTGTCGATCCGGTACGGGTCGCCGCGCCAGGCATTGCTGATGACGTTGTGCATCAGGCCGTGCACCGACAGCGGGTACTCCCAGGAGAACGCCTTGTCGATGCGCACCGGCTGGCCGTCGTCGTCGACGAACAGATCGTCCGGGTCGGCCGGCCAGCCGAGCGCCAGGCCGTCGAGCGGCCGGTTCGGCTGCACCGCGCGATGGCTGTTGGGCGGTCGCGCGCAGGGCGGGATCGGGCGCGGGAACGGCGCCTTGTGGCGGAAGCCGCCGGGCCGGTCGATCGTACCCAGCAGCGACATCAGGATCGCCAGCGCGCGGATCGTCTGGAAGCCGTTGGAGTGTGCGGCGAGCCCGCGCATCGCGTGGAACGCGACCGGATTGCCGGTCACCGATTCGTGCTCGACGCCCCAGGCATCGGTCCACGGGATCGGCAGTTCGATGCGCTCGTCGCGGGCGGTGATTCCCAGCTCGTGCGCCAGGCGCTTGATCGTCGCCGCCGCAACCCCGGTGATGCCGCTCGCCCACTCGGCGCTGCAGTGCTGCACGCGCTCCTGCAGCAGCTGGAAGGCGGGCTTGACCGGCGTGCCGTCGTGCAGCTTGAAGCTGCCGAACAGATACGGATCGGCGCCCTGGGCGTGGCTGACGACCGGCCGGTCGCCGATGCGGTCCCACCAGAGCTTGTTCTGCGGCTCGTAGCAGGCTTCTTCCTCGGGCACCTCGGTGCGCACGAACATGCCGAACTCGTCGCTCGCCTCGTCGACGTTCACGAGCTGGCCGGCATTGGTGTAGCGGACCAGGAAGTCGCGGTCGTACAGGCCCTGCGCGATCAGCTCGTGGATCAGCGCCAGCAGCAGGGCGCCGTCGGTGCCGGGCCGGATCGGTAGCCACTCGTCGGCGATCGCCGAGTAGCCGGTGCGCACCGGATTGATCGAGACGAAGCGGCCGCCGCGCCGCTTGAACTTGCTGATCGCGATCTTCAGCGGGTTGGAGTGATGATCCTCGGCGGTGCCGATCATGACGAAGAGCTTGGCACGCTCGAGATCGGGTCCGCCGAACTCCCAGAACGAGCCGCCGATCGTGTAGATCATCCCGGCGGCCATGTTCACCGAGCAGAAGCCGCCGTGGGCGGCGTAGTTCGGCGTGCCGAACTGGCGCGCGAACAACCCGGTGAGCGCCTGCATCTGGTCGCGGCCGGTGAACAGCGCGAACTTCTTCGGATCGCTGGCGCGGATCTTCGCCAGCCTCTCGCTGAGCAGCTCGAAGGCCTGCTCCCAGGAGATCGGTTCGAAGTCGCCGGCGCCGCGCTGCGCGCCTGGCCGGCGCAGCAGCGGCTGCGTCAGGCGCGCCGGCGAGTACTGCTTCATGATCCCCGACGAACCCTTGGCGCAGATCACGCCCTGGTTGAGCGGATGCTCGGGATTGCCGTCGATGTAGCGGATGCGACCGTCTTCCAGGTGCACGCGGATGCCGCAGCGGCAGGCGCACATGTAGCAGGTGGTCGTGCGCACCTCGGTGGCAGGCGCGGTTGCGGTCGGATCGTGGGCGGGCACGGAATCGCTTTGGGCGGGGTCGCGGTTCGGGGCCGCGCGCGGCGAGTCTAGGCGCGCGCAAGGGCCGTGTGTCGCTGACCACAAGGCAGGTCGGCGCAATTTGGCGGCTCGCGCCGCGGGCTGTCTACTCCCGATGCAGGGAGGCCCGGGCCTCACCCACGTCGGTAGGCCGGGCGGCGGCGATCGCTGGGATACTGCGGGCTGGCTGGCCGCGGCGGTCGCGCGGCGGAGGCACGACGCTGCGGCCGACGAACCCGTCATGGCCGCTGACCTGCAGATCGACTTCACCGAGGCGCAACACAACGTGATCGTCACCGCGCCGTGCGGGCGCAACAAGCTGGCGCAGCGCGTGCGGGCCGACTGCCAGTCGCCGCTGGCGAAGTCGCGTCCGGCAGGATCGCGATGAAGCTGTGCATCGTCTCCGACAGCCACGACCGCGGCGATCTGCTGGCGATCGCTATCGAGCGCGGTCGTGACTGGGGCGCGCGCGTGGTCCTGCACTGTGGCGACGTGATCGGAGCCCACACACTGCGCACGGCGCTCGCGCTCGGCCTGCCGCTGCACGTGATCCACGGCAACAACATCGGCGACGTGCCGGCGATGGTGCGCCTGGCGCGCGACTCCGGCGGCCAACTCAGCTATCACGGCGGCGAGGCCACGCTCGAACTCGCGGGCCGGCGCCTGTTCCTGATCCACTACCCGCACCTGGCGCGCGGCATGGCGTTGACCGGGGACTTCGACGCCGTGTTCTGCGGGCACAGCCATCGCGCCGCGATCGAGCACGTGACGCATGTGCACGGCGGGCGAACCGTGGTCGTCAACCCGGGCACGGTCGCCGGCCTCGGCGCGCCGCCGTCGCTGGCGCTCGGCGATCTCGAAACCTTGACGTTCGAAGTTCACACCCTTGACTAGTACTAGGAACAGGCTGACGATGATCCGGTGGCTGACGATCCTGGCGGCGGCGATGACGTTCAATGCGAGTGCCGCCGCCGTGACGTTGCAGGCGTCGTCGCTGCGGGTCGGCGACGTCGAGGTGCCGATCGAGATCGCGCGGCCGGCCGGCGCCGGGCCGTTTCCCGGGTTGATCTACATCCATGCCCGGCGCGGCTTCGACGATCCGGACCGCGAGCACATGCGCACCCTGGCGGCGCAGGGCTTCCTCGTGCTGGCCCCGGACTGGCAGACCGGGCGCATGATCGAGCGCTGGCCGGTGCAGCACGCCGAGGAGTCGGAGCGCGACGTCGAGGCGGCGTTGAACGCGCTGCTGGCGCGCAGCGACGTCTGCAAGGGGCCGGTCGGCATCGTCGGCATCTCGCGCGGACCGTATTACGCGATCCGGCTCGCCGCCCGGCGGCCGTCGGACGTGGCGGCGATCGTCGCCTACTACGGCCACTTCCAGAACCCGAACGCGCCGGAACCGCTGCAGCTCTATTCGATCGCGCCGGAAGTGATGCGCATCACGGCGCCGGTGCTGATGCTGATCGGCGATGCCGACTTTGAAGTGCGGCGGATCGTCAACGGGCGCGCGTTCTATGCGCTGCTGGAGCGCGGCGTGCCGGTGGAACTGCAGATGTATCCGATGGCGCGGCGCGCGTTCGACTTCCGGCGCGACGCCACGCCGGAGGAGGGAATCGCGACGCGCCATGCGCGCGGCCGCGCGCGCGAGTGGCTGGTGCGGCACATGAACCTGGCTGCCGACGCCAGTTGCCGGCGTTGAAGGGCAAGGGCGAGCGATTGCCATCGCCGCCGCAGCGGTGAGGACGTCGAGGTCGGCCGCGCCCTCCCGCATCGGCGGGAAGGCGCCGGGGTGCGGGCAAGTCCCTCGTGCGTTGGCGCCGCCATTGCGCTTCAATGGGAGCTGTCACGAGCCAGCGAGGGGACGCCATGACGCTATCCACCGATGCTATCCGCGGCCGACAGTTCGAACCCGATCCACGCTTTCGCCATGCTCCGGCCGAATGGACTCCGGCCGTGGCGCAGGAGGTGGCGCGCACAGAGAACCTCGTCCTGAGCGACGACCACTGGGAGGTCGTGCGCGGGCTGCAGGAGTTCTACGCGCGCCACGAGGAGGCGCCGGTCGCGCTCACCGAACTGCACGATGCCCTTGAGGAGAAGTTCCACCACAAGGGCGGCATCAGATACCTGTACACGCTGTTGCCCGGCGGGCCGATCGCGCAGGGCTGCCGGCTCGCCGGCCTGAGCGCACCGGGCGGCGCAACCGACCGCGGCTTCGGCAGCGTCGCGTGATCGCTGCCGGTCCGCGCATGGCGGGCGGCGATCGAACGGCGCCGCCGACCGGGCGCCGGACATGAAGCGCTACGCCGACCTGCTGGCGGCGGCGCAGGCGCGCGTGCGCGAGCTCATGCCCTGGGAGGTGGCGGCGCGTCTGCAGCGGCCCGATGCGCCGCTGCTGCTCGACGTGCGCGAGCCGGCCGAGTTCGCGCAGGCGCGCATCGCCGGCTCGGTCAACGTGCCGCGCGGCGTGCTCGAGGCCGCCTGCGAG
>Ga0208610_100042_pt1 | contig 59464 bp, 60 predicted proteins | sample SubbioR11Jul_8A2_FD_184815 | JGI IMG/M metagenome (GOLD analysis project Ga0208610, IMG submission 184815) | Serpentinite rock and fluid subsurface biosphere microbial communities from McLaughlin Reserve, California, USA - CR11Jul_8A2 (SPAdes) | ecosystem: Environmental > Terrestrial > Deep... | reverse complement strand
GACGCGGCGGCTATGAAGCTGGTCCGCGAGCCGCAGCGCTTCGACGTGCTAGTGACCACCAACCTGTTCGGCGATATCCTCTCTGACCTGATGGCCGGGCTAGTCGGCGGCTTAGGCTTAGCACCAAGCGCCAACCTTGGCCATCAGTACGCTCTCTTCGAGCCGGTCCACGGTAGTGCCCCCGATATTGCCGGCCAGGGTGTGGCCAACCCCGCCGCCGCTATCCTGACCGCGGCCATGATGCTCAACTACCTGGGTGAGGCAGAGGCCGCTGCCGCCATCGAGCGGGCCGTAGATACCGTACTTCAGCACGGCCCACATACCCGCGACCTGGGTGGTACGGCCAGCACCGCGGCGTTTACCGAGGCAGTCATCGCCGCGCTGGGCTAGCGGCTTATCCCCTTCTCAGCAGGCTCTGGTATAAGCTAACAGGGGCTATATGTAATGTACGCACTGCAGCAAGCCATGCGCGCCATTCGCAGCAACTGGGTCGCCAGCGTCTCCACCATAACCACTATGACGCTGTCGCTGACCATCCTGGCCGCCTTTAGCCTGCTCAGCCTGAACTTGAATCGGGTGCTGGCCGAACTACAGGGTGAGCTGCAAATGCGGGTGTTCTTGAGCACGGCGGCCAACCCGCCGCTGCTGTTAACCGAGATCTCCGGCTGGCCGGAGGTGACCCGTGCGATATTGATCTCGCCGGACGAGGCGCTGCGGACACTGCTTAACGACCTACCCTACCTAGCCCAAGCTGCGGCGCTGATCGATAACCCGTTGCCGACCGCTATCGAGTTACGGCTGCTCGACCCGGCCCAAACCCCCATCGTCTCCCAACGCTTACGCCAACTGCCAGGGGTGCAGGACGTCGAGGACGGCTCGGCTGCGGTCGAAACCTTCCTGGCTATTAACGATGCGCTGCGGCTCGGTGGCAGCGCACTGATCGTTATTTTGCTCGGCAGCTCGCTCTTTGCCATCATCAACTCCATCCGTGCAGCGATCACCGCCCGCAAGGACGAGATCGAAGTGATGCGGCTTGTCGGCGCCACCCGCGGCTTTATCCGGGCACCATTCTTGATCGAAGGGCTTTTGCTGGGGCTGATGAGCGCCGTCATTACGCTGGCCATCGTAGTCCCTGGCTATCAGCTGATCGTTAGCCGCCTGAGCGAGCAGTTCATGTTCTTCCCGTTCGTGCGCGACGCTGCGCTGCTGTCGCAGATCGCCGGTCTGCTCCTGGCGCTAGCGCTCCTAGTCGGGCTAGTTGGCAGCGCCCTAGCGGTCGCACAGTACCTGTTGGAAAAACCGTAGCTATGGTAGGATAAGCTCCATGTTGGGGCGGTATTTTTGGCTTGGCTTAGCCCTCTGGCTGTCATTGGGGTTGGCTCAACAGAGCGACGCCACCCGCACCATCGAGCGCCAAATTCAGGAGTATCAGCAGTTACTGGAGGACCGCCGTCAGGAACAGGCCCGCATTGAGCGCGAGCTAGGAGCGCTCCGCAGCCAGCTCGAGGCCACCCTGCGCGAGCGCGACCAGGTGAGTGAGGAGCTCTTCGGGTTACGTCAGGAACGCACTACCTTGCTGAGCGAGATCGCCGCCTTGGAAGCCGACCTAGCCCAGACCGAGCTGGAGATCCGCACGCTGACGCAGCGCCTCAGCGAGCTCAAGGGCCGCATCGCCACCTTGCTGGTGAGCCTGCACCGGCAGGCGGCCGGGCGCTTCTCCTGGGTGTTGGCTAGAGCCGAGTCGTTTTACGAGCTGCGGGTTAAGAACCACTATCTCTCAATTCTTACCAACCGAGATGTGGAGCTGCTAAACGAGATAGACCGCACCGTGCTGACGCTTGAAGCCAAGCAGCGGCAACTCACCGCTCAGGTCAACGAGCGCAACGCCAAGGCGGCGGAGCTAGCCGCCAACGCCCAGCGGCTCGAGGCTACTCAGGCCAACCTGAACCGCCTGATCGGCCAGCTCGAGGCGACCCGCGAAGGTCAGCTAGCCCAACGCGGCGCCATGTTACAAGAGCAGGTGCGGCTCGAGCAGACCATCGCCGGCGCCCAGCGGGCGCTGCAGCAGGAGCGCCAGCGTATCCAGCGCGCACTCGAAGAAGCCCGCCGCCGGGCCGAGCAGGCCGCCAGCGAGCGCGAGCGCCAGGTCGCCCAGTCCGACGTCGAGCGTGCCAGCCGCGACCTGGCCGCCATCACCACCCCTACCCGTCAGGTCGAAACTGATTGGGCGCTCCCCTTCCCTAACGCCCGACTGGTTAGCCGCTTCCGCGAGGAAGGCACCTGGATCGTGTTGCGCGCCGAACGGGAGGGGACGGCAGTGCGCAGCGCGCTGTCCGGCACCGTCACCATGGTGCAGCGGGTCCAGGCCAACAGCGGCTTTTTGGTGGTGGTGGCGCATAGCCCGGAGCTATCTACCGCCTATCAGGGCCTGCAACCGCCTGAGGTTAAGGTCGGCGACCGGGTGAGCCAGGGCACAGTTCTCGGCTACTTGGGCGGTGGCGTGCTGATGCCACCTGATACGCTGCGCTTCATGGTTAACCTGACCCGTGACGGACGCCCGGCCTGGGTCGATCCCGCACCGTATCTGGGGTTCCGATAAGGGAGTAGGCAGTGGGACCCGCTCTTTCCTCATCTTTTCTCTGACTAACCACCTCTAAAGCGAAACGCGCTACACCGTCGGGCAAGGCTGGCGCCTAGAATAGACCACCATGATGAACACTCCGCTGACACTACCCTGGTAGCCTCTCCCACTGCCATGAACTGCCCGAACTGCAACACCCTAAACCCAGCCGGAATGCACTTTTGCGGCATGTGTGGCAGCCCGTTGACCGTCGGCAGCGGGCGCGAGCGGCGGCGGGTCACGGTAGTGTTTATCGACCTGGCCTCCTTTACCAGTCTTACCTACCACCTCGACCCCGAGGCGCTGCGCGACCTAGTCGACGAGGCGCTGACCTTGGTGGCAGGGATCATTGAAGACTACGACGGGCAAGTCAACACCTTTCGGGGCGATGGACTGGTGGCGGTATTCGGCGCCCCCACCTCCCACCCTGACGATCCGCAGCGGGCGGTGCAGGCTGCCGCCGCCGGCCTTAAAGCCATCGCCGAGATTGGCCAGAGCAAGGGGATCGCCCTTAAGGGCCGCGCCGGGGTCAATACCGGCACAGTCATCGCCGGTTCGGTCGGCTCGGGGCGGGTCAAGGAGTACACCGTGATGGGCAGCGCCGTCAATCTAGCGGCCCGGCTCGAGGCGGCAGCGACGGCTGGCGAGGTCTGGGTCGGCCCCGAGACCTTTGAAGCCACCCGGCATGCGCTGCGCTACCTGGCCACCCCGCCCCTGACACTGCGCGGTTTTCCCGATATCACCCAGGCCTACCGGCTGGACCAGGGGGAGGCGCAACCCGCCGATCCCTTTATGCACCTGGAGTTCGTGGGTCGAAACCAGGAGATGAACGCGCTGCTCTCCGCACTCGGCGAGGTAGTCACCACTCGCACCGTTCAGGAGCTATGGCTAACCGGCGAGGCCGGTATCGGCAAGAGCCGCCTCATTCGCGAATTTGACTGTCACGCTAGGGTCTACTACCGGCTAAGGTCGCTGTACCTAGTCGAGCGGCACGATCAGGGCGGAGTGGGCCGCACCTGGTCACAATTAGCGCAGCAGCTTTTTAGTCTGACGCCGGGCGAGGAGCCGCGCCTCCAGCAGCACAGACTGACGCTTGCCCTGCAGGAGCTCCACCAGGTGCCGGCGCTGGCCGTGGAGCCCTTGGTCCAGAGCCTGAGCGCTGCCGCCGGCGCCCCGCGTGCGGAGCGGAGACGGCGGCAGTCGCTCCAGTGGCAAGGCTACGAGCGGCGCAGCCACCTGGCCGAACCTTGGGCTGAACTGCTGGCCTCACTGACCGATCCGGCTGTTGCCAAGGAGCCGGTTCAGGCGCTGCTGCTGGTGATCGAGAACAACCTTCACGATCAAGAAGCCGCCCAATTGGTCCGGGAGCTGCGCGAGCGCCCAGGCGCGGTGCTGATCTTACGCACCACCCGCCGCCCTCGGCTCTCAGCCGAAAGCCGGGAGCTAAGCCTACCGCCGCTCAGCTTGGAGGAGAGCCTGACGCTGCTGCGCCAGCTATCCCAGCCCTTCTTGGAAGTCGCCACGCAAGCGCTGGTAGTGCAGACCGGCGGCATCCCGGCCTACTTGCTCGAGCTGGGGCGGGCGCTGGGCAACACTCCAACCGGCTCCTTCTCAGGCTCACTGGTCGCACTGTTACAGGCCCGTCTGGATATGCTGCCAGGTCCGGTGCGGCAGCTGCTGGCGCACTCGGCGCTAATCGGCGAGCGCTGCTGGGACGGGCTGCTCCGCCATCTGGCACCGGAGGGTGCCGACGAGGCGCTATCCCGCTTTCAGGCCGAGCACCTGCTGCTGCAGGAGACCGCTTCTAGAATCCCTGGCCAGCTCGAGCTGCGCTTTCAGAGCGAGCTGCTGCGCGACGCCGCCTTACGGCTGGTGCCGCTCTCGGACTACCCCACGCTGCACCTGCGCATCGCCCAGTGGCTCGAGCAGCATGCCCCCATCGAGCTGTCCCGGCAGATGGCTAGACACTTCGAGGCGGCAGGCAACAACGAGGCGGCCTACTCTTACTATCAGGCGGCTACCGAGCTAGCGCTAACCGAGGAGAACCACCCACGGGCGCTCGAACTCGCTGCTCACCTGGTGACGCTCGAGCTCCCGCTCGAAAGCCGGGCCGAAGCCCTGCTGACCTATGCCCAGGCAGCACTGGCCGTCGGCGACGCGGCCCTGGCTGAGCAACAGCTCGCGCAGGCGGCCCAGCAGCTAACCGAGAGTAGGCCGAGCGAGCACTTGGCTCACCTCAACAGCCGCTGGACGCAGCTCAGCCAGCTGGTCACGGCAACGGTGGCTCGGCACCCCTGAGCGGGTAAGTGCAGCCTGCACCCTTGGCACAGCCACCCCGGCTCGGTACGATAGGGCTAGAGTATTGACGCCAGTAGGCGTCTGGAGGAGATCATGTTCGAAGCCATGACGCGGGTTATCTTTCGCCCTGGCGAGTTTTTTACAGAGCTACCTGATAACCACCGGCTGTTACGGGGAGCGATCTGGGTGGTGTTGCTGGTCGCAGCGCTCACCGCCTTAGTCGGATACGTTTCCACGCTTCCCCAGGTTGACGCCCTGGGCGACCCCTTCGGCGCATTTCTGATCTTCGGGTTGATTATGGCGCCCCTACTCACCTTTCTCGCTTGGGTAGTCAGCGGCCTCCTGGCCCGCATCGTCGCCGGGATGGAGGCCAAACCCTGGGCGGTAGTCGGCTACGCCATGACGCCGCAGATTGTCTTGCTCTCCCTCTTGCTGGTCGTGGCCGCACTCTTTCCGCCAGCCCTTACTCCGGTCGGCGTCATCAGCCCCGAGGAGCTGCCAGACACCATGGCACGCATGACCCAAGAGATGCAGACCAGCCTCCTGGGAGTGAGTACCACCATCATCACCTATCTGGGCCTCGGCTGGTTTTTGGCGCTAATCTATCTGGGCCTCGCCAAGACCACCGGTCAGCCGAATAAGGCGCTGTGGGGTGCATTACTAGTTGCCTTCTTAAACCTTGCGCCACTGGCGGTGTCGTGGCTGCTGGCCCCGCTGTGAAGCTGGGCGCCCTCTGGCTTGCCTTGGTCATTTGCGGCCTGGCCCAGGCGCAGCCGCTCGCTTTTAACCAGGCGCTGGATCTGGCGCTAAAAAGTCCCAGCCTGGAGATAGCGCGCCTGCAAGCTGAGCTGGCTCACAGGCAGCTCGAGGTAGCCGCCTCACCCCTCAGCGCCGAACTAACCGCCGGCTTCAGCGCTACCTGGGGGACCATCGACGCCCCCGGGCTGCCCGAGCCGCGCAGCTTGGATGATCGGTCCTGGGACCCGTTTGCGCTCACGACGGCTTTTAACGTAGTCCCCTTGGGCCCGCGTTTTGACCGGCTGCAACGCGCCCGTTTTAACCTGCTGCGAGCCGAGCAGGCCCTGCGCGACGAACGCGCCCGGTTGCTGCTGGAGACCACTCGCCACTACTTAAACGCCCTGCGGGCTACTGAGCAGGCAGCACTGGCTGAGCGGCAGTTGGCCCTGGCTCAGAACACGCTGGCGGCTACCCAAGCGCGGCAGGAGGCGGGGGCGGTCACAGCGGCACAGTTGCTGCAGAGCGAGATAGCCGTCAGCCGTGCCCACAGCCAGATAGCCGACGCTGAGCGGGCTAAGGCCGCAGCCTTGGCTCTGCTCTCGCTTAGCGTCGGGGCCACCGTCAGCTCGGTAGCCGGGGAGCCGCCGATGGCCGCTGCGCCGCCCACCGGCGATCTGGGCCAACTTGCTGAACGGAGCGACGTCTTAGCCGCCCGGCTGGCGCTAGCTGAGGCTGAGCTGACCGCCTCTAGCACCTTGCGCGACAATCTGCCCAGTGGCAGCCTGAGCTTAAGCTACGCGCGGCAGCAGGGCGAGCGGCGTCTGGCTCTGGGGGCCGGCTTCGACACCCGCAGCTATCAACCCTCGCTATCCTTAAGCTTTGATCCTGATGCTGCCTTGGCCGGCAACCTGCCGGACGCCACCTCCAGTAGCTTCCGCCTCGGCATAAGCGCCCGCGTCCCACTTGACGCAGCGCTACCGGCGGCGTTGCAGGCTGCGGCACTAGCGGTCGAGCAGGCGTCGCTGCAACTGACTCTCGCCATCAATCGGGCCGAGCTCGAGCTCAACAACCGGCAGCGCGAAGTTGAAGCCGCCGAGGCTGCCCTAGGCTTAAGCGAGCAGGTGCTGGCCCAGAGTCGCCGGGTAGCCCAGGACACGGAGGCCCGCTACGCGCTGGGCTTAGTATCATCCCTAGAGCGCGATCAGGCTGAGCTTAGCGCAGCCGAGGCCGAACTGGCGGCCGCTAGGGCTCGCGATGGTGTGCTGCTGGCCCGCCTGGCGCTGGCAGCAGCCTTGGCTCTAGACCCTCTGGAGATCTTCTGATGCGCCTGACCTTTATGCTTTTCATACTCTTTATGGCGCTGCTGGCCTATGCCGCCCCCATCAGTCTCGATACGGCGCTAGCGCTAGCGGGCGAGCTAGACGCGGGTGTAATCTCGGCCCGCGCCGACTTGGCGGCAGCCGAGCGCGACCTGGCCCGCACCAGAGCCGATCCGTTGGCGCTAAGGCTAACTATAACGCAGGCCGAGCACACCCTGGAAAACGCCCAGGCCGTCCTGGAGAGCGCTCTATCGAGCAGCCGCGCTGCCCTTACTAACGCCTACCTGGCCGCTCTGGAGGCCGAGCAGACCTTAGCGCTCGCCGAGCAGGCCGAGGCGATTGCCGCTATTGCGCTGGAAGCCACCGAAATCCGCTTTAACGCCGGAGCGGCCACACAGCTTGATTTGGAGCGCGCCCGAAACGACTTCGGCGCGGCCCAGCGCGACACCGACGACGCACTGCAGGCGCGGGCGCTGGCCTATAGTGAGCTGGCCAGCCTGGTGGGGCTGCCGTCTGAGGAGCTAACGCTGCAACCCATAACGGTAACCCCGGAGACGCCCGAGCTTGACAGCCTGCTGGCGCGGCTCGCAGAGAACCGCCAGTGGCGCCTGACCCGTCAGGCGGTCGAGCTGGCCGAGCTCCGCCTGGCAGCGGTCGATAACGCCTTTAGTGCGCGAGCCGAGGTCGAGGCCACCCGCGACGCGCTAGCCAGCAATCAGGTGCGGCTGCGCGAGACCCGGCGCAGCCTGGAGCTGACCACGCGGCAGAGCCATAACGCGGTACTAGCTGCGCAAAGTCGGCTTATGAGCGCTGCGGCCAGCGCCGCTACCGCCAGCGACACCCTCAGTGCCCAAACGCTGCGCTATGAGGCGGGCAGCATCTCGCGGCTGGAGTTTGAGCGCGCCAGGCTAGACGCGGCCCGCGCCGAAGCTCAGTACCAAACTGCTCGGCACGCTCTGCTTCGCGCCCTGCTGCAACTTACCCGCGCCATTTTGGGAGGCCCTTAGATGGGCCGCTGGCTGATAGTGCTGGTACTGCTGGTTGCTGCCGTTGCTACCGCCGCAGTGATCTTGCAGCGCCAGGGGGCTGCTACCGGGCAACGCACCTTGGTCGAACGGCTCGAGCGCGGGGTCTTCATCCGTGAGATCAGCGGCACCGGGATCATTGAGGCGGCGCAGGAGCGTACTTTGGCCTTTGCAGTTAGCGGCACGGTGGCCGAGCTGTTGGTCCAGGAGGGGGAGCAGGTAGCAGCCGGAGCGGTGCTGGCACGGCTCGATACCGCCGCGATAACGCGCGACCTCACCACTGCCCGTACCAACCTGGCCTCGGCCCAGGCCGACCTAAACAACCTTATCGCTCAGCAGCGCGTCGATCAGCTCGAGCTACAGAACGCTGTGAGCAGCCAACAAAACGCCCTGACCTCTGCTGAGCAGGCGGTGCGCGAGGCGCAGACGCAGCTCGCTACCACCGAGCAGCTTTTTAATGCCGGAGCGGCCTCGCGCAGCGAGCTTGAACGCGCCCAAGACGCGCTTAGCCAAGCGCTCAGGCAGCAGCAGCAGGCCGAAGCCAGCCTTGAGGCCGCCCGTCAGCGAGCCGCATCGTTTGGCCCGCTGGCGCTGGCGCGGCGGACCAGCAGCGAGGCCAATATCACCAGCCTCCAGACGCGCATCGCTACACTGCAAGAGACCTTGCGCGACACCGAGCTGATTGCGCCCTTCAGCGGGGTGGTAGCCAGTATCGGTTTCAAGGTCGGCGACTTAGTAGGCCCCCAGCAGAGCCTGCGGCTGGTCGATACCTCGCAGCTCAGCGTGCGGGCCCGCTTCGACGAGAACCGGGCGCTCGAGCTGGCCCCCGGTCAGGCCGCCACCATAACCCCCGATGCCGACGCCGGCCTCCGCTTAGCCGCCGCAGTAAGCCGCATTAACCCGGTAGCGGTGCGTGAAGGCGGCGCCGCTCAGCTGATCGCCAACCTTGATTTTCAAAACCGCGCTGACGCCCAGCGAGTTAAACCTGGCTTCACCGTCACGGCGCGGGTCGTTGTTAATCGGTTAGACGACGTGCTGCTGGTCCCGCTTGAGGCCATTACCGAACAGGACGGCCTAGCCTGGGTCACCCGGGTGCGCGAGAGCGCGCCGGGGCGTGGCAGCGCCGAGCGCGTCGAGATTACGGTCCTAGATCGCAACCCTACCCTGGCTGCTGCCGTCGGCCAGCTCGAGGCCGGCGAGCTGATCGCAGTAATCAACCTCGATGCCCTAACGGACGGCACCGCCGTGGTCTATTCGCCGCTAACGCCATGAACGAACCGGTCATCGCCGCTGCCGACCTGCGCAAGATCTACACCCTTGAGGGCGGGCTCGAAGTCCACGCCTTGCGGGGCCTTAACCTCACCATCGCCCGTGGCAGCTACACCGCGGTGATGGGGCCCTCTGGCTCGGGCAAATCGACCCTGCTGCAGATCCTCGGCTGTCTGGATACCCCCACCAGCGGCAGCTACCAGTTGGCCGGGCAGGAGGTCTCACAGCTCGCGGAGGATGCGCTCTCGGAAATCCGCAATCGGCGTATCGGCTTTATTTTTCAGGCTTTTAACCTGCTCCCCCGCGCTGATGCCACTTATAACGTGGCTTTGCCGTTGTTGTATCGCGGCCTACCCGCACCTAAGCGGCTGCGCCAGGCCCAGGAGGCCCTTAAGCGGGTCGGGCTAGGCGACCGTATGGATCACCGTCCCAACCAGCTCTCCGGCGGCCAGAAGCAGCGCGTCGCTATCGCCAGGGCGCTCGTTACCGACCCCGACATTCTGCTGGCCGACGAGCCGACCGGCAACCTCGACTCCAAGACCGGCGAGGAGATTCTGGCGTTATTTGACGAGCTGCACCGCGAGGGCCGCACCGTTATCGTGGTCACACACGAGCAGGAGGTCGCCGATCACTGCCAGGAGATCGTCCGCATCCGCGACGGCGTAGTGGAGAAGATCGAAGCCGTAAGCGCTAGAGTTCTCGAGGTTGCCTGATGCTCACCGAGAATATCCGCTCGGCAATAGAAGCCCTCTTTGCCAACCGCTTGCGCTCAGCGCTGACACTGCTCGGCGTGGTGATCGGGGTCTTTGCCGTGACCACCACTGTCAGCATGGGGCAGATCGCCACCGCTGGGATCACCGCCCAGATCCAGGACTTCGGCGCCCAGTCGCTATTTGTCGTGGTCAATAACGATAACCCTCGGGCTACCCGCTTTACCGGCGACGATATCGAGGCGCTCTCGCGGCTGCCGGTCGATATCTTGCGCAGCCGCTCGACCGGTGGCCTAGGGCGGGCCGGGAACGAGGAGGCTCGCATCACCCTTAACGGCCAGACCGCCAATGCGGTAAACGTAGACCGCAGCCTGCGCCTGGCCCGCGGGCGCTACTTCAGCGAGGCCGAGTATCTGCGGGCCGCGCCAGTCATCGTGCTCTCCGCCGACGCCGCCGAAACCTTCTTCCCTGACCTCGACAATCCGGTCGGGCAGGAGATCGTTGTCCAGGTCGGTCAGTCCCGGACCTTCTACACCGTTATCGGGGTCAGGGAGCGCATCGGCGGGGCTTTGGGGGCGTTTGCTAACGATGTTAGCGGCGATATCCCACTGGAGACGCTCTATAGCAACTTCCCCAATATCCGGCGCAACGAGTACAACGTCATCCCCATCACCGTGCGCTTCGATGTAAACATCAGCGACATCGAGCAACAGGTGCGCGCCATCCTGGATCGGCGGCGCGGCAGCGATACGTATAATCTCCAGACCATCGAAGGTGCGCTGGGGCTCTTTAACACCATCACCCTGATCTTGCAGGCGGTCTTGGGCGGCATCGGCTCGATCAGCCTGCTAGTGGGCGGCATCGGCATCCTTAACATCATGCTGGTCTCGGTCACCGAGCGCACCCGCGAAATCGGCCTACGCAAAGCGCTGGGCGCCAAAAAAGGGACTATTTTGCAGCAGTTTTTGATCGAGGCGGTAACCCTTACCGTGATCGGCGGGGTGATCGGCCTAGCGCTTTCGATTGGGAGCCTCTATCTGATCGTGGCCTTAGTGCCGTTCATCGACACCGTCATCATCAACCCGCTAACGATCCTTTTGGCGCTCTTTGTCAGCATCGCTACCGGGGTACTCTTCGGGGTGTGGCCGGCTAACCGCGCCGCTAACTTAAGCCCGATCGAGGCGCTGCGCTATGAGTAGGGGGGCGACCGGCCGGTCGCCCCTGCCCGAGGAGGGCCCTGGCAGGCCAGTGAAGGCGTTTTCGGATCGGCAGGTCATCATGTACCGGTTCGGCTCCAATACTTAAGCTGGCTGCGGTATCACTCGAAAGTCTCCAAGGCAGAGTGCTCGGTGAACTGCTGCTGACACGCCGGACAGGTCACGAAATAACAGCTTTCCCGCACCGACATGGCGACCCGAAAGTCCAGCCTAACCCCACGGTGCCGGCACGCCGGGCAAGCGATCTGCTGTAGCCAGTAGGTCAGGTCCGGCTGGGTTCGCTGATAGAAGGCCATATCGGTATGGACCGCAAAGGTGTAGCGACAGTCTTGACAGACCCCTCGCCACTCGCCGTCAGGCTGCATGCTACGGCGGTCGATCATGAACTGACTCCTCTTGCACACTGCGCAGCGCACCGCGCTCAGCCGTGACTCGACCTGCTCCACGCTCATAGCCATAAGACAGTATAGCCGCCGAGGCAGCACCACGATCTCGATCGGGAGTAGTTATACCTATAGCAGGTATCATCTGGTTTGATCCTGCGGGTGCTCGCAGGACTGCGAATCGTTCTCCAGGGCGCCTTTGCAGAGATGATACCTGCGCTAAGGCGACTCAGTATTTGTGAAAACCGCTGTAGCTGCTCAAAGCTGCGCCCTTAACCTCTTCGGTCGACGGGGTGGGTGGTTGGGCTCGAGCGGCGATCCTGCGGGTACTCGCAGGACGCAGCGATTGCCCGGTCCTTCGCGGCGTAGGCCCAAGATCGTAGGCTGTGACGCGCACAAGCTCGAGCGGGCAGCGGCGGAGATCAGCAAGGGGGTGCGGTGGCACGCGGCGGACGTGGGGCGTCGCTCCGACATTGAGCAAGGTGTAACGACGCGTGGCGTCAATTTTGAGGTGACGATCCTGGAAGGTCCCGCGCCGCCAACCTTCCCCCGGTTCCGCCGCGGCGGAGCAGGCTAGCTAGCAGGGTTCAGAGCCGCCGCTCCAAAAAGTCCGCCAGTAGCTGATAAGTGCGGATTGTCCCCTGGATGTCACCCGAGGGGCCGTGACCCTCGTCTTCGAACTCGTGGTACTCGAAGTCGTCCTCAGGGGCTTTGCCTTCCCTCTTACCGAGCGCGAGGAGTTTGTCGCGGAAGAGGCGGCTCTGGGTGACGGGGCAGCGCGGGTCGTTGACACCGTGGATGACGAGCAGCTTGGCCTTGAGCCGGTCGGCGAATTCGATGGCACTACGGTCGCGCCAGAGCTGGTAGTCCTGTTCCGGATCGCCCATCTGCTGGCGGAAGTAGTACTTGAAGTGCTCCATATCCTCTTCATAGAGCTGGTGCAGGTCGGTAATGCCGATCCAGGGGACGCCGATTTTGAAAAGTTCGGGCTTCTTGACCACTGCCAAGAAGGTTATGAAGCCGCCGAATGAGCCGCCGAAGATGCCGATGCGCTCAGGATCGACGTAGGGGAGCGTCTTGAGGAACTCGGCCCCAGCGGCCACGTCCTCGAGGTCGCCGCCGCCCCAGTCCTTAAGGTTGGCGTCGCGCCAGGCCACCCCGTAGCCGGTCGAGCCGCGGATATTGGGCTGCAAGACCACATGGCCCCGATCGACCAGAAACTGCGCGTAAGGGTCGAAGCTGCGGAAGAACTGCCAGGTGGGGCCGCCGTGGACCATCACAAGCGCGGGGAGCTTCTCGCCGGGCTCGATCTCCGCAGGCTTGTAAAGCAGCGCCGGCACCTGTTGACCGTCGAAAGAGGGGTAGCGAACGTACTCCTCGGTGACAAAGAGCTCCGGACCGAGGCTGCCGTATTCAGCCGGCAAGATCACCTCGGTGGTGTCGCTCGCCAAGTCGTAGAGCAACAGCTCGAGCCGCCGGTTGGTCGCGCTGTGGTCCAGGACGAACTTGCTGTCGTCCAGCACAAACCAGGCGGTCCCCGACAAGCCCGGCGGCAAATTCAACGAGCGCGCCTCACCGCTCTCGACCTCGTAGAGGACCGGCAGGAGGGTGGCTTCGACATTGCGGATGGTGAGGAGCCAGGCGCCGTCTCGCGAGAACTCCACGGCGCGCTCCTCGATGCCCTCGAAGCCGAGCCAGCGCACCTCGCCCGTCTGAAGGTCCAAGATGCCTGGCCTGTTGCTCCCGCCCGCGTCCGAGGTCACGGCGGCACGGCGGCCGTCGGGATGCCAATCGGCAAGGCGGTCTTGCGAGCCCTCCTCGACGCTGAAGACCTTTTTGGTTTCCGAGCCGTCGTGCCTGACCAGATAAGCGTCCTGATTGGTGAGGTTGTCCGACTCGTTGCTGACAACCGCCAGCCACTCGCCGTCGGTGCTCCACCTGCCGGCGAAAGCGGGTGCTTTGAAGTCGGTGAGCTGTTGCCATGCCAGCGCCTTGAGCTCGAGCGCAAAGAGATTCATCTGCCCTGCGCGGTTGCTCATCACCGCCAGGCGGCGGTTGTCGGGGTGGACTTCGCCGACGTACTCCTGGGTCTTCGGGTCGTCGTTCAGCTGCCTGATTTCGCCGCTGGCGAGCTCGAGCCAGAAGAGGTTGTTTTGCTCGTCGCCGTCTTTGTCTTTGGCGAAGATGATCGCTTTGTCGTCGCGCGTCCAGCTGAAACCGGCGCGGAGCCCCTTGGGGGCCTGGCCATCGGTGTGCTGCTTGAGTTCGCGCGTGGTCAAATCCAAAGTGTAAAGCTCGAAGCGCCCCGTCTTGTCCCAATAAAAGGCGACGCGGTCCCGGCGGTAAGCAGGTGTGAGAAAGGCAAACTTCGGCAGTCTGGCCAGCTCTTCAAGTGGGACACGTCCTTTGCGCATAGGGCAACTTTACTGCACCAGCGTGGGCGATTGGTGAATGGGGCCCTTAGCCAAAGCTGCCGGTTCTCCTTCTGCGGCGGCGCCCAGTAGTCCGCCTGCACCGTGCGCTCTCCCCCGCCTCGACTTCCACCGCGACGGGCACGACCTAGCACCTCCGGTCGCTCGGGTCTAGCGCTCTTGTTTCGTTACCCTGCACTTCATTGAACTCCATCGAACGGCGGAATGGATTTTTCGCCACTACAGCAGCTATCTCCAGTATGGGGTCCAGCCCGATGATCTGGAGCGCGAGATGCACGTGGTCGTCCGGCAAGGCCATCGCACAGCTGTTTTTCGCGGCTTTGACGCGACCCTGGCGGGATGCTGGCTGGTCGTCAACGGCGGGATTGACGAGGAAACCTCTCACTCCTGGGAGCTCGTCGGCCAGCGTTATGCCTACGACTTTGTCATAGACCAGGAGGGGCGCACCTACCAGGGGGAGGGTACGCGGCTGGAGGACTATTACGCCTTCGGCCAGCCTATCCTGGCCCCGGCGGATGGCCGTGTAGTACAAGTGCGGGAGGGGATACGGGACTACCCACGGCCCCTGCCTCTTTCAGGACGGATCGACTGGCTGACCCGGGATTTTCGGGGCAACTTCGTGGTGATCGACCATGGGCACCAGGAATACAGCTTCCTGGCTCATCTGCAACGGGGGAGCGTGCGCGTTCGCGTCGGCGACAAGGTTAGCCAGGGGCAAATTATCGGGCTTTGCGGCAACTCGGGCCACTCTACCGAACCCCACCTGCACTTCCATGTGCAGGACCATCCCAATATGTTCCTGGCCGTCAGCCTGCCGGTCCGCTTCGCTGGCTTCCGCCTATCAGACGATCCGGAGACCGCCAGCCGCCCAGAGGCCTACCTCAGCCGGGGTCAGCGGATCGTCATGCCGCCCACAGACCAAGAGCCTGCATTACAGACCTAGAGACCTCCGTAGTACCGGAGTCTATCAAGGTCGTTCATCGTGGCAGATCGTTATGGTCGATGCCCAAGACCTCCAAAAGCGCCGCTTCAACCTGTTTGAGGTGGTTTGATGAGAGTGCCCCCACCCTGCCGCGAAAGCGCTCCAACGCCAAGGTGCGGATCTGGGTCACTTTGATCCAAGAAGGCTTAGGCAGACCGCCTTCGCCGCTCTCAAGTCCAAGCACAAGCGGGTAGCCCTGTTGCTGGGGTCGCGAGGTAATGGCTAGGCCGATGGTGGTGGTGCTGCGGGCATTGAGGAAGTCATCCTGCAACACCAGCACGGGGCGCACGCCGCCCTGCTCGGAGCCCTGCACGGGACTCAGATCGACCCAGTGAATCTCGCCGCGGCGGACTGACGGTTGCGCCATGCGGCTAATACTTGTCCCAAACTTCGTTGCCAGCGGCAAGGGCACTTTCGGCCAGCTCGATCTCCTCGTCGCGGTCGAGCTTTTCAGCCTCGCGGCGGAGCCGCTCCCGGCGGAGATGCCTGACGTAAACTCGCAGGGCTTCTTGCAGAATGCGGCTGCGCTTGTCAGGATTAAGCTGTTCGGCCTCGAACAGCAACACCTCGGGAACGGTGATGGTGATGCGCTTGAGATTGGTATGGGCCATAGTAAGCGATTTTATCATACTGTGCGCCATGCGTGGCTGTCGAGGCCGATGATCCCGCCCTCCCCGTTGCAGAGCCTTGAGGGCGTGGTCAACCCAGATGAAGATCGCCCCGTGAGGAAAAATGCCAAGTAATGCAGGGCATAATCGGTTATAGTGATGTAGATTTGCTCACTCCACACAGCAACCATCGGGTGCATACTTTTTGCTAAGGGAGGGAGATGGGCTGGTTAAACCAGCTACTCGCGAGGTTGCAAGACCATCAGGGGCCGGTCTTGCTGGTAGCGGACTCACGCTGGGGCGGGCCTCACCTGATCGCCGCGCTCCATACCGCGCAGCAGCCGCTGGTCTGGTGTGAGCTGTCCCCTGTTGACGCAGACGACCCAGTGACCCAGGGCAACAAGCTGGCCGAGGCGGTCACAAGAGCCCTTGGCAGCCCGCTCATTGGCTACGGCATGCCCTACGGCTACGGAATCAAGGTCTTAAAGCGCCACCTCGAGCTCTTAGGCCCCTTTACCTTTGCCGTTTCAAACGCCGAGTACGGCCCTGCCTTCGCAGCCGCCCTCCTGGACTTCCAGAGGGATACTAATCGCGTCATTCTACACTTCAACCGGCTGCCGGACGACTTCCCCCTCTCTGCCGATGCGTTGCTGCTAGGGCCGGCCGAGCTGCGTTTAAGCCAGGCCGAGGCCCTGGCGCTGGCTGACGAGAAATTGGCCAAACATGAAACCCTGGCGTTGTGGCAGTTCGCCGATGGCGCATACGAACCATTCACGGTCGCGCTGCTCGAGCGCCTATCGCTGCCTCTACCCCTGCGCCCCAGCCCGGAAGGACAGCGGCCCATCCCCGGCCTGGAACCCGAGCTAACGCCTGCTTCTCTGCTCGAGATCCTCTGGCGGCAGGGACGCTATCTGGAGGCCTTGGAGCTAGCAGTTCAACACTCCACCGCAGAAGTCCCAAGGGTACTGGAAGAGGCCGGCGACTACTTTGCTGAGCGCGGTCTTGAGGGCAGGCTCTATGCGCTGCTGGATAAGCTGCCCCACGAGATCAAACAGACGCCGGGCGTTCTTGCCGGTCGCCTGGCGGCGGCGCTGACACTGGGCCAAGAAAAGACCCTCCTGCCCGAGGTCACCGCCGCGCTGGTCAGCGAGGAGCTGCCCGACCTACGCGCCCTCTATGCCGAAGCGTTGTTTGAACTGGGCGATAGCGAAGGCTACCTGGCCCAGGCCGAACGGGCGGCTAAAGCCAAAGAGACGCCCCAGACCCTCTATGCCTACGGCCGCGCCCTGGGCCTGCGCGACCCCGAGGCAGGGCTGGCCCTTCTGGAGCAGGGCTTGCGGCTGGCCGAGTCCCAGGGCAGGGCGCTGCTAGCGGTCATCACCGCCAAGGCGCTGGCCTCGCGCCAGTCGCTTTTGGGGCGCTACCGGTCGGCTGTTTACTGGGCCGAGTGGGGGCAGAAGCTCTATCGCCAGAGCGGTCTCAGCCAGGTCTCCCTGCGCCTTGGCCTGCTCAACGAGTGGGCCTACGCGCGCATCTTGCAGGGCAGCGCGGCAGGGCTGGAGCTAGAGCTGCGGGCAGAGATCCATAACTTAGCTGAGGTTCGCCCTTCGCTGGCCGAACTCTTCCAGTCCACCCTGGCCGACCTGCTGTTATGCCAGGGGAGCCCTGCGAGTATCCGCAGGGTAGAGGCTGCCGCCATCTACCGTAAGCTCTGGCAGGAGAACCGGCGGCGCGAGAGGGTGGGTGCCCTGACCAACCTGCTGGTGCGCGCTCTGCTAGAAGTGGGCGAGACCCCGGAGGCGCTGGCAGTTGCCGAGCAGGCGCTCACGCTCACCCAGGGTCTATCGTCTCGGAGGCGAGAGAGAGCACACCTGGCCTATGGCATGGCCCTGAGCTTCAGGGATGCTGCACAGGCTATCGCCATTCTCGAGCCGCTTCTTTCCGACTTCAGCCACCCGCTCTTAGCAGAACGCCTGGCGCAAACCGGGCTTTACCTGGCCAGAGCCTACCTGCTGACAGGCCAACCAGAGAAGGCCCGCACAGCCCTAGCCAAAGCCGAGATGGGCTTGAGCGAGCTGGGCGAGAGCGGCCTGCGCTACCTGGCCGGTCCCGAAGCGGCGTTTTATGACGTAAAGCAACTCCTGCAGGGAGAGCAGCCAGAGCTGGAACTCTCTTTCTTAGGGGCTGCCAGCGCTAGGTTGAACGGCAAGCTGCTTAGCCTTCGCCCGCGCTTTGCTGAACTGCTGCTGGCCTTATCCCTTCACCCCCAAGGGCTCAGCGGCGAGCAGCTTACTCTGGCGGTCTGCGGCGAGGCTGGTGATGTGCCGTACTGTACCGTCGAAGTCAACCGACTAAAAAAGCTCGTGCCCATCCTGAGTCGCCCCTACCGGCTGGGGGTAGGCTTCGCGGCGGACTTTTTGCGGCTTGGCGAACTCATTCAAAACAACCGGCTGCTGGAGGCGCTCGAGCTCTACCGCGGCCCACTGTTGCCGGCATCCGAGGCGCCTGTGGCTACTGAACAGCGTCTTTTCCTGGAAGAGGCCCTGCGCCAGGCCATCCTCCGCAGCCATGATCCAGAAGCCCTGTGGCTGCTGGCAGAACGTTTGGGAGACGATCTGGAAGTCTGGGAGAAGGCGCTGACGCTCCTGCACGAGCGCGACCCGCGCACCGCCGTTGCCAGGGCGCGGGTCAAGGGGCTGGTCAGTGCCTTCAGCCAAGGATAATCTCGAGAATGCGGCGCAAGCTGCGAAGGTCCTGCTCACCAAGATGCCCCAGCTTTCTGACGATGAGAATCGGCTCTGCGGTCGTCAAGACGGGCTTGAAAATAGATGGCTTGAGCAGCCCGGCGGTCTGCCAGTCTTTGACCTCTGCTTCAAGGTTGCTACTTGCGATTCGCGCTCGGCTGGTAATGGCCAGAAGAATGACGTCCCGCCGTTCGCGATGATACTCGTCCGAGCTGACAATCACTGCCGGTCGCTTCTTGCCCTGGTTCTGATCGGTAAACGGAAAAGGGGACAAGAACGACGTCGCCGAAGCTATAGCTTGTCGTACTCTGCATCGTCAGGATTGTCCCAGACCTCGGCCAGAGCCGCTTGAGAAAGCTGACTTGCGGCTCTGGTGAGCTGCCGGTCGAAAACGCGCTGGCTCAGGAAGTCGACAAAGTCCTCTACTTCCGCAACCTTGTCGGCAGGCAAGCCGCGAATTTTAGCGAGCATCTCCTGTTCAGCAGGCTCAAGCCTCATATCGGACCTCCTTCTCGCTCAGTATACAACCATGCAGGCTAACTTTGAGGAGCGCTGGCGGCAAGCCGTTATGAAACGATGAGGCAGATTGAATGCTGGCGAAACGTCTGAAAGATTACCTGAAGGCGTGGGGAAAGGTGCTCGCGCTCTTGCACGAGCCCGACCCGCGCACCGCCGTTGCCAGAGCGCGGGTCAAGGGGCTGGTTGAAAGCTACGGTGCCTAGCGCTCGAGCGACTCGGCAACGGCTACACTCGATACCTTGCCAGCGTCCTTACGTCTGGGGTCATCACCTTCGGCCAGCACAAAACCAAAAGACAAAACCAGCAGGACAAGTACACCAGCCCAAATCCGCTTCATAGCTCACCTCCTTCCGACTTCTGCCTTGGGGTTGATTGTGCCCTGGTCAACATAACAACCACCTGACATGCTGGCTGCTCTGGGATGTTAGGTGAATGTTATCTGGCAATGTGTAACTTTGCTCTGGAGGTGATGCACGATGGCATATGAGCATCCCACGCAACCTACGGATGTACAAGATCAAAGATGGTTAAGCGCACACGGAGTAAGGCAGTTTTAGCGACCAAAGGAATTAGGAGAATCTCGATGCACAACCGCTACGTAATCACTGGTTTCCTTCTACTAATGGTTCTGGCCGCATGCTCGATGAGGCCGATCGCCGATTCCAACATGGAGCGGGAGCATATTGAAGCTATTTCAGAGAGCTCGGAAGACTGGATGCAGCTTGGGCCGGGGTTTCGCTATTATGAGCGGCCAGGGGGTATCGGTTTTTCAATTGACTACCTGAGCATAGACGAAGCGACCTTGGCAGCGCTCGAAGCCAAGATGCAACAGGTCGAGAGCCTAATGAAATTAGAACCTCAAGCCCGGGCAATTTACAGCCAGGGATGGAGTGACATTCTGCAAGAAGTTTCGTCCAACGTTGACTTAATGGCGGCAGCAGGAGTGTTCCCATATAGCGCACGGGGCGAGCTGCACATACAGAGTGCGTACAGGTGCGAAGCAAGAGCGACTGCCATGCCGAATTCAGGAAGTCCAGGAGCAAAGGGTTATGCTACCGCCAGGTGCGATCCGATGTTCGCTGGCAACAATGCTGTGAGGTCTGTCAATACCTCGGTTACGGCTCGCGCAGGCAATGACTGGCCACCGACAGCAAGCGATAGTGGGAGGTGGGATGCTCAGTCATTCAACATTGCGTTCGGAACTTTCAACTGTTTTAGTTCCGCGCGCGCTTGGGTTGTAAACAACATGGGTTGGAACATCCGGTTCGCTAGCAGTCAAAATGATAGATGCCGCCCCTAGGTGATAGGAATACGTCAGGTACGTCAATGGCCTTCAGATCAAGCACGTGAATGCGCAAAGCGTGATCTCATAAAGCGCTAATACCAGTTTGATGGCACGAATACACGCAAGCCGTTCTCGCTCACGCTCGAACCCGCGCGGTTGGGCTCATGGCATCATGTCATGAGCCAACAACCATAACACTGGCATAAGGCGCCCCTGCAATTGCTCCAATTGGTGTGCAACCGTAAACAATCAACTTTTGTGGATTGGCAATCGTAGCGAAAGTTAGTGAAGCTGTGTGTGGTATGACTGTCCGAGCAAGAATTAAGATTGAAGTGGAAGGAGTGTCGACATGACCCACAGAGTAAACATTATATTCGGAGTTCTGGCTCAGTTATTGCTACTAAGTGGTATCGCAACAGCCCAGATTCAGGTCAATCCTGCATCACCGAGCCCAGGGCTCCTGTGGCATTTTTTCGGTGCCATCAATAGTGTCGAAGTGTTATCGACGGCTGCAGTGCGCAGCTTTTACCTTGCGGTCACTTATCAGGGCGATATCCTGTTTACGCATGCTGGGGAACTTGACCGGGTTGATCGAACCGTGATAACGGCCGGTGTTCTTGCGGTCGCGTTACAGGGGGGATGCCGTGACGGCGTTATTGCCTTTGCGGGGAGCGATCAATATCGGGATGGTGGCCAGTCGACCTCGCTGAGCAGCAGCTGCCTTCAGATCCTCGGCTATCTCGGCGGATCAGTTTCTAAAGCCGCGGGTGAACGTAGCATATGGCTAGGAGTAGCGCCAACAGAAGTACCGCTTAATCGCTGGGAACCGTTCCTTATTTACACTCCCACCCTTGCCGGCGAAGAGCAGCCACAACCGTCCCCTGATCTTTGGGGTACCATCGTGTTTCTGCTATATCTCAGCAATGAAGCGCTACCTGCTGACTCACGACAGCATCCTCAAGTGCCGTTGCTAGAGACCTGGGATGACCTCCCTTAAAGGTCACTAGAACTCATTCTCAAAAACACCTAAGCAGCGGCCGGCGCAGCCCGCCGTCCGCTCTGGCAACTTGCGGCGAGCCTGGTGCACATGCATGCCAATCGCTGCGGTCTCGACCGGCGCCAGGAGCACCGCGCGATCGCCACGCTCCGCCGCACCTACGACAGTTTTCGTCACTTCGTCCCGGAGGGAATCGAACTATGAACCCCGTAAACAGTCAGGAGAAGGTTACCGCAACATCCGCGCATAACCGTCCAGATGAACACTACCAGTTGCCCACACCCCTGCGCGAACGCGCGATGAGTGTTGGTAAAGATGTGCTCGAGCGTCTCGCAGACCGCTCGCAGGTCATACGGGTTGCCACCGCTCCAGTACCTGGACAACGCACCCTTAGCGAACCAGTCTGGACCTCGGTCGACCCTGCCTCGGGCGACGCGGGGCTGGCCCTGGCCTTCGGAGTGCTCGGCCAGATTGACCCGAGTGAACGCTGGGAGGCATGCGCGCATGCGTTTCTCGTACCAGCCGTCACCGCGGCGGCCGCAGAGCCCTTTCAACCGCTCGGCCTCGTAGCAGGCATGGCCGGTCTAGCCTTCACCGTTCGCCACCTTGCACAAGGACGCCGCCACCGAAAGGTCCTTGGACAGCTCGATGGGCACGTGATTGATCGCACTCGCTATGTCCTTCAGCACACGCCACCTGACGGGGGTATCTTTCCCGATTCATACGACGTCGTCTACGGCTTTGCTGGTATCGGCAGATATTTACTGCGTCCTGCGAGTACCCGCAGGATCGCAGGACAACCCCGAAGCAGAAGCGGTGTTGCGCGATCTGCTGGCAACCTTGGTGCGCTGGAGCAGAAGACCGCCGCCGGAAGGCTTCTGGACCCCTCCTGGCAAGGCGCGACCTTTCGAGCTCGAGGATCTACCCGAGAAGGCCCACGGCTACCTGACGCTCGGCCTGGCCCATGGTATTCCAGGCCCCCTGGCGCTGTTGGCGCTGGCACACGAGGCCAAACTTGGGATAGATGGCCTTCACGATGCGGCCCAGGCCCTGGTTAGGGAGTTACAGAGCGCTATGCGCGCGACCCCCTGGGGCCCAGACGTGCCTTACCACCGCTTTCTTGCCGCCGATCTTGCTCCACAGGCTAGTGTTTCACGCGCTGCCTGGTGCTACGGCAATCCCGGCGTCGCGCGGGCGATCCAGCTTGCGGCGCGCGCTTTCGGCGAGGCGGAATGGTTCGGGCTGGCCGACTCGCTCATGCTTTCGGCGCTGACCAGGCCCGAGGGGTTCATGCAGGTGATCTCGCCGACTTTCTGTCATGGTGAGGCTGGACTGGTACAGCTCCTTGCGCGCTTTCTTTCAGATCGGGGTGAGCCCGAACCGGTCCTCGAGCAAGCTTTCGAACGCCGGGTAGACCTCCTGCTCGAGGCCTTCGACATGAACGCGCCCTTCGGTTACCGCAACGTCGAGAGGAACGAAGCACCGACCGACAGCCCCGGCCTGCTCTCCGGCGCCGCTGGTGTCGCACTGACGCTGCTGTCGCTTACAGACCCGACTAGTAGCGACTGGGACCAACTGTGGCTGGTCAGCTAGGAGAGGAGACTTTGTGCTGAGCATCGAAGCTGTCACCGTCCGCTACCCACGGCTCGAGCGCCCCGCTCTCGACCAGGTTTCGTTCCAGGTCAACCCTGGGGAGATCGTGGCACTTCTGGGCCCCAACGGCTCCGGCAAGACCACCCTGATGAAGGCCATCTGCGGCCTGGTCAGACCCGTTGCTGGGTCCGTCAGGGTTGGCGCGGTGGACGTGCTCGCTGCCCCAGAAGAAGCCCGCTCCAGACTCGGCCTGCTCCTCCACGCCGAGCGGAGCTTCTACTACCGGCTCAGCGGCTTTCAAAACCTGCTGTTTTTCGCCGGTATGGACAACCTCTTCGGCGCGGCAGCGCGCACCCGGATCGAGCAGCTCCTGGCCCACTTTGGGCTTCAGGAGGCGCGCGACCTGCCGTTCATGAAGTACTCGCTGGGGATGCGCAAAAAGCTCTCGCTCGCCCGCCTGCTTCTGCGCAACCCGGACCTGGTGTTGCTCGACGAGCCCACCGCTAATCTGGATCCCGCCAGCGTCCGGGAGGTGCTGGAGCACCTGCGCGAGCTGCGTAAGGAAGGCAAGGCGGTGCTGCTTGCCAGCCATCAACTAAGCGAGGTTGAACGGGTCGCCGATCGGATAGCGCTGCTGCGCACCGGCCGCCTGCTGGCCTTCGACCAGATGGAGAAGCTTCAGCAGTCTCAGCACGGGCCGAGGTTGCAGCTAGTTTTAGCCGGGCCGGTCTCTGCCGCGGTACTGCGCAGGCTCGAGCGCCTGCCCGGGGTGCGCTCACTCGACACCCGGGGCCTGGCCCAGCCGACCCCTCTGCCGCAACTTGCCCTGGTGCTCGAGGCCACCGCAGAGCTAGCCCCTCTGCTCGCCTCGCTTGGCGCCCTGAATCTGCCGCTGGTGCAGATCAACCAGAGCCAGACCACGCTCGAGGAGTTCTTTTTGCAGGCGGTGGCATGATGCTGGTCCACACTCAAAAGCTATGGCTCTTCGTGTTGCACAACCTCTGGACCAGCCTCTCCTACCGGCTAGCCCTGGTGCTCGGCATTGCTTCGGGCGTGATTGGCCTGCTGCAGTTTGCCCTGCTGGGCCTCTTCTTGCAGGAGGGGAATACCTTCCCGGCCATCGCTCAGTACGGTGGCAACATCCTGGCGTTTTTGATTACCGGCTCGGTCTTTACCGCCTTTGTCGGCATGGCGCTCTCAACCTTTGGGGCCTTCGTGCGCCTGGAGATGAAGATGGGCACGCTCGAGCATCTACTGATAAGCCGCACGCCGCTGGTACACCTGATGCTCTACGAGGGCCTCATGAACTTCCTGGCTACGGTTGTGAGCGCTATCGTCACACTGACCATCCTGGTACTCCTGTTTGGCGTACCGCTTCAGGTAAACCTGCTGGGGGTCACGGCATCCCTGCTGCTGCTCACCTTCGCGCTGCTCGGGATGGGCCTGGCCTCGGCGGGTATCTTGCTGGTCTCAAAACAGGGCGACCCCATCACCTGGGTCTTTACCACCCTCACCGGGCTTCTCTCCGGGGTACTTTATCCCGTCTCGATCCTGCCGGCCTGGCTCCAGACCATCTCCTGGACTCTGCCGACCACCCAGGCGCTGCACGCCCTGCGCTTGTCACTTACCGGAGCTGCCAGCCCACACGACCTGGCAGCCCCTCTGGGCGCGCTGCTCCTCTGGGGTGCGATCAGCCTGCCCCTGGGCGCCCTGGTCTTGCGCTGGGGCCTGAACCAGGCCCGGCGTCAGGGCAGCCTGGGGGAGTTCTGAAAGGAGGTGAAGATATGGAGGCCTTGACCAAGACCGCCCTTGCACGGCCGCCGCCTCGAGGCTAGTGGAAACCCCGGAACTTCCCACCCGTGCAAAGGAGAAAGGAGGTGAATACCCATGCCTACAAACCCGTTCGATCTCGACAGCCTGGATCTGCAGATTAGCCCGATCCAGGGGTCTGGAGACCTGGTTGAGCCGCAGAAGACTCCGACCATCATCATCGTCACGATAGGATGCGCGATTTACTACAGTGCGAGGAGCCACGTTTGTTGTGTGGCTATCAGCGCTATTAGGGGAAATTGCTGCTAAACGCGATTCTCGCTTGCCTGGTTGATGCGGCTACTTTAGGTCGCATCGACCAGACAGACCCCATGATTAAGGAATAGGTTGAGCCGTTAAGTGAGTCACACAATGAAATCCACCCATCCGCCACCCGGTAGCAAGCGGTTCTTTAGCATCTACCTGGCGGAGCTCTACTACACGCTGGTGCAGCAGTACCGCCAGCCGCTCGGATCGCTCTTTAGCCTGCTTTGGCCGCTACTGTTTTATCTCTTCATCATCGTGGTCTTTTCTGGGACCGGTTTCCTGGCCGCCTACGTCGAGCGGACACCGGTTAGCGTTTACCTGTTTGCCTTTTTCGGCATGTTCGGCGCGCTTACGACGGCACTGCAAGGTTTTGGCCAGAGCCTGGCGCTCGAGCGTGCCCAGGGCTGGATGCGCCTGCGGCGCGTTTCGCCGTCGCTCGTCACCGCCTACTTTTCTGCCCGGCTGTCCGCAGTTCTCCTCCTCTCCATAGCACTCACCCTGGGGATGCTGCTAAGCGGCGTCTTGCTGACCGATCTAGCACTGACACTCACGCAGACGCTTGGGCTAGTCGTCGCGCTCATGGCGGGCGCGCTGTCGTTTGCAGCGCTGGCGCTGGCGCTGGGGTATCTGGTGGCCCCGGGGAGCGCTGCTACGGTTATTCACTGGCTCTATGTTCCGTTGTTCTTCACCATGTTAATGAAGAATGTTGACGAATACCCTCTGGGGGTGCAGCTAGTTGTTGAGCTGTTGCCGAGCTATCACCTCAACCAGATAGTCCTCGGGACTATCGGTTGGCATCAAGCGGCGCTCTGGCCGAGCTATCTGTCGCTCGGCTTATTCACCCTTATCGCGCTCGCCGTTGCGGTGTGGAGCTATCGGCGCGAGGAGAGCTGATCATCGTGGCGACCTCGGATGGTGTCGCCAGTCTATTACTTAGCCGTCCTCACCATCGGCTTTACCGGACTACCCGCGCTGCAGGACAGCCTGGGGGAGTTCTGAAAGGAGGTGAAGATATGGAGGCCTTGACCAAGACCGCCCTTGCACGGCCGCCGCCTCGAGGCTAGCGCAGGAAACCGGAACGTCCCGTCCGTGCAAAGGAGAAAGGAGGTGAATACCTATGCCTACGAACCCGTTCGATCTCGATACCCTCGACATCAAAGTCAGCTATGCAGGCAGCTCTGCTGGCGCGGAACCACAGATCGCGACAATCAGTTTACTGAGTAACCTCTGCTGTGCAGTCACGAAGTATGTCTGTTTTCCCATCATTACTGCTGCGTTCAGCTGCGTACCCACCGCTGGCGGCTGTCGGTAGTTGCGGTCGCCTTCTTCACCATTAGCTAGGTGGCAGCAGCCCGGACGGTGCAGCCACATGCACCCCCGGGCTGCTACTCCAAGGAGCCTCTTATGACTCTGACACGTAAAATAAAGCTGGAGGAATCGATGACACGCACTTGGCAACTCTACCGTGCTGAGGCATACTACCAACTCTTGCAACAGCTTCGGGTGCCGATGCAGTTCTTCTCGATCCCGCTCGGCGTGCTATCGCCTTATGTGACCTTCGTGATAGTTGGTCGGTTTTTCCCCGAGTTTGATGTGGGACCACTTACGCTGGTCATGCTCGGCACGCTCGGCACATTCAACCTCGGGCTGCTCGGGCTCGGGCTTACTACCGCTCAAGAGCGCGCCCAGGGCTGGATGCGGCTCAAGCGGGCTTCGCCCATGCCCCCCCTGGCTCACTTCGTCGGCAAGATAGCCGTCACGTTCGTTACCGCGGCGCTCTTTGCGTTTGCCTTGCTGCTCGTTGCCGCCGGGGCCGGTCACCTGCCGCTCCATTTCGGTGAGCTAACCAGAGTGTTTGTAATGATCACCTTGGGCGTGCTGCCGTTTTGCGCGCTAGGTCTGGCGCTGGCCTATGTGGGCGGCCCGAATACTGCGCAGTCGCTTATCCCCCAGGTGATGCTGGTGCTCCTCGCCCTGGCGGTGATGTCTGCGTTCGACGTTTTTCCAGCGGCCATACTGGCAGTGATTGAAACACTCAACATGGTCTCGCCGGTCTATCACTTTAATGTACTGACCTTTGGCTTTGCCGGGCTACCCGCGCTCCAGGGCGGCCCAGCCTGGCTCCACGCTCTAGCGCTGGTCGGCCTGACTGCACTATTTACCAGCCTGGCAATCTACCTCTACCGCCGTGATGAGGGGAAGACTTATGGCTAAACTTACTCTCTTTCACCATGCTCAATGGGGAGGCTAACCGTGACATCCACACATCCTCTACACAACAACAAAAGACTTGTTAGCATCTACCTGGCGGAGTTCCACTGCGCCCTCTTGCAACAGTTGCGCCAGCCGATCGGGCCGCTCTTCAACCTGGCCTGGCCGCTGTTGCTTTACGTGCTCTTCGCTGTCTTTTTTACTGACAACCTCCTGGCTGTCCAGATTGAGGGGATGCCGCTAGGCGCCTATCTACTTGCCGTGTTCGGCATGTTCGGCGCGGTCTCGGTGGCGTTTAACGGCTTCGCGCTAAGCCTGAACCTCGAGCGCGCACAAGGCTGGATGCGTCTGCGGCGGGCCTCGCCGATCTCGGCGACGGTCTATTTTGCCGGCAAGCTGACTGCGGCGCTCGTTTTGTGCCTGGCGCTGGTGGTGGGGTTGCTGCTGAGCAGCCTTTTTCTCGCCGGCGCTGCCCTGGCGCCTGTGCAGTTGCTGTGGCTGGCGCTGGTGCTGCTGCTCGGGGTACTGCCGTTGGCGGCGCTCGGGCTGGCTATTAGCTACCTGAGCGCTCCAGGCAGCGCCTCCGCTATCACTCAGGGCGCCTTTTACCTGCTGGTTCTCCCCATGTTTCTCATGCCCGCGACTATCGCCACCCTGCCCTCCTGGGCGCAGTGGCTCTTTGAGCTGCTGCCGAGCTATCAACTGACGAAGGTCTCGCTTGCAGCCGTCGGTCTCTACCAAGGATCGCTTGGCTCAAGCTTGCTGGCTCTGGCCCTGACCATGTTTGTCTCGCTAGCTGCGGCGGTATGGGCCTACCGCCGCGAGGAAGGCTGATTGTCCATGAGAGGAAAAGTTATGGCTGAACCTGTCTCACACCTGCAACCGTCCTATCACCCCACGGCGCCTGAGGCTGCCCCCGTGGTCGAGATCAGCAACGTGACCAAGCGCTTTGGTAAGGTCACTGCGGTAGACGGGGTGACCCTCACTTTTTACCCCGACCAGGTCACCGCGCTTCTAGGGCCTAATGGCGCTGGCAAGACCACCCTGATCAACCTGATGCTGGGCCTGATGCGCCCCAGCTCGGGTAGCGTTAAGCTGTTCGGGCTACACCCCCAGTCGCTGGCAGCCCGCGAGCGCATCGGGGTGATGCTGCAAATATCGGGGGTGCCGGAGACGCTCAAGGTGCGCGAGCTGATCGGGCTCTTCCGCCTTTACTACCCCCAGCCGCTGCCCACCGCCGAGGTTATCGAGCTGGCTGGCCTGACTGAGCTGGCCGACCGACTTTATGGCAAACTGTCCGGCGGAGAGAAGCAACGGGTCCACTTTGCCCTGGCCATCTGCGGCGACCCCAAACTGCTCTTCCTCGACGAGCCCACCGCCTCGCTGGATGTCGAACTGCGGCAGAGCTTCTGGCGCAGCGTCATGCGCTTCAAGGCCCGCGGGGCCACCATCCTTTTCACCACCCACCACTTAGACGAGGCCGATACCTACGCCGAGCGGATCGTGGTCATTCACCAGGGCAAGATACGGGCCGATGGCCCCAAGAGCGAGATCAAAGCCCGGGTAGCTGGCAAGCGGGTGCGCTGCAAGACCGTGCTGACCCCGGAGCTGCTGCGCCAGGAGCCGCTGGTCTACGAGGTCAGGGAGGTTGGGGGACGGCTGGAGATCCTGACCGATAAACCCGAGCAGCTCATCCCCTGGCTCACCGCCCTGGACCCCGCTTTGAGTGAGCTCGAGGTGGACTCGGGCGTGCTCGAGGAGGTCTTCTTGAGCCTGCTGCGCGATAGCAAGGCCGAGGTGCGGGCGCCTTCACGGTAGCGCACAATGTTGTTGGCTCGGCACCGCCTAACGCCTCACGAGGTGGGCGCCCATTAGTTCGTAATGACGATCGAAGGTAGCAACGCGCGCTTTCACTTCCTGTGCAATAATGGCGGTCACCGCATCCGTCAGGCTGAGTTTCTGATCAGCAAAGCGCTGTAACAGTTGGATTGCCCGCGCGTGCTGCCCTTCTGTCGGCCAGACGAGATTGTAGAGCTGCCCATAGCCTGTGAGAAAGCGAAGACCAGGCTTCGTCCCCAAACGATAAAGGATCAGCCGATGCGCTTCATAGACGGTCGGTAGGCTGACGAGTAAGGGAGCACCTTCTTCTAGCAAGCGCTTAAGCAGCTCTCTCGCCGCTTCGTGGGCGCCGTCGCGACGGTCGGCCAGGGCGTAGATGACGGCGGTATCAACCAGGACTGGCGGCATAGCTAACTGAAGGAACGCTCCCAGTAGGCCTCGAGATCCGTTCGCGCGTCACCAGGTTCCGCGGAACTGCCGATTCCGCTCAATGCTGCCAAGGCTTCAGGCCTCGCCACGAACCATCTACGCGGCTGTTCTTCATCCCGCGAGCGCCCTTGCAGGAACGCCTGCAACTCGCTCTCAGAAATCCGCCAGGCGCGCCCCATTTTGAGGCCAAAGATCTCGCCATCACGTAACCAGCGCCGTACAGTCGCCTCGTCAACACGAAGCAGCGCCGCGACCTCTTCGACGGTGAGGAGGTTTAAGGTCTTCATGCAGGCATAGTAGCACATTACGAGCATAACGTCATGCTGGCCGCGGTAAAGGGTAGGGCGCCCGCAACCGGCTGTGACGCCCGCAAGCTGAGCGTTACTGTGAGACCAATCTTGCTAGACCGCTGACGCTCCTATTCTTCCCAGATCGTCTTCACCGCACCGGTTGCGATCTCGGCCCACTCGGCATCTTCCGGCCGGTCCTCGTCGGTGAGCGATCGGTAGTAGGCTTCTGTTGCCTTTTCTACCTCCACCCGAACTTGCTCCTCGTACCACCTCTGCAAAGCTTCCTCCACCAGCCGACTGCGCGAGGGACGGTCCGGACGGGCGGCCCGAAGTCGATCCAGCCGCCGCAGCAGATCGGCGCGGACGGAAACCGTCACCCTGCCTCGCATCTCCCGCGTCATATCTCTGCTCATATGCTTCATCACAAGATAAGTATGACACACTGAAGGCTCCTCGGCCGTCCGCTCGAGGCCGCGGCGGGCCAATCCTACGAAAGCCTCCTCGAAGTGCGTGGCCTTGGTCTTATTCCTCTAAGCCACCTTCTGGCTGTAAAGAGTCGCCCTAGTACTACCACCTCACGTTGCAGAGGCGATCGTCGGTCGGGCGAGAAATGGGCCTCCCCTGTCATATGCGTGGGCGCTGAGCGCACCCCAGATACGTGACCGCACGCCCTTCCGCCTCTAGGTTACCGCTGGCAAGGCGGCGTACAAGGGCAAGTTCACCCCCAAGTTCGTCAAGCGGGTGGCGGACTTTGTGAGGCTTAGGCAACTCATCGAGTCAAACCAACTCCTGGAGGCGCTCGAGCTGCGGGCGGTATGGTTTTGGCAACCACGGCGGTGATCTCTTGTGATGATGCCCGCAGGCCCAGGCAGCTCTCGGGGGGTGGGCAGCGCCACTGCACCCTCACACCGGCCTGAGGCAGTCCCCTACCTTGACGTGCGGTGTCGGCTCGGGCTGATCGGGACGGCCCGACAGCGTAGCCATAATCTCCGAGAGGGTCTTGGTGCGCCCCTGCTCTGGCACCTCCAGCTCGAGGATGGCCATCTTCTCTTGCACGTGGATGATCTGCCCCTTCCCCTTGATTAGCTCGAGCACTCCCAAACTTTCACCCGAAGCCGGGTCGGTAACGTCCTCACCGCGCTCAAAGACGATGAAGTGCTGACCGAGCGCAATACTAGCGTTAAGGCCTTGGTTGATAACCAGCTTGCGCTTATCGAGCAGCTTGGCTACCAGGATCTCTTGGGCCATCGCACCACCTCCAGCATTATCCTATTCCGAGCGAAGCGAGAACGCTACCCTAACGCCTCCTCAACAGCGGCACGCATCGCCCCTACCGGCGCCTCCGCTCCGAACCAGGCGGTAAACGAGGCCGCCCCCTGATAGACCAGCATCGCCACACCGCCTAGAGTTCGCAACCCTGCCGCCGCCGCTTCGCGCAGCAAGCGGGTCTGAACCGGACGGTAGATGATATCGCAGACCAGGCCGTGGTGGGGGAGCAGCCCCTGAGGGAGCGGCGAGAGGTCTGGATCAACTCCGCCCTGAACCATCCCCACCGAGGTGGTGTTGATTAGCAGCTCGGCTGTCCGCACGGCGGGCTCGAGCCCTTCGGGGTTCAAGACGTTGACCACCCCCAGCGCGCGAAAGTCTTGCGCCATAGCCTGGGCCTTGTCCGGGCTGCGGTTGTACACCGCTAAATCCGTCACGCCAGCGGTGAGTAGCGCATAGGCCACGGCTCGAGCCGACCCGCCCGCTCCCAGCAGCACCACCCGCCGCCCTAACGGATCGAACCCGGCCTCCAGCAGTGCCTGCAAGAAACCCGGCGCGTCGGTATTGTGGCCCAAGAGCCAGCCTTCGTCGTTGATGACGGTGTTGACCGCGCCGATCGCTAAGGCCGCATCGGTCACCTCGTCGAGCAGTGGCATGACCGCCTGCTTGTGAGGGATGGTGACGTTGGCACCGAGTACCTCCGGCTCGCGCAGGCGCATCACCGCTTCCGGCAGCGCCGCAGGCGGAACATCCCAGGCTTCATAGCGCCCCTCGATACCCAGCGCGGCAAAGGCCGCCCGGTGCATCAGCGGACTGAGCGAGTGGCCCGCCGGGTGCGCCAGGAGATAGATTTGCGGCACGGCTAGACCCCCTCCTCAAGCAGCTCGGCGAAGATGGCCAGTGCCGTGGTTATCTCCTCATCGCGGAGCTGGTAATGAGTCACCAGCCGGATCGACTCAGCACCGAGGGCGTGGCAGAGCACCCCGCGCTCCGCCAGCCGCCGGGCCAACAGTTCAGCGCGTGGCACCGTGAGGTAAACCATGTTGGTCTGCACGCTCTCAAGATCAACCCTTACCCCCAAGCGCACCAGACCTTCGGCCAAAGCGCGGGCCCTGGCATGGTCTTCGTGCAACCTAGTGGTCATCTCACGCAGGGCTACGATCCCTGCCGCCGCGATCCCGCCAGCCTGGCGCATCCCGCCGCCGAGCAGCTTGCGGTAGCGATGGGCCTTGGCGATAAACGCTCCAGAGCCGACTAGCACCGAGCCGACCGGCGCTGCCAAGCCTTTGCTGAGGCAAAGCGCGACCGAATCGCAGGGCTGACAGACCTCAGCCACCGGGACGCCCAAGGCCGTAGCAGCATTAAAAACTCGCGCCCCGTCGAGGTGCAGCGGCAGCCCTTCACGCTGCGCCACCGCTTGGATGGCGCGGGTGCTAGCCAGTGGCAACACCGTCCCGCCCGCCTTATTGTGGGTGTTCTCCAGAGCGATGAGCCCGGTAGGCGCCTGATGGACGCTCCTATGCACTGCCGCCGCTACGTCCTCGGCACTTGGTACCCCCAGCGGCGCCGGTACCAAGCGCGGCACCAGCCCTGACACCACCGCCATAGCTCCTAGCTCATACTCGTAAATATGCGCTCCCTCCGACATGATTACCTCACAGCCGCGCTGTGTATGCGCCGCCAGCGCCACCTGGTTAGTCATGGTGCCCGAGGGCATAAACAGCCCAGCCTCGAAGCCGGTCATCTCGGCGGCCAGCGCCTGCAAGCGGTTGACGGTGGGATCCTCGCCGTAGACATCGTCGCCGACCTCGGCTTCGGCCATGGCGCGACGCATCGCTGGGGTGGGGTGGGTAACGGTATCGGAACGGAGGTCGATCACAGGCATAGGGCACTATACTGCGCCGAAGCACCGCCTCCCCTACCGCTTGCTAGCTGACACCGACGGCCAGGTACAGCAAGCTTACGGTGTTGCCAAGACCTTCGGCCTGCTCCCCGGGCGGGTAACCTTGGTAATCGATGGTAACGGTGTCGTTCGGCACACCTATACCTCGCAGTTCTTCCCTCAGCGCCACATTGACGAGGCATTAGCAGTAATAAAGAGTCTAGTGTTATCATAAAGTCCAGCCATCGCCCCTACTCACACCGTGCCGAGGAGGAGCTGGGGAGATAGCCGTCAATCCTGGCAGCGTCGCTCATGAAATATCACTACTAAGAATAAAACCTGATTTCGCTTCGGCGAAGCGTCGAGGCGGTTTTACCCCTATCGGCTACACGATTTTCGGGACAGGAAGGCGGCTTTGTGGTAACCATAGTGGACGGTTGCTGCGATAGGACTTGACAGCTTGGCCGCTAGTAAGATGAAATCATATAAGTTCGGGGCGGGGGTCCCTAACCAGGAGGAAGAATGACTGCGCAAGCCCCGCTTAACTCTTTTACCATTACCCAGCGTCAGCTCGGGTCGGCAGCAAGCGTGTTAAAGCTTGACCCTGGGATACTTGAGCTGCTGCTATGGCCGATGCGCGAGATCCACGTGCGTATCCCGGTGCGCATGGACAACGGGTCGGTGCGGGTATTTGAAGGTTTCAGGGTTCACTATAACTTCGCTCGCGGCCCCTGCAAAGGTGGGATCCGCTTCCATCCTGAGGAAACCGTCGACACGGTGCGGGCTCTGGCCGCCTGGATGACCTGGAAGACTGCCGTGATGGACCTCCCCTTGGGCGGAGGCAAAGGCGGGGTTATCTGTAACCCCAAAGAGATGAGCGATGGCGAATTGCAGCGCCTCTCCCGCGGTTACCTCCGAGCTATTGCCCACTACATCAGCCCTGAGATAGATATTCCTGCCCCCGACGTCTATACCAACCCTCAGATCATGGCCTGGATGCTTGATGAGTATGAGGGGATCGTGGGCCGTAGCGCACCGGGGGTAATCACCGGCAAACCCCTCCCTCTGGGCGGCTCCGCCGGTCGGGGCGATGCTACCGCCCGTGGCGGTATGTACTGCCTCTGCCAGGCCTGCAAGTTGCTGGGCCTCGACCCTCAGGGGGCTACCTGCGCTATCCAGGGCAGTGGCAATGCCGGCCAGTTTGCCCATCTTCTTGGCGAGCGGCTGTTAGGCCTTAAAGTCGTCGCCGTTTCTGACTCCAAGGGTGGGATCTATAATCCTCTTGGGCTCCCCGCCAAAGAGGTCGTTGCTTATAAGGAAAGGGTCGGGTCGGTCGTGGGCTTCCCTGGGGCCGAGAGTATCACTAACGCTGAGCTGCTTGAGCTGCCGGTCGATATCCTCATCCCCGCAGCGATCGAAAATCAGATCACCGCTGAGAACGCCCCACGGATCAAGGCCAAAATCATAGCCGAGCTGGCCAACGGCCCCACCACGCCCGAGGCCGACGAGCTGCTATTTGAGAACGAGATCTTCGTGATTCCGGATTTTCTCTGCAACGCCGGTGGAGTAACGGTCTCCCACCTCGAGCAGGTCCAAAATGCCATGATGTACTACTGGACCGCTGAGGAGGTTCACGAAAAGCTCGAGCGGAAGATGACGGCGGCCTTCCACGCAGTTCACCAGACCGCCCAGGAACACCGAGTCCATAACCGGCTAGGAGCTTACCTGGTAGCCGTGCAGCGGGTGGCGGCGGCGATGCGGCTGCGCGGCTGGGCCTAATGCTACGGCAGCACCTGGAGGCGCGTCCCAGGGAAGTAAAAGGCCAGGATCTGATCGAAGCGATGACCCGCAGCCGCTAAGCTCCGCGCCCCGTGCTGGCTCATCCCTACGCCGTGCCCCCAGCCGTCGCCGTAGGCCAGCAGGTCGCCATTCATCACAAAGCGCGTCGACTTTAGACCCCAACTGCGCAGCAGCGCGGTGAGCATGGTGCCCGAGAGGACCACCCGCCCGCGCTCGCCGCTGATCTCGGCCCGCTGCACCCGGCCCGACTCGGATAGCGCCAGGATGCGCAGCGCGGTGACGCGCCCGACATCGACACCCTGGGCTTGCAGCGACAGCGCTATGCGCGCGGGATCGAGCCGAATTTGCCAGCGGCGGTGCGGCGAGTGGGCAGCGACATCCGGGCGCGCGGGCAGGTACGGCCGCCGCGCCCCCCAAACCTCAGCGCTAGAGGCCAGGAAGCCGCCGGAGTCGGCGTGATAGTAGGTACGGGCAAAGCCCCCCCCATAGGTCAATACCAGCCCTCGCGTAGCCGCCACTGCTTCATCAGTCCGAGGGTGTTCTATGTCCATACCGCGATAGACCTGGCACTCGACAGTAGCGCAGATATCATACTCGCGCTCTGGCGACAGCGAGGCCAGCGTGTAGGTGCGTGCCGCCACGGCCTGGGCCTTGAGCGCCTCCAGCGGCCAGTTGGGGTACATCTCGGCTGGCACCACGCCGCGCAAGTAGTCCTCTAGACCGGCGGTATTGATGATCTGGAGGCGGTTACCCCGCGCGATTAACGTCAGCGAGCCGCGGTAGCGCTGGCCATCTAATGCCACCACCGCAGCGCCAAGGGGCGTCAGCGTCAGCGTGCGGCCAATCACCTGGCCCTCTATCGATAACTGCCCGGCGCTGACGCTAATCGGCCACTTCAGCGGTAGTGCGGTCTCGAAACGCGCAACCCCATCAATATAGCCGCGGTGCCCGCCCTCCACCCACACCGTCACGGCTGTAGCAGCCTCATCTAGCAGCACACGAATCTGCGGTTCGGCCAAGGAATATGATAGCGCCCATAGCAGCAACAGGGCCAGAAGACGACGCAAGGCCAGCATAGCGGCTATTATCACAAAAAAAGCCTGCGCTTGCCAAGAAGTATTGCACAGCAGCCGCTATCCCTGCCGGTCGGCGACCTTACTCGTGACCCGTAGCCAACGTACCAGCTAGCCAGAGAAAAGCTGACAGGCCGAAGTGCTGATTATCTGATAGCAGGTATCATCTGGTTTGATCCTGCGGGTGCTCGCAGGACTGCGAATCGTTCTCCAGGGCGCCTTTGCAGAGATGATACCTGCGCTAAGGCGACTCAGTATTTGTGAAAACCGCTGTGAGCTGTAGCCAGGCGTTTCCGGGGATGGTTACAAAGACCCTACAGCATCTGCTACAGTCAGACCGACAAGGAGCCGCTATGTTTGAACAAGACTTACTCGCAGGCAAGGTGGTGCTCATTACCGGCGGCGGCACGGGCTTGGGTCGCGCCATGGGCGAAAGATTCCTGGAGCTAGGTGCCAAGCTGGCCATCGCCGGACGCCGGGCCGAGGTATTAGCGCAGACAGCTAATGAGCTAGGCGCCCTGAACGAAGTCTTTTTTCAGGCCACCGACGTGCGCCGACCCGACCAGGTGGAGAGTCTGCTTGACGCCGTAGCCGAGCGTTTTGGCAGGCTCAATGTGCTGGTCAACAACGCCGCGGGGAACTTCGTCTCCCCCACCGAGCGGCTTAGCCATCGCGCCTTTGACGCGATCATCGGCATCGTCTTGCATGGCACGGTGTACTGCACACTCGAGCAAGGCAAGCGCTGGATCAAGTCGCACCAGCCCGGCGTGGTGCTAAACATCGCCACCACCTACGCCCAGAGCGGCTCGGGCTACGTAGTCCCCTCGGCGGTGGCCAAGGCCGGTGTGGTGTCGCTGACCAAGTCGCTGGCCGCCGAGTGGGGCAAGTACGGCATCCGCCTCAATGCTATCGCCCCCGGCCCCTTCCCCACCGAGGGCGCCTGGAGCCGCCTGATGCCGACGCCGGAGCTAAAACGCAAGCTCACCGGGCGCATCCCCTTAGGGCGCGTCGGCGAGCACCGCGAGCTGGCCAATCTAGCCAGCTACCTGATCTCGGACTACGCTGCCTACATCACCGGCGACGTAATCACCATCGACGGCGGCGAGTCGGTCTGGAACGCTGGCGAATTCAATATCCTCGACGAGCTCAGTCAAGATGTCTGGGATGCTCTGGAGCGTGCCCGCCAAAGATAACGCTCGCTCGCCGGGACTTTTGCCTCTTGTGGGCACTTCTCTCCCCGACAGTCTTAAACGCCGCGCTCCACACCACGCAGTTCTGGGACGGCCGGGCCGCCGACCTGGAAGAGCAGGCTAAGGGTCCGATTGTCAACCCCATCGAGATGGCCATTCCCGACCATGACTTCGCGGTCGCGCGAATCGCCTCGATCCCCGAGTATGTCGCTCGCTTTGCCGCCGCCTTCCCGGAGGCCCCCGAGGTCACCTACGTCAATATCGCTCATGCCATTGCCGCCTTCGAGCGGACGCTGATGACCCCTGATCGCTTTGATGACTTCCTCCGCGGCGACGTTAATGCGCTCAGCGAGCAGGAAAAGGCCGGTTTGCAGGTCTTTATCAACCAAGGCTGTGCCGGCTGTCACATCGGCCCGGCTCTGGGCGGCACCATGCTGACCCGCTTCGGGGTGGTTGAGGCGTACTGGGAGGCCACCCGTGACTTCGTCACCCCCGGCACCCCCACCATCCCCATGGATGTAGGCCGGTTTGCTGTAACGCATGACCCGGCTGACCTCTATGTGTTCAAGGTTCCCTCGCTACGCAACATCACCCGCACCTACCCCTACTTCCACGACGGCTTAGTGTGGGGCCTGCGGGACGCCACCCAAGTCATGGCGCGAGTGCAGCTAGGCCGCGAGATCAGCGAAACCGACATGGATAACCTGATGGCCTTCTATCAGGCGCTCGAGGGCGAGGTACCGGCACATGCCCTAGTTATCCCGGTGCTCCCGGCCTCGACCGAGCAAACCCCTAGGCCAAGTAACCGCTAGCGTTTCCGACAACTCGCGCGCACCGAACGGTGCGCGCACTTTTTTGTACCCCCGGAGGGCCTTGGCAGTGTAGGTTGCTTACTATCACCGCTGACAGCCTATTTCCTCACTGTTCGGTGCTGTGCTTCGTCCCAAGCGACCTAATCCGCGTCGACCTAGACAATTTTACGAGTCGGCTCGGCTGTGGCGGCGGGTGCGGTGGCCAGCACCTTGGGCCAGGGGAAGCGAGTCATAACCAGCGCAGCGGCGAGGGTTAGTAGGCCTAATACCGCCACACCCCAGCGAGCGCCCAGAGCGTCAATCAAAAGTCCCGACAGGTAGGCTCCTAGCGGCCCAGAGCCGAGCAAAACCATGGAGTAAACCGACATTACCCGGCCCCGGAGGCTGTCGGGGACGATCAGTTGCACGGTGGTGTTGGCGTTGATCAACGTAACTATCATTCCTAGTCCACTAATAGCCAGCACCGCTGCTACCCAGGGGATAGGAAGGGGCAGGGCTAGAGTTATTAGGGTACTGCCCAGCAGGATGCTGCCAAACACTGCCCAGACCGGCCGGGCTTTTGCGGTGATGGCTTGCACCAGAGCGGCCACAATGGTGCCTAAACCCATTGCCGACATCAACAGACCGAAGCCTTGGGCCTCGAGGCCTAGCTCGAGCCGGGCATAGGAAGGCACGATAATCTGAAAGTTCATGCCGAACAGGCTGGTCAGGCCCACCAGCAGCACCACCTGGCGGACCAGCGGGTCGCCCCAGACAAAGCGCAACCCTTCGAGCGCCTCTTCTACTGCTCGGCCGGTCTTGGGCTGGAGGTGACGCCGGGGCATAACGGCTAAAACCGCCATTAATGGCAGGAAGGAAAAGGCGTTAATCAGGTAGCTCCAGCTCAAACCGAAGCCGGCGATCAGCAGGCCAGCTAAAGCCGGGCCGACCAGGCGCGAGGTATTAAAGCCGAAGGAGTTTAGCGCAATGGCCCCCGGATAGCGCTCTCTGCCGGCCAACTCGACGGTAAAGGCCTGGCGCACGGGCAGGTCCACAGCATTGAAGATGCCATACAGGAAAGCAAACACCAGCACGTACTCATAGCGCACCAGCCCGGTCACGATCAGGACAAACATGCCCAGTGCCAGCAGCGCCATGCCCCCCTGGGTGATGAACAGCAGGTTACGCCGACTGTAGCGATCCGAGATCACCCCTGCCGGGATTGAGAAAAGCAAGGAGGGCAGGAGCTGGAGGGCGATTACCAGACCCAGCCGTTCGGCACTGCCGGTGAGTTCCAGCACCAGCCAGCCCTGGGTGGCTGCCTGCATCCAGGTACCTATCTGGGATAAAAACAGCGCCAGCCAGTAGTTTCGGTATGAGGGGTCGCGCAGTAGGGCTAGCGCTAGCACAAAGCCCAGCATACTCCTGAGGCTGCCCCTCATTCCCGAAAAGGTAGCGGGAGAGGAGCCTGCCTTTAGCGTCAGGCTGCTCAACGCCGGTCACAGCCGTACCACCCCCCGCACCGTATAATCGCGGAGCTTTCAGGGAGCCAGGCTCCCCGCAACGGAGGCAGTCATGAACGTCACCATCATCGGCACCGGCTACGTCGGCCTGACCACCGGCGTCGGTCTAGCCTATTTCGGGCACCAGGTGACCTGCGTTGACAAGAACCTGCAGATCGTAGCTTCGCTGCAACGGGGTAAAGTCACCATTCACGAACCGGGATTAGCCGAGCTGCTGGCGCTTGCCCTTCCCCATCTCTGCTTCCAGAGCACAATCCCGGAGCTTATCGGCGAAGGGGTGGTGATTATCGCCGTCGGTACCCCCACCAAAACCAACGGCGATACCGACTTGCAGTACGTAGACGCCGCTGCGCACGCGGTGGCCGAGCGGATCGCCCCTGGCGCCAGCCTGGTTATTGTCAACAAGTCAACGGTGCCCATCGGCAGCGCCCGTCATGTGGACGGCATCGTCCGCCGCACCTTGGCCGCGCGCAATGTCAAGGCTGAGATCTTCGTCACTTCCAACCCCGAGTTCCTGGCCGAAGGGCGGGCCGTCTACGACACTCTCTACCCCGACCGGATCGTGATCGGCGCGGATGATTCGCGCGCCGTAGCCCGGCTGCGCGAACTGTATGCCCCGCTGCTCGAGCAGACCTTCGAAGCGCCTCAGCTCACCCCCCGCCCCGAACGCTACGCGCTCCCGCCGCTGATTACCACCACCCCAACCAGCGCCGAGTTGACCAAATACGCCGCCAACGCCTTCTTGGCTACCAAGATCAGCTTCATTAACGAGTTTGCCAACCTGGCGGAAAAGGTCGGTGCCGACATCACCCAGGTAGCCCGGGCTATTGGCTTGGATGCCCGCATCGGCAGCAAGTTCCTCCATGCCGGGATCGGCTGGGGCGGCAGCTGTTTTGGCAAGGATACCCGCGCTATTCTCAATACCGCCGATTCTTATGGCCTCAAGCTCTCCATCGTGGAGGCGGCGGTTGGCGCCAATTATCGCCAGCGCCTGCATGTAGTGGATAAGCTTCAGCAACACCTTAAGGTGCTGCGCGGCACCACTATCGGGCTGCTGGGGTTGGCCTTCAAGGCGCATACCGACGATCTGCGCGACGCCCCAGCGCTAACGCTGATCGCGCAGCTGCACGAGCGAGGGGCGGTCATCCGGGCCCACGACCCGGTCGCCATCCCCAACGCCCGGCGCCACTACCCTGACCTCCCGGTCGAGTACTGCGAATCAGCCGAAGGTCTGGCCACCGACTGCGACGCGCTGGTGCTCGTCACCGACTGGCCCGAGTACCGGCAGCTGCCGCTGGCAGCGATAAAGGCGCGGATGCGCGGCAATCTGTTGCTCGACGCCCGCAACCTGCTCACACCTGGCGACGTGGCCAAGCACGGCCTGACCTACGCCGGTATCGGACGGTAGCCTGTGCCTCAGGCACTGGTCACTGGCGCCGCCGGCTTTATCGGCAGCCATCTGGTCGATCGGCTGCTGGGGCAGGACTGGCAAGTCACTGGGCTGGACAACTTCGACCCGTTCTACGATATCAGTCTCAAAGAGGCCAACATCAGGGCTCATCGGCCCCATCCCAAGTACCGGCTAGTGCGCGCCGACCTACGCGACTTAGCGGCGCTCGAAAAGCTCCCTGGCGACTATCAGGTGATCGTCCATCTAGCCGCCAAGGCCGGGGTGCGCCCCTCGCTGGAGGACCCCCTCACCTACCAGGCGGTCAACGTCGTTGGCACCCAGCACCTGCTGGAGCTAGCCAAGCGCTGGGGGGTAGGGCAGTTTATCTTCGCCTCTAGCTCGAGCGTTTATGGAGTGAATCCCAACGTCCCCTGGCGCGAGGATGATTATGTGCTGAGGCCGATCAGCCCCTACGCTAGCAGCAAGGTCGCAGGTGAGCTGCTAGGGCATGTCTATAGCTACCTTTACGGCATCCGCTTTGTGGCGCTGCGCTTCTTTACCGTCTATGGCCCGCGCCAGCGCCCGGATCTGGCTATTCACAAATTTGCCCGGCTGATGTTGCAGGGTCGGCCAATCCCGGTTTACGGCGACGGGAGCACCCGGCGCGACTACACCTTCATCGCTGACACGGTCGAGGGGATCTTGGCCGCCATGGCCTACCGCGCCACCCCTTATGAAGTCATTAACCTTGGCAACCAGCAGACCGTCAGCCTAAGCGAGCTGATTGCAGGGCTCGAGCAGGCCCTAGGTGTCAAAGCCGCCCTCACCCATCTCCCCGACCAACCCGGCGACGTGCCGCAGACCTGGGCCGAGATCGCCAAGGCCCGGCACCTGCTCGGCTACCGGCCTCAAACTAGCTTGGCGCAAGGGCTTAAACACTTTGCAGCGTGGCTTAGGCCGACAGGGTAGCATAGTGGCTATGCCGCTGACCCCGGAGATAGCGGAGCACCTCAGCGCGCCAGCGCTTGCAGCAACCACACCCCGCCCATACCCACTGCCAAGGTAGCCAGGACGCTCCTGGTCCGCCAGGCCACGATGGCCGCCAGCAGGCCAGCTATTAGCCGCTCGTTACTAAGAGACAGGCTTAAGACCCCCTCGCGGTAGATAATGGCCGGTACCACTAGCGCCGTCAGCACCGCCACCGGCACGAAGCGTAAGGCCCGCGTTAGCCAATCAGGCGCCGCCAGGCGACCCGACAGCGCCAGAAACGACAGCCGCAAGCCAAAAGTAATAAGCCCCATCCCCAAGATGGCCAACCAGATCATCGCTTTAACCCTTCTGCCACCGTGCCAGCAGCAATACCAGCTAGCGCTGCCACGATAAGCCCCATATTCAGCGGCCAGGAGTGGCCCAGCACCGCTACTACTGCTGCCACCAGCGCCGCCAGCACGGTGGGGCGGTCCCTAACCACCGGTAACAGCAAGGCCATAAAGGTCAGCGGGATCGCAAAGTCAAGCGACCATCCTGGCGGTATCCGTGCGCCCAGCAGCACTCCCATGATATTGGCGAGCATCCAGGTGAGCCACATGGCGACCGCAACGCCGAGGTAGAACCAGGTCTTGTGCTTGGGCTCCGACGTAGTGGCGTAGTAATGAAGGCTGAAGGCAAACGCCTGATCGGTCAGCAGGTAGGCCACGAGCGCTTTCATGCCGATCGCTTCATGGCGCAGATGCGGCGCTAACGCGGCGCTGTACATAACAAAGCGCAGGTTAATAAACAAGGTGGTGAGGTAGATAACGAAGAGCGGCGCACCGCCGGCGATGAGCTGCAAGCCAGCCAGTTGCGAAGCCCCAGCAAAGACGATGGCCGCCATAGCGATGGCCTGCCCGGCGCTGAGCCCGGTTGCCACGGCAGTCGCACCGGTGATCAGGCCGAATGGCAAAATGCCTAACAGCATGGGCAGACTGGCGCGAAAGCCTAGCAGGAAGAGCTTCATGTCGGGCCTGCTGCGGTAGCCAGCAGGATAGCCGCCTCCCGTGAAGTGGCCCGCGCAAAAAGGCGGCGCCTGGGTTGTCGGCTCGAGCGCTCGCCCACGCCGCTTATGCTAACAGGTTATATACTGGGCGCGGCCAAGGTTGAGCGCTTCGGCATGTCGGCAACAGGTTGTAGGTAGTGGGTTGTGGGAGAAGCCCTCACAACCTTTCGTTGCATCCTCGCTCTCAGCAACAGCGGTTTTCACAAATACTGAGTCGCCTTAGCGCAGGTATCATCTCTGCAAAGGCGCCCTGGAGAACGATTCGCAGTCCTGCGAGCACCCGCAGGATCAAACCAGATGATACCTGCTAAAGATGCTGAAAGTTGGTTTCAAGCACAATCAGCTGGCCGCTTGCATCCTCACTTCTTGGCATCGCGGGTTGGTAACGACCAGGACTGATGTAGTTAGATTCTTATAGTCCATCTTAGGGTCTCACCCGCGATTGACAGGGTATCGCCTCGGTAGTAAACTAACAGCAGCACTTATAGTTGTACTGTCTGGTTAGCAGGGCAAGTAGTGTATAAGGAGGCTGATCTAAGGAATGCTGGTAACCTGTAGCTTATCTTGCTCAGGCCAGGCGCTTCACCAAATCGCAGCTTTAGGCAGGAGGGATTTATCAGCAATATCGCTCTCACACGGCAATTTGGTATCTCACTGAACGCAAATCTGCTCGCTCAGTCAAGTCTGGAGCTATGGCCTCTGAGACTTCTGCTAAGTTTCGCGCTATGCCCTGCTGTCTTATCTTATCGTGCTGACCAGCTGCACGGTAGCTAGTTTGGTACGATCAAATCAACTTCTCGCTTGAAAAGGTTCGCAGGAGGTGAGCTATTGGCCAACGGGCGGTCTCGGCAACTCTGGAGCAGGCTCGGGACTCGGTTTACAGCATCGGGGGACAGTGAAAGGTTGTAACTATACTATGAAGCGGTCATTGCCAGTACTTCTAATCATCTCGCTTGTCTGGGGCTTTACCTTAGGGCTCTCCCAGGAGCGGCGCTTTGACGGCCAGACGGTGGTGGTGGTCACGCAGACCGGACGCTCGATCGGCGGACCGGTCAATGACTTTGCTCCCGAATGGGAGGCCATGACTGGCGGGCGGGTCGAGCTGCAGCAGTTTGCCTTCGGCGAACTCTTCGAGAAGGTCATCACTTCCTTTGTCACCGGAGCGGCCTCTTACGATATGCTGATCTTCCCGGCCAACTGGGCGGGCGACTTCATGGCTCCGGGCTTCCTTACGCCCATCCCGGCGGAGATTATCGCGGGCCTTGATTGGGAGGATGTAGTTCCTCTCTACGCCGAGCGGCTTACTACCTGGGGTGATACCATCTACGCGCTACCTTACGATGGCGACTCCCACATGCTGTACTACCGCAAGGATCTGGTTAACAACCCGCAGTTTGCTGCAGAGTTTGAGGCGCAGTTCGGTTACCCACTGGCCGCACCGCAAACCTGGGCGCAGTACCGCGACATCGCCCGGTTCTTCAACGGTCGGACTGTTGAGACCGCCGGGCGCCGAGCGCCAATCTTCGGCGCGCTGGAAGCGCAACGCCGCAATGCCCAAAGCTACTGGGTCTTCCTCTCCCGTGCCGCGGGGTACGGCAAAGTCCCCGGCAACCCCTGCTTCTTCTTCAGCTGCGTCGATATGACCCCGCAAGTCAACAACCCCGGCTGGGTGCGAGCGCTTGAGGACTACATCGAGATCCGCAACTATGGCGACCCCGCCATGATCAACTACGATGTAGCCGACACCCGCATCCGCTTCCCGGCTGGTGGGAGCGTGCTCAACATCGATTGGGGCGACATCGGCACCATATCCGTCGACCCAGCTCAGTCGGCAGTAAAGGGGAAGGTGGGCTTCAGCGTCCTACCCGGTGGCGAGCAGTACTGGGACTACCAGGCAGGTCAGTGGATCACGCCGGCAGAAGGTGTCAATCATGCGCCCTTTATCGCCTTCGGTGGTTGGATCATCGGTGTAGCCGCCGACAGCGATGTCAAGGAGGCCGCCCTTGATTTCGCCGCCTTTATGGCTCGGCCCGAGCTCGTCAAGCAGCTCGCTGTCACGGGCGGCACAGGCATTAACCCGGCACGCTTCAGCCAACTCGCGGACGTCGACCTATGGGTCGGCGCGGGCTTCGACCGCGAGAGCGCGGAAGATTACCTCGGCGCCATTCGCGATACCATCGATCACCCCAACGCCGTGCTCGATCTTCGCATCCGCGGCTCAGCCGAGTACTTCCACACCCTGGACGCGGAGATTAGCCGCGCGCTAGTCGGCGAGATAACTCCACAAGAGGCGCTGGATAACGTCGCGCAGCTCTGGAACGCTATCACCGACCGCCTGGGGCGGGAAAGCCAGCTCGAGCAGTACCGCAACGCTGTCGGTTGGGTTGGTGAATAGCTAAGCAATTCCTGGCTCTGCGCTGCGTTTGGCAGCGCAGAGCATACGAAAAGGATAGGGCTTTGAAAGCGATCTCTTACCAACCGCCTGAGTCCCGTGAGGACCGGGTCATGAAGCGGGTATTTCTTTTTCCGGCAGTCATCCTGCTGCTGGCCCTGATAATTTTCCCTCTCTTCTGGTCGCTTGGCATCAGTTTTACCAATATCGAACGAGGGGGCGTAATAACACCCGGCACGGGCTTTCTGGGTTTGGGTTTCGAGCTGACCACCCGCAACTACGAACGGCTCTTGACCGATCAGCGCCTGCATATCGCTATGCGCAACACGCTATTTTTTGTCTTCCTGGGCGTGGTTATCCAATACTCCGTTGGGCTGCTGCTGGCCCTGGTGCTCGATCAACAGTTTAGAGGTCGGAATATCGCCAGGGTGATCTTTCTGCTCCCGATGATGAGCACCCCGGTAGCTGTCGGTTATCTGGGCCGGATGCTTTTCGATTCCTCCCGCTCGCCTGCCGCCGATTTTTTGCAGACCGTGCCGCCGTGGTTTGGCGCTGAGTCGATCATGGTGCCCTGGCTCATCGATCCGGCCCTTGCCCGGTGGACCATTGTGCTTATCGAGAGCTGGCAGTGGACGCCGCTGATGATGCTGCTGTTGCTGGCCGGGTTGCAGGCCATCCCGCGTGAGCTTTACGAGGCAGCCCGGGTAGACGGCGCCTCGAGCCTTCACATCTTCCGCTCCATCATCTTCCCGTTACTGCTCCCTATCTCGGTTACCGCCATCATGATCCGCGGCCTGGAGATCTTCAAGATCATCGATATCATCATGATCACCACCGGCGGCGGGCCAGGATCAGCCACCGAGTCGCTAACCATGTATGTCTTTAGAACCGCCTTAACCTTTGGCAATTACGGTTATGCGTCCGCTATCGCCTTCGTCTTGCTGATACTGGTCGTGCTGTTTACTACCACTTTCCTCTTTCTGGCCCGGCTCATTACGCCGAGAGCGGGGTAAGCCATGAAACGACGCAACGCCTGGCGGACTTTTGGCCTCTACCTTTTTGTCATCTTCTGGTCTTTTGTGGTGCTTTTTCCGTTCTACTGGCTTGTCACGACCTCTTTTAAGACACCGCTTGATGTCGGGCTTGGCCCCGTCTACATCCCCTTTGTGGACTTTCGACCCACCACCGACCACTGGGAGTACCTACTAACTACCCAGCGCAACATCACCATGCGGCACTTTAACAATAGCCTGATAGCCGCATTTGGCAGCACTATCTTAGCCATGATCATTGGATCGATGGCCGGGTACGGCCTCTCCCGCTTTCAATACTACTGGCGCCTGACAGGCTGGCGTAACGATGGCATCGCCTTCTGGATCGTTTCTAATCGCTTCTTGCCGCCCGCTGTATTTGTCGTGCCGTTCCTGTTGCTGTTCACCAATCTGCGCCTGATCGATACGCACCTGGGTCTAATTATCGCCTACACTATGTTTGCCCTGCCCTTCGCGGTCTGGATCATGCGCGACTTTTTCAATAGCCTGCCGATAGAACTTGAAGAGAGCGCTCGAGTAGACGGAGCTTCGCGCATTCAGGCCTTTGTCTATATCGTGTTACCCTTAAGCACGCCTGGGCTGGTAGCGGTCAGCATCTTCTCGTTCATCTTTGCCTGGAACGAGTTTCTCTACGCCCTCATGCTGACTAATTTCAACGCCATCACGCTACCAGTGCTGATCGCCGGCCAGAACACTAACCGCGGCATCGAGTGGTGGTATATCTCGGCGCTCACGCTGGTTAGCGTGATACCGGTGATGCTTATCGCGCTGTTTCTCGAGCGCTTCATCACTAAGGGCCTCTCGGGAGCGATCAAGGGTTAGCGGCTGCTGCTAGCTACGGCCACTTCTGACCTTAGCGTTAGCGACGCCCGATCAGAATCACTGTCTAAAGTGGGTGGTGGCACTTCGCAGTTTCTGAAAATCAATTTCAAGTGTGGTCGATTAGCCTTCGCCCACTCAGTTTATCAGAACTTGTTGACTTCTGGCGTTCGGAAGCGGTGTTATTACGCTCTTCTAGCACACTTAGCGATGGCACAGTCATTGCCGATCTGTTGACAAGGCGGGCAATGTTGTAGTAAAATGACAGCCACACCTCTAGAAGTCTCGCCTTAGCCACTAGGCGGACGGTGCGTAAGGAGGAGAGCATGAGCAAAGCAGGCTAGGAATGTCCTAGCGCTCGTTCGGGGCTATCGCTCACTTGGCAGGGACTTAGTTTATTGGAGGTTTAAATGGCAGGGAGAAAGACTCACTGGTGCCGGTGGCTTATCGTCGTGGTCGTTGCCATAGCTATACTGTATGGCTCGGCCTTCGCCCAGGCACCTCGCCCCATCGAGATCACTATCGGCTGGACACCGCCTGATATCACCGGCGTGTTCGTAACAGCGACCCGGTACTTCGAGCGGGCCGCGGCTGAAGCCAATCGCCACGGCTTTGTGATGGAGATACTGACCCGTTCCCCACCGACCCACCTGGCGTTTGCCGACCAGTTAGCCATTATTGAGGACTTCATCGCTCGGCGGGTCGATCTGATCGCCATCTCGCCGATCGAGATCGAGGTAATCCGCCCCGGACTAGCGCGGGCTGCCGCAGCGGGCATCCCGGTAATCATGGTCAACCTGCTCGAGGAGATCGAAGGCGCTGAGGTTGTCTCTTATATCGGTTTTGACAACTCCGATGCCGCTTCGGTAGTCGCCTACGCCATGCTCGACTACTTCGGCGGTCCAGGCGTGTTGGGAACCGGTGAGAAGGTCGAGGTAACGCCTGAGCAGTTCATAGACCTGGCCTTCTGGGAAGAGTTATACGGCCGGCTTACCGCTGAAGAGCGGGCAGCCATTACGGCTAGGGGAGCGTTCATTGAAGGTGTGGCCGGCGGTTTCTTCTCAGTGGCCCGCCTCGAGGGCTTTAATCGCGTGATCGCCAACTTCCCGGGCATCGAAGTCCTCGGCGTCTGCGCTGCCGATTGGAGCCGCGCTAAGTCCGTCGCCTGCACCGAAGATTTCCTGCGCGCTAACCCCACCAATCTCGATTTCATCTGGGCCTCCTCAAACGAGATGGGCATCGGCGCCATGCTGGCGCTAGAGGCCGCCGGGCGCCTGGAGACTGTGGCCGACGGCATGACGCTCGGTGACACCCAGGTAGCGGTGTTCAATCACGGCATCACGCCCGAATCCGGTTCATACATCGCCGAAGGCCGGATTATCGCCGAGGTAACCCACGGCTTTGCCGACTGGGGCTGGTTTACCCCCGAACTGACCGTGCGCCATCTGTGCGGCGAAGAAGTCCCCTTCATCTACGACATCCGGCCGCGCATCGCCTATCAGCCTAATGTCCACCTGTTCGCCCCCGAGCCGGTGCTGCCGACCATCGACTGGCCAGGGCTGCACGCCCTCTGTGTCGCCGCTGGCCGCTAATTGCACCTGAGTCCCTAGGCCGCCGGGAATCACTGGCCATCTCAACAGCTCTTTTCGGGCTTAGCCCGAAAAGAGCTGAGGCGAATGCGGTGTTTGAGATGAGCTCTAACAGTTCTCGGCGGCCGTTTCTGGCTGCAGTGGTCGCACGAAAGGACTTTAACGTCATGATCTTAAAGCGCATCTCAGCATCGCCCCACACCAGCGATCGCTGCGTGAAAATGGCTCGGTAAATGACTGCTCCGCTACTCGAGCTCGCAGCCCTCAACAAGCAGTTTCCTGGTGTGCGAGCGCTCGCCGACGTCGATTTCACGCTCCTTCCCGGTGAGGTCCATGCTCTGCTGGGGGAGAACGGCGCCGGTAAATCGACCCTGGTAAAGATCATCTCCGGCATCTACCGGCCCGACTCCGGCACCTTCCGAGTGCGTGGCGCCACCATCAGCGAGCTATCGCCTGCGGCTGCCAAGCAGCTCGGGATCGCCCTCGTTCATCAAGAGCTCTCGCTTGTTCCGGCGCTCTCGGTCGCTGAGAACATCTTCCTTGGCAATCTGCCGCGCACGGCTGCCGGAGCCATCGATTGGCCGCGGGCGAACCGCGAGGCCAAGCAGGCTATGGCCGAACTCGGAGTCAAGATCGACCCCACCCGCGAGCTAAGGTCGCTTAGCGTCGCTGAGCAGCAGCTAGTCGAGATCGCCAAAACGCTTCAGCGCCAGCCCGACATCCTGTTGCTCGATGAGCCCACCTCGGCGCTCTCCGATGCCGAGCGCTTGCGGCTCTTTGAGGTGATCCGTGCGCTCAGAGATCGCGGCGTCGGCATTATCTATATTTCGCATCACCTGAGCGAGATCGCTATGATCGCCGATCGTGTCACAGTGCTACGTGATGGTCGTAACGTGGGCACCATACCTATCGCCGAAGCGAGTCAGGAAACGATTGTACGCATGATGGTCGGCCGGGCGCTGAGCGATCAGTTCCCCAAGCCCGCGGTGACCCGCGGCGCGCCGGCTTTAGTAGTCGAGGGCCTAACCGTCGATGGGCGCCTGCGCGATGTCTCTTTTACGCTACACGAGGGCGAGATCCTCGGTGTGTTCGGCCTGATGGGGGCGGGCCAGGAGCACCTGGCGCGGGCGCTCTTCGGGCTCGAGCCATTAGTAGCCGGGCGTATCTTCGTCAACAACGGAGCTGCCTCCCCAAACTCGTACTCACCTAGCCAAGCCATTCGCGCCGGCCTAGGCCTGATTGCCCGCGACCGCCGGCAGAGCCTGGTGCCGATGCTAACCGTCGGGCCTAACATCTCGCTGCCCTGGCTAGCTCATCGCCAGCCCTGGCACAAGCTCGAGCTCGAGCGGGAAAAGGCCGCCACCTTACAGTTCATTAATGAGCTTGATATCGATCCGCCACTGCCCCATCGCGAGGTGGTGTACTTCTCGGGCGGCAATCAGCAGAAGATCGTGCTGGCGCGGTGGATGTCGACCGGCAGCCGGATCCTGATCTGCGATGAGCCCACCCGCGGCATCGATGTGGGCGCCAAGGCCGAGGTTTTCGCGCTGCTGGGGCGGCTAGCCGAGCGCGGCACCGCGATACTGATGATCTCGTCAGAGCCCAAGGAGTTAGCCGGCATGGCCGACCGGACTCTGATCATGCGCAACGGAACGATTACCGGCGAGCTGAGCCGCCAAGAGCTCAGCCACGAGGCGCTGCTGCGCGCTGCTAGTTAAGGAGTAAAGATGGTAACAGACCCCACCCAAGAGCTTGCCAAAGCCGCCTGGGCTGAGCGAACAGCGCGACTGCGCACAGTGCTGTTTCGCAGCGGGCCGCTGATCGCCCTGCTGTTATTGCTAGCCGTTCTGGCGATACTCTCGCCCCATTTTCTTAACGCCGATAATCTGTTGACAGTCGCCCGGCAGACCGCCTTTGTAGCCATCCTGGCCGTCGGCCAGACCTTTGTCATCATCCGGGGGGGGATCGATCTGTCGGTAGCGGCCACGGCGGCCCTCTCCGCCTGCATCGTGGCGGTCTTGATGACCGAGCCGGTGCTGTTTCTGGGAATACCGCTAGGTCCGATGAGTCCGGTACTGGCCGTGATCCTGGGGTTGATGGTCGGCGCGCTAGCCGGGACCTTCAACGGCTTTATCATCGCGCGGTTTGGCATCCCTGACTTCATCGCCACCCTCGGCGCCATGACCTTATTCCGCGGCTTGGCGCTGCTCGTTACCGGCGGTCTACCGGTACCCACCTTCAGAATCGGCGTCGGCGCCGGTGGTGGGCTGCCCGAGTTTCTGCTGTGGGCCGGCTCGGGTCACATCCTCGGGATCCCGTTCCTGTTAATCGCCGTCTTGGTCGTCGCCATTACCGGCGGGCTGATCCTTAGGTTCACCGCTTTCGGCCGCAGCATCTACGCCGTTGGCGGTAACCGCGAGGCGGCTCGAGCCTCAGGCATCAACGTCGGCCGCACGACTATCCTTATCTACGCCTTCTCCGGCCTCATGGCCGCCATCGGTGGCATCTTGCTGATGGGGCGCTTAAGCTCCGCCAATGCGCTGATGGGTGAAGGGGAAGAGCTCCGCTCTATCGCCTCGACGGTGATCGGCGGCACCAACCTCTTCGGCGGCGAAGGCGGCGTCTTCGGCACCATGATCGGCGCTGCGATTCTGGGCGTACTTGGCAACGGCCTCAACCTGCTCGGTGTCAGCCCGTTCTGGCAACGGGTCGCTCAAGGCGCGGTGATAATTCTCGTGGTGGTGCTCGATCAATGGCGGCGCAACCGCCTCAGGCGGTGAGCTGGTGTCGCCGTTAAGTATGGCTATGACCTATGCCTTGGCTGGCGGTTCGATTAGCTGCCGCCCTACCCTCAAGCGCCACCCTCCTGGCTATAGTATGGGAACGCTATGACCCGCGAGCCCCTTCGCTTCTGCCTCGTCGGCGGTGGACGCGCCGGCCGCGTCCATGCCAAGTCGCTCACCGGCCACGTGCCCGGCGCCTCAGTAGTGGCGGTGGTCGATGCTCACGCCGAAACAAGGCAGCGAGTAGCCAGCGACTTTGGCATCCCACACAGCTTTGCCGAGCTCGATGACGCCCTTAACCAGGGTGGCTTTGAGGCGGTAGTAATCACTACTCCGACCTTCACCCATGCCCCCCTGGCTATCGCCGCAGCCAAGGCGGGCAAGCATGTTTTTCTCGAAAAGCCGATGGCCCTTACCCTGGGCGAATGCGACGCCATCATCGCTGCCTGCACGGCTGCTAAGGTGCGGCTCCAGATCGGCTTCATGCGCCGCTTCCAACCGGAGTTCCGCGCCGCCTTCGAGCGCATTACTGGCGGTGAGATCGGTACCCCCATGATCATCAAGTCGCTCACTCACGGACCCGGACTGCCGCCGGCCTGGGCCTGGGACTTTCGGCGCTCCAACGGCATGCTGGCCGAGGTGAACAGCCACGACTTCGACTGCGTGCGCTGGCTGATGGGCGCCGACCCGGCCAGTGCTTACGCAGAGATCAGCAACTTCAAAGGCGCGGCACGGGGCGTTACAGAGCTAGGCTTTTATGACACGGCTCTGGTCCAGCTCCGCTTTGCCAACGGCGGCCTGGGCAGTATCTCGGGCGTCTGCCCCTGCGATTACGGCTATGATGCTCGGGTAGAGATCGTCGGCGAGAAGGGGATTATGCAGATCGGGGATATGCAGGGTCAGGCCATAGTGGTGGTAACCGATCGGGAGGCGGGCCGGGTTTCACCGGTCTACCGGACCTGGCCCGAGCGGTTTGCCTGGGGCTACATCAACGAACTGCGCGAGTTTGCCGACTGCATCCGCACCGGCCGCCAACCTGGCGCCTCGGGTGAGGACGGGCGCTGGGCGCTAGCTGGTGTACTGGCCGCTACCGCCTCGTTTACACAAGGGAGGACAGTGGCGCTGAGCGAGGTCTTGACTACGGCCTGAGCAACCGCTCATCCCCCCAGCGGCCGGCTGTCGATTCGGAGGTTATCTTGCTTCACAACAACCTACTCCTGCAGATCCGCGAGAGTCTGAGCCGCTTCAGCGCCGCCGAGCGCAAGGTAGCCGCGGCTGTTTTGGCGCAGCCGAGGACAGCGATTAGCGCCAGCATCTCGGAGCTGTCGCGGCAGGCCGGCGTAAGTGAGCCGACCGTGGTGCGCTTCTGTCGCCGCATCGAGTGCGACGGCTTTCAGGACTTCAAGGTGCAGCTCGCTCAGAGCCTGGCGGCTGATGTTTCGTATCTCGATATGGACATCCGGCCTGGTGACAGTGCCGCTGCCTACAAGCAAAAGGTCTTCGACTCAGTTATTAACTCGCTTCTTACCGCCCGCAATCAACTCGACAACACGGTAATCGAGCGTTCCGTGGCAGCCCTGGCTGGCGCCCGCAAGATCGAGTTTTACGGCTTCGTGGCCTCCGGCGCTGTCGCTATCGACGCCCAAAACAAATTCTTCCACTTCGCCGTGCCCTGCGTGGCCTACACCGACTTGCACATGCAGCTGATGTCGGCTGCCGCACTCGGCCCACAAGATGTGGTGGTAGCCATCTCTCATACCGGCCGCACTAAGGAGTTAATCGAGAGCGTCAAGGTCGCCCGCCAGTCCGGCGCCACGGTCATCGGCATAACTGCGGGCGACTCACCGCTGGCCGGTCTCTGCTCACTGGTCATCGCTGTCGAGGTGCCGGAGAATACCGACCTTTACATGCCCACCATCTCGCGCATCGCCCACCTGCTAGTCATCGACGTGCTGGCTGTCGGCGTGGCACTGCACGGCGGCGTGGAAGCTGCCAAACGGCTGCAAAAGATGAAGACCGTCCTGCAAGGGAGGAGACTCCCGAGTGAAGAAACCTCAAGCCCTCAACACGACTAGGGAGGTGCGTTAACATGCGATTTAAGGGCAAGGTGGTGCTGGTTACGGGCTCGAGCCGGGGTATTGGTCGGGCGACCGCCCTGGCCTTCGCGCGCGAGGGGGCTCGCCTAGCGCTCCTGGGCGTAGAACCGACTGAGGGCGAAGCGGTCGCTCAGGAGTGCCGCGAGGTTGGCGCTGAGGCGCTCTGGCTTACCGCACGAGTCGAACTAGAGCCTGACGTGAAGGAGGCTATCGACCGGATTGCTAGCCGCTGGGGGCGGCTCGATGTGCTGGTCAACAACGCCGGTATCTACGCCAAGGGCGACCCGGTTACCACCACACTCAGCGACTGGGAACGGATTATGGCCGTTAACGTGACGGGGGCGTTTCTCTGCGCCAAGTACGCTCTACCCATAATGATCGCGCAAGGTTCCGGCTGTATCGTCAATGTGGCCTCCGAAGCGGGCCTAGTCGGCATTCCGGATCAGGTCGCCTATAACGTCTCCAAGGGCGCCTTAATCGCTATGACCCGCAGCCAAGCCGTCGACTTAGCAGCGCGGGGTGTGCGGGCCAATTGTATCTGTCCGGGCACTACCCGCACTCCGCTGGTGGAGACCGCTCTAGCACACAGCGCTGATCCCCAAGCGACCCTGCGAACGCTCGAGGGTAGCCGCCCGCAAAACCGGCTCGGGCGGCCCGAGGAGATCGCCGCAGCCATTATGCTGCTCGCCTCGGATGAGGTCGCTTACGCCACCGGCGCGGTCTTGTCAGTGGACGGCGGTTATACCGCGCAATGAACACTAAGGCGGCGCTGGTCACCGGGGCCAGCCGGGGAATCGGCCGGGCCGTGGCCTGGCGCCTCGCCCGCGACGGCTATGCCGTGGCCCTCAACGCCCGCTCTGAGGCTCCCCTGCGAACGCTAGAGAGCGAGCTGGCCAAGGCTGGCCTGAGAGCGCTTAGCGTGCCAGGAGATGCCTCTTCTTCAGCCCAGGTCCGGGTGATGGTGGCTAGCGCCCTGGCCGCCTATGGCCGCCTAGATGTGCTAGTCAACTGTGCCGGTATTTTTCACAAACAGAGCCTGCTCGAGCTTGACGAGGAGAGTTGGCGGCAGATGATCGACGCTCACCTGACCAGCGCCTTTCTCTGTTGCCGCGAGGTTGCACCCCACATGATCGCCGCCAAGCGTGGGGCCATTATCAACATCGCCTCGAGCGCCGCGCTAACCGGCGGCACCTCCGGCGCTCACTACGCGGCCGCTAAGGGCGGCGTGCTCTCCTTGACTAAGGCGTTAGCCAAAGAGCTGGCCCCGTTTGGGGTCAGGGTGAACGCCGTGATACCGGCCAAGATCGAGACCGACATGCTCAGGCCGACCCTGGTTAGCGAGGCCGAGTCCGTTAGGCGCACTATTCCGCTCGGGCGCTGGGGCCAGCCCGCAGAGGTGGCCGAGGTGGTCGCCTTCCTGGCCTCCGACGCCGCCGGGTTCGTGGTGGGCGCGTCAGTAGAGGTTACCGGAGGGTACTAGGAGGGATATGAAGCTATCGGTGAGCAACTGGATCTGTGGCATTCGCCGCCAGTTGGTAAAGCTTGCGGGTGGTGCAGCATGATTCCGGCCAGCATGCTGGCGGTCCGCCATCACGCCCCTGGCGATCTGCGGGTAGAGCGCGTGCCCGTGCCCGAGATCGGATCGCAAGACGCGCTACTCAAGGTGGGGGCGGTCGGCATCTGCGCCACCGACCAGAAGATCGCCGCTCGCGGTCATTTTAAGATCCTCAGCGGTTCCGCGGCCCGCACCCTCGGCCACGAGGTAGCCGGCACTATCGTGGCAGTCGGTGAGGAGGTAAGCCGCCTGGCGCTGGGCACGCGGGTAGCCGTTGTTCCCAACCTGGGCTGCGGGCACTGCCCCGACTGCGTAGCCGGTGACATGCACCTCTGCCCTGACTACGACGCCATTGGGATCACCATCGACGGCGGCATGGCCGAATATCTGCGGCTACCGGCGCGGGCGCTGGCCGCCGGCAACGCACTGGTGTTACCCCCCGACCTGCCCTATCACCACGCCACGCTGCTCGAGCCCTTGGCCTGCTGTTACAACTCGCTCGCAGCCTGCCACCTGAAGCCGGGCGGGTCGCTGCTAGTCGTCGGGGCCGGTCCGATGGGTCTGATGCACGTGGCCTTAGGGAAGGCTTTTGGCGCCGCGCCGATCATCGTTAGCGACATTCAGGAGCCCAGGCTGGCCTTGGCCCGCGCTCTGGGCGCCGATGTAGTGATCGATGCGCGCCGGGAGAGTGTAGCTCAGCGGGTCCGGGAGCTGACCGGCGGCCGCGGCATCTCGGCGGTAGTGGTCGCGGTCGGCTCGGCTGAGGCCCAGGCTGAGGCGCCCGAGTGGACTGCCCGCAAGGGGACCGTTAACTTCTTTGCCAGCCTGCCGAGCGGCCAGGATGCCGTGCCGGTCCCGGCCAACCGCATTCACTACCAACAGCTTGCCATTACCGGCACCACCGGAGCCAACGTTACCCACTTCCGCCACACGCTGAGCCTAGTCAGCACCGGCCGGGTCGAGGTAGCGGCGCTGGTAACCGGGCGCTACCCGTTGGCAGAGGCGCTGCCGGCCTTCGCGCAGGGCCGCTTGCCGGAGCATGCCCGGGTGGTGCTCGAGCCTGAGGAGGGTTAGCATGGCGGCCTATCTCATCGGGGTAGACCTCGGCACCAGCGGGACCAAGGCCGCCCTCTTCAACACCGCCGGGCAGCTGCTGGCCGCTGCCTTTGCCGAGACCCCCTTGCACCACCCCCGGCCAGGCTGGGTGGAGCAGCATCCCGACGATTTTTACGCTGGCGCCTTGCGCACGATACGAGCTTGCCTGGAGAAGAGCGCTATCGACCCGAGCCAGGTAGCGGCCATCGCCCTCTCCGGTCAGATGGCGGGCCTGTGCAGCGTCGATCAGGAGTGGGGCAGCCCTACCCGCTACGATTCGTGGCTGGACAGCCGCTGTGCGCCCTACATGATAGCCATGCAGGAGCACGCCGCGCGGATTATTGAGCTGACCGGCGGCTATCCCACCTACTCGCACGGTCCCAAGATTTTGTGGTGGCTGCACGAGCAGCCTGAGGTATTCAAGCGGGTCAGCAAGTTCCTGATGCCCTCAGCCTATGTGGCTGGCCGCCTGGCCGGACTCCGCGGCGAGCAGGCCTTTATCGACGACACCTACCTACACTTTACCTGCCTCAGCGACACCGCTAAGGGCACCTGGTCCGACGAGCTCATGGAGCTGTTGTCGGTCCCGGCGGAGAAGCTACCCCGCATCGTGCGGCCCTGGGAGATAGTAGGGCACCTCACCCGCGAAGCCGCTGCGGAGTCGGGGCTGCTATCCGGCACCCCGATCGCGGCGGGTGCAGGCGATACCGTCGCGGGGATGCTCGGCGCCGGGCTGGTCGAGCCGGGTATGGCGCTGGATGTAGCCGGTACGGCGGCGGTCTTTGCGGTCGGCCTCGACTCCTTTAGGCCCGACGCTCAAGAGCGGACGCTCTTTACCGGTCGGCTAGCCATTGACGGCCTGTGGTTCGCCTATGCCTACATCAACGGCGGCGGCCTGAATGTGCGCTGGTTCCGCGACCAGTGGGGGGCGGGGGCGAGCTATGAGCAGCTCGAGCCAGAGGCCAGCAGCGTCCCGCCGGGCTCAGATGGGCTCTTCTTCCTGCCGCACCTAGGCGGCCGCGTCTGCCCCAACGACCCGGCACAGCGGGGCCTGTGGAGCGGCTTTAGCTGGTCGCACGGCAAGCCTCACTTCTACCGCTCGCTGCTCGAGGGGGTAGCCTACGAATACGCCCACTATCTGCGCATCGAGCAGGCGCTCTTCCCGCAGCTCCGCTTTCAGGAGGCGCGGGTGATCGGTGGCGGCGCCGCTAGCCGCCTCTGGAACCAGATCAAGGCCGATGTGTTGGGCCTCTCCTACTTGCCGCTCCAGCAGCAGGAGTGCACCGTGCTGGGGGCTGCGCTCATCGCCGGTCATGCGGTTGGCGTGCTGCCCGACCTTAAGGAGGCGGCGCGCCGTGCCAATTCCCCGCGCGATCCCGTTACCCCCGACCCAGCGATGCACCACCGCTATCAGCCGCTAGTCGATCTCTATCTCGACCTCCAAGTACGGACGGCCCCCTGGCTGCGCCGGTCAGCAGCCACCCTTGAGGCATCTCCATGAACTACCGCGTACTGGCCACCGCCCGCTCCTTCTGCCGCACTGAGGGGCCACACCACGCTTACCTAGCACAACATGGCTGCAAGGTTGACTTGCGCGCCGAAGAGCAGCCGCTCAGCGCCGATAAGCTAGCTGACATCATCGCCGGTTATGACGGCGTCATCCTCGGGCTAGATAGCTGCGACGCCTCGGTGCTAGCGCGCGCCGACCGCCTCCGGGTGATCTCGCGCTACGGGGTAGGGGTGGACAACGTCGATCTGGCGGCTGCTACTCGGCTAGGCATTGCGGTCACCATCACCCCCGGCACCAACACTACGGCGGTAGCCGAACTCACTATCGCGCTGATCTTGGCGCTGGCGCGCAGCCTGCCACAGGTAGCCAGCGCCGCCAAGGCCGGCCAGTGGCGGCGCAGCGCCGGGTGGGAGCTGTCCGGCAAGACCCTCGGCTTAATCGGCTTTGGGGCCATCGGCCAGGCGGTAGCCAAACGCGCGCACGGGCTCGAGCTTAAGGTGCTCGCCTACGATCCCTTCTGGCCGAGCGAGGTGGACCAAGCCGAGCGGGTCGATCTGGCCACGCTGTTAAGCTCAGCTGATATCGTGTCGCTGCACGCGGCGCTTACCCCCGACACCAGAGGGCTGATCAACCGCGAGCGGCTGGCCCAGATGAAAGACGGCGCCATTCTGGTCAATACCGCGCGCGCCGCTCTAGTGGACGAAGAGGCGTTCTACGAGGCCCTGACGCGCGGCAAGCTGGCCGGAGCGGCCATCGACGTCTTGGCCAACGAGGCCAGCCCGTTGCTAGGTTTAGAGAACGTGATTGTCACACCGCACCTAGGAGCCACTACCCGCGAGGCGGTAGCGCGCATGAGCCTGCTGGCAGCCGAGAACTTGGTCGCCGTTTTGCACGGCAAGCCCTGCCGTTATCTGGTTACTGCGGTGGAGGGTAGCAATGGCGCTTAATATGCGGCTTGTACTCCAGGAAGTAGGAAGTGGGTTGTGGGTTCACCACAGGCCCCTACAGCCTACAACCCACACCCCACAGCTGACTCAATTAACGGCTCGTTTCTCCGGAGGATTGTCATGACCTACATGACCCCCTTTACCACTTGGGTCGATCTCAAGGACGGCACCATCCCGAACGCAACGATGGTACAGACGCAGCGGCTTTCTGACATGCGCGGCCTGTTTGCCGACCGCGCGGCCGAGGCTGTGCTCTCAGTCCAGAATCCGGTGATCTACCGGGTTTACAACGCCACCAACAACCCCAAGGACGAAGGGCAATTGCTCTACTCCACCACGGTCATCTACCCCGGCAAAGTGGGGGATGAGTACTTCATGACCAAGGGGCACTATCACGCCAAGGGGGACCGCGCCGAGCTTTACTACTGCCTTCAGGGTGAGGGTTATCTGCTATTGCAGACGCCGGGAGGAGAGATCAATGCGCAAGCCATGGCTCCCGGGGCGGCCTCCTACGTACCCCCCTATTGGGGTCACCGCACGGTCAACACCGGCCCAGGCAACTTCGTCTTTTTAGCAGTCTTCCCCGCCGACGCCGGTTACGACTACAAGACTATCGCCGAGCGGGGGTTTGCCGCACTGATCGTCGCTAGAAACGGGCAGGCGCAGGTGGTGCCCAACCCCAAGTACGCAGCGCGGAGATAGCGTCATGAAGCGGTTCGTTCTTGCACACGATCTCGGCACCACCGGCAACAAGGCTTCTCTTTACGACGATGCGGGCAGCTTGCTGGGTAGCGCCTTTAGCCCGTATGACACCCACTATGCACAGCGGGGATGGGCTGAGCAAGACCCCGAAGACTGGTGGCGGGCGGTCTGCCGCTCGACGCGGGAGTTGCTAGGAACCGCAGCGCCGCCAAGCGAGATCGCCTGCATCGCCTTCAGCGGCCAGATGATGGGCTGCGTCCCGCTGGGCAAAGATGCCAGGCCGTTGCGTCACGCCATCATCTGGGCCGATCAGCGCTCAACTGAGCAGGAGCGCTATTTAGCGGAGCGCATCGCCCCTGAGCGGGTCTACCGCCTCACCGGCCACCGCCT
>Ga0208610_100039_pt1 | contig 63699 bp, 58 predicted proteins | sample SubbioR11Jul_8A2_FD_184815 | JGI IMG/M metagenome (GOLD analysis project Ga0208610, IMG submission 184815) | Serpentinite rock and fluid subsurface biosphere microbial communities from McLaughlin Reserve, California, USA - CR11Jul_8A2 (SPAdes) | ecosystem: Environmental > Terrestrial > Deep... | reverse complement strand
ACTGTGATCAGGTCGGGCAGGACTACTTTAACTTCAGTCCCTGGGGTCATCGCCGGGAGCCCGGCCAGCGTCTGAGCAACCAGAAACCACCACACCATTACCATCAGCCTACCTCTAACCGTGCCTGTGAAACCCAGCGTTGCACACTCCGATACTAGCAAGTGCAATCTTTAAGAACCCGTGGTGTCTACTTAAGGGTTCTTCATCTTCACGTCAATTCGGAGAAGGGCTTGACTCAACGGGAGTGATCGGCGTGGCCCCTTCGCAGCTTAGGCCTCGTTAGTGTTAGTACAAGAACATCGGCTTGTTGTGAACGTGCCAGACCTTGGGCTGATAGCTCTCTACATCGTAAAGCTGCTCGACATCGACGCGCTTCTCGCCCTGGCGCACAATACTCATGTCCACGTCGGTATAACGGCCCTCGCGCAGGGCTACCAACCGCCCCGATTTGCCGGCCTTGATCAGATCGACCGCCATGCTGGCATAGTTCACCGCCACCATCAGGTCGAGCGAGTCGGGCGCGCCGGAGCGCATCAGGTAGCCAAGCTGCTGGTAGATGGTGTGCTCACCGGTCAGCTCGCGGATGGCGTCGGCGGCAAGCTGACCAATCCCACCCAGCTTAAGATGCCCGTAGGGATCGGCCTGGCCGTACTGCACCATCTTGCCGCCTATCATGGTGGCCCCTTCCGAGATGGTCATGGTGGCGTAGTGGCTCGGATTGGCCCGCTTGTCTTCTAGCAACAGCCGGGCCAACTTCTCCGGGTCAAAGGGAACCTCGGAAATGATAGCGCGGTCTACGCCAGCGAGATAGGCCGAGATCAGCGAGGTCTGGCCGGAGTAGCGCCCGAATACCTCCACTACCGCGATCCGCTCATGCGAACCCGCCGAGGTGCGCAGATTATGAATGAAGTTGACACTACGGGTAACAGCAGTAGAGAAGCCGATGCAGTAGTCGGTGCCGTGGACATCGTTATCCATGGTCTTGGGGATAGCCACTACCGGCACGCCTTCCTGATGGAGACGCTCGCCGTAACTAAGCGTGTCATCGCCGCCGATAGGAATGAGCACATCGATGCCGAGCTTTTCCAAGTTGCGCAGTACGTGCGGAGTAAAGTCGAACCTTTCAGGGTTCTCGGCAGTGTACTGCTGGGGACGCTCAGGGTCGCGCAGGAACTCGGGCACCTCGGTCGCCCTGACCTTGCCGGGGTGGGTGCGGCTGGTGTGCAAGAAGGTTCCGCCGGTGCGGTCGATGGTGCGGACCCGCAGCTTGTCGAGCGGCCAGATGTACTTGTCATAGGTCGCCGGATCGTCCGGGTTGTACCAGAACAAGCCGCCCCAGCCGCGCCGGATGCCGATGACCTGATAGCCCTCGTCTACCGCGCGATAAACCGCCGCTTTGATGCTAGGGTTAAGCCCCGGGACGTCGCCGCCGCCGGTAAGGATGCCGATTGTTTTACTCATTAGCGCCTCCTTAAAGAACGCTCAAACCTTTCAAGATTACCGCACAATCGCCCAGCGGACTAGGGGCTCTCACGCCTTTATGAGGCTGATGCCTTACCATTGCTCTCAGGCGGTGAAGCCTGGGTTTCATTATGCTAGAAACGCTCTCCTCTCAACTACAGCAAGCGGGCGCCTGGGCGCCTATCCTCTACATCTCGTTTTTCCTGCTGGCAGCGCTAGTGCCGGCCATTCCGACACCGCTAATAAGCGCCTTAGGTGGAAGCCTCTTGGGCTTTGTCCCGGCTATGCTCTACGGCATGGTCGGCCTCGGTCTCGGCGCGCTGTTGGCGCTCAACCTGTCGCGGCGCCTGGGGCGCCCGGTGGTGATCCGCATCTTCGGCAGCAAGACCTGGGAAGATTGGGAGATGCTCTTAGGGGTACGCTCGCCGCTGCTGTGGGGGGCAATCTTCTTCACCATCAATACTGATTTGGTGGTTATGGCCGCCGGCTTGTCGGGGCTAGCCCTGTGGAAGCTTTGGCTTACCGCGTTCATCGCCCGCCTACCCTGGATCGTGGCCGCCGCCTGGTTTGGCGACTTAGTGCTGATCTCTGATGAGTACCTGCTCCTTGGCCTGCTGATCGGCCTCGCCGCGCTGGTAATCATCAACGCTACCCGCGCACGCTTGCAGCAACTGTTGATCAGGCGACAGTTAAAGCATGATGACACCGCCAATTCATCTCAGACTCAGCAGCACGCCACCGTTGAGGCCGACTCCCGAAAAAGGGCTGCTCGGCTGGGACCAGATAATCACCCACCATGAGCGAGCACCACCGCTCTGGTCAACCCGTAAAGCACGGGTATGTGAGGCTGCCTCGAGACTGGAAATACTCAACGTTTCAGTGCTGGGTAAGTTTAGGGCTCTACGAGCCAGATTGGAGCGATCGGTTGGTAATTGAGGGGGATTTTGGCGAGTTGGCGGAGTGAATTGTGGGGCGTGCTAAATCGGTGCGCAAGCGCACCCTACACATACTTGGTATTATTTCCACCTTGCCAATATTTCTCACAAAGTGGCGGCGCCCTAGACAAGGCTTGTCGGTTCACAGCCCGAAAGCTGGCGTGTTTTTATACGACATGCTATTGACCTGCAAGGCGGTCAGTCGGTAGGATAGGTATCTAGCGTCTGTCCACCTCCGGACGTTCTGATGTGGCAGCTTGCCCAAATACCTGCTAATCCAGCGACCAGTACAAGTCCTGGGTGGAGGGCGCATACGTGAAGGGAGTTACATGAAGAAGATACTGGCCGTTTTTGCTCTGTTGCTGTTGCTAGGTAGCCTCGCTACCGCGCAGCGGATCCTGATCGTGGCTCAAGGGACTGACGCCGTTACCCTTGACGCTGCCGACATCACCGACTCACCCTCGGCCACCGTGAGCAGCCATATCGCCGAGACGCTTTATGAGTTAACCCCGGAAGGGACTATCGTCCCGCTGTTGGCCGAGAGCCACGAGGTCTCAGCCGACGGCAAGGTATGGACCATTAGGCTGCGCCAGGGTGTAACCTTCCATGACGGCACGCCGTTTAATGCCGAGGCCGTCAAGTTCAACATCGATCGTTTTCTGGACCCCGCTAATGCCTTCACGTTCCGCTTCCTGCTTGGCCGGGTGGCTAGCGTGGAGGTAGTCGACGAGTACACGGTGCGCTTTAACCTCAGCACCACCTTCGCCCCCTTCCTGGCTCACCTTACCCACAACTCGGTAGCTATCCAGAGCCCGACCGCCATTCAGACCTTTGGCGAAAACTACCGCGACAACCCCGTCGGCACCGGCCCCTTCCGCTTCGTCTCCTGGGTCAAGGGGCAGCACATCGACCTAGCCACCTTTGAGAACTACTGGGGCGAGCGGCCCGGTATTGACGGCGTGCGCTTCTTGGCTGTCCCCGAAGCCACTACCCGCATGGCGCTGGTCGAAACCGGCGAAGCCCATGTGGCAGTGCGCGTGCCGCCAGCGGATGTTGCACGGCTTGACGCCCACCCCGAAATCACCGTAGACAACACCTCCGGCGTGCGCACCATCTACATCTACTTCAACCACACCAAGGAGCCCTTTACCGACGTGCGGGTTCGCCGGGCCATTAACCATGCTGTGGACAAAGAGCTGATCACCGAGTTCCTGCTCGGCGGCGCTGCACGCCCCAGCGATGCCCCCGTCGCTCCAGGGATCTTCGGCTACACGCCGGTCGGCTTCTACGAGTTTAACCCCGAACTAGCCCGCCAGCTGCTGGCTGAAGCCGGCTTCCCCGACGGATTCAGCACCACCCTCTACAGCCCTACCGGGCGCTATGTCATGGACATCCAGATCACCGAAGCGGTGCAGAGCATGCTGGCCGACGTTGGGATCACCGCCGAGATCGTCACGCTGGAGTGGGCCGCCTACCTAGAGATAACCCGCCAAGCCGCCGACGTGAACGTAGTCCCCTTCGCCATGCTGGGCTGGGGCACCGTCACCGGCGACGCCGACTACGGCCTGTTCCCGCTGTTCCACACCAGCGAGCATGCGCCTGCCGGCTCGAACCGCTCGTTCTACTCTAACGCTCTGGTCGACGCCCTGCTCGATGAAGCCCGTGCCAACCCCGACCCGTCGCTGCGTGAGCAACTCTATCGGGACGCTATGCAGATTATCTGGGACGATGCCGCCTGGCTCTTCTTGCACAGCGAGTCCCAGCTCACCGCCATCCGCGATGAGGTGCAAGGCTTTGTAGTGCACCCGACCGAACGCTTCCTGGCCCACCGCGCCAGATTCCGCTAAACTCCTTGGCAGGGTGGGTTTGCCCACCCTGCTCTATCTTGGTGGTCTCTATTGTTTACCTATTTCTTTCGTCGCCTGCTGGCCGCTCTTCCTGCCATCTTCGGCGTTATCGTCATCGTCTTCTTAATAGTGCGCCTGGCCCCCGGCGACCCAGCGCTAATGCTAGCCGGAGAGCTCGCTACCCCCGAGATCCTGCAACTCACTCGGGAGAGGTTAGGGCTCGATAAACCCTGGTTTATTAATACTGAAGCGTTTTTAGAGCAGGGTAACCCCCTCGCCCTTTTCGACACGCAGTTCACTGCCTTCATCGTCAATCTGGCTCAAGGCGACCTGGGGGCCTCAACCCGCACTCGCAGCCCGGTACTTACCGAGCTAGGCAACTTCTATCCTGCAACGCTCGAGCTAGCGCTAGGTGCTATGATCGTTGCGCTGCTGATCGGTATCCCAGCGGGCCTTATCGCCGCGGTCAAACCCAACACCATCGTCGACTACTTCGTCACCCTAGGGGCGTTGATCGGCGTCTCGATGCCGGTCTTCTGGTTCGGCCTGTTGGCTATCCTGTTCTTTTCGGTGCAGCTCGGCTGGTTCCCGGTAGCCGGGCGCGGCACGCTGGCACACCTGGTCTTGCCCGCCATCTCACTGGGCGCCGGTTCGGCTGCCATCATCGCCCGCATGACCCGCAGCGCTATGCTCGAAGTCCTGAGCCAAGACTACGTGCGCACCGCCAGGGCTAAAGGCCTGGCGCAGCGCCTAGTGATTAACAAGCACGCTTTTCGCAATGCCCTGATTCCGGTCGTCACCATCACCGGCTTGCAGTTTGGCACGCTGATGGCCGGCGCAGTGCTGACCGAGACGGTCTTTACCTGGCCCGGCATCGGCTCGCTGCTCGTCACCTCGATTCTGGCCCGCGACTACCCGGTGGTGCAGGGGGCGGTATTGCTGATAGCCATCTCGTTTATCGTCATTAACTTACTGGTGGACATGATCTATGGCGCTATCGACCCGCGCATCCGCTATGACTGACATCGCCCCCAGACCCGCTCCGCGCCGCTGGCTCCGCCAGCTGCTGCGCCGCCCCTTAGCGGCCACCGGCTTTGCTATCATCGGCCTGTTCTTGCTGATAGTAGCCTTGGCACCGTTTCTAGCCCCTTATAGCCCTACCCGCGAAAACCTGCGCACCCGCTACCTGCCCCCTGGCGAGGGCGTAAGCTGGCGCGGGCCAGACGGCCAGTTTGGCCTCTGGGTCAGCCCGGTGACGCGCCATCCCACCCAGGGGATTACGCTTGATGCAGGTCGCCAGTACCCGGTTAGGCTGCTGGTACGCGGCGAGTCCTGGACGTGGCTGTTTGGGCTGCTGCGGAGCGACCTGCGCCTTTTTGGCGTCGATGGCCCGGTCCGCTTCCACCTCCTGGGCACCGATGAGCTAGGGCGCGATGTGTTGAGCCGCTTAATCCATGGCGCCTGGATCTCGCTCTTTATCGGCGGCATCGCCGTTATCATCGGCATCGTGGTCGGCGTGCCGGTCGGCGCCCTGTCCGGCTATTACGGCGGCAAGTTCGACCTGGTAGTGCAGCGGCTCATTGACATTGTGCTCGCTTTCCCCGGCATCCTGCTAGCTATTGTGCTGGTCGCCACCTTAGGCACCGGCTTAACTAACGTGATGATCGCGGTTGGGATCGCCTCGATCCCCATCTATGCCCGCCTGGTGCGCGGCTCGGTCCTCTCGCTGCGCGACCGCGAATTCGTCGATGCTGCTCGAGCGCTGGGCAGGCGCGACCTGGGGACCTTGTTCCGCCACGTCCTGCCCAATGCCTTGGCACCAGTAATCGTGCAGTCGAGTTTGCAGATGGCGGTAGCTATCCTCTTTGCTGCGGGCCTCGGGTTCCTCGGCTTGGGCGCCCGCCCACCCGAGCCCGAATGGGGTTTGATGTTGGCGCGAGGGCGTGAATATCTGGCTACTGCGCCGCACGTAGCGACCTTTCCAGGGCTGGCTATCATGCTGGTGGTACTCGGCTTTAACTTAGTCGGCGACGCGCTGCGTGACGCGCTCGACCCCCGTATGAAATGATCACTGTCTACAGCGAGGCCCACCAGCAGCACCACGGTGCGGCTGAGCTCGACCGGGGCCGCCTGGTGCCGTGCGTGGAACAACCGGCTCGAGCCGAGGCTGTCTTACAGGCGCTCACCGCAGCAAATCTCGGCCCCATCGTCTCCCCAGATGATGTGCCGATCGACATCCTGGCCCGGCTCCACGAAGTCGGCTATCTGCATTTCCTCAAGACAGCTTTTACCCGCTGGCGGCAGGTCCACCCCGACAGCGACGCTCTCCCCTACTGCTGGCCGCCTAGCGGTAGGGGCCATCCCCCACCCAGCCTTTACGGGCAGCTAGGCCATTACGCCTATGACGCCGGTACGCCGATCACGGCAGGCACCTGGGAGGCGGCTACCGCCGCCGTTCGGGTTACCCTCAGCGCCCTTAGGCACCTACACGCCGGCGCACGGATGGCTTTTGCCCTCTGTCGGCCGCCCGGCCACCATGCCGGGCCGGACTATTACGGCGGCTACTGCTTTTTCAACAACGCTGCCGTGGCTGCACAGGCCTGGGCCGAAGCGGGGGCCCGCGTAGCCATCCTCGACGTGGACTACCACCACGGCAACGGCACCCAAGACCTCTTCTACCGGCGCGACGACGTGCTGGTGATATCGATCCATGCCGATCCTGCCGAGGAGTACCCGTTCTACTGGGGCCATGCCGACGAGCGCGGTGAAGGGTCGGGGCGCGGCTATAACCATAACCTCCCCTTACCCTGGGGGACCGGCTGGACAGGCTATCGGGAGGCGCTTGACCAGGCGCTGAGCCTAGTCGCTGCCTTTAAGCCCGACGGGCTGGTGGTGTCGCTGGGGCTCGACACCTACGCGCAGGATCCGATCGCCCGCTTTGCGCTAACGAGCGACGACTACCCCTTGCTGGGGCGGGCCATCGCCACGCTAAACCTGCCGACGCTGTTCGTGTTAGAGGGCGGCTATCACCTGGCAACCCTGGGCCACCACACGGTAGCGGTGTTGCGCAGCTTTGCGCTTCAGGCCGCTACGAGCTGACCGTCTAACAGGTGGTAGCGCTCATCGACGTCGCTGACTAGTCCCTCATCATGGGTCACCAGCAAGACGGCGCTTCCCTCGTGACGCGCCAGGGTCACCAGCAGTTGAAAGACCGCTCGAGCATTGTGGCGGTCCAGACTCCCGGTCGGCTCATCGGCTAGCAGCAGCGCCGGGCGGTTATAGAGGGCTCGAGCCACCGCTACCCGCTGTCGCTCGCCGCCCGATAGCTTGTTGGGGAGGTAGTGAGCACGATCTTGCAAGCCGACCTGCCATAACAGCGAAGAGGCCCGCTCGGGGTCGAGCTGGCCGCTGATCCGGCCCGGTAACATAACGTTGTCATGCACGCTTAAGTCGGCCAGCAGGTAGTGCTGCTGAAAAACCAGCCCTAAGTGCTTAGCCCGTAGCGCCGCCAACATCTCCTGGCTAAGGGCATGAACTGGCTGTTTAAGCCAGTAGACCTCCCCTGAACTGGGCCGCTCCAGGCCCGCCAAGAGGTGTAGCAGGGTGCTCTTGCCCGAACCTGACGGTCCTAGCACCGCGGCTACCTGAGCGGGTTCAAGGGCCAGCGTCACACCCTTTAACACGCGCAACGCCTCACCAGCGCTGTAAAAGGTGCGATGCAGGTCGATCGCGCGCAATACCGCCATAGTTTCACTATACGGCCTCAACCTAATCAAAACGGGTTCTCGGCTCTTGACCCCTAAGGCTAGCAGCTATGGTAACCTTAGCCCAACTCCTATGTGCCGCCAGGAGCCCCGCCATGTTCGACCTTAAAGCCTTCTTGCGCCAGGTCCCGCTCTTTAAGGACGTCCCCCAGCGAGCCATCGACATCGCCGCCGAAGCCATGCAGCTGCGCAGCTTCGAGGCTGGTTCTACGCTCTTTCGTGAAGGTGACACCGGCGAAGCGCTCTACATCCTGGTGAGCGGTCTGGTCAAAGTCTCTAAAGTCGATCTGGATGGGCACGAGAAGACGCTAGCCATCTTCCAGTCCTCCGAGGTACTAGGCGAGATGGCGCTGCTGAGCGAAGATCAGCGGAGCGCCACCGCGCTGGCGCTGAGCAAGGTCGAGGCGCTGGTGCTTTACCGAGACGACTTCTTGAAGTTGCTGACCAACTATCCCATTATCAACCTGAACTTAACCAGCACGCTGGCGCAGCGCCTGCGCGGGATGAGCGACGAGGCGCAGGTCCTGTCATATAAGGACGCTCAGGGGCGCGTGGCTTACGTGCTACTAAGGCTCTATCGCGGTGGGGTGCTGGAGTTTAATAAGGGGGGCCAGGCTGTTGTGCGTTTAACCCATCAAGAGCTAGCCAGCCTCGCCGGCACTAGCCGCGAGACAGTTACCAGAGCTCTCAAGGTGCTCGAGGACGAGGGAGTGATTCAGACCCGACCCAAAGAGGTGCTAATCAGCGATCCGGACGGCCTCGAGGAGATCTTGCACGGCATCCGCTGAGGTTCCCGCGGGCGGATCAGCCAGCGCTAGCATTCCAGTGAAGCGCCGCCAGCTTAACCTCCAGCCGCGCCGCTAGTTGCGCCTTGACCGACGGCCAATCGAGGTCGGTGATGGCAAAGACCACGGTATCGCGGATAAAGTCATCTTTAGCGATCATATGCCGCCGCAACACACCCTCATAAACCGCGCCGAGCCGCCGGATGGCCTCTTGAGAGCGGAGATTGCGGGCATCGGTATGAAGCTGCACGCGCAAAAAGTCCTGCTCTTCAAAGAGATACTTAAGCATCAGGTACTTACTCTCCACGTTGGCGGCCCCCCCCTGATAGCGCGGGTCGAGCCAGGTGTAGCCCAGTTCGCAGTTGCGGTGCTGCCAACGGATGTCGGCGTAGCGGCTAGTACCGATCAACCGGCCGGTGAGCGCCTCTTTGATCACGAAGGGATACGCTTCACCGCACGTGCGGTCGCCAAAAGCCTTGTCAAAGTAGGCGTCGCGCTGGGCCTCCGTTACCGGAGTAGAGGTGTAGACAAAGGCCTCGGGCGTGGCCTGGGCGATAGCCATCAGCGGGGCGATATGCTCAGGTTCTAGGGGCTCGAGCCTAACGAAGCGGCCACACAGCGTGAGCGGGTGAGCAATCATGCCCCATAGTTTAAGCTACCTCGCTTAACGAGTCGGTCAACTCCAGGTCATAGGGCATAATGGCGGCAAAATCGACCGGGCGCTGCAAGCCGATAAAGCTGGCGATCACCACGGCATGAGTGACTACTGCTATGGTTTGGCAACGCCCGTAGCGCTTAAGCACCCCGGTCACACGGGCGCGAACCTCCTCTAAGCTCTCCCAGGAGCGCTCCTCGGGCGGCGGCACCTGGCGCGCTTCAGCCGGGCGGCGCCGCTCGCGCTCCAGTGGGTAGGGGCTGCTCTGGCGCGGAGCGCGGCGATCCGGGAAGGTGATCACACCGGTGTAGTAGCTCAGCTCGCGGTTAGCCCTGGCGATCACCGCTTCGTCTACTTCGGCCAGCGAGTCTTTTTGCGGGAGCCATTCGTGCAGGTCGTACTCAACGTAGAGCGGCTTACCGAGCACCTGATTGAGCCTTGCTGCCGACTCGAGCGCCCGCGTGTAGCTGCTGCAGAGCACCACCTCGGCCTCCTGCAAGCGGAAATCGCGGGCGATGGTCTCCATCTGCAGGCGGCCTAACGGGGTCAGGGGGGCGAACGAACGCGCCCAACCGCGCACCCCGCGCCGCTCTAAGAGCCCCCAATCGGTCTGGCCGTGCCGGATGAAATAGACCTTCACCACTTACCTCGCTCTTACCCCCCCCGCACTAGGCTTAGCCTACGCCGACATGGCCCCTCTGGCTGTCGGAAGTTTTACTTTGTGCTCGCTAGGGCTATAATGGATAGCACTATGGAACCAGGTGATTTTTGCGAGGTGCCGTTATGCTCGAGCTAACCTATCGCCGCAGCCTGTTAGCGGTGGCCAACCTGCCGCCGGTAGCCGGCTTCGTCAAGCGCTTCGGCTGGCGGCTCGGAGTCGGGCGTTTTGTAGCCGGGGAGGATTTGGACAGCGCCGTGGCTGTGCTTAAGCGGCTTGATGAGCAGGGCCTAGCCAGCATCCTCGATCTGCTCGGTGAGTTCGTGGCCAGCCCCGAGGGGGTTTCGGCCATGGTCCAGGAGATCGAAACGGCGCTAACGCGGCTTGCTAGTGCTCCACAAAGAGCCATGAGTGTCAAGCCGACTCAGCTCGGGCTGGGGCTAAGGGAGGGGGCCATTGATACCGCCCTAAAGAACGCCCGCCGCCTGGCCCGGCGCGCTCAGGAGGCCGGGGCACGGCTCTGCTTCGACATGGAGAACCACCCCTATGTGGACGGCACCCTAACTATCTATCGCACCCTCCATGCTGAAGGGTTTGACAACGTCTCCACCGTGTTGCAGAGCTACCTTAAGCGGAGCCTGCAAGACCTTGACGACCTCCTTGCCCTAACCCCCAAGCCGGTGCTGCGGTTGGTTAAGGGCGCTTATCTTGAGCCGGAGCAGATCGTGTATCGGGACCTAGCCCAGGTCGATAGATTGCTGCGCGAGATGATCTATCGCGGGCTCGAGGCCGGGGCACACATCGACATCGCCACCCACGACGAAACGTTGATTCGGGAGACTGAGGCCTTTGTACGAGGGGCTAAAATCCCTCCGGAACAATACGAGTTTCAGCTCCTCTACGGCGTTAAACCGAAGCTCCAACAGGCCTTGCGCCAGCGCGGTCACACCGTGCGCATCTACGTCCCTTACGGCAAGGACTGGTACGGCTACTACAGCCGCCGCCTGGCCGAGCGCCCAGCCAATCTGGCGTTCGTGCTGCGGGGGCTGTTCGGTTAGCCAACGCGAGGGACGCAAAGCTTTCTCTTTTGGAAAGGAGCCGAACAGATGGAAGGTGTGAAAGTTGCCGATTTGAGAATAGACGAGTTTAGGGAGCTTGTTCGGGAAATTGTCGTGCAAGCGCTCTCAGAGGCGCTCATAGATCCCGATCAAGGATTGGAATTGCGGGAGGACTTCGTCAAAGAGCTTCAACGTTCCCTCGCGACCTTGAGAGCCAGGGCTAGGCTATTGCCCGCACGAGAAGTTGCTGAAAGGTTGGGGCTAGCTTGATGGAGCTATTTGAACCTTTTCGTAACGAGCCTTATTCGGACTTCACCCAAGAGGGACCGCAGCAGGCCTACCGCCAAGCACTGGCTGAGGTGCGCAATCAACTGGGGCGCGATTATCCGCTCATCATCGGGAACAAACCGCTGGAGACGGGGCAGTGGATCGTCTCTTCTAACCCCTGCGCCAAGGATGAGGTGATCGGCCGTGCCGCCAAAGCGCAAGCCGCGCAGATTGAGCCGGTGATGGCGGCGGCCTACCAGGGCTACCATGAGTGGTCGGGCTGGAGCATGGCCGAGCGGGCCCGCACGCTGGTCAAGCTGGCGGCTATCATGCGGCGGCGCAAGCTCGAGCTAGCGGCCTGGATGACCTTGGAAGCGGGTAAGAACTACGCTGAAGCCGAAGCCGACACCGCTGAAGCCATCGACTTCGTTGAGTACTACGCCCGCCAGTCGTTGCGCTTAGCCGAGCCCCTCCCTACTTACCCCTATCCCGGCGAAGAGAACACCTCGTTCTTGATCTCCATCGGCGTCGGCGTGGTTATCCCGCCCTGGAACTTCCCGCTGGCCATCCTCACCGGCATGACTATCGGCCCGGTAGCGGTCGGCAACGCTGTCATCGTCAAGCCGGCTTCAGATACCCCCGTTATCGCCGCCAAGTTCATGGAGTGCGTGCTGGAGGCTGGCTTCCCGCCCGGTGTGATCAACTACTTCCCCGGCGGCGGGAGCGATATCGGCGACGCGCTGGTCGACCACCCCAGGACGCGCTTTATCAACTTTACCGGCTCGCTGGCGGTCGGCCTGCGCATTAACGAGCGCGCCGCCAAGGTGCAGAGTGGCCAGACCTGGCTCAAAAAGGTCTATCTGGAGCTAGGCGGCAAGGACGCCCTCATCGTAGACGAGAGTGCCGATCTGGACCTAGCCGCGGCGGCGGCGGCAGCCAGCGGCTACGGCTACCAGGGTCAGAAGTGCTCAGCTATGAGCCGCCTGATCGTAGTCGATAAAGTCTACGACGCCCTGCTGAAAAAGTTCTTAGCTAGAGTCGGCGCGCTTAAGCTCGGCCCGGCAGAGGGGAACTATCCGGTCAACGCAGTAATCAGCGCTAAGGCCCAGGAGAGCATTCTCGGCTACATCGCCAAGGGCAAGGAGCAGGCGCGCCTGGTCTTAGGCGGCAAGACCGCACGGCCTGACGGCCACTACCTCGAGCCGACCGTGTTCGCCGACGTTCCTGAAGACGCCGCCATCGCCTGCGAGGAGATCTTTGGCCCGGTGGTCGCCGTCATGCGCGCCAAAGACTTTAGCGATGCCTTGCGTATCGCTAACGACTCACCCTATGGCCTCACCGGCGGAGTAATCAGCCGCCAGCGCGAACACATCGAGCGGGCCCGCCGCGAGTTCATGGCCGGTAACCTCTACGTCAATCGCAAGATCACCGGGGCACTGGTAGGGGTGCAGCCCTTTGGCGGCTTTAAGCTCTCAGGCTCTAACGCCAAGGCCGGCGGGCCGGACTACCTGCGGCTGTTTATGGAGATGAAGACCGTCACCGAGCGGTTTTAGCGCAAGTTGAAAAGTTCTGGGCTGTCGAGGCTAAAGCTCGGCATAGACACCTGTACCTGATAGCCGACGGAGTACAAGCTGCGCTGCCTGCTTGCCCGACAATAGCGCCAGCGGAATGCCGCCACCAGGGTGGACAGTGCCTCCAGCCAGCGCCAGGTTGCGTAGGCCCGACAGGGTCTGCCTGGGTCGCAGCGTAGTTATGAGGCTGTGCGGAGCGCTGCCGTAGATACTGCCGCGATATCCGAGCCTAGCCAGGTCTTGGGGGGTGCGGTAGATGCGAAAACAGTGGCGCTCACGCACATCCAGGCCGCGCTGAGCCAGCACCCGCTCGAGGTGTTCAGCATAGGCCAAACCAGTAGCAGACCAGTCATCACCCGGTCTCAGGGCCGGGGCATTAGCCATCACAAACCAGTTCTCGCAGCCTGCCGGAGCCTGCTCGGGATCGCTTTTGCAGCTCAGCGACAGGTAGAGGGTGGGGTCCTGGGGCGGCTGGCCGCGTGCGATAGCGGCAAACTCGGCGGGGTAGTCGGCAGTGAAGCTGATGGTGTGGTGCGCTAGCTGTGGGGTCTCCCCTGCTACCCCAAGGAGGAGCACGAACCCCGACAGCGACGGCTCGCGGCTAGCCAGCGGGGTGGCTCGGCCTAGCAGCTCGTGGGTGCGAACGATGTCAAGTGCCGAGATCACCGCCTCGGCACGATAGCTGCCTTGGTCAGTTACCACCTCGCTGACACGGTCCCACTGGACCACCAGACGCTCCACCGTCACGCCGGTACGAATCATGACCCCCAAGCGCCGGGCCAGCGCCTCGAGCGCTCGCACCACCCCTTTGACGCCGCCCTGGGGGTAGTAGACACCTAGCCCTAGCTCAACCCAGGCCACATTGTGGAGGATGGCCGGAGCGCGATAGGGGTTGGCACCGAGGTAGGTAGCAAAGCGCAAGAAGAACTGGCTCAGCTCGGGGCCGGGGTTAAAGCGAGCCAGGAGCTGCGGCAGGGTACGGGTTGGGTGGGCCTTGAGGCCGTACCGGAGAGCGTAGCAAAGTAGCGCCAGCGGCCCTGGCGCAGCTCCTAACACAAAAGTCGGCGCGGCGTCTTCATAGAGGCGGCGGGCCTCTTCAAGTAGGTCGCGGTAGGCCTTAGCGTCACGTTCGGCTAGCTGAGCGGTGGTTTTACCGACATCGCGATAAACATCCCACACAAAGCCGGAGGGGAACAGGTAGCGGCACAGCGGCGCAAGCGGGGTAAGGCTAACGGGCAGATCCTCTCCCGCCGCCATGAAGATGTCGCTCAGTACCTGCGGAAGTGTGAACACGCTAGGACCAGTATCGAAGCAGAAACCGTCCTGTACAACCTCCCCAGCCTTGCCGCCGATCTGTGGGAGCTGCTCGATAAGCGTGACTTCTACCCCCGCTAGCGCCAGCTGGATGGCCGCCGAAAGACCCGCAAAACCGCCTCCCAGCACCAGCGCGGTCATGTTCCTCCCCTGTATGCCCGTCCCTTCCAGATGTAGCCGCTGCCCTGCCTCAAGGCGCGGACGACGATGCGCCACAGCGGCCAGGCCAGCAGCGGCTGTAACAGCGCCTCCCACGGCTCGCGCTGGGTCTTGAGGGCCACTAAAGCACGCTGCGACAGGCCCAGGGCAGCAACCCACAACCAGGTGGGGTCTAGCAAAGCGAGTGGCCAGGCCGCGGTATAGGCCAGGGTATTGAGCCCGGTGGAGAGAAGTAGCAACAGGCGGCTGCTGCCATGCGCCGCCAGGATGTTCTTGCTGAACCCCGCGATCACTTCGGCATCGCTGCGGTACATGCGGGCGCTGATTAGTTGCCCGCCGATGGCCAGCGCCACCTTAAGCCCTAGCGCTTTAGCCCGCTGACCCATCCGCACATCCTCAAGCACCTGTGACTTAACCGCCGTGTGTCCACCTACACGCTGATAAGCTGGGCTTGTCCAGAGCATGAGCTGACCGTTGCCTGCTGAAAACCCTCCAATGGGAAGGTACTTGACCCCCAGGTACGGCAGCCAGCTCAAGAGAATCAGGTCGATGACCGGCACCGCCAGACGCTCGGCCAACGTACCGGTGAGCTGGCGCGGCCAGACGCTGACGAAGTCGGCACGCTCACGGGCCTGGAAAGCCAGCAGTGCCTGCAAGGCGCCAGGCTCCCAGAGGACATCTGCATCGGTGAAAATTAAGACCTGGCCACTGGCGGCTTGGGCCAGCTGCTGACAGGCCCAGTTCTTGCCGCTCCAACCGCTCGGCAGGGCTTGGCCCCGAAGCAGCTTCAACCGCGACTCAGTCTTAGCCAGTTCAGCTATCAGCTCGGCGGTACCATCGGTCGAATAGTCATCGAGCACCACCACTTCATGAGCTGGCTGAGCCAGCAGCCGTGGCAGCGTTGCGGGCAGGTTGTGCACCTCATTGCGGGCCGGAACAAGTATCGATACCTTCGGCAAGTTCGGGGGTAACGCCCCGGATGCTAAACGGAGCACCGGGAAGGCCAGCAGATTACTAAGCAAGGTCAAGAGCTGCACAGCCAAAAAGCCGAGCGCCAGCCCCATCAGCGCGTCCATAGCCGCTCCACCCAGGCCATCTTGTTATGCGTGCTCCGCGCTCCGCCAAGCAACCTGTCACAGCCTGGCGGCGGCTGTTCGGGATCTCCCTTAAGCCGCGCTTCCAGATCGGCTAGGAGCGTGTTTAGGGTTTCGCTTAACCTTAGCGTTGACGCTTCGCGGTCCCCAGCCAACAACAACGGCTCGCCTAAGCGCAACAACGCTTCGGGGTGCTCGGCGCCGCGCATCAGCACACGGATGGCGAGCGGCACGATAGGGGCTTTAGCGCGTTCGGCCAGGAAGACTGCGCCAGGCTGGAGATTCTCGACCCACCCGGCGGGTCTGAGCGCCGCTTCGGGAAAGATCAGCACCACCTCGCCACCAACCAACCGACGCAGTGCCAGGCGAACTTCGGTATGAGCGATAGCGCCCAAGTGCCGGAAAAAGCGGAAGCGTTTAAGCTGCTCTCGGTCCATCATCACCGTCAGCTTGCGCCCCAAACATTGCAGCAAGAGCCAGACTAGATAGCCGTCCCACCAGCTATGGTGATTGGCCACTAGCACTACCCCTCCCGGAGGGAGCTGAGCGGGCTGTGCTAGGTAGACGGCGTGGAGCTTAGTGGCCAGCGAGCGGCGGATCAGCCACGGTAGCGTCCTAGCGATAGCGGCTTCTACTTCACGCGCCAGCAGGGTGCGCAGATGCTTGGCATAGCTCATGAGGCACGGCCCAGCCTCTTAGCTCGCCACTGGCCTAGCAGCGGCAGCAAAAACAGGCCCATTGCCAGCAGCGTAACCACGGCTGCTCCGACCAATCCGAAAAATACCAGCCCCAGGGTCATGAAAAACGCCTGTGCCAGGTAGACCAGTTGCAACTCGGGTGCGGCGTCGCGCTTAAGGCGCGGCTCGAGCCTCATCAGCAGCGCCGAGAGCAGCCAGCCCGAGAGGTACCAGCCCAGAAAGTTGCTCAGGGGGACGCCATAGTACCATCCACCGGCCTCAAAGACCCAGAAGCCCTTGGCCACCATCAAGGGGTCGAGGCCCAAGTCCCAGGCTACCAAGGCCAGCGGTGCCAACCACAGGCGATGGGCGGCACCGACAACCGACAGGGCTACCATGGTCAGGGCCCACCAACCGAGCGGCACCAACAGCGGCACCCCGAATAGGCTCGGGCCGGGCGCAGTGTACTGGAAGGCGCCAAACGGTAGGCCAGTGGTAAACCCCACCCACTCGATCGTTACGCCAAAGGTCAGGGCGGCAGCAAATAGCCCGAGCACCCGTAGACCGTAGCGCTCGAGCGCATAGCCCAAAACCCCGAGTGCCAACAGGCTGGTGCTGAGGTAGGCCAGCAGCGGAAACTGCTCCGGGATGAGCGGAGCCGGGACCATGCTAACAGCCCATAACACCAGCACCCCACGCCACCAGGGGCGGAGCAGCAAGGTGGGCGATCTAAGCGACTCAAAGAAGAAAGGTGTCACGCTAAGCCCGTTTTCCTAGCGCCTTTAGCACCACCCGCGCCGCGTTGCGGCCCGAGGCGCCCATAATGCCGCCACCCGGATGGGTGCTGGCACCGGTGAGGTAGAGCCCTTTAAGGTGGGTCTTATATTCTGCCGCCCCTAAAAAGGGGCGCAGTGCAAACATCTGATCGAGACTCATCTCCAGGTGCATCACATTGCCGCGATAGAGGCCAAGCTCGCGCTCGAGCCATAAGGGGTGCTGAAAGAGCGAGCCGACGATCTTCTCCTTAGTGCCGGGGGCATAGGCCTCAAAAGCCTCGAGGATTGAGGCCTCGACCGTCGGAGCGATATCATCCCAGGACTTAGCGCCTGCTAGCTCATAAGGAAAGTACTGCGCCCACAGCCAGAGCACCTCGCCGCCAGGCGGGGCCAGCGTGTCATCGACCGCACTAAAACTCATCGCCACAATCGCCGGGTCACGGCTCGGTTCACCCCGGAGGTAGTCGCCATAGGCGGCATTAATCTGGGCCCGGTCGCGGCAGATCAACTGCAAGGCGCGCCGCGCCTCATCGCCGGGATGGGCAGCGTAACGGATCTTGTCGCTTAAGGCCAGGCGGATGATAGCCCCAAAGCCGTTGCCAACTCGCATATTGACCGCACCGGGCGGGCGCTCTTCGGGTGCCAGTAGCTTGGTAAACGTCTCCACGGCATGGCTGCCAGCTAGCACCGCCTTGGCGGTGTAGGTCTGTCCGGCCACAACCACACCGGTAGCGCGATTAGCCTCGACCAGAATGCGCTCGACCGGCGCGCTAGTAAAGACCTTGCCGCTGTGGGCTGTAATATGCTTGGCCAGGGCCTGGGTGAGTTGCCCTGAGCCGCCGCGTGGCCGCGCCATGCCACCCTGATGGTAGAGCGGGTGCCAGAGCAAGAACGGAGCGCTGAGCGGCTCGCTAGGCGGCGGTCCGGACTGCGCCGCCATCCAGACTAGCGGCGCCTTGACCTTCTCCTCCTTAAAGTAGTGGTCCACCACCTCGCCGTAAGGCTTTAGTATCATTGGCAGGGCGCGTTGCCAGTCCTTGCGAAAGGCCTGGCCAAAGACCAGCTTTCGCCCCAGATTGAGCGGGCTGGGGCTAGTTAAAAATAGTTCCTTAACCGCGTTGGCAAAGGGCCGCCAGTAATTAAGGAAGCGCCGGTAGGCCTCGCCCTCGCCAGGGAACTTGGTTTCTAGCGCCTGAGCGGTCTGCTCCTCACTGCGGTAGATGAACACCGCATCGCCGTCGGGGTAGGGTGCAAAAAAGAGCGGATCGATATCGATATACTCCAGGCCGAACCGTGCCAGCCCTAACTCCTCGACGATCGGTGTCAGGCGGATCAGGATATGGGCGCTGCCACCTAGATCGAAGCGGTAGCCAGGCACCAACTCCTTAGTGGAGACCGCCCCGCCAACCATGTCGCGGCGCTCAAAGACCGCCACCTTATGGCCTGCCTGGGCCAGGTAGGCGCTACTGATCAGGGCGTTATGCCCGGCGCCGATGGTGATCACGTCGTAGTCCGGCATACCGAATAGCTTACGCCAGGCTTTGGCTGAGCACGCCAAAGATGGCTCGTGGGATCAGGGCTAGGCGCTCGAGCGGCCTTAAGTGCGCACGGCGGGTCAGGTTGTCGTAACCGTTCTGCCGCAGTTTATGCAGAATCTCCTCGTAGTTCAAAGCTGCTAACGCCACTGCGCTAGCGGCCGGCCCGCGCAACTTGGGGATGCCGCGCCAACCCTGCCGGTAGAGCTGACGGCAGAGCTCCGCTAGCTCTTCCAGGAGTGCGCGGTAGCTATCGGTCACGCGGCCTTCGCGCAGCATCTCGACAGTTACGCCGTGCCGCTCTAAGAGTGTCTTAGGCAAGTAGCAGCGGCCCCGTGCCAGATCCTCACCGACATCGCGCAAGATGTTGGTCAGCTGCATGGCTTGCCCCAAGGCTAAGGCGTCTTGCAGCGTCGCCTCGCCGCCGCGATAGCCGGCGATCGGCGCCACCATCAAGCCCACCACCCCGGCTACCCGGCGGCAGTAGAGCAGCAACGCATCGAGCTCTTCAAACGGTTGCGGGTCAAGGTCGGAGCGAAAACCCAGATAAAGCTCGGCAAAGGCCTCTTTAGGCACATCATAACGCTTAAGCACCCAAGCCAGGGCCAGCTCGAGCGGCTCATCCGGGCAGTGCTCGCCGGCATAGACACGCTCAACCCCCCGCCACCAGCGCGCTAACCGCTCTCGCCCCGCGGTCGCCGACGCAGCCTCATCCACGGCGTCATCACCGCTGCGGCAGACGGCATAGACCACACGCACCGCCTGGCGCTGCCGGTTCGGAAACAGGCGTGAGCCAAGGTAAAAGGTGCTGGAGTGCCGCCGGGTCAGCTCATCGCAATAGCGCAGAGCTTGCTTAAGCGCAATGTCGCTGCCTCGCACAGCCGTAAGTTTACGGGAGGCTGCTCACAAGCAAAATTAACGCTCGCCACAATCGAAAGCTGTTAGCTAGTGGCTGCTGGGGCAATTATCAGGAAGTGGGAAGTGGGATGCAGGAAGTGGGATGTAGGAAGTAGCAAAACCCCTACTCCCCACCACCCACTACCCGCTACTCTATCTGACCAAAGCGCTCTTGCACGTAAGCTTCCAGGAGCCGGTTGAACTCCTGGGCGATAGCCGGGCCTTGCAGCGTGGTAAAGAGCTTACCGTCGCGGTAGACCGGGGCACGCGGGTCCTCGCCGGTGCCAGGGAGCGAGATACCGATATCGGCGTGTTTAGATTCGCCTGGTCCGTTGACCACACAGCCCATCACCGCTACCTTAAGCGTCTCAATACCGGGGTAGAGGCCGCGCCAGACCGGCAGCTGGGCCTTAAGGTAGGCCTGAATATCGCGGGCCATCTCCTGAAACAGCGTACTGGTGGTACGGCCACAGCCAGGGCAGGCGGTCACGCTGGGGGCAAACTGGCGCAAGGCTAGCGCCTGCAACACCTCCTGAGCCACCTCAACCTCTTTAGTGCGCGAGGCACCCGGCTCAGGCGTGAGCGAGACGCGGATGGTGTCGCCGATCCCTTCGGCCAGCAGGACCGACAGCGCGGCAGCGCTAGCGGTAATCCCCCTGACCCCCATACCGGCCTCGGTGAGGCCAAGGTGTAGCGGATAGTCGCAGCGCGCGGCCAACCGGCGGTATACCTCCCACAGGTCGCGCACCACGCTGACCTTGGTGCTAATCACGATCTGGTCGTGGGCTAGCCCGTAGGACTCAGCCAACTCGGCCGATCTAAGCGCCGATTCGATCATGGCCTGGATGGTGACCTCGCCCGCTGTTAAGGGCTGAGCTAGCTTGGCGTTGTCGTCCATTAAGCGGGTCAGTAGCTGCTGATCGAGCGAGCCCCAGTTGACGCCGATCCGCACCGGGCGATCAAACTCCAGCGCCACCTCGATCATGGTCTTAAAGTTAGCGTCGTGATACCTCCCCGCACCCACATTGCCAGGGTTGATGCGGTACTTAGCCAGCGCCGCGGCAGCAGCGGGAAACTCGCGCAGCAGAATATGGCCGTTATAGTGAAAGTCGCCCACAATCGGCACGTGCAGCCAACCCAGGTCATCAAGGCGGCGGCGGATCTCCGGCACCGCCTTAGCCGCCTCGCGATTATTGACGGTGATGCGGACGATCTCGCTCCCGGCCTGCGCCAGCTCCGCCACCTGCTGCGTGGTCGCGGCCACATCAGCGGTATCGGTGTTAGTCATCGATTGCACCACGATGGGGTAGTCCGAGCCGACCGGCACCCCCCCTACCCAGACGGTCACAGTCTTGCGGCGGACGATCTCCATGGCACCAGTCTAACCAATGCGTGTCAGCCAGATAGCAGCCGGCGCACCGGTTAGTCGCGCTCACCGATGAGCCGCAGCACCTCGGGTAAAAGCGCCTTGGTAGTCGCTAACCCCTCTTGAGCGTAGACGGTCTCGTTGCCGGCCCAGTCGCCGAAATAGCCGCCCGCCTCGCGCATGATGACCGGAAACGGCCCACAGTCCCAGGGGTTCATGACCGGGTCGAGCATCAGCTCGAGCCTACCGGTAGCGACCAGCAGGTAGCCGTAAGCATCCGACCAGCCGCGCCGGTCGTAGCAGGCCGCCTGCAAGCGGGCAAAGGCCGCCGCGCGGCCATGGCGAGCAAAGCTCGCTATATCGGTAAAGGAGAGCGTAGCGGCGGCTAACGTGTCAATCGGCGATACTTTAGCCGCTCGCCCGTTCCAGTAGCACCCCTGGCCGGAGGCGGCGCACAGCATCTCGTCAAGGGCCGGGAAGTAGGCCGCTCCCACCTCGATCCGCCCTGCGATCTCCAGACCGATCAAGACCGCATAGAGCGGCACCCCACGGGCAAAGGCCTTGGTACCGTCGATGGGGTCGATCAGCCAGCGGTGGCTGTCGCCCTTAAGCTCGCCGTACTCCTCGCCGACGATGGTGTGGTGCGGGTAGCGTGCCACAATGCGTTGGCGGATTAGCTCCTCGGCCTGGCGGTCGGCAGCGGTCACCGGGGTGTCGTCGTCCTTAGCGGCCACCGCAAAGCCGGTCTGGTAGTGACCGAGCGTCAGGCGACCGGCCAGGTAAGCGGTCTCGGTGGCGAAGTCGAGGTAGTCACGGAGCGGCGGCATGGCCCAAGCATACGCCGGACCGCGCCCGATGCTAGCATCAGCCATGATCGTCACCCGTGAGATGCTCGAAGGGCGTGAAGCAGCCACGCTGGCGCCCTACGCATGCTGGGCCGCCCGCAGCCGGGGCCGGCTCTACCCCGAAGCCGAGTCGCTGCACCGCACCTGCTTCCAAAAAGACCGCGACCGCGTCATTCACACCACCGCTTTCAGGCGGCTGGAGTACAAGACCCAGGTGTTCGTCAACTACCAGGGCGACTACTACCGCACCCGGCTGACCCACACCCTGGAGGTAGTACAGGTCGGCAAGTCGATCGCCCGCGCCTTAGGGCTTAACGAAGACCTTACCGAGACCATTGCCCTGGCTCACGACTTAGGGCATCCGCCGTTCGGCCACGCCGGCGAGCACACCCTCAACCGCTTAGCCGAGGCAGCCGGAGGGTTCGACCACAACCGGCAGTCGCTGCGGGTAGTCACCAAGCTCGAGCGGCGCTACCCGGAGTTCCCAGGGCTCAACCTGACCCATGAGACGCTCGAGGGGATCGCCAAGCATGAGACCGATTACGACGTGCCCAACACCGGCTGGGAACCAGGGCGGCCCAGCCTGGAGGCCCAGGTAGTCAATGTCGCCGACGAGTTTGCCTACAGCGCCCACGACCTCGACGACGGCTTGCGCAGCGGACACTTAACCCCTCAGCAGATCGTCGCCGTGCCATTGCTGAGTAGGCTCCTGGAGCAGCTAGCGATCGACCCCCACCGATTTACCGATCAGCATCGTTACCTGCTGATCCGCAAGCTACTCGGCGAGATCATTACCGACTGCATCCACAACAGCGGTGCTGCGCTTACGGCAGCTGGGATAGCGACCTTGCACGACGTGCGAGAGCACCCGCGGACGCTAGTCGGCTCCTCGGCGGCCATGGCGGCACAGCTACGAGAGCTTAAGGATTTTTTGTACCAGAACCTCTACTGCCACTACCGGCTGATCCGCATGACCCGCAAGGCCGACCATCTCCTGGAGCGGCTGTTTGAGGCCTACCTGGCTAGCCCTGAGATGCTCCCCGGCGAGATTCGGGCCAACGCCGAGGAGCGCGGGCTGAGGCGGGCAGTCATCGACTATCTAGCTGGGATGACCGACCGCTACGCGGGCGACGAGTACCGCCGCCTCTTCGATCCACACACCCTGACCTGATAGCGGTTTTCACAAATACTGAGTCGCCTTAGCGCAGGTATCATCTCTGCAAAGGCGCCCTGCGAGTAAACCGCAGGATAGAGAACGATTCGCAGTCCTGCGAGCACCCGCAGGATCAAACCAGATGATACCTGCTATTAGGGTTAGAAATCGCGGCGGGCCACAGCAAACAGCTCGCCGGTATCAGCGTTGCGGAACCAGGCCACCGGGACGCCGGGACGCTGGATGCGCAACATCAGCCAGGGGCTGGTCAGGGCCTGGGTGACCATGGCGCCAGGCGAGGGCTGGGTGAGCCGCACCTCAAGATAGACCTCGTTATTCTCCAACAGCAGGTCGGTGACGCTAACGCCGTAGCCGCCGGTCGGGCGCTGGCCGATAAAGATGGCCACTACGCTCTCGCGGCGGAAGTCCACCTCGGGTAAGGGTGGTAGTGTTAGCTGCGCCCCGTGCGCTTGCTTCCAGAGGCCGATCAGCTGCGACTGGTCGGCAACGATACGGTAGAGCGGCCCTTCGGCCACCACCGCCTGGTTCCCTTGCGCCAACACCTCCCACACCAGCTCGCGGGGCGGCGGCTCGAAAGCGGCCAGATCGGTAGGGAGGCCTAGCTGCACTACCAGCGCGGTGCGCAGATAGTCGCCGATACCCTCTACCTGTTGCGCCGGCGTCACCGGGCGAGGCAACACCGCGACCGCCAGCGGACCGCGGGCCTTCAGCTCGGCGGAGAGCATATCGGCCAGGGCGCTATTTAAGTTACCCACCCCGCGCAGCCCCTCGACCCGTTCACGCGGCACCACGCGGGTGTTAAAGCCCGGCCCGGTCGCGGGGGCCAGCGTGAACCAGAGGCGGCCGTCGGTGTAGATGACCTCCTGGGTCTCAGTACGAGAGCGCACCACCAGGTCGGTAGAGAGGGGGATGCGCTGCACCGAAAAGAGGTTGCGCGGCAAGGGCGGCAGCGGCTCGCGGAAGTACGGCGCACCGCCGACCGCCAGGGCCTCCGGTACCGCCAGCGGCCCTGCGGTCCGGCCTTGGCGCAGCTCATACTGCCGACCTCCTACCGTCACTAAACCGGGCGCTCCAAAGAAGTAGCTGTAGCGAAAATCGTGTCCTAAACCGTAAAGCGATACCTCATGCAGGGTAGGAAGCTCAGCCACTTCAGGCACGCAGGCCAGCAACAGCAGCAGCGCCACTACGGGAATGATTCGCATATCGTCCTCCTAGGCCCATCATGCCTAGTTATGCTAGCAAAGATATGAGAGGGTGTTTCATCGAGCAGATTGCTAGACTATAGGGGTGGCTACTCCCCAGCGCTTGCTGATTGTCTCCGCCTCGATCGGGGGTGGACACGTAGCGGCAGCTAAAGCGCTCGAGCAGGCCGCTTTAGAACGTGCGCTAAGTGTCCAGCACGTCGATCTACTCGACTATACTACCCTCCCCTTCCGCCGCCTCTATCAGCAGACCTATTTCGACTTAGTGCGCACCGCTCCCGATCTGGTGGACTGGTTGGCCAAGCGCCTCAACCGTCTGCCGGGCGAACGCCGGTCACGGCGGCAAAAGGTGCGGGCCAAGCTGATCCAGATGATCTCCTACCGCCTGCCGCGCTTAATCCGCGTCTATCAGCCCGATGTGATAGTACACACCCACTTCTTACCGCCGGAGATCCTCAGCGCCCTCGGCGGCAAGCAGCTCGCCCCGCAGGCGGTAGTAGTCACCGACTTTGTCGCTCACAGCCTGTGGTTACAGCCTGGCGTCGGGCGCTACTTCGTGGCCAGCGACGAAGTGGCGGTGCATCTGCATGCTGCGGGCGTCGAACTTGGGCGGATCAACGTCAGCGGCATCCCCATCGATCTCCGCTACAGCCAGCTGCTACCCCAAGCCCTAGCGCGACAAGGCCTGGGACTGCCCCAAGATCGCGAGCATCTCTTGATTATGGCCAGCGGCCTCGACGATAAGACCCTAACTGCGCTGCTTACGCAGCTCAAGGCCTTTCGCTGGCCGCTCTTTACCACCATCGTCTGTGGTCGCAGTCCGCACCTGGCCAGCTTGGTCAAGCAGCAGCTAGGCGACTATCAGGGGCTAATCCAGTTCCAGGTGCTGGGCTTTACGCTGGATATGCCGCAGCTGATGGCCTCGGCAGACCTGCTGGTGGGTAAGCCAGGCGGGCTTACTAGCAGTGAGGCTTTAGCGGCCGGCCTCCCCTTCGCGGTGGTTCAGCCCTATCCGCTCCATGAGGAGGCCAACGCCAACTATCTGCTCGAGCACGGGGCGGGGATGCGGATCGAACCGCTGACACTGCTTAACCACAAGCTCAAGAGCTTTTTTGAGGACACCGACAAGCGCCAGAACATGCGCGCCGCCGCTCTTAAGCTCGCCAAGCCCGAGGCGGCCCAGACGGTGGTGGAGTCGCTGCTCAAGCAGCCGTTATGACCTTCAGCGGTTTTCACAAATACTGAGTCGCCTTAGCGCAGGTATCATCTCTGCAAAGGCGTCCTGCGAGTAAACCGCAGGATAGAGAACGATTCGCAGTCCTGCGAGCACCCGCAGGATCAAACCAGATGATACCTGCTATTAGTGCTAGACTCAGCGCCATGACGCTGCTCGATAAGGCGGCCTCGGGCAACCGGCTCAGCCCCGGCGAGGCCGAACAGCTCTACCACCTCCCGCTCTTTGCTTTAGCCGCCGCAGCGGACGCCGTCCGGCGGCAGCGCACCGAGCCGGAGGTTGTCACCTACCTGATCGACCGCAACATCAACTACTCGAATATCTGTAACGTGGGTTGTTCGTTTTGCGGTTTCTACCGCACCCGCCGCCAGGCGGACAGCTACGTGCTGAGCTTGGCGGAGATTTCCGCCAAGGTGCGCGAGCTCGAGGCGGTTGGTGGCACGCGCATCCTGATGCAAGGCGGCGTCAATCCGTATCTGCCTTTTAGCTGGTATCTCGAGCTGCTAGCACACCTCAAGCGCCAGCACCCCGCCATCCGCATCGAAGCCTTCTCGCCCGAGGAGATCAAGGGGATGGCCGGCCTGACCGGGATGACCACCTTCGAGGTGCTTAAGGAGCTCCAAGCTGCCGGGCTCGACGGCCTGCCGGGCGGTGGCGGTGAGATCTTAGTCGATGCTGTGCGCAAGGCTAAACATATCTCCCCGGCGCGCATCAGCGCCGACGAGTGGATCGGCGTCATGGCCGAGGCGCAGCGCTTAGGGCTCTATACCACCGCTACTATGGTGATCGGCTTTGGCGAGACGTTTGCCGAGCGGATCGCCAGCATGAAGCGCGTGCGCGACCTGCAAGACGCGGCGCTGGCGACTCACGGCAACGGCTTTTCGGCCTTTATCTCCTGGACCCTGCAGTCCAAGGGGGTGCGGATCGAGGGGAAGGTGCCTGGCGCTGGCGCCCACGAGTACCTGCAGAACGTAGCGGTCAGCCGCCTATGGCTGGATAACATCGTCAACTTCCAGGCTAGCTGGCCGACTATGGGTTACAAGGTGGCCCAGACCGCACTCTATTTTGGCGCTAACGACTTTGGCTCCACCATGCTGGAAGAGAACGTGGTCAGCCAGGCCGGTGCCAAGCACCGCCACACTCCCGAGCGCGAGATCGTGCGCCAGATCGTTGATGCGGGTTTTATCCCCAAGCAGCGCGACAGCCTCTACCGCATCGTCCGCACCCCCGATGTGGCCGCCCTCTTGGCCGCCAAACCGAGCATAGACTTTAGCTCGCTGCCGGCGATTAGCTAGAAAGGCCAGTAAGAGATCGGGCGCGGTGTCCAGAGCGGCTCGCCGTACTGGGCGCCGATAAAGGTCCCCCAGTAGGCCGCTCGAGCCCGCCGCCGCCTGAAGATATCCGGCGTCACGGTCTCGGAGGCCGCCTCGCCGGTGAACTGGCTCTGGTAGCAACGCAACGCCTCTTCCCAGACCTCGATATAGGCGCTAGTATCGACTACCAGCGTGGCTTCAAAGGGTCCGTTACCCATGTAGCAGAGGAGCTGCTGGGGCTTGCACGGCTCGCCCGCCAGGGGGCTATTCTTAAGGCCCGCCAAGTGTACCGCCGCCGGCACGATCTGCGCCGCTGCTACATGATCGGGGTGCCGGTCGTGGCCGTGTGGCGACACTACCAACGTCGGCCTCAGCTCGCGCAAGACGCCGGCCAAAGTCAGCCGCCGCTCCTCGCTGTCCATAATGCGCGAATCCGGCCAGCCCAGATTGAGGCGCAGAGCCAGGCCGAGCACCCGCGCCGCCGCTTGGGCCTCTTGAGCGCGCAGCTCAGGCGTCCCCTTGGTGGCCGCTTCGCCTCGCGACAGGTCGATAATGGCGGTGCTGCGCCCCTCGGCCTTGGCTCTGGCCAAGGTGCCGCCCATCCCCAACTCAGCATCGTCAGGGTGCGGGCCGATCACCAGCAGATCGATCATTGTCGCCTCATTCCCAAGCGTCGCTCGGTCCCCAGCGACAGCCGCCCCAGGTTATCGCGGTGCCGGAGCATGGCTAAAAAGAACAGCGCCGTTGCCAAGAACAGGCTGGATGGACTCCAGTGACCCATAACCAGCAGTAGCGGGGCGCTGAACATCCCCACCAGCGAACCGAGCGACACGTAGCGCCCGATCGCAATGGCAAAGATACCGATACCGGTGGCAGCCAAGGCAGCTACCGGCGCAATAACCAGAAACACCCCGATACTGGTGGCGATCCCCTTGCCACCGCGCAGCCGCAAAAAGATGTTGAAGTTGTTGCCTAGCACGGCGGCCAGCCCAGCCAAAGCCATCCCCCACTCGCTCAGACCTAGCAGCATAGCTAACAATACCGCCAGCGCCCCCTTGAGCGGATCAAAAACTGCCACCATCAACGCCGGTAGCGCCCCAACTGCCCTGAGTACGTTGGTGGCGCCAATGTTACCCGAACCGACTCGCTGAATATCGATGCCCCGCACCCTGGCCACCAGGTAGCCGGTTGGGACGCTGCCCAACAGGTAGCCCAGCACCACGCTCAGTGCGAACAACAGGGCTTCAGTCACCACCAACTCCTCGCAGCCTAATCAACTCAATTCTAGTGGGCCAGGCCGATCTACTAGCAGCGTAAAGCCTCTTCATGAACGACTCCCCAACACACCTTACCGCCTATCGACACGGTAGGCTAACAGCTATGAGGTACACCGACCCTTGTCCTGAGCCCGCTCGCCAGTCATGAGCCAAGAGCAGCTCCTGCTGGCAATTCTAATCGCTGTCGGCCTACTGGCCAACCGCTATCTGGTGCGCCTGGCCCCGGCGTTTAGCGAGCTACCGCTCAAAACGCTGTTAGCCACGACGCTCTCGGCACTAGCGCTGGCCTCAAGCTTTGGCCTCTTGCCCCTTTCGTTTGTTACCCCACTAGCTTTGCTAGCAGCCCTGCTCTTTACCGTTGTGCCCCTTAGTCTACCCACCCTGGTTAGGGCGCGCCTCGATCGGCTAGCCGCAGCACTTATTACCCTCTTTTACTGGACCCCCGCAGGCCGTCACGGCCTCTACCGACTGCTGGCGCAAACAGCGCTGCAACGGGGCGACCATGCTGTGGCGCTGCGCTACCTAGGCGGCGCCGAGGACGACCTCTTGCGTGCCCAGGCCTATGCCCTACAAGAGCGCTGGGAAGAGATGCTGGCGCTGACACTGCCCAGCGAAGGGGATAATGCCTATCTCGGCCGGGCGGCCCGCGTCCAGGCTTACCTGGGTCTAGGCCGCTGGGACGAGGCTGAGCTTGAGCTAGGCAATCTGGCGGCCCTTTGGCAACGCGGCCCCCAAGGACCGCTCGGCTACCGCGCCTTGACTCTGAGCAAAGCTCGGCTACAAGCGGCTCGCGGCAACTTTGAGGCCACCCGCCAACTATTGGCCACTCCGCTGTCGGGCGTAGCCGGCTACCAGCTCTTCGATATCCTCGGCCTAGCCGCAGAGCGCGCTCAGCAACCTTCATTGGCCGCACAGATCTATGCCCAAGCCTATGCCAACGCTCCCAGCGGGCAGCAAGGTAGGTTTGCCGCTAAGCTTAAGCGCTATGGCCAGCCTCTCCCAGCAGCCGTGCGCCGCTTTGGGAGCGCCTCCCTGACTCTCACGCTGGCCATTATCGGCAGCTATCTGCTCCAGCTGCTGATCGATCAGCGCTTTGGTACTAATGCCGGCAGCCTCACCGCAGGCTTTCTGCTCAACATCCCCGGTATACCCGAGGCAGATGCCCTCTGGCGTATGCTCTCCTACGCCTTCGTGCACGGTAACCCGCTGCACATCGCCATGAACAGCTGGGTGCTGTTCGATATTGGCCGGGTTTACGAGAGCCGCCGCCATTGGGGGAGCCTACTCGGCGCCTTCGTCTTCGGTACGGCCATGGGCGCCTACCTGACCATCATCGCCCAGCGCGGCGACCAGGTGATCCTAGTCGGCGCCTCGGCAGGGGTGTTGGGCATCGTCGGCGCGCTGCTAGCCGACGCCTGGCGCAGCCCTCACCCACAAGACCGCCAACTTACCCGAGGGCTGTTGCAGTGGATCGCCATTATCGGGCTGTTCTCGCTGCTGCCGGGTATCTCATTTTGGGGGCACGCTGGTGGGCTGGTCGGTGGTCTGCTGTGGGGCTTTATCCGCCAGGGGTTACCGGCTAACAGGTCGATCGACCTGCTCGTGGGGGGCCTTAGCATCGGCGTACTGGCCTTCGGCCTGACCAGCGCCGCGCAGTGGTTCTTCCGCTATAGCGCGCAGCTTTAGCTTAACGCTGCCATGAAGCGCACTAACTCGTCGCGATATGGCGGCTGCGCTCCAGCCCGCGTGCAATTAATAGCCGCCGCAGCGGCAGCAAAGGCTAGGATAGCTAACCAGTCTGACTCTGCGATAGTGGCAAGGTCGGTAACGTCGTGCTCTAGGAGCGCCACCATCAAGGCGCCGGTAAAGGTGTCGCCCGCCCCTACGGTGTCCTTGACCTCGACCTGTGGCGCGGGTACGGTCAGTGTCGGCTTACCAGCCCGCAACAGGCTTACACCGCGCCAACCTTGGGTAACGATCACCGCCTGAGGACCGTGCGTAAGCCATTCCGCCGCGGCTCTAGCAGGCTCTTGATCAGGGTAGAGCCAGCTTAGGTCCTGAGTGCTGACCTTAACGAGCCGGCTGAGGCTGAGCCAGCGGGGAAGTTGCGCCAGATAAACGTCCCGGTCATGAATCAGCGCCGGGCGCACGTTGGGATCAAAAATCACCGCGCAGCGGTCTTGGTGCGCGGCGACGATATCGGTAATCGCGCTCGCGGTCGGCTCACAGAGCAGGCTGATTGAGCCGAACTCCAGCAGGCGCACCGAGGCCGGGAGCTGCGGGCGCGGCTGCGGGTCGTAGAGGGTATCGGCAGCCCCGTTTGATAGGAAGCTGAAATGCACATCGCCAGCAAGCTCCGACACGAACGCCAGGGTAGACGGCGCATCGCTTTGCCGCACCAGCGACATATCGATGCCGTTTTCCACCATAGCCCGGCGGATAGCGTCGCCGAACATATCGCTCGACAACTGCGAAACAAAGCCGACCGGGACACCTAAGCGCGAGGCTGCTACCGCCACGTTCAAGGGCGAACCGCCCACATAACCCTGAAAGGCTAATGGGCCGGTCGCCTTAAAATCGATCAACGCCTCTCCACAACAGACAATGCGCATGGCTCCTCCTTGCCCCATCAAGTACCCTAGCCTACCACCCGGCTCGAGGGTTAGCTCCCCTCGTCAGTAAGCGCTGCACACACCACCAACAACTTGGCTGACAAAGCGGTGACAAAGCCCCAATACGCTTTAAGAGGTTGAGGCTGTCACCTGATCCGGGCTACGCCGGACGGCACTGGCCTCCCCGCCCAGCGGGCGCTCGTCCTTTGCCGCAGCGGCCAGCTGCAGCTCTTTGAGGTATATTTGATATTATTGGGTGAGGTCAGTGGCGGTGATTAAGCAGATCAACCAAGGGGTGCTTCGCGCGCTCTGCTATGCCGTGCTCATTGTCGGTGCAGCCGTTATGCTGCTCCCACTGGTGTGGATGGTCGCTACCTCTTTTAAGACCTTTGCTGAAGCGCTGGCCATACCACCAATCTGGCTCCCCGAGCGGTTAGCCTGGGAGAACTACCCCACCGCATGGGCGATGGCGCCATTTGGCCGGTTCTTTCTCAATAGCGTAATAGTGGCGGTAGCAACAGCCCTGGGAGGAGTCATCATCTGCGCCCTGGCAGCCTATGCCTTTGCCCAGATGTCGTTTTTTGGCAAAAATATCCTTTTCGCGATGGCGCTTGGCACCATGATGATCCCGGGGATCATGATGCTGGTGCCAAACTTCATTACCATGACTCGGTTGGGCTGGATCGATACCTATCAGGCGCTAATTGTTCCGTGGCTGGTCTCGGTATTCATTATTTTCATGCTGCGGCAGTTTTTTATGTCTATGCCGCGCGAGCTGTGGGATTCAGCGCAAATGGATGGCTGCTCTCGACTCCGTTTCTTGTGGCAAATTATCGTCCCTCTTGCCAAACCTGCCCTATTTACCGCGTTTTTGCTCAACTTTGTTACGAGTTGGAACTCTTTCCTATGGGTTCTACTGATGACTAACCGCACGGAGATGCGAACTCTACCACTAGGCCTGGCCCTGTTTGCTCATGAAGCGGGAATCCGATACGAGTTACAGATGGCTATGGCCACCGTAGCTATCATTCCGATCCTGTTAGTGTTCCTGAGTTTACAGCGATATTTCGTTCAAGCTTGGCTAAGAACGGGCATCAAATAAAGGGGGTGAGACTAAGGAATAGCCCAAGCTGTGGCAACAAGAAGGCCGAGTTCCAGAAAGCGGAAAGAAAATGAAGGGAGAAAGCGATGAAGCTTGCTAGAATTTTAGGTCTGCTTTGCGCGATGGTAATTCTCACGCCCGCCTCAATAGCCCAGGGGGTGACTGAGATCACCCTCTGGCACATCTTCACCGGCGGCCATGCCGAGGCTTTGGACAGCGCCGTAGCGCGGTTCCAGGCGGCCAATCCCGATGTCCGTGTCGTTACCGTCCATCAGGGGGCCGCCTGGGGTGATCTCAGGACTAAGCTACTAGCGGCAACTGCCGCTGGCACACCGCCAACCATAGGCCTCTTTAAAACTGGTTGGGTGCCAGGAGCATTTGAAGATGTACTCATGCCGCTTGACAACGTGATCCCCCCGGCGCTGATAGGCGATATATTGCCGACCTTTGTGGCTGATAGCACCTTCAATGGCGTGCTCCGCACGGTGCCCCTGGCTCGGTCAGCAGACGTCCTGTTCTACAACACGGCCTTGGTCCCTGAGCCTCCGCGCACCTGGGACGAGATGCTAACCATGGCCCAGGCTCTAAACGCTGACCGCGATGGGGACGGCAGCATAGATCGGTGGGGCGTCGGCATCCGCCCTGGGCCAGAGCAGTTCGCGTTCCTGTTCTTGCAGGCCGGTGGGGAGTGGTTTAATCCTGACGAGACGGCGTTCTTGGTCGACAGCCCGGCTGGCATCAAGGCGATGGAGCACCTGCTCGCCTTAAGGGAGGTCGGGCTCTTCCAAACCGGCTTCTTTAGCGGGCCGTTTGGAGCGGGAGACGTGGCAATGTACTGGGGCTCCACCGCCGGGATCCCCTTCGTGGCCGAAGCTGCCGCCGCCCATGGCACCCCCTGGAACGTTGCGCCAATTCCGGCCGGACCCCTGGGGATGGGCTACTCGATCCTGATGAGCGCCAGTGCTGGGATTTTTCAAGTGGGGACCACTGAGGCCGCGCAGGAAGCGGCGGCAAGGTTCCTCCTCTTTCTGCTGTCGCCAGAAGAGCACCTGCAATGGATCACCCAGACCGGGTACTTGCCATACCGGCAGAGCGTGATCGACTCACCAGAATGGCAGGCTTTTTTACACGAGAACCCCTTCATGGCGGGGGTGACCGAGCAGGCCACCTTGGCGCTTGCATATCCCCATCACGTGGAATGGGACAGCTTGCGGCGGCTGCTCTCGGAGGCAGTGGATGCTGTATTGCATGGACAACTTGCCCCGGCAGAAGCGCTGCATAGAGCAGTCGCTGAGGCCCCCGATTACCTGGAGTAGCGGCGAGCCGGCCGGCAAGTTATCTTGCCGGCCGGGGCCAGGCCGGTAGGGTGATGAGAATGGCTAAGAAGGCGCTCCGAGATACCGGGGAAGCTTACCTGTACCTCCTGCCAGCTTTTCTCATCCTTGGCGCCTTCACCATCTATCCTATAGTTTATGCCCTTTACTTGAGCTTTCATGACTGGCCGCTGATTGAGACGGCGCGGCGCCCGCGCGAGTTTATCGGTGTTGAGAACTATCTTCGGCTGCTGGCCAGTCCGCGGTTCTTGGGCTCGCTCCAGAATGTCACCATTTACGCCATCTTCTCCGTTCCTCTCTCGATCTCCCTAGCCGTTGGCCTGGCCGTGCTGCTTAATATGCAGCTGCGCGGACAAGCTTTTTTCCGGTTGGCCTTTTTCATCCCCTTCGCCACCCCAGCCGTGGCCGACGCCCTCATCTGGCGCTGGTTGCTCGATGAGCGCTTCGGCCTGGTTAATTATCTGTTGAGCGTCATTGCTATCTCGCCGATCGGCTGGTTGACAACCCCGGCCCTCGCTATTTTGGTGTTAGTAATGCTTAACTCGTGGCAGACTATGGGCTTCCAAGCATTGATCCTCTTGGCTGGCTTGCAGGGTATCGACAAGCATTACTACGAGGCAGCAAAGATTGATGGGGCCAGTGCCTGGATCCAGTTTCGCCACATTACTGTCCCGCTCCTCACCCCGCAGATCTTCTTCCTCTCGGTCACCTCCGCCATTGCTGCCCTGGGGCTGTTCACCCCGATTTTTGTCCTGTGGATGGGCAGCCCTGGTCCGGTCGCTAGCGCCCTCACACCGGTTTTCTTCATCTTCGAAACCGCCTTTCAACGACAGCGGATGGGTTTGGCGACGGCGGCGTCCTATATCCTGTTTGTGATCATCATGGTCTTGACACTGCTCCAGTTTGTGGCTGCCAAGAAGCGGGTCCACTACGACCAGTGAGACCGTTTACCGTCTTCGCTGGTACCAAGGCCGCTTTCGCCACCCCGCCATCCGAGTAAGCGCTGCACCACACCCGTGCAGCTATGGGCTGTATAATCACCGCTTGGCCCCGTGCCGTCATGGGCGGCACGTTCCCTTGTGGCCTGAAGGAAGGCTGGATGTATCGCAATATCGCTATTATCGCCCACGTCGACCACGGCAAGACCACCCTGGTCGACGGTATGCTCAAGCAGTCGCAGATTTTTCGCGACAACCAGCTAGTCGCCGAGCGGGTCATGGACTCCAACGCTTTAGAGCGCGAGCGCGGCATCACCATTTTGGCCAAGAACACTGCCGTAAACTGGCGCGGTGTCAAGATCAACATCGTCGATACCCCCGGACATGCCGACTTCGGCGGCGAGGTCGAGCGCGCCCTGGGGATGGTGGACGGGGTCTTGTTGCTGGTCGATGCCGCCGAAGGGCCGATGCCGCAGACCCGCTTTGTGCTCAAGAAAGCTCTGGGTCATGGGCTCAAGCCGGTAGTAGTGATCAACAAAGTCGACCGCAAGGACGCTCGGCCCGATCAGGTCGCCGGCCTCACCTTCGATCTGATGGTCGAATTGGGGGCCAGTGACGAGCAGCTAGACTTCCCCTTGGTCTACGCCATCGCCCGCGAGGGGCGAGCCTGGACCGAGTTGGCGCAGCCCGGCCACGACTTAACGCCGCTTTTTGAGGCGATCCTGGCCCACCTTCCAGCGCCCAAGATCGATCTTACCGCGCCGTTTCAGCTCCAGGTGGCCAACCTCGACTATTCGGACTATTTGGGTCGCATCGCCATCGGCAAGGTGCGGCACGGTCGCCTAGCGCGGGGCGAGACCATAATCCGCCTGGCGCAAGATGGCAGCAGTGAGCAGGCCAAGGCCACTAAGCTGTTCACCCATCTTGGGCTAGCGCGCGGCGAGGTGGCCGCGGTGGGAGCGGGCGACATCATCGCTATCGCCGGGCTCGAGCAGGTGCAGATCGGCGATACGCTTTGTGACCTCGGCCATGCGGAGGCGCTGCCGGTAGTCGCGGTCGACGAGCCCACGGTCAGCGTGACGTTTAGCCCCAACACCAGCCCACTCGCCGGCCTGGAGGGGCGGTACGTCACCAGCCGACATATCAAAGAGCGGCTGGCCCGCGAGCTGCTTACCAACGTGGCGCTGCGCGTCACGGAGCTGGGCAGCGAGCAGTTTCGGGTGTCGGGGCGCGGCGAGCTACACCTCAGCATCTTGATCGAGACGATGCGGCGCGAAGGGTACGAGTTCAGCGTGTCGCGGCCTGAGGTGATCATGAAGCAGGTCGCTGGGGAGTGGCTCGAGCCCTTCGAGCAGGTGGTGATCGACATCCCCGAGTACACGTTAGGCGGCGTGATCGAGTCGCTCTCGAGCCGCAAGGGGAAGCTGCTGGCCATGCGCCAGGAGAACGGCACTATGCGGCTTGAGTTCGCTATCCCCAGCCGCGCCCTGTTTGGTTACCGCACCAACTTCTTGTCGCTGACGCAGGGAGAGGGGCTACTGAGCCATGTCTTCGACGGCTACGCGCCGTTCGCCGGCGAGTTCCGCGCCCGTCAAGGCGGCTCGCTGGTAGCCATGGAGGCGGGCACCGCCTTCGCCTATGCTATCTGGAAGCTCGAGGACCGCGGCACCTTCTTCATCGATCCCGGCACCGAGGTCTACGTCGGCATGATCGTCGGCACCAGCGCTAAAGCCGGCGACCTCAACGTCAACGTCTGCAAGAATAAGAAGCTCACCAACGTGCGCGCTGCCGGCTCAGACGACAACATTCTGCTCACCCCGCCTAAGCGGCTGACTCTCGAAGAGGCCTTGGAGTACATCGCCGATGATGAGCTCTTGGAGGTCACGCCCAACAGCCTCCGCCTGCGCAAGCGCGTGCTCGAGCCAAACCTGCGCAAGCGTGAAGAAAAGGCGGCGTCAGGCTAATCCTCGCCGGCGCGTGCTCCGCTAGCGGCACGCCTTGGCGCGAAAACAAGCTGTATCACCACCAACAGCCCCAGCCCGATAGCTCCCCCGTACCAGAACGAGGTCGTAGGCAGAGCGCTGCCCAACCAGCCCGCCAAAGGATAGGCCCCAGCCCACCACAGGTGGCTCCAGGCAAAATGCGCACCATAGACCCGCCCTTGCACCGCTTCGGGTATGCGATCGGCGATCAGCGTCTGTACCGGCAGGTTGACCCAGTTCTGCCCTGCCCCAGCAACGAACCACAGCGCCAGCAGGGGGGCGAAATTTGCCAGATTGGCGGGTAAGATGGCGAGGCTGGTGACCAGGGCGCCGAAAAATATAAAGGTGGTGCGAGGCCAGCGCCTATCCAGTGCGCCGACTGCTAGCGCTGCTATAGTGGCGCCCAAGCCAAAAACAGCCATCACCCAGCCAAAGTGCAGGTCGCCCAGGGCGAGGTTTCCCTTGACATGCACCACGGTGTTGACCAGCACCCAGGCGCCGGCTACCGAGGCGACCAGCTCCAACAGGAGCCCATAGCGTATCGGCCCGTCGCGCCAGAGCCGGCTAGTACCCTCCTTAACGTCTGACCAGGTGGTAACGGCAGGCCCGTTACGGGCCACCTTCAGCTTGGCGCGCACGGTGAGGATCAGCACGGCTGAGGCCAGCAAGGCGGCGGCACTGAGCCAGAAGAGGCTACGTCCGCCCATCACCACGGCCAAGGCGCCGGCGATGCCGGGCCCCAGTACCCCCAGCATTTCGAAGGTGGCGCCGGATAAGGCGATGGCCTGGGGATAGTCGCGTCTGCCAGTAACGAGCGGGATAGTGGCCTGGAAGGTGGGGGTGAAAAAGGCGGTGAAGGTGTTCAGCGCAAACATGAGCACGTAGACCTGCCAGGTTTCAGTCACTAGGGGCAGCAGGCTGAGTAGGCCGACGCGGGCCAGGTTGGCGGTGACCATGATGACTTTGCGGCTCAGGCGGTCGGCCAGGGCGCCTGCTAAAGGCGAGAAGACCACAAAGGCGGTAACTCTCAGCGTTAAGGCGACGCCCAGAACAAGGGCGGCCTGCAGCCCGGCCAGCTCAAAGGCTAACAGGGCCAGCGCTACCCAGATCAGCGCGTCACCCAACAGACTGGCGGTCTGGGCGGCGTAGAGCCGGGCGAAAACGGGGTTTTTCAGGCTGCTGAAGACCGCCAAGGCCCCTCTCATGAGTGGGCCTCACTTTCAAGCAGCCCTAAGCGCTCGTGTTCGGCGTGGGCAAACGCCTCGTATACCAGGTCGCCGACGTGGCTGCTGGCCAACCGGTAGTGAACCATCACTCCCGCTCGCCGGGTGGCGACCAGCTCGGCGCTGCGCAGCACCGCCAGGTGGCGCGACACCGTGCTTTGAGGGGCTTGCAGGGCCTCGACCAGCTCAGTAACCCTCCGCTCCCTCTCACTTAGCAGCAGGATGAGGCGGGCGCGGGTCGGGTCTGATAGCGCCTTGAAGGTCTTGGCAACCGAGGCCAGGTCGGCAGGATGGGGGGTGGTGGAGATGGCGTGACGTTCCATGGCAGGACAAAGTCTACCATATTATTCGGATAAGCAGATATAACTCCCCTCATCGCGGGCGCTATTTCCGCCGAGGGGCCGCTCCAGGGCTAAGTGGCGTTACACTGGTGCCATGCTGCTCGGTCTAGATCTTGGCACCGGCTCCGCCAAAGCTATCCTGATGACGCCTGAGGGGATCATTACCGGCGAAGGCTCAGCCCGCTATGCAGTAAACGCCCCACAGCCGGGCTGGGCCGAAAGCGACCCGTATGACTGGTGGGAGGCTGCCGCTGCCGTGGTGCGGCAGGCGGTAGGAGAGCACGGCGCCGAGGTCACAGCCATCGGCCTGTCAGGGCAGATGCACGGCGTGGTGCTGTGCGCTGCCGAAGGCCAAGCGCTGCGGCCGGCGGTGCTGTGGGCCGACGGGCGCTCGACTGCTGAGCTTGCCGCCTATCGCGCCCTCAACTCAGAGCAGCAGCTAGCGCTAGCTAACCCCCCTGCTACCGGCATGGCCGGCCCGACGCTGTTGTGGCTGAGTCGGCAGGAGCCAGAGGTTTACCACGCAGCGCGCTGGGCGCTGCAACCCAAGGACTGGCTGCGGCTGCGGCTGACCGGGCTGGCGTGTGCCGAACCGGCTGATGCTTCGGCTACCCTGCTCTACGATCTCGGGGGCGATGCTTGGGCCGATGCGATCACCGAGGCCCTAGGATTACGCAGCGAGTTGCTGGCGCCGCTCGTCCCCTCAGGCACGGTAGCCGGAACACTGACCGCCGAGGCCGCCGCGCTCCTGGGACTTCGTGCGGGCCTGCCGGTAGCAGCGGGCGCGGGCGACGCCGCCGCTGCTGCGCTCGGCAGCGGCCTGCTTAACCCCGGTCAGGTTCAGCTCACAGTCGGCACCGGGGCACAGATTTTGGCCCTGCGCGATCAGCCGGTAGCCGACTCCCGGCTCGCCACCCACCTCTACCGGGCCGCACAACCGGCCCGCTGGTACGCCATGGCCGCCATGCAGAACGCCGGCTTGGCGCTCGAGTGGGTGCGCGGGGTGCTGGGGCTGAGCTGGCCGGAGATATATCAGGCGCTGGCTACCGTAGCGCCCGGTTGCGAAGGGTTAACCTTCCTCCCCTACCTGTCGGGCGAACGCACGCCGCACCTCAACCCGGAGGCGCGGGGCGCCTGGCTGGGGCTGCATCTGCATCACACCCGCGCGCATCTGGCTCGAGCCGCTTTGGAGGGGGTCGCCTTCTCCTTGCGTGACGGCCTAGCGGCGCTCGAGACTACCGGCATCAAGGCCCCTACCCTGCTGCTCGCGGGTGGCGGCACCTTGGAGGCCACTTGGCGCCAACTCTTAGCCGACGTGCTGGGCCGCCCGCTCGAGGCGCTGAGCGTACCGGCGGCCTCGGCGCGTGGGGCGGCGCTGCTGGCCGGCATCGCTAGCGGCTGCTACCCGGACGCTGAAGCTACCCTGGCTATCGCCCCTAGCGCCAACCGCTGCGCTGAGCCCTGGCTCGAGGAGCGGCTTGAGGACGCCTGGGAGCGCTATCGCAGCGCCTACCCCCGGCTCGTGCTAGCCTAGGCCTAATATCCAAGCGGCGATGCTGAAGTAGATAAGCAGCCCCACTGCGTCCGCTATTGAGGTGATCACCGGCCCGCTGGCCAGGGCCGGGTCGAGGCCGAACCGGGTGAGGATAAACGGCAGGCTTAAGCCGATCAGGTTGGTGAACACCAACATCACGACCATGGTCAGCATCACCACCAGACCGATCTCGAAGCCGCCGCGGAGGAACCCCAGCAGCAGCCCCGCCAGCCCGACGGTCAAGCCTATGCCGATACCGATGACTAGCTCTTTGGTGAATGCTCTTGCCCATTGATTCAGCTTCACGTCGCCAGTAGCAATAGCCCGGACCATCAGCGTGGCCGACTGGGCGCCGGCGTTCCCACCGGTGTCGATGATCAGCGGGATAAAGAAGGCCAGCGCTATCGAGGCGGTCAACAGCTCCTCGAAGCCGGCGATGATCCCCGAGGAGGCGAGGTTGACCAGCACCAAGCCGATCAGCCAGCCGATGCGGCTGCGGAACAAGAAGGTTTTACTGGCCTCCCAGTAGCTCATCCTGAGCGGGGCGATGGCCGCGACCTTGTGGAAGTCCTCGGTGGCTTCGGCCTCGGCCACATCCAGCACGTCGTCTACTGTGATGATGCCGACCAGCACGCCATCGGAATCCACTACCGGCAGCGCCACCCGGTCATAGCGCTGCATCATCCGCACCGCCTCCTCGCGGTTATCGCTGGTTCTCAGCGCCACGTAGGTGTTGTCCATGATCTCATGCACACGTTTGTCCGGCACGGTCATGACCAAGCGTTGCAGCGGCAAGTCGTCAAGCAGTCGCCAGCGCGCGTCGGTCACGTAGATAATGTCGGCGGTCTCCGACTCGTGACCGAAGGTGCGGATGTGCTTAAGCGCCTCATCGATGGTCCACTCCGGCCTGACTGCCAGGTAGTCGGGGGTCATCAGCCGGCCCACCGACTGTTCTGGATAACCAAGTAACTGTCGGGCCTCGCGCAAGTCCTCAGGGCTGAGGAGGTTCAACAGGCGCTGCGTCACCCGGCCGGGGAGTTCCCCAAGCAAGGCGGTGCGGTCGTCCGGGCTCAGCTCATCAAGCAGCTGGAGCGTTTCGTGATCGGTGAGCTGGCGCAGCAGCGCGTCGCGGGGCTCACCCTCGAGGTAACTGAAAACCTCGGCAGCGATCTCTTTGGGCAAGGCGCGAAACAGCAGCACCCGGTCGGCGGGGTTGAGCTTAAGCAGGGCATCGGCTAACTCTGGCGCAAGGGTCTCAGTCTCGGGCCAGGCACGGTAACGTGCCAGCGCCCCCCAGCGCTTCTCGTGGATCAGGCTGGCAATCTCTGGCGATACGGTGGCAAGGTGCATGGGTAGGCTCCTCTACTATTTATCTTGTAGTGGCGCAGGCGCGCCTACCCAGGCTGCGAGCTTTAGCAGGAGGGCAGGACGACACCCGCTCGACGTGGCGGCGGTTCATCACCTAGCTTTGACAAGGTGTGTCCTCCCCTCATTAGATCTTCTGGCCACGGTGGCCACCCATAATGTTAACCCCGACTTCCACAGCGGGTCAATGCTTCGGGATAACAAGGCGAAACTTATCCCCAAGGTAACCTGGCTAGGGCGGTAACGTTGGCTCGTGAATCAGCGATTCCAGCCGAGTTGAGGCCCCAGAAAGGATCTCTTATGTATCTCGGTTTGCTTCATTCGCACAATCTGCTGCGCTGGATAGTACTAATAGCTGCTGTGGTGGCGCTGCTTCAGGTCTACCGTAGCTGGCGCGGCAAGGGCACCTGGTCACCGGCCGACACCCGCGCCGGGCTCTTTTTTACGATATCTCTGCATGTCCAGCTGCTAGTCGGCTTTCTGCTATTTGCCGTCAGCCCACTGACCACCACCGCCTTCATCAATATCGGCGCGGCCATGCAGAACTCGGTGCAGCGCTTCTTCCTAGTCGAACACACAGCAGTAATGATTCTGGCGGTAGTGCTAGCCCAAATAGGCTTTAGCCTGGGACGCAAGCGCGGGCGTCCGGCCACCGCTACTGCCTTCTACGCTTTAGCGATATTAGCGATGATAGTAGCCATCCCCTGGCCAGGCCTGATTCACGGACGACCGCTCTTTCCTGGGATGTAGCGGTTTACGTCTTACAATGCTTCTGTGGCTTTTAACCTGCTCACCGGCCCACCCGGCTCCGGCAAGACTACGCGCCTATTAGGGTTAGCCGGTGAGGCTTTGGCTAATTACCGGCGGGTCTGGTGGGTAGGGCTGCCAAATCAACGGAGCTACCTCTACCGCCGCGCTACCGCGCAAGGGGCGGTGCTGGGGCTCGAGTTCTTAAGCGCACAACAGCTCTACTACCGCCTGCTCGCCCGGGCGCTTAAGCTCAAGCCGCTGATCAAGCAGACGGGGCGGATCGCTCTGGTGGCTGAAGCGCTGCTGACCTTGCGCCAGGAGCTGCCCGCGCCCGGCGAAGCGCGGTTATTCTCGTATGCCATCGCTGAGGCCAAGCGCTTTGGTATTGCGCCGGGCCGTCTGCCGGTCGCCGACGAGGAGGCTGAGCGCTTTAACGAGGTCTATGCGCGCTACGAGCAGCTTAAGGGTGAGCAGTGGGACTACGACGACTTTCGCCTGGCCGCCTTGCGGTTAGCCGAGGACGGCGAGGCGCAGCCCGAAGCCGAGCTAGTGATCGTCGACGGCTTCAGAGAGATCGGCCCACTGGACTGGCGGCTCTATCGGGCCCTGGCGCAACGGGTTACGGTGTGGCTCAGCCTACCTGAGCCGCCGCCCGGCGCCGAGGCTACTGAAACCATGTCGCCTCGTCCCGGTCGCTTGGTACAGGTCTATCGCGCCGCTAATCCGGTGGCCGAGGCTAGATGGGTGCTGCGCGCCCTTAAGCGTGACTTGGCCGCCGGGATGGAGCCTCTGACACTGGCGGTAATCATCCCCGACAGCCAGCGCAAAGCCTTCGCTAGTCTGGCGGATGAGTACGGTGTACCGTTGATGGATGAGGCTCCTCGGGCGCTAGCCGATAGCCTGGCCGGACGGCTGCTGCTGGACCTGCTCGAGCTCTCCGACTATCCGACCGCCTCGCGGCTGTTAGCTGTCCCTGAGCTGGCACCTTTGGCCAAGGCGGTATTAAAGCGCAATGTGGCCGGGATGGAGGCGATCACTGCGCTGGCCGAGTCGCTCGGCCTCGGCCCGAGCTGGCGCAAGTGGCTGGCGCTGCTTGCTACTGCCGTTGGCCAAGACGAGATGGTCTGGGCCAAGAGCCTGCTGGAGACGAGCCTCCCTGAGATCAAGCGCGAACTTACGGGCGACCTCAGCTGGCCACAGTTTAAGGAGTACGCTAGCGAACGTGCTCAGGAGGCCAGCCGGGTCGGTAAGGGGACGCACTTTCGCAAGTGGTGGGCGGCACTCCTCCAGGAGACCTCGCTCCCCGTCCGGCCGCAGGGGGGCGTCGCGCTGCTAAACGCCACCTTAGCTTCAGGTCGGCAGTTTGCTAAGTGCTATCTGCTCCACGCCACCGAAGGGGCCTACACCGTCGGCGAAGGGGAGGATTATTTCATCGCCGAGGAGGAGCGCCAGCCGCTTCAGGCGGTGTTCCGCGCCAGCGGCCTGCCGCGGCGCTTCTTAGGCCGCGACCGGCTGCTCTATGCCGAGCTGCTCTCGCGCGCTGATGAGGTGATCGTGACCTACCCCGAGGCCGATCAAGAGGGGCCGCTAGTACCCGAACCGGCCCTGGTCGGCACCGAACCGGCGGCGCGCCTGCCTAAGCTGCCCGCCGCTAGTAGGCTCGAGCTCCCCACCGAAGCCGGCTACCGGGCCGGTCTGGAGCCGCTAACGCTGGGCGCTGTAACGGTGCAAGGGCTTAAGCGCTACGACGACTGCGCCTTCCGCTACTGGGCCGAGCGGCGGCTCGAGATCGAGACCGAGCGCCCCTGGTGGCTGCTGCTGCTGAGCGAGCTGCGCAGCTATCAGCGCCTCAACCCGGCACGGCTCGAGCTCCTAAAGGACAAGTACCGCGAGGCGGCGGGCTGGCTCGCCGACCATGCTGCCAAGCTAGCTCAGCTTAGTTACAGCGTCACGCTACCCGAGCAGAGTGACGGCCCGCAGGCCCACCTGGACGCTGCCTCTCGCAGCGGCGGCGAGGTGACGCTCTATCGCTTCGTGGCGCCGGGCCGGATCAGCACCTCGGCCGAGGCTGCTGACTACCTCAACGAGCGCTGGAACGAGCTGTGGGCCGCCGGACAGCTGCTTACTTCTTATGGCGGCCGCATCAACCGCGTCAACTTGGTGGTGTGGCCCATCCTCGGCGAACCTATCGCTGCCTTCGAGGGGGGCGTGACCTACCTGTGGCGGCGCATCGCTAACCGGCAGGAGCGGATAAGTACCGCCTATGAGCGCTTTAGGCGCGGCGCCGTGACGCCCAACCCCGGCTTTAGCTGCCGCGAGTGCAGGGTGTTCGATGTCTGCCGGGAAGGGAGGCGGTAATGCCGCGCCGGGGTTAGTCCAGAGTGGTAGCCGCGTGGCCGACATATCTGCTAAACTCTCGCTATGCCGCTGCGGCTCTTTGCGCGATGTCACTAAGATGTCACTAATGAGCCCGACGCCTGGCCAACCCCCGACAACCTTAGGACAATGATGAGCTTGCTGCTTTACAACAGTCTAAAGCGTACTAAAGAGCCCTTCATCCCGGTCACGCCGGGGCGGGTGGGGATCTACTTCTGCGGCCCTACCGTCTATTCCGAGCCGCATCTGGGGCACGCCCGCGGCCCCATCCTGTTCGACGTGATCCGCCGCTGGTTTATCCACCAGGGCTACCAGGTGCGGCTGGTCTCCAACGTTACCGATGTTGGGCACCTCACCGACGATATGGACAACGGCGAGGACAAGCTCGAAAAGCGCGCCAAGCTAGAGCAGCTCGAGCCCATGGAGGTGGCCGAAAAATACTTCTGGGCCTACTTCGATGCCATGGCCAAGCTCAACGTCAGGCGGCCCAGCATCGTCCCCCGCGCCAGCGGGCATATTACCGAGCAGTTGGCCCTAATCCAGACGCTCTTAGCGCGGGGCTTTGCCTACGAGCAGGGCGGCAGCGTCTATTTCGACGTGTCGGCCTGGGAGAACTACGGCGAGCTGTCCGGTCGTAACCCCGACGAACTCTTGGAAGGGACGCGCATCAGCGTGCGCAGCGACAAAGACGACCCCCGCGACTTCGCCCTGTGGAAGCGCGCCGAGGCGGGTCATATCATGCGCTGGCAGTCCCCTTGGGGCGAGGGCTACCCGGGCTGGCACCTAGAGTGCTCGGTGATGTCTACCAAGTACTTAGGCGACGAGTTCGACATCCACGGCGGCGGCCTGGATCTGCTGTTCCCTCATCACGAGTGCGAGCTGGCCCAGGCCAGGGCCGCCGGCAAGCCGTTCGCCCGCTACTGGCTGCACTGGAACATGCTGACCCTCTCGGGTGAGAAGATGGCTAAGTCCAAGGGGCACGTGGTGACTCTCGACGAGCTGTTTAAGCAGCACGACCCGTTAGCTGTCCGTTTTCACCTACTAATGACCCACTACCGCAGCGTGTCGGACTTCTCCGATGAGAGCCTGGCGGCCTCCGCGCACGGCCTTAGGCGCCTACACGAGACCTACCGCGAGCTGCTGCGCCGCTCTAGCGCCGACGGCCCCGGCGACACCGAGGTATTCGCCGACTACCATAAGCGCTTCGCTACAGCCATGAACGATGACTTTAACACCGCCCAGGCGATAGCGGTGCTGTTTGAGGCCGCCCGCGAAAGCAACAGCCTGCTGGCCAAAAACCCCGCCACACCCACCCTACTGGCGGCCAAGAGCCTGTTCGAGAGCTATGCCGGGGAGATCCTGGGGGTACTGCCTGAGGCGCAGCAGCCGCACGCCGACCTCAGCATCGTCGACGGGCTGGTTCAGCTCATCCTAGAGCAGCGGCAAGAGGCCCGGCTACGGCGCGACTTTAAGCAAGCCGACGCCATCCGCGCCCAGCTCCAGGCTATCGGCATCGCCATCGAAGATACCCCCGAGGGACCCCGATGGAAGTTCGCCTAGACGCCCATATCGGCCGCACACCGGTGGTGAGACTTGCGCGCCTAGCCGGGCCGGAGCTAGCTGAGGTGTGGGTCAAACTCGAAGGCTTCAACCCGGCGGGGAGCATTAAGGACCGCACCGCACTAGGCATGATCATGGACGCTGAGGAGCGCGGCTTGTTGCGCCCCGGCAGCGGCCAACTGATCGTCGAGCCGACCAGCGGCAACACCGGCATCGGCCTGGCCTTCTTGGCGGCGGTGCGCGGCTACCGCTGCGTCATCGTGCTGCCCGAGAGCATGAGCTTGGAGCGCAAGGCTATGCTTAAGCTCTACGGCGCAGAGCTCGAGCTCACCCCCGGACACCTGCGCATGGCCGGGGCTATCCCTCGCGCTCAGGAGATCGCCGAGGAGACTGGGGCTTGGCTCCCCAACCAGTTCGAGAACCCGGCCAACCCGCGCATCCACTACTTAACTACCGGCCCTGAACTGTGGCAGCAGCTTCAGGGGCGCATCGATGTGCTGGTCTGGGGGAGCGGCACCGGCGGCACCTTGAGCGGTGTCGGGCGCTACCTCAAGGAGCAGCATCCCAAAATTAGGATCGTCGCCGTGGAGCCCGCTCGCAGCGCAGTGATTAGCGGCCAGCCCAAGGGCGAGCACAAGTTCCAGGGGATGGGTCCCGGTTTTGTCCCTAAGAATCTCGATCAGTCGCTGATCGACGAGATTCGCACGGTCTACGAGGAAGACGCCTTCCCGCTGGCCCAGCGCCTAGCGCGCGAGGAAGGGCTGTTTGTCGGGATGAGCAGCTGTGCTAACGTCTGGGTAGCCCTTGCTATCGCCCGCACGCTCGGCCCCGGCAAGGTGGTAGCCACCCTGGCCGCCGACTCGGGCGCGCGCTACTTAAGCACCGAACTGTTCCACAGCGCTTAGCGTGCGGCCACCGGCTCCTGCGCCGCGTGCTCGGCCAGATAGCGCTCGGCCGCCATGGCGGCGCGCGTTCCGGCCCCCACGCTGGTGCTAAGCTGGCGGTAGACCTCATCGGCCACGTCGCCGGCGGCAAAGATTCCCTCGACGCTGGTGTAGATCTCGTCCTGCACCTGCACGTAGCCGCGCTCATTAAGCGCCACCACACCCTTCAAGTAGTCGGTATTGGGCACGTGGCCGACATAGATGAACACCCCGTCAGCCGCAACCACCGAGGTCTCGCCGGTCTGCACGTGGCGCACCCGCACCCCCGTGACCTGTTCCTGACCCAACACCTCTTCGACCACGCTGTTCCAGACCCAGCGCAGCTTGGGATTAGCAAAGGCCCGCTTCTGCGCCTCTTTGTTGGCCCGCAGCTGACTGCGGCGGTGGATGAGCGTCACCGTATCGGCGAACTTGGTCAGGAACATCCCCTCCTCGACCGCCGCGTCGCCGCCGCCGACTACTACCACGTGCTTACCGCGGTAGAAAAAGCCGTCGCAGGTGGCGCAGGTCGAGACGCCGCGGCCATAGAAGGTATCTTCGCCGGGCACCCCCAGGCGACGCGGGTTGGCGCCGGTAGCGATGATGACCGCCCTCGCCTGGTAACTCTTGTCATACCCCTCGACCACGAACCCGCCGGTGCTCCGGCGCAAACCCAAGACCTCTTCCATAACGATCCGCGCCCCAAACCTCTCGGCCTGCCTTACCATCCGCTGCGACAACTCCGGGCCGCTGATGGCCTCAGCGAAGCCCGGATAGTTCTCGACCTCTTCGGTCTGGGCGATCTGTCCGCCCGGCAAGCCCTTTTCCAGAATGACGGTGTTAAGCTGGCCGCGGCCAGCGTAAATTCCCGCCGTGAGGCCGGCCGGCCCCCCGCCAACGATGACCACATCCACCTGTTCGGTAACCTTCATAACCCTCCAAGACTAAGCTCTCGCCACACCCCCACGCTGTCTATTAGTATACCAGCATATCGCTGGGGGGTATCAATGGCTACCGTGAGGAGGGTTCTTGGCGGCCTCATCTCAGGCGCGGCGCCAGAGCAGCTCGCGCTTGACCTCCTCGATGGCCCGGGTAACGGGGATATCGCGCGGGCAGGCCTCGGTGCAGTTATAGGCAGTGCGGCAGCGCCACAGGCCGTTGGACTGGTTGAGGATTTCAAGGCGCTCTGCTGCTCCCTGATCGCGCGAATCGAAGATGAAGCGGTGCGCATTGACAATAGCTGCCGGACCAAGGTAGCGCCCGTTGGTCCAAAAGACCGGACAGCTAGTGGTGCAGGCGGCGCAGAGGATGCACTTAGTGGTCTCATCGAAAACAGCCCGCTCCTCTGGGCTCTGCAGGCGCTCGCCCGGCGGTATCGGGTCGTTGTTAATAAGGTACGGTAAGACCGCCTTGTAAGCGTCAAAAAACGGCTCCATATCGACGATTAAGTCCTTTAACACCGGTAGGCCACGGATCGGCTCGACACTGATGACCTCACCCAAGTCCTTGACCAAGACCTTGCAGGCCAACCGGTTGACACCGTTAATCAGCATAGCGTCCGAGCCGCAGATGCCGTGCGCGCAGCTGCGCCGAAGGGCTAGCGTACCATCAAACTCCCACTTGACCTGGTGCAACAGGTCGAGCACCCGATCGGTGGGCGCTACCATTAGCCGATACTCGGCCCAATACGGGCGCTTGTCCTGCTCAGGGTTAAAGCGTTTAATTTTAATGGTTACTTGCATGCTGTGCCCTCGCTACCTCTTAGCTGTTAGCTAAGAGCTAATACACCCTCGGTTTTGGCTCGTATTTGCCGATGTTCACCGGCTTGTAGCCGATGCGCACACCGTCGCCATCTTGATAGATCAGCGTGTGCTTAAGCCAGTTTTGGTCGTCGCGCTCAGGGAAGTCCTCGCGCGAATGAGCTCCGCGCGACTCCTGGCGGTTCAAAGCAGCGTGTACTAACTGTTCGGCGTTATCGAGCAAAAAGCCTAGCTCGAGCGCCTCGATCAGTTCGGTATTGAACCGCTCCCCTTGGTCCTCGAGGCCGACTTGACCATAGCGCCCTTTAAGCTCCTTAAGGATCGCTACCTGCCTGCTCAGCGACTCCTCGGTGCGAAACACGCTGGCGTTGTCCTGCATAGTCTCTTGCAGCTCCTGGCGCAGCTTGGCCACCTTCTCCCGGCCGGGACCGCTCTTAACCTTGTCGATCAGGCTGCGGCTATAGTCCAGGACGTCTCGAGGAACGTTGCCGAAGCTGGCCTCGGCGGCATAGCGCGCAGCGAACATACCAGCGCGGCGCCCGAACACGATTAGGTCGCCCAGGGAGTTAGTACCTAGGCGGTTAGCGCCGTGAATACTGACGCAAGCCACCTCGCCAGCGGCATAAAGGCCAGGCACCACCGTGTTGGCGCCATCGCTAATGACCTCAGTATCGATATTGGTGGGAATCCCCCCCATAGCGTAGTGGGCCGTCGGCTGGATCGGCACTAGCTCCTTGACCGGATCGACTGCCAGGTAGATGCGCGAGAACTCGGTAATGTCCGGCAGGCGCTCCTCGATAATGTGAGCGTCGATATGGGTCAGATCCAGGTGGAGATAGTCTTTGTTCGGACCACAACCGCGCCCTTCGCGGATCTCTAAGTACATGGCACGCGAGACCAGGTCGCGGGGGGCTAAATCCTTGATGGTCGGGGCGTAGCGCTCCATGAAGCGCTCACCGTCGGCGTTGCGCAGGATAGCCCCCTCGCCGCGCGCCCCCTCGGTTAAGAGCACACCGAGCTTATAGAGGCCGGTCGGGTGGATCTGATAAAACTCAGGGTCTTCGATGGGGATGCCGCGCCGATAGGCGATGCTCATTAAGTCGCCGGTTAAGGTGTGGGCGTTGCTGGTAACTTTGAAGATACGCCCGTTGCCGCCCGCAGCAATGATCGTCGCTTTAGCCTGAAAAGTGTGCAGCTCGCCAGTGGCAAGCTCATAAGCCACCACGCCGCGGCATTCGCCGCCCACCATCACCAGATCGAGCACGTGAAACTCATTGAAGAAGGTGACGTTATCCTTGATCGACTGCTGGTACAAGGTCTGCAAGATCATATGGCCGGTGCGGTCAGCAGCATAGCAGGCGCGCTCGACTGCCGACTTGCCAAAGTCGCGGGTGTGCCCGCCGAACTTGCGCTGCGCGATCTTGCCGTTGGGCAGACGCGAAAACGGCAACCCCATGTGCTCGAGCTCGTAGACCGCGTCGATCACGTCATGGGCAAACATCTCAGCCGCATCCTGATCGGTTAAGTAGTCTCCGCCTTTGATAGTGTCAAAGGCGTGCCACTCGGCATGGTCTTCGCTGACGTTGCCAAGCGCCGCGCCCACCCCCCCCTGTGCGGCACCGGTGTGAGAGCGGGTTGGGTAGAGCTTGCTAATTACCGCTACCGATACGCCCGGCTGCTGCGCGGCGTAGCGCGCCGCCATCAGGCCCGCGCCACCGGCGCCGACTACTACTACATCGTAACGATGGGCTCGACTCATGCTCCTCCTAGCGGCACGTTGAACCGGCCGTAATCGATCGCCCACAAGGAGATTAGACCAAACAGCATGACGGCCGCCGTCAGGCTATAGAAGACCGCCTTGGCAGCAAACCGCCAAGATGACTTGCCGAGGTAATCGTCGATGCTGTAGCGCACCCCATTAGCCGCATGCAGCATAGCTAACACCAGCAAGAAGGTGTTATAGACCTTGATCCAGGGAGTATCGAGACGCGAGGCCACGAACTGCCAGTCGATCTCGCCGGCGTTGACCTGAATGTTGGTCATAAACAGGTGTCCGAAAGTCAGGAACACCAGCACCAGACCGGATACCCGCATGAATACCCACCAGGCCAGCTCGCTGTTAGTGCTGTAAGCAGCACGGGCCTGTCGCAGAGTTTTAGGACGAGGGAGCGCCATTAGCTGAGATCCTGAATGATTTGTGGGACAACTATGTACAGCACCGGGGCACCGATAGCCGCAGTCAGCGCCAACACGCCATACCACAGCTGCCGCTGATACTTCACCCCCCAGTCGGTGAAGTCCATGATGATGATGCGTAGGCCGTTTAAGGCATGATAGACCACTCCGGCCATAACCAGCACCAGGCCGATGCGGAAGGCACCCTGGTGGAAAAAGTCCAGTATCGGCCCGGCGACTTCGGGCCCAAACATCGCCAAGCTGATATTGGCCACATGAATGTACAGATAAAAAGCAACAGCCAGCCCTGACAGGCGGTGGAGCACAAACGCCCACTGACCCTCTCTACCACGGTACATACCGACCTCCCTAGGCTCTTGCCGAGCCATTTTACGCGCTCTGACTCTATCACATCACCGAGGACACACTTAGTGTGCAAAAGCAAGTTCTACCGCACGCTACAGCCCTCCTTAGAACAGCTTGGGGAAGACCACCAGCCCCATAGCGATCACGATAAACAGTCTAGCTACCAACCCACCCAGCGTACCGACTAGCGCCCCCACGCCTGAGCGCACCGCGGCCACTAGCTCTCGGCCCACTACGATCTCGGCTACAAGAGCACCCAAAAGTGCGCCGGTCAGGAAGCCCCAGGGCGGGAAAAAGACCACCCCCAGCAGCCCGCCGATTACCATCCCCCACAAACCGGCGCGGCTGGCGCCAAACCGCGCTGCGCCGACGATCCCAGCCACGTAGTCGATAACCTGCGCCAGTACGGCCAGGCCGATGACCCAGGCTAGCTCAATGGCCGCTAGGCGCTCAAAGCCGGTCAGCCAGGCGGCTAGCACCGCACCCACGGCAATCAGGGGAACGCCCGGCAGCACCGGCACGATCAGCCCAACCAGACCGACGAGGTAAAAGAGGATAAAGATGATGGCCGCCGCGATCTCCATAGGTTCTAGTTTAGAATCTTGGAGCATCTGCGTTGAGGTTTGGCGACACTCCCCAGCGCTACGTCAGTCCGATTTTGCCCGCCACAACCACCAGCGCCCTACTGATGCCAAGCCTCCGGCGCGCTGCGCCCACCGGTAATGGTATCTACCGCGTGGGGCAGGATGCCGAGGATAGCTTCGAGCGACTCCCGCGCCCCTTTGGGACTCCCTGGCAGGTTGACGATCAAGGTCTGCCGACGCACCCCGCAGACTCCGCGCGATAGCGCCGCCAAGAGGTTGTGCTGCATCCCAACGTAGCGCATCCGCTCGGCTAACCCGGGTACCTCACGCTCGATAACCTCACGGGTAGCCTCCGGCGTCCGGTCGCGCAGCGCCAGGCCGGTGCCGCCGCTGGTAAGGATCAGGTCCACCCCTTCACCATCTGCCCAAATGCGCAGCTTGGCCCGGATCAGGGCCTGCTCGTCGGGTACGACCTGGTAATCCACTTCGGCAAAGGGGCCTTGCTGCAAGAGCTGCCGCACCTCGGCCACCGAGGTGTCTATCCGCTCACCGCGCGCCCCCTTATCGCTGACCGTCAGAATTGCAACCCGGATCATGGTGACAGCATACAAGGCGGAAGGAAAGGCGCTTTTGTGGAATATCACATCTGGACATCGAAACTGACAGCGGTTTTCACAAATACCGAGTCGGCTCAGCGCAGGCATCTCTGTAAAGACACCCTGGGCAACACCTCAGGTTCTTCAATATCCGGATACCTGCTATGAGTGTGTAACTCCTCCTAGCCTAAACCTTGGCGAAGCCAGCTTCGGCACGGTAGGCTAAAGCGTTCTAGCCCCAGGACAAGACTGGAGGCCAGCGGAGGTTGCCTTGAAAATACATGAGTATCAGGCTAAGGAGCTGCTCAAACGGCGAGGCATCGCCGTGCCGCAAGGGCGCGTCGCCACCACCTTCGAAGAGGCCGTGGCGGCCGTGCGCCCTATTGTGGACGCCAGCGGCAACCCGGTGGTAGTGGTTAAGTCGCAGATCCACGCCGGCGGTCGTGGTAAAGGCCACTTCCGGGAGCACCCGGAGGCTAAGGGGGTAAGCGTCGTCACCAACGGCCTCAAGGGTGGTGTGAAGGCGGCTGAGGAGCGCGTCTTGGCCCTGGCCAAGCAGATGCTCGGCTCCACGCTGGTCACGGTGCAGACCGGGCTCGCCGGGAAGCAGGTCAACCGCCTCTATATCGAGCAGGGGATCGAGATCGCCCGCGAGCTCTACCTCTCGGTAGTGCTCGACCGCGCCCAAGGCCGCAACGTGATGATGGCCTCCACCGAAGGCGGCATGGAGATCGAGGAGGTAGCAGCCCACTCCCCCGAAAAGATTCTGCGCGAGACGATCGATCCACTACTTGGCTTAGCCAGCTTTCAGGCCAATCGTCTGGCACTGGGCCTCGGCCTGTCCGGTGAGGCGCTCAAAAACGGCGTTAAGTTCATGCGCGCCTTGGCCAAGGCGGCTACCGAGCTTGATACCGACATGATCGAGATCAATCCGCTAGTGGTTACCAAACAGGGCCAGGTTTTGGCGCTTGATGGCAAGATGAGCTTTGATAATAACGCCCTCTTTCGCCACCCGGAGATCGTCGAGCTGCGCGACCTCTCGGAAGAGGACCCAGCCGAGATCGAGGCCAGCAAGTACGGCCTCTCTTTCATCAAGCTCGAGGGAAAAATCGGCTGCCTGGTCAACGGTGCCGGGCTAGCCATGGCCACTATGGACACCATCAAGCACGTCGGCGGCGAACCGGCTAACTTTCTGGACGTCGGCGGCGGCGCCAGCGCCGAGAACGTCACCGCCGCGTTCAAAATCATCACCCGTGATCCCAATGTCAAAGGTATCTTCATCAACATCTTTGGCGGCATCATGAAGTGCGACACCATCGCCAGTGGCGTAATCGCAGCGGTCAAGGAGGTAGGGCTTAAGGTGCCACTGGTAGTGCGGCTCGAAGGGACCAACGTGGAGAAAGGCCGCCAGCTGCTCGACCAATCAGGCCTCAATGTGGTAAGCGCCAAAGACATGCTAGATGGTGCCCAGAAGATCGTGGAGTTGACCCAATGAGCATTCTTGTCGATCGCACTACTAAACTCATCGTGCAAGGGATCGGTAACTTTGGCCGCTTCCACGCCGACCGCTCGATCGCCTACGGCACCCAGGTGGTGGCCGCGGTCCACCCCAGCCGCGCCGGGGAGGTTGAAGTGTTTGTCGGCGAGACCGATCACAGCGGGGTATCGGGCCGCCCGGACAGCTACCGGGTCGAGGTGCCGATTTACGCCACCGTGCGCGAGGCGGTAGCCGAGACCGGCGCTAACGCCAGCGTGGTCTTTGTACCGCCACCATTTGCTGCTGATGCCATCATGGAGGCGGCCGAGGCCGAGCTGCCGCTGGTGGTGGCCATCACCGAAGGGATTCCCATTGCCGACATGGTGATAGTCAAGCGCTATCTGGAGGGGAAAAGGACGCGCCTAATCGGCCCCAACTGCCCTGGCGTGATCACCCCTCATGCCTGCCGCATCGGCATTATGCCGGGCTATATCCACCAGACCGGCAAGATCGGTGTGGTCAGCCGGAGCGGCACGCTCACCTACGAAGCGGTCTATCAGCTCACCCAGAACGGCCTGGGCCAGACCACGGCGGTAGGCATCGGCGGCGACCCGGTCAACGGCACCAACTTCGTGGATGTGTTGGCCATGTTTAACGACGACCCTGCCACCAAGGGGGTAATCATGATTGGCGAGATCGGCGGCACTGCCGAGGAAGAGGCGGCGGCATGGATCAAGACCAACATGACCAAGCCGGTAGCGGCCTTCATCGCCGGCACTACGGCCCCTCCAGGACGGCGTATGGGCCACGCGGGGGCCATTATCTCGGGCGGCAGCGGCACCGCTAGCAGCAAGATCGCGGCGCTTAGGGAGGCGGGCGCAGCAGTGGCAGCCACCCCCAGCGAGATGGGGGCAACGATGCTGGAGGCGATAGGCTAGGCGCTCATGGCGGTCTTACCCCCCCCCAAGCGTTGGCTGTTAACCGGCGGCGGCCTGGCGGTCTTCTTAACTGCCGTCCACGCCACTAACGACGCCTTTACCAGCATGCTAGCCGCGCTGCTGCCGACCTTGCAGCTACAGTTCGGCCTAAGCGAGACGGTGCTAGCGCTGCTGGTGGCCACACTGTCGTTCAGCTCGTCGGTCACCCAGCCGCTGTTTGGCGCCTTAGCCGACCGCCTGGGCCGCCGCCTGATAGGCGCTTTGGGGGTGATCTTAAGCTCTTCGCTGTTGAGCTTAGTAGCGGTAGTACCCAGCGTATACCTGTTGTTTGCAGTGCTCTTTTTCGGCGGGCTCGGCTCGGCGGCCTTCCATCCCGCCGCCATCAGCATGGCCCGTGCCGCCGGGGGCGGGCGCTACAAAGCCCTGGTAGTCAGTATCTTCAGCGCCGGCGGCACGGTGGGGCTGGCCCTGGGGCCGATCATTATCCTGTTCGTGATCGCTAACTTTGGCGTCGGCTTCACCCCCTGGTTGATGGTACCGGGGGTGGTGATGGGGGTTATGACCTATCTGCTGATCCCGCCACAGGAGAGTAGCCGCGAGAGCCGCTCCAAACTCTTCGACGCCAGGCTGTTGGCCGGGCCGGTCGGGCTGCTGTGCCTATCCGGCATCTTGCGCAGCATCTCGTTTGTCACCTTTGCTAACGGCGTCCCTTTGTGGCTGGTGAACGAGCACGGCCTAGCGCCAGATGACCAGCTCATCGGCTTCACGCTGGCCGCCTTCTCGTTCTCGGCCGGCGTGGGCGGTGTCATCGCGGGCGGGCTAGGGCGGCGCGTCAGCCGCCAGTGGCTGATTACCGGCACCACGCTGCTGGCGTTGGCACCGCTCTGGGGGTTGTTCTTGCTAACCCCTGGCACTCCCGCCTTCTTCCTGGCGGTGATCGCTGCCGGGGCGCTGGTGAATAGCGGCCTACCGCTAATGATCGTTAGCGCTCAGGACTTAGCACCGCACGCCATCGGCACCGCCTCGGGCCTGCTGATGGGCTTTACCTGGGGGACCGCGGGCGTGCTCTATATCGGTATCGGCTGGCTGCAAGAGCAGCTCGGCCTGGTGCCGGCTATGGGCCTAAGCTTCCTGACGTTGATCCCCGGTGCGGCGCTGGCTTACTTCGTGCTCAGCAGATACCGGGCAGCGATGGGGGACTAACTCTACGCCTTGCCCGCCGAACCAAAGACCTCCATGCGGGCCTTGACGATGGCCTTCATCTCATCGCGGGCCGGCCCCAAGATCTTGCGCGGGTCGAACTCCTTGGGCTTGCTCTTGAACACTTCGCGCACCACCGTGGCAAAAGCCAGGCGCAGGTCGGTGTCGGTGTTGATCTTAGCGATCCCTTCAGTCACCGCTAAGCGCACGTCGTCTTCGTGAATACCCGAGGCCTCCTTCATCTCGCCACCGGTCGCCACGAAGCGCTCGACCAGCGATTGCGGCACGCCGCTAGCGCCGTGCATCACCAGCGGGTTAGGCACCAGCGCAGCAATCTTCTTGATCCGCTGATGGTCGATAAAGGGCCGCCCTTTCCCCTTGTACGCACCGTGCGAGGTGCCGATAGCTACTGCCAGGTAGTCAGCGCCGCTGTGCTCCATGAACCAAGCCGCCTCATCAGGCTTGGTCAGGATGGCATCGGCCTCGGAGACCACCACGTGCTCCTCGACGCCACCTAAGCGGCCGATCTCGGCTTCAACTGAGACGCCGACCGCATGCGCGGCCTCGACCACGCGGGCCGTCTCTTTGACGTTAGTCTGTGGATCTTCGTGAGACTTGTCGATCATCACCGAGGTAAAGCCGTAGCGCAGGGCGCGCAGGCACGACTCGTAGCTGCTGCCGTGGTCGAGGTGGATAGCCACCGGCACAGTCACTTCCTTACTCATGGTCAGGACGATATTAACCAGATCCTTGCCGCCGTACTTGAGCGCCCCTTCGGAGAGCGCCACGATCACCGGGCTGTCCTTCTCCTCCGCCGCCTCCAAGATCGCCTGGGTGATCTCCATGTTGTTGGTGTTAAAAGCTCCGACGCCGTAGCCGCCACGGCGGGCGGCCGCTAAGATGTCCATTCCGGTAACTAGTGCCATGGGCCAGAGTATAACGCATCACCCGGTGCCTGTCACGGCAAAATGTCCCGGTTGACACCCTCAAGGCCGCTAGGCTAGACTGCCGGTGATGAACGTGTTACGTTCGCCATTTACCGGTTAGCGTGAGCCCGCCTCACGCACCCTGACGCTGCCCCTAGGGGCGGTGTTTTTTTATGCCAAGGGGTGAGAATGGACGCCATTGCGGAGATCGAAGCTGCGCCCTCGGAAGCGGCCTTGCACGAGGTTAAGGTCAAGTACCTCGGCAAGAAGGGGCTGATTACCCAGCAGCTCAAGGAGCTAAGCCTGTTGCCACCCGACGAGCGGCGCACCGCCGGGGCGCGGATCAATGCGCTTAAGCAGCAGTTAGAAGCGGCTATCGAGGCGCGCAAGGCGGCGCTCGAGCGCACCGCCCTCGAGCGCCAACTAGCCACTGAGGGGCTCGACGTAACCTTGCCGGGCTATCAGTTTCCAGTCGGTGGGTTGCACCTCTTGACGCAGGTGATTAACCGCGTCACCGAAGTGTTTAAGTCGATGGGCTACGAGGTGGTGATGGGGCCCGAGCTGGAGACGGATGACTACAACTTCAAGCTGCTCAACTTTCCTGACGAGCACCCCGCCCGCGACACCCAGGACACCTTCTTTATGACCGACGGGCGGCTCCTGCGTACCCACACCAGCCCGATGCAGGTGCGCTACATGCAGACCCATCGGCCCCCGTTCAAGGTGGTAGTCCCAGGCAAGGTGTTCCGCAACGAGGCGGTCGATGCCACCCATGAGGCGATGTTTCATCAGCTCGAGGCCTTAGTGGTGGGCGAGCGCGTCACCATGGCCGACTTAAAAGGCGCCATCGAGGAGATGGCCAAGGCGCTGTTCGGCACTGCGGCGCGCACCCGCTTGCTGCCCACCTATTTCCCGTTCGTGGAGCCGGGGGCCGAGTTCTCGGTCTGGTGGCAGAACCCGAAGAGCGGCAAGGAGGGCTGGCTCGAGCTAGGCGGCTGCGGTATGGTCCACCCCAACGTGTTCAAGGCGGTCGGCTATGAAGGGGTGACGGGCTTTGCCTTCGGCTTCGGGCTCGAGCGCCTGGCGCTGATCCCCTACGGCATCCCCGACATCCGCTACTTCTATAACGGCGACCTGCGGGTGCTGCGGCAGTTCCGGGGGGCGCTATGAAGGTCCCCTATAGCTGGCTCAAGGAGCTTGTCCCCGACGCTCCACCGCTATCTGAGACGGTTGATCTTTTAGCCGGTCTCGGCTTAGGGGTCGAGGAGGTTGTCCACCAACCCGGCGCCCCCGCCCAGGTGATAGTGGCCGAGGTGCTACAGGTGAGCGCCATCGCCACCTCGGAGCACCTCAAGCTCGCCCTGGTCATTGACGGTAGCACCACCTATCGCGTGGTCTGTGGAGCGCCTAACGTCGCCCCCGGCTTGCGCACCGCGCTAGCCAAACCCGGAGCGGTCATCGAAGGCGTTACGGTAGCGGCCCGCGAGCTAGCCGGCGTGAGCAGTGAAGGGGTCCTGTGCAGCCCGCGCGAGCTGGCTCTTTATGACTACGGCGGCGGCCTCTTAGTGCTAGGGGACGACGCGCCGCTAGGCCAAGAGCTCGCTGAGCTGTGGCCCGGCGAGGCGGTGATTACGCTCGAGCTGACCCCTAACCGCGCCGATGCCTTCAGCATCCTCGGGGTAGCGCGCGACCTGGCTGCCAAGCTGGGGGTGCCTTATCGCCATCCCGCCGCCGAGCTTGACACTGGCCAGCGCGACCTCCCTACTGGCCTGCGGGTCATTGTCGAGGATCCCCAGGGCTGCCCCCGCTTTACCTTGCGCAAGATCGAGGGCGTGACCGTCAAACCGAGCCCGCTCTGGCTGCAACGGCGCTTAGCGGCCATTCAGGTCAGGCCGCGCAACAACGTGGTCGATATCACCAACTATGTGACCTTTGAACTCGGCCAGCCTACCCACGCCTACGACCAGCGCGCGCTGGGCGACAGCACCATGGTAGTCCGGCGGGCGCGCGACGGCGAGAGGCTCGTAGCGCTTAACGAAGCGGCGTTGACCTTGGCGCCGAGCGACCTGCTCATCACCACACCGGTTCCGGGCGTCGGCACACGGCCGATCGGCGTAGCCGGGGTCATCGGCGGCCTAATTGAGAGCGTGCAGCCGGGTACTGCCACGGTGGTGCTCGAAGCCGCTCACTTCGACCCGGTCAGCGTGCGCCGGACGGCCAAGCGGCTTAACCTTGCGACCGACGCCGGCTACCGCTTCGAGCGCGGCGTCGATCCCAACCTGCCGCCGCTGGCAGCGGCGCGGATCGGACAGCTCCTGGCCGAGCTAGCGGGCGGGCGGCTCCACCCCGGCCTTACCGAAGTCGGCAGCGACCAGCCGCCGAAGACCATCGCTTATCGCCCCTCCCAAGTAGCATCCCTAACCGCGCTGGACGTGCCCTTAGACGCACAGCGGCGCTTTCTGACAGCGCTCGGCTGCCGCATTGCGGAAGGCCCGGACACCTGGCAGGTGAGCGTGCCGAGCTGGCGCTTCGACCTCGCTATCGCCGAGGACTTAATCGAAGAGGTCGCCCGGCTCCACGGCTACGAACATCTCCCCAGCAGCCTGCCGAAGATCGACTTTATCCCGGCGGAGTCAGACGTTACCCACCGGGGCCTGCGCAGCTTGCTGGTCGGTATGGGACTGCAAGAGGTCATCACTTACGTCTTCGCCAGCGACGAGGAGCTTACGCGCGCCGCCGCGCCCGCCGCCGTGGCGCGGCTGCTGAACCCTCCCGGCGCCGAGCGGAGCGTGCTGCGCACCGCGCTCTACCCCAGCCTGTTGGGAGTAGCCCGGTCTAACCACACCTTGGCGGGCTTGGCGCTCTTTGAGATCGGCCATGTCTTTGGCGAGCGCGAAGAGGAGCGGCTTGCTATCTTGCTCCAGGGCTGGTGGACCGAGGTGGGCTGGCTCCCCGGTCAACGCGCCGATTTTTACGTCTTAAAGGGGCTCTTAGATAAACTGGCGCAGAGCCTGGGCAGCACACTCAAGGTAGCAGCCGCCAGCCACCCGGCCCTCCATCCTGGCGTCAGCGCCGCGGTCTCTTGGCACGGCCAAGCGGTAGGCTTCATGGGCAAGCTCCACCCTGCAATCGCGGCGCACTACGAGCTATCCGAGGTCTATCTGGCTGAGCTGACCCTGCCGCTATCGCTGGGTAAGATCGACTTTGTTGACATTAACCGCCAGCCCCACGCCGAGCGCGATCTGGCCGTCCTGGCACCGCTAAAGCTAGCCTATGCCGAGCTCGAGCGGCTCGTTGCCAATAGCGCCGGGCCGTGGCTGGAGTCCCTTACTCCCTTCGATGTTTATCAGGGAGAGCAGCTCCCAGCAGGACAGCGCAGCCTGGCCTTACGGCTAAAGTTCCGCCATCCGGAGCGCGCCCTGCGCGACCAAGAGGTCGACGCCACTATGACCGATATCATTTCCACCTTGCGCCAATCCGGCTATGATATCCGTGGTTGACGCCGACCCGGAAACCCCATGAACTGGATCGATCTCCTCTGTCTTGTGATTATCGCCAGCACCGCTGCACTCGCCGCCAAGCGCGGACTGAGCGGCCTGCTGATCGGTGTTGGCGCGCTGCTCCTGTTTCCACTGCTGCTCTGGCTGGCCCATTTAAGCCAGCTGCTGGCGCTGGCGCTGGCGCTGCTGCTGGGGCTAGCGCTCGGTTTTGTGGGGCGCCACATTGCGCGGCTTAGCGGCCCGGTGGGTCCGCTCTATAACGCCTTGGGCGGTGTCGGCGGCTTCGTCCTGGGGACGCTGCTGACACTCAGCCTAGCAGCCTCGCTGCCCATCGAGCGCGACATCAACAACCTCTTGGTCTATCCGCCGCGCACCCTGGCGGCGCCGATCAGCGGCGCTCTGCCTGGGTCCCAGTTTGTCATGGTGGGGCGCAACATCTTGCTCTATCCGCTGCTCGATCCAGCCCTGTTCGCGCCGGGGCAGCGCGGACTTTTTGCTAGCCTGCACCAACTTCTGGTGTTCGGTAGGCCTTGGGAAGGGAGATAAAGCTATGTGTGGCATTGTCGGCTATGTAGGACATCGCCAGGCGGCTGAGGTGATTCTCGACGGCCTAAAAAGGCTCGAATACCGCGGCTACGACTCGGCAGGGTTAGTCATCAGCGACTCAGAGCGCGTGCTCAACGTTATGAAGCGTGCCGGCAAGCTCAAGGTTCTCAGCGATGCCTTCCGCACCCAACCCCTTACCGGCACGCTCGGCCTCGGGCATACCCGCTGGGCTACCCACGGCAAGCCCAACGACATCAACGCTCACCCTCACCTTTCCGAAGACGGCAAGTTGGCGGTGATCCATAACGGTATCATCGAGAACTACCTGCCGCTCAGAGCGCGCCTCAGCGCTGAGGGGCACACCTTTGCTTCAGAGACTGACACCGAGGTGCTGGTCCATCTGATCGAAGCCCACTACCAGGGCGACCTAGTGGCGGCGGTGCAGGCCGCGCTGCGCGAGGTCCACGGCGCCTACGCCATCGTGGTCTCGCACGCCGATCATGAGCTGATTGTGGCGGCCAGGGCTACCAGTCCGCTGGTGATCGGCTTAGGCCAGGGCGAGAACTTCGTCGCCAGCGACGTGCCGGCCTTGCTCCCCTACACCCGTGAGGTGATCTTCTTGCGCGACGGCGACATGGCGCTGTTAGCTAAGGACGGTGTCACGGTGACCGACTTCGGCGGCGTGGTGCTAAGACGGGATAGCGCTATTATCGACTGGGATGCCGAAGCGGCGGAAAAGGGCGGCTACCCGCATTACATGCTCAAAGAGATCTTCGAGCAGCCGGTGGTGCTGCAAAACACCCTCGGCGGGAGGTTAGCGGCTAACGGCACCGATGTCACGCTCGAGCTCTCGCTAGACCCCGCCAGCTTTAACCGGGTGGTCATTACCGCCGCCGGGACCGCCTACTACTCGGGCTTAGTCGGCGAATACCTAATCGAGAAGCTGGCCCGCCTGCCGGTCGAAGTCGAGGTGGCCAGCGAGTTCCGCTACCGCGAGCCGGTCATCGATAGCCGGACGCTGGTGGTGGTGGTATCGCAATCCGGCGAAACTATCGACACCCTAGAGGCGCTGCGTGAAGCCAAGCGCCAAGGCGCCCACACCCTGGCCATTCTGAATGCCAAGGGCTCCTCCATTAGCCGCGAAGCCGACGACGTCTTGTACATCCACGCCGGGCCCGAGATCGGCGTGGCCAGCACCAAGGCTTATATGGCGATGCTAGCCGCCTTTGAGCTGTTAGCTATCTGGCTGGGCCGGGCTCGCGGCACCCTCTCTGCCGCCCTGGCCGCCGAGCTGATCGCCGAGCTGCGCCATACCCCCGCTCTGGTTGAAGCCGCCCTCAAGGCCCGCGAGCAGGTCGCCGCCATCGCCGAAGCCTTTAAGGGCAAGAGCGATTACCTGTTCCTGGGGCGCGGCGTTAACTTCCCCACCGCCCTGGAGGGGGCGCTCAAGCTCAAGGAGATCAGCTACATCCACGCCGAAGCCTACGCTACCGGCGAGATGAAGCACGGCCCGATTGCGCTGATCGATGATGATATGCCGGTAGTGGCCATCGCTACCGCCTCAGCGCTCTATGACAAGACGGTTTCCAACATCCAGGAGGTGCGCGCTCGCGACGGCATCGTAATCGCGCTGGCTAGCGAGGGCGACGAGGCGATTAAAGCCCACGCCGACTACGTTATTACCGCCCCGCGCACCATGGAGCTGATCTCGCCCATGGTCAACGTGGTGCCGCTGCAACTGCTGGCCTATGAGACCGCCGCGCGCTTAGGGCTCGACGTAGACCAGCCGCGCAACCTGGCTAAGAGCGTGACGGTGGAGTAGCCGGAATCAGAGCGTAAAGACCCGGCTCCCAGCCGCCTCGAGCCGGAACTGAACCGGCTTGAGGTCGGCGAGCGCGTCAATAACCGCCGCCTGTTGCCTCTCGGGGCAGCAGGCGATCACAAAGGCGCTGATCTTGCCCCCCGGCAGTTGGGCGTAGGCGCCCGCCCGGCGCACCCGCGCCACTACGTCCCTGACGTAGTCGTCCTCAAAGTGGCCCGGCAGTTGCTGCTTGAGCCTCTGCATCTCACCGATGCACCAGGCGGCTTGCGCCAAATCACCGGCCATCAGTGCCGCCTCCAGCTCATAAGCCAGCCGCTTGATGGCGTGGAGCACCTCCAGCCCGACATCAAGGTGGCTAGTTAGCAGCTCGAGCGACGGCTTGCTCTTATGGTGCCGACCGCTGTAAAAGAGCAACAGCGACTCCTCAAAGGCGCGCCGCGCCGCGGGCGCCATAGCGACATCGCGGGCGCTGATCTGCGCTCCCTGATATTCGATGAGCTTAAAGCCGCCCAACGCACAGATAGCCGGGTCGTGATAGCCCGAAGCGCCCCCGAGCACCTCCACCTCAAGGTGGGCCGCCTCCCGGTAGAGCTGCTCCTGGCTAACTCCCCGGCCCTGGTAGGCGTGCATAGCGTGCAACAGCCCTACCGCCAACGCGCCGGAGGTGCCCAGGCCGCTCTCTCCGGCTAGGTCGGCCATCACCACGATGTCGAGCGGCGAGCCGGTCAGCCCGGTGAGCTTAACCGCTTCACGGATCAGCTCGTGCTTGATGTGCTCGACATTATGAACTTTTTCCTGCACATCTTGGTAGCGCAAGCGGTAGTAGCCGCCTAAGTTCTCCTTTACCAACACGTAGAGGTACTTGTCGATGGTGGCGCTGACCGTCACGCCGCCGAAGCGCTCGGCATACGGCTTGATATCGGTTAGCCCTCCGGCTAGCGGGATGCGCAGCGGCGTCTTGGAGACGATCATGCCAGCCCTTCGAGCGCCAGCACCCGCCGCGCCACAGCCAGCACGTTCTGTTCCGGCGTCGGTTGGGTGCCGCCCAAATGCAGCCACTCACCGGCCTTAACCCAGCCGACCTGCGCCCCCCGCTCAATGCAGCGCTGCAAGTTCGGCAAGGCCCGGTACTCGCCCCCAGCCTTGACCTCGGTCATAGCGGCCAAGACTTGTGGCTGAAGCTTCCACAAGCCGATGTCGAAAAGGTCGCCATCCCCCTGCCAGACCCGCGTAACCCGCTCGCCCGATAGGCTGGCGCGGAGCTGATCGCTCTCGCCGAGCAGCCCCGAAGAGTGCGTCACCACGTTGGGCGCTTGGTGCGCCCGCACGGCGGCAAATAGTTCAGGCGGCACGTAGAGGTCGGCCAGCCAGACGATCACTGGGTCTGTCGGCCGATAAGCGTCCCAGGCCAGCTTCAGCGCCTGGCCGGTGCCCTGCGGCGCGCCCTGCTCGAGGTAAGCGATCTTCAGGCGGCTATCCCCCTCGCCGAAGTAGGCCTTCACCTGCTCGCCATAATGCCCGATCACGATGACGAGCTGCGCTGAGGTGCCCAAAGGCAGACTATGCTTAAGATTGTCGATCGTGTACGCCAAAAACGGCTTAAGGCCGATGGGGTACATGCACTTTTGCAGGTAGCACCCTAAGCGGCCGAACCTGGTCCCCGGGCCCGCGGCCAGGCAGAGATAGTCCACGCCTTACGCTATCACAGCGCTTAAGGCATGACGCCCAAGAGCGCTGGGGACTTCCCTAGGAGGCCGCCTTAGCCGCCCGGCGCTCCTCAACGATCTTCTGCGCCAGGTGCGCCGGCACCTCGGCATAGGTCTCGAGCTTGATCGAGAAGGCCCCGCGCCCGCCGGTCATGGAGCGCAGATCGGCGGAGTAGTTCTGGATCTCCGAGAGCGGCAC
>Ga0208610_100038_pt1 | contig 64226 bp, 55 predicted proteins | sample SubbioR11Jul_8A2_FD_184815 | JGI IMG/M metagenome (GOLD analysis project Ga0208610, IMG submission 184815) | Serpentinite rock and fluid subsurface biosphere microbial communities from McLaughlin Reserve, California, USA - CR11Jul_8A2 (SPAdes) | ecosystem: Environmental > Terrestrial > Deep... | reverse complement strand
CCGCGCCCGCCTCGGCCGCCTCGATGGCGCGCTTGTAGTGGAAATGGATGTCGGCGACGATCGGGACCGGGCTTTCGGCCACGATCTCGCGCAAGGCCCGCGTCGACTGTTCATCGGGGGTCGAGACCCGGACGATATCCGCCCCGGCCACGGCACAGCGCCGGATCTGGTCAATGGTCGCCGCCACGTCCGTCGTCAGCGTGTTGGTCATCGTCTGGACGCTGATCGGCGCATCGCCCCCGACCAGAACCTTGCCGACCCGGATCTGCCGCGAGGGCCGCCGCTGGATGTTGCGCCAGGGGCGGATGGGGTTGTGGGTCATGGGATCAGGCTCCGCTTCTTGCCGCCGCAGCATAAGCTGCGGGGGCAGTCCCGGCAATCCGCCTATTCGGTCACAGCCTGGAGAGCAGGCTCAGGCGCCGCCGGGCCGGGCACGACAGCCGAGGCGTCCGCCGTGGCAAAGCGCGCCAGATCCTCGTCCGCCGCAAGGTCGGCCTGGGCAAAGCGTTGCGTCAGCGTGTCGGGCGACAGCGGGATATCCTTGGCCACCTGCGCGCCGGGCGCCACAGGACCATAGGTCACCCCATCGACCACGAAGTAGATCGAGCCGGAGTTTCCGGTGCGGAACATTGCAGCGGTTTCCAGCGGCGGGACGACATAGCGTTCGCCCGCATCCAGGATCTTCTCGAACAGGACCGTGCCGTCGGCGGCGTTCACGCGCACCCAGGACGGACGCACGGCAAGAACCTCGATCCCCTGCTTGGCTTCGGTGACGACCTGCACCGCGCCCCCGACCGCCTGGTCGATGGCCTGATCCACGGCGTCCGCATCGGTGATCCCCGCCAGACCCCCGGCCAGGCCCCCAGCCTGACCCCCAGCCTGACCACCAGCCAGAACCCCGGTCTCACGCGGGTTGATCGCGGCGATCGGACCATCGCGCGAGGTCAGGACCGGCACGTCCAGCGCCTTGGGCCGGTAAAGCCGGTCCAGCACGTCGCCATTGGCAGACCCTTCGGCACTGGCCACGGCTTCGGCCGCAGACGGGCGGGTCACGGCGATCTGCTGACCAGCGGTTCCGGCGTTCGACAGCGGGTCGATCTCGGCCACCACGGTCGGAGGCTCGGCCACCGGGGCCAGCTGCACGCGCTGCACTTCCTGCAGCACCGACCAGCCGCCATAGCCGATGGCCCCGATCAGCGCGACCAGCACGGCGATGGACCCGACCGCGCCGGGTTCGATGTGCGACCAGATCGCCTCGCCGCGCGGGATGAAGCTGGCGTTGGGGTCTGCCAGCGGATCGGCGTAGTCGGCCCTGGCCCTGGCCCGTGCCTTGGCGAATTGCTGCGGCGCAGCGGCCGAGGACAGGCCATGCGACACGGTGTAGCCCGCTTCGGCACAGAAGCGTTCGAAGGCCCACTCCGGGTCCATCGCCAGATAGCGCGCATAGGACCGGACATAGCCCGCGACGAAACCGGGGGTCTCGAAAGCCGAAAGGTCGGCGTTTTCGATGGCGGCGATGTAGGTGGCCTTGATCTTCAGCTCGCGCTGGACGTCAAGCAGGGACTTGCCCAGCGTGGCACGCTCGCCACGCATGAGATCGCCGAGCCGCAACTCGAAGTCGTCAAAGCCCTTTGGCTTGTCCTCTTCGGTTGTCGAAGGTTTCGACCTCCAACCGATCATCTGCCCGCTGTCCCCTTCGGTGCACCCGTACGCGTGGTCGCCTTCCCCAGCGACTCACTTCGTTGTTCGTATTGGGCAAACAGTAACATAGGACAAGGGCTTTTCCACGGGCCAAAGCCCTTAAGCAACCTGTTCGGCGCGATTCAGCGCACAATGCGCCCAGAGTGCGTCCATCGCGCGCACCAGCTTGTCGATCTCGCCCGGGCCATGCACCGGCGAGGGCGTGAAGCGCAGCCGTTCCGTCCCGCGCGGCACAGTGGGGAAATTGATCGGCTGGACATAGATGCCGTGGTCTTCCAAGAGCATGTCCGACAGCATCTTGCAGTGGACCGGGTTGCCGACATGGACCGGGACGATGTGCGAACCGTGGTCGATGATCGGCAGGCCCATCGCCTTCAGCCGCGTCTTCAGGATCGTCGCCTGGGTCTGATGCCGCACCCGCAAAGCGCGGCCCCCGTCGCCTTTCAGGAAGCGGACCGAAGCGGCTGCACCCGCAGCAACCGCGGGCGGCAGGCTGGTCGTGAAGATGAACCCCGGCGCATAGGAGCGCACCGCATCCACCATCCGCGCCGAAGCCGCGATATAGCCGCCGAAGACGCCGTAAGCCTTGGCGAGCGTGCCATTGATGATGTCCAGCCGGTGCATCTGCCCGTCGCGTTCCGCCACACCGGCCCCACGCGGCCCGTACATGCCGACGGCGTGCACCTCGTCCAGATAGGTCAGCGCGCCGAATTCTTCGGCCAGATCGCAGATCTCGCTGATCGGGCCGAAGTCTCCGTCCATCGAATAGATCGATTCGAAGGCGATCAGCTTCGGCGCCGCAGGATCGTCCTTGGCCAGAAGCTCGCGCAGGTGGGCCACGTCGTTGTGCCGGAAGATCCGCTTCTCGCCCCCGCCGCGCCGCACGCCCTCGATCATCGAGGCATGGTTCAGCGCGTCGGAATAGATGATGAGGCCCGGAAAGATCGCCCGCAGCGTCGACAGCGTCGCGTCATTGGCAATGTAGGCCGAGGTGAAGACCAGCGCGGCCTCTTTCCCGTGCAGGTCGGCCAGTTCCGCCTCAAGCCGCTTGTGCCAGATCGTGGTGCCGCTGATGTTGCGCGTGCCCCCCGATCCCGCGCCCGCCGCATCAAGCGCCTGGTGCATCGCGGTCAGCACGTCCGGGTGCTGCCCCATCCCGAGGTAATCGTTGCCGCACCAGACGGTGATGTCCTTCTGGCTGCCGTCGGGCTTGGTCCACACCGCATGGGGGAACTGCCCTTGCGCCCGCGCGATGTCGATGAAGGTGCGATAGCGCCCCTCGTCGTGCAGGCGTTGCAGGCTGGCGTCGATTGCGTCGGTGTATCTGGTCATGCGTCCGGTTCCTTTTGCGACAGGTCTGACCGACCTGCCGCAGGGGTGCCTTGATTTCGGTCAACTCGCCGGACTTGCCAAGGGGGCGATTTGTCACCCTCTGGCGCCGACTCTGGCTACAACCGCGCCTCAATACCGCAGCCCGCCCGCTCTGGACAGTCCCAACCTGCCTGCTAGGCTGGGTCTTGATCAAATCCCGGAGAGTGCCTGCCATGCCCCCGTCTCTTGACGCCGTCCTTGCCCGCATCGACGACACCCTGCCGCAGTCGCTGGACCGGCTGATGGAGCTTTTGCGCATCCCGTCGATTTCCACCGACCCCGCCTACAAGGCCGACTGCGCCCGCGCGGCCGAGCATCTTGCCGCCGACCTTGCCTCGCTGGGTTTCACGGCCCGCGCCGCCCAGACCCCCGGGCATCCGATGGTCGTGGCACATGGCGGCGAAGGACGGCGGCACATCCTGTTCTACGGGCACTACGACGTGCAACCCGTTGACCCGCTGGAGCTTTGGGACCGCCCCCCCTTCGACCCCGAGGTGCAGGACACCCCGAAAGGCCGGGTCATCCGCGCCCGCGGCGCTTCGGACGACAAGGGCCAGCTCATGACCTTCATCGAGGCCTGTCGGGCCTGGAAAGCGGTCCACGGCACGCTGCCGGGCAAGCTGACGATCTTTCTTGAGGGCGAGGAGGAGTCCGGCTCGCCCTCGCTTGTCCCCTTCCTGGAAGCGAACCGGCAGGAGTTGAGCTGCGACCTTGCCCTGATCTGCGACACCGGGCTGTTCGAGGGTGCCACGCCCGCGATCACCACCATGCTGCGTGGTCTGGCGAAGGCCGAATTCACCATCCGCGCGGCGAACCGTGACCTGCATTCCGGGATGTACGGCGGCCTGGCGCAGAACCCGCTGCACCTGATGGCGCGGCTTCTGGCGGGTCTGCACGACTCGGCAGGGCGGGTGCAGGTCCCCGGCTTCTATGACGACGTGGACGAGCTTTCCGATACCCTGCGCCAGCAGTGGCAGGCGCTGGCCTTCGACCATGCGACCTACCTTGGCGACGTGGGCCTGTCGGTCCCGGCGGGCGAACAGGACCGCACCCCGCTGGAAAAGATCTGGTCGCGCCCGACCGCCGAGGTGAACGGCATGTGGGGCGGCTACACCGGCGCGGGGTTCAAGACCGTGCTGCCGTCCGAGGCCCATGCCAAGGTCTCGTTCCGTCTGGTGTCCCGCCAGGACCCGGAAAGGATCATTGCCGCGTTCAAGACCTGGGCCGAAGCCCGGATGCCCGCCGATTGCGAGATCGTCTGGCACGGCGGCAGCGACGGCGCGCCTGCTTCGGTGATGGAAATCTCTGACCCCGCCTTCGAGGCCGCGCGTGCGGCCCTGACCGAGGAATGGGGCCGCCCCGCCGCCTTCGTCGGCGCAGGTGGCTCGATCCCGGTGGCGGGCTACTTCAAGACCATCCTGGGCATGGATGCGATGCTGATCGGCTTCGGGCGTGACGACGACCAGATCCATTCGCCGAACGAGAAGTATGACCTGGAGTCGTTCCACAAGGGCATCCGCAGCTGGGCCCGCATCCTGGCCCGCATCGCGTGACGCTTGAATTTCGCGACGCAAGTCCCGCCGATGAAAGGGATTTCCTGCGGCTCTGGCAGGGGTTCTGCGACAGCTATGGCATGACCCTGCCGCAGGAGGTGACGGCCTTCACCTGGACCCGCCTGATGGACCCGGCGAACCCGCTGACCGCCCGGCTGGCAGTGCTGGACGGCACGCCGCAGGGTTTTGCCATCCACCAGCATCACCCCTCGACCTGGGTCATGGGCGACGACGGCTATCTGGAAGACCTTTTCGTCGCCCCCGAGGCACGCGGCAAGGGGCTTGGCCGCGCCCTGATCGAGGACCTGATCGCCATCGCCCGCACCAAGGGCTGGCGACGCCTGTACTGGCTGACCGAGATCGAGAACACGACCGCCCGCCGCCTGTATGACCGGTTCTGCGACACCGACGGCCATATCCGCTATCGGATGAGCCTGTGATCTGACACCGACAGCGGGTTCAGCTTTCTGCGGCAGCAAATCTTCCGGGATCCTTGCCGAATGATCCTGCATGCCCGACGCGGCCCAGACCTGCCGGGACGGACCTAACACCCGGAAAGGGCAGGGAAACATGACCCGGGAGGGCAGCTGGCGCGGTGGACGGGGCTCGAACCCGCGACCCCCGGCGTGACAGGCCGGTACTCTAACCAACTGAGCTACCACCGCGCGCTGAGGGGCCAGATAAGGGGTCGCGCAGGAAGCGTCAAGCGGGAAACGGCGGGATCGACACCCGACACCCCCGGATCGCATCCACCCTTCGGTGCATCCGGGCCGTCAGGCCTGCATCGGCCAGCGGTGCCAAGGCGTTCCAGGCTGTACGATCGGGGCTGCACGATCGGGGCTGGACGATCGGGGCTGTACGATCGGGGCTGAACCCGTGTCGGAGTCCAGCGGTCGACAAGCTTCAAGAAAGCTGGACCACGACAGGCAATCTGTTGAAAACATGAACACAGCAAGCCCTGTCCGGCGTGGACAGCCTTGCGGCGGATCATGGGACGGGAAAGCTGGCGCGGTGGACGGGGCTCGAACCCGCGACCCCCGGCGTGACAGGCCGGTACTCTAACCAACTGAGCTACCACCGCGCGTGGAGGGCGGGATAGACGCTTCCCCCGGGGGCGTCAATGGGGGAAGCGCGGGATTTTACCGATCGGGAGCCGGGATGAACTCGCCGTCGTCATGCGGGGGCAGCTTGAAGCGACCATGCATCCAGTCACCGGCCCGCCAGGCCTCGCGCGCGGCGTCGATCTTCTCGCGGCTGGAGGCGACGAAGTTCCACCAGATGAAGCGGGGGCCGTCCATCGTGGCGCCGCCCAGCAGCATCACCCTGGCGCCTTGCGGGCCGGCCTTGACCGAAACCCGGTCGCCGGGGCGGAAGACCAGCATCCGACCGGCTTCGAAGGTCTGGCCACCAGTTGAGATTTCGCCCTCCAGGATATAGACGCCGCGGTCCTCGTGGTCGTCGGGGAGCGGGATCGAGGCATCGGGGGCGAGGCGGGCGTCGGCGTAGAAGACTTCGGAGGGCATTTCCAGGCCGACCCTTTCGCCCCAGGCGGTGCCGAGGATCAGCCGGACCTGTTTGCCCTCACCTTCCAGTTCCGGCAGGGCGGCGCGTTCGACATGGGCGAAGCCGGCGGCGTCTTCCTCGCGGTCCTTCGGCAGCGCAAGCCAGGTCTGCAGGCCGAAGAGCGAGAGGGGGGCCTTCCGCGCCTCGCCGTCGGTCCGCTCCGAGTGGGTGATCCCCTGCCCCGCCAGCATCCAGTTCACCGCGCCGGGTTCGATCCAGAGGTCGGTTCCAAGGCTGTCACGGTGATGCATCCGGCCCTTCAGCAGGTAGGTGACGGTCCCCAGGCCGATGTGGGGGTGGGGACGCACGTCGATGCCCTGGCCGGTCAGGAACTCGGCCGGGCCCATCTGGTCGAAGAAGATGAAGGGCCCCACCATCTGCCGCTGGGCCGAGGGCAGCGCGCGGCGCACCTCGAAGCCGCCAAGGTCGCGGGCGCGGGGGACGATGACGGTCTCGATCTGGTCGACCTGGGTTCCGATCGGGATGGAAGGGTCGAGAAGCGGGTTCCACATGGGATGTCTCCTTTGCAAAGGAAGGTAGACCCCGGAGTGCGGAATTGCATCCCGATCTGGCCGCGCGGAGGCTGTGCGGGGGTGAACAGGCGTGCCTGCCCAGGGCGGGGAATGTCTGATATCCCATAGCAATCAGCGGCTTGCCCGTGACCGTTCAGGATCTGTCAATCTCTGCTGGCGCCGATTGGAAGCCCCCCACCCCAGCCCTCCCCCACAGAGGGGGGAGGGAGGCGCGCAGGTCCAGCAGCGGTTCCGGGCTTCAAAGGGCGATCAAGGCTCTTGAATTGCACGATTGGTCAATATCCGATGGAGCCAAGAGAATCGGAGGGCCCTCGTGACGATCCGCTCAAGCTTTCCCCATGCGATCACCGAGATCGAGGATCTGTCGATCCCGATGCCGGATGGCACCAGGCTGTCGGCCCGGGTCTGGATGCCCGCCGATGCCGCCACTCGCCCGGTTCCGGCCGTGCTGGAATACATCCCCTACCGCAAGCGCGACGGGACCCTGCCCCGCGATGAACTCATGCACCCTTATGTCGCCGGGCACGGCTATGCCTGCGTCCGGGTCGACATCCGCGGAAATGGCGACAGCGGCGGGCTGATGGAGGACGAGTATTCGGCCCAGGAGTTGCAGGATGCCTGCGACGTGATCGCCTGGCTGGCCAGGCAGGACTGGTGCAGCGGGACTGTCGGGATGATGGGCAAGAGCTGGGGCGGGTTCAACTGCCTGCAGACGGCCTTCCTGCAACCGCCGGCGCTGAAGGCGGTGATCTCGGTCTATTCCACCACTGACCGCTTTGCCGACGACATCCACTTCAAGGGCGGCGCGCTGCTGGGGGAAAACTTCGGCTGGGGCGCGGTGATGCTGAGCTACTCCTCGCGTCCCGGCGATCCCCTTCTGCACGACGGCTGGCGCGAGACCTGGCTGAACCGGTTGCAGAACCAGCCGTTCCATGCGCCGGCCTGGGCCAGCCACCAGACGCGGGACGCCTACTGGAAGCACGGGTCGATCTGCGAGGACTGGGACCGGATGACCGTGCCGATCCTGTCCTTCGGCGGCTGGAACGACAATTACATGAACACCGTCGCCAAGCTGATGGAGAATGCGCGCGGGCCGGTGCAGGGGATCATCGGACCCTGGGTGCACCAGTATCCGCATACGGCCGTGCCGGGGCCAAGGATCGGCTTTCTGCAACTGGCGATCCGCTGGTGGGATCGCTGGTTGAAGGGGGTGGAGAACGGGGCCGGGGATGATCCGGCGTTCCGCGCCTACATGCTGCAGTCCGCGCCGCCGAACCCAAGCGCGGACCACCGCGACGGGCACTGGATTGCCGAAGCGCAGTGGCCGACGCCTCGGGTGTCACGGCGGGTGCTGCAGGTCTCGGACGCGGGGCTGGGGGTGGCGGGGCCGCTGTCGGCCAGCGTCTGCACGCCGCAGCATCTGGGGATGCTGGCGGGCGAGTTCTTTCCGATGGGCCTGAACGCCGAGATGGCAGGCGACCAGCGCACGGATGATGCGCTGTCGGTCTGTTTCGACGGGGCCCGGTTGGCCGAGCCGCTGGAGCTGCTGGGGGCTGCGAAGCTTTCGTTGCGGCTGGCGTCGGACAAGCCGCTGGCGTTCCTGGTGGCGCGGCTCTGCGACGTGGCGCCGGACGGGTCCTCGGTGCGCATCGCGCATGGCATCCTGAACCTGTGCCACCGCCACGGCAGCGAGGCCCCGGAACCGATGGTGCCGGGCGTGCCCGAGGATATTGTCCTGTCTCTGGACCAGATGGGCTATCGCGTCGCGGCGGGGCACAAGCTGCGGCTGGCGCTGTCGACGACCTACTGGCCCTTTGTCTGGCCCAGCCCAGAGGCCGCGACGCTGACGCTCGGCCAGGCTAGTCTGGACTTGCCGGTGCATCAGGGGACGGGCGCGGAATGGGTGCCGCCACCCGCCGAGACGGCCGCGCCGTGGAAGCACCGGATGCTGCGGGTCGGGTCGGCCAGCCGCAAGATCGAGACCGACCTGATCGCGGGGACCCATGCGCTGCTGGTCGAGGACGATCTGGGCGAGGTCGAGAACCTGACGCATGGGCTGATCCCCGGCGAGCATGCGACCGAGCGTTGGGAGATCGGAGCCGACCCGCTGTCCGCGCGGGCCGAGATCGCCTGGGAGCAGCGCCTGTCGCGCGGCGACTGGCGGGTCAGGACCAGGGCCGAGACGGTGATGACCGCGACGGCCACGCATCTGCGGATGCAGGCAACCCTGACCGCCTGGGAGGGCGAAACAGTCGTTTTCCAGCGCGACTGGGACGAGCAGGTTGCACGAGACTTTGTGTGACGGCGCGCGAGAAATCGTTTGTCGCACGAGGCGGTTCGCGGTTTATTGATCCTCAAGTCAACAAAAGAATCCCCGGAACGGGGCCAATCAGGGAGACGACGATGAACGACAAGCACAACCAGCTTGACTGGATGGTGGCACAGGCCAGGCAGGGCCGAATGACCCGGCGCGAATTCGTCGGGCGGACGACAGCCCTTGGCGTGTCGGCGGGCCTGGCCTCGGCGCTGTTCGGCAAGGCCGTGCAGGCCCAGGAGGCCAGGAAGGGCGGCGTGATCCGCGTCGGCATGCAGGGCGGCGAAAGCACCAACAGCCTTGATCCGGCGCTGGCAGCCTCGGAAGTGCCGTTCCAGGTGAACATGACCTGGGGCGAGATGCTGTGCGACGTGAACCCCGACGGGACGATCGACCCGCGGATCGCCGAAGAGATTTCCTCGTCGCCCGACGCGACCGAGTGGAAGTTCAAGATCCGCGCGGGCGTGGAATACCACGGCGGCGGCACGGTCACGGCCGAGGACGTGGTGGCGACGCTGCGGCGGCACACCGACGAAAAGTCGCAGTCGGGCGCCTTGGGCATCGTCCAGGGCATCAGCGACATGAAGGCCGAAGGTGACATGGTCACGCTGAAGCTGAACGCGGCCAACGCCGACCTGCCCTTCCTGATGGCGGATTATCACCTGATCATCCAGCCCGGCGGCGGCGTGGACAATCCGGCAGCGGGGATCGGCGCGGGGCCCTATTCGGTGGTCGTGAACGAGCCTGGGGTGCGCCACACCTTCAAGAAACACGCGAACTACTTCGACACCACCATCGGTCACGCCGACGAGGTCGAGATCCTGGTGATCAACGACAACACCGCCCGGACGGCGGCGCTGAAGTCGGGCCAGGTCCACATGATCAACCGGGTCGACCCGAAGATCGTGGAGCTTCTGAAAGGCGTGTCGGGCGTGCAGGTCAGGGCCGTCGCGGGCCGCGGTCACTATGTCTTCATCATGCACTGCGACACGGCGCCCTTCGACAACAACGACCTGCGGATGGCGCTGAAATATGCGGTCAACCGGGGCGAGCTGGTCGAAAAGATCCTGGGCGGGCTTGGCAAGCCGGGCAACGACTTTCCGATCAACGCGGCCTACCCCCTGTTCCAGGACAAGTTCGAGCAGCGCGAGTATGACGCGGCCAAGGCGGCAGAATTCTATGCGAAGTCAGGCCATGACGGCAGCCCCATCGTGCTGGCGACGGCCGCGGGTGCGTTCCCCGGCGCCGTGGACGCGGCCAATCTCTTTGCCGCCAGCGCCAATGCGGCGGGCATTCCGCTGCAGGTGAAGCTGGAGCCCGATGACGGCTACTGGTCGAACGTCTGGAACGTGGCTCCGTTCTGCGCGTCCTACTGGGGTGGGCGTCCGGTGCAGGACCAGATGTACTCCACGGCCTATCTTTCGACCGCCGAATGGAACGACACCCGGTTCAATAACGCCAGGTTCGACGAGCTGCTGCTTGCCGCGCGCGGGGAACTCGACACCGCCAAGCGCAGCGACATGTACACCGAAATGGCGCAGATCCTGCGCGACGAGGGTGGGCTGATCCTGCCGATGTTCAACGACTTCGTGTCGGGCGTAAGCGACAGCATCGGCGGCTGGGTCGATGACCCGAACGGCGAGCTTATGAACGGTCGTGCGCATGTCCGCTGCTGGCTGAACGCCTGAGGCCGGCCCGGTGCATCCGATCCTGAAGCTGCTGGTCCAGCGCATTGCGCTGGGCCTCCTTCTGCTGCTGGCCGTGTCCGCGGTGATCTTCCTTGGCGTCGAGGCCCTGCCCGGCGACACGGCTCAGGCGATCCTGGGCCAGCAGGCGACACCCGAGGCGCTGGCGAACCTGCGCGAAAGGATGGGGCTGAACGAGCCGCCGCTGACGCGATACTTCCAGTGGCTGGGCGGCATCCTGACCGGAGACCTGGGCACGGCCCTGAGCAATGGTGCCGACATCGCGCAATCCATCGGCCAGCGGCTGGGCAACACGCTGTTCCTGGCCGGCTGCGCTGCCGCGATCTCGGTGCCGCTGGCGATCCTGCTGGGCCTGATCGCCGCGCGTCACGCCGGGAAGTGGCCGGACAAGGTGATCTCGGGGATCACGCTGACCACGATCAGCCTGCCCGAGTTCGTCGCGGCCTATTTCGTGATCTTCATCTTCACCCAGCTGATCCCGATCTTTCAGCCCGTGGCGATGGTCTTTCCGGGCATGAGCTTCTGGGCCAAGCTGAACGCGATCGCCCTGCCGGTCATCGTGCTGGTCCTGGTGGTCCTGGCGCACATGATGCGGATGACGCGGGCGGCGATCCTGAATGTCATGCAGTCGGCCTATATCGAGACGGCCGAGCTGAAGGGTCTGTCCCCGATGACGGTGATCTGGAAGCACGCCTTGCCGAACGCCATCGCTCCGGTCGTCAGTGTCGTGATGCTGAACATGGCCTATCTGGTCGTCGGCGTCGTCGTGGTCGAGGTGGTCTTCGGCTACAACGCGCTGGGGCAATACCTGGTCGACCACGTCACCAAGCGCGATCTGCCCGTCGTGCAGGCCGTGGGCCTGATCTTCGCGGCCGTCTACATCTTCCTGAACATGCTGGCCGACATCATCGGCATCCTGGCCAACCCGCGTCTGAGGCACCCGAAATGAGGATTCCCATTTCCGCCCTCATCGGACTGGTGCTGACCTGCATCTTCCTCTTCGTCGCGATCTTCGCGCAGTGGATCGCGCCCTACCCGATCACCGACGTCTCCGGCGGCCAGTGGGAGGGTCCTTCGGCGCAGTTCTGGCTGGGCACCGACACCATCGGTCGCGACATCCTTTCGCGGCTGATCTACGGCGCGCAGATCACCATCTTCGTGGCGCTGGCCTCGTCGGTGCTGGCCTTTTCGCTGGGGGCCTTCCTGGGGTTCCTTGCCGCGGTCAAGGGCGGCTGGATCGACCAGGTCCTGTCGCGCCTCGTCGATCTGGTGATGGCGGTGCCCTCGCTGATCGTGGCGCTGGTGATGCTGTCGGTGCTGCCGCTGAACCTGACCGTGCTGATCCTGGTGATGGGAGTGCTGGACTCGACCCGCGTCTTCCGTCTGAGCCGCGCCGTCGCCGTGGACATCACGGTGATGGACTTCGTCGAGGCCGCAAGACTGCGGGGCGAGAAGGGGTCCTGGATCATCTTCCGCGAAATCCTGCCCAACGCCCTGTCGCCGCTGGTGGCCGAGTTCGGCCTGCGCTTCATCTTTGCGGTCCTGTTCATCTCGACCCTGTCGTTCCTGGGCCTGGGGGTGCAGCCGCCGCTGGCCGACTGGGGCGGCATGGTCAAGGAAAACAAGGACGGGCTGATCTACGGCAAATCCGCCGCCCTGCTGCCTGCCGCCGCGATTGCCGCGCTGGCGATCAGCGTGAACCTGGTCGCGGACTGGATCCTGACCCGGACCTCCAGCCTGAAAGGAGGCCGTGGTGGCTGATCCCCTGTTGCAGATCAAGGGCCTGGTGATCGAGGCCACCTCTTACCCACCGGGCGAGGCTCCGAAACAGGTGACGCTGGTGCACGGGGTGAACCTGACGCTGGAGCGGGGCCGCGTGCTGGGCCTGATCGGAGAATCGGGCGCGGGGAAGTCCACCATCGGGTTGTCCGCAATGGCCTACGGGCGCGGCGGAGTGCGGCTGACCGGGGGCACGATCCACCTGAACGGCCGGGAAATCCGGCTGGCCGATGCAAAGGCGCTGCGGGCCCTGCGCGGGCGCGAGGTGACATATGTCTCGCAATCGGCGGCGGCCGGTTTCAACCCGGCCAAGCAGATCACGGAGCAGGTCATCGAGTCCTCGCTGTCGCATGGCCTGATGACCAAGCCCGAGGCCGAGGCGCGGGCGGTGGCCCTGTTCCGCAAGCTGGGCCTGCCGAACCCCGAAACCATCGGCAAGCGCTATCCGCATCAGGTCTCGGGCGGGCAGTTGCAGCGCTGCATGACCGCGATGGCGCTTTGCCCGAGGCCCGACCTGGTGATCTTCGACGAACCCACGACCGCGCTGGACGTGACGACCCAGATCGACGTGCTGGCCGCGATCAAGGAGGCGATCCGGGACACCAAGGTCGCGGCCCTCTACATCACGCATGACCTGGCCGTGGTGGCCCAGGTCGCCGACGACATCATGGTGCTGCGGCATGGCCGGATGGTGGAACTGGGCGAGACCGGCCAGATCATCCACCGCCCGACGCAGGACTATACCCGCGCGCTGGTCTCGGTCCGGTCGCTGGAACATGTCGAGAAGGCCCCCGCTCCGCCGATCCTGCAGGTGCAGAACCTGACGGCACGGTATCGGGGGACGACTTTCGACGTGTTGAAGAACGTCTCGGTTGATCTGCCCATGGGCCAGACTCTGGCGGTGGTGGGGGAATCGGGGTCGGGCAAGTCGACGCTGGCACGGGCGATCACCGGGCTGTTGCCGCCATCGGCGGGGCGGATCATCTTTGCCGGGCGCCAGCTTTCGGCCGACCTCGCGGGGCGGACGAAGGACGATCTGCGCGAGATCCAGATGATCTACCAGATGGCCGACACCGCGATGAACCCGCGCCAGACCGTCGGCACGATCATCGGGCGGCCGCTGGAGTTCTACTTCGGCCTGAAGGGCGAGGCGCGCGACAAGCGGGTGCAAGAGCTGCTGGACCAGATCGAGATGGGCAAGGGCTTTGCCGGCAGGTATCCGGCGGAATTGTCAGGCGGCCAGAAGCAGCGCGTCTGCATTGCCCGGGCGCTGGCGGCGAACCCCAGGCTGATCATCTGCGACGAGGTGACATCGGCGCTGGACCCGCTGGTGGCGGACGGCATCCTGAAGCTTCTGTTGAACCTGCAGGCCGAGGCGGGGGTGGCCTATCTGTTCATCACGCATGACCTGGCGACCGTGCGCGCCATCGCCGACAAGATCGCGGTGATGTTCAAGGGCGCGGTCGTCCGCTACGGACAGAAGACCGACGTGCTGACCCCGCCTTTCGACGATTACACCGACCTCTTGCTGTCCTCGGTCCCCGAGATGGAACAGGGCTGGCTGGAGCAGGTGATTGCGCACCGGAAGATGGAAAGCGCGGGGAACTGAACCGCCGCTCGTCGTTGGACTGCGTCCCTCCTCGCTGGGTGGGGCCCGACGAGAAGCCGAAGGCGCGACGTGGGAGGCGCGGACTGTCATGACCAAGCTGCTGCTCATCATCCTGGACGGGGTGCCTTACCGGAACTGGCGTCGGCTGTTCGGCAACCTGGAAGGCTGGGTCGAACAGGGCGAGGCCCAGGTGCGGCGGATGCGGTCGGTGCTGCCCTCGACCTCGGCCTCGTGCTACGCCTCGATCCACACCGGGGTGCCTCCGCAGCAGCACCACATCTGGGACAATGCCGACATCCGGCGGCTGACCTTCCCGGATCTGTTCAGCGAACTGACCAGGGCGGGCCGGAAGACGGGGGCGGTCACTCACAGCTACTGGTCCGAGTTCTTCAACCGCGCGCCCTTCGATGTGGTCCGCGACATCGAATACGACGAGCCGGGGGGGCCGATCACGCACGGTCGGTTCCACACCATGCACGGTTATGGCAACGCGAACCAGATGACGCCGTCGGATTACGACCTTTTCGGCACGCTGACCCGGCTGTGCGAGGTCAAGGGGATCGACTACGGCATCCTGCACAGCTGCACGCTGGACAGCATGGGCCACCGCTTCTTCCACGACTGCGAAGAGATGGACCACGCCTGCTTTCATGTGGATGCGATCCTGGCGCCGTTCCTCCACCGCTGGCGGCAGGCCGGTTACGAGGTGATCGTCACCGCCGATCACGGTCAGGACGCGCGCGGGCATCATGGCGGGACCGGCGAAGACCAGCGCGACTTTGCGTTTTATTATTTCGGAAACAGCAGTTTGCCGCCCGAAGATCAGGTTCTGGATCAACTGGCGCTGGCACCGTCGATCCTGACCCGGATGGGCGTGCCGGTGCCGCCGACGATGCAGGCCGCGCCGTTCTTCACCCGCTGAGGTGGCCCTTCACGACCCGGTGTGCGGCGGTTGGCAGCAGGCCGGACCTCTGGACATGGCGCCGAAATCGCCGCATAGACGCGCGACCGGTCCTGCCCGACGCCCTATCGAAAGACCAGCTTGCCGATGCCCGCACAGAGCCTCCGACTGCTGCCCCGCCAACTGCTGACCCGCCAACTGCTGACCCGCAGACTTCTGACCCTGGTCCTTGTCCTGCCGCTGGCCGCCTGTGCAAGCGGCAACAGCCCGATGCAGCTTTATCCGCTGAAGGGTCCGATTGCGGATGCCGACCCGACGCTGGTCATCCAGGCGACGGCAAAGAACACCACCGGCACCTCGGGCGAGCTGTCCTTCCGCATGCCCGAACGCGGGCGCTGCACCGGCACCTGGTCCTCGCTGACTCCGCGCACGGTGTCGAACAAGAAGGGCATGTCCTTGACCTTCAAGAAGACCGGCGGCGAGGTCGGGCGCGAGATCGAGACGGTCGCCGGCGTCAACACCGGCGAGATCTATGCCGTCTGCGCCGACGGAACCCGGGTGCAGGGCACCTTCGTCATCGGGTCCGGCACCGCCAGCGGCACCGGCCGGGCCTCGGACACCAACGGCAACGTCTACAAGCTGCTGTTCTAGGCGCGGCGAGCCGCGTCGTCCAGAACGGCGCGCACAGCATCGCCCGGCACGTCATCGGCCACAAAGGCCTGACCGATCCCGCGCGCCAGGATGAAGCGCAGTTTGCCGTCCACCACCTTCTTGTCCTGCCCCATCAGCGCGATCAGCGTCTCCGGCCCCGGCAGATCGCCCTGGATGTCGCGGATATCGGTCTTCATGCCCATCGCCTTCAGATGCGCGCGGACGCGGCTTGGCTCTTCCTGACTGCAAAGGCCCAGGCGGGACGAAAGCGCGAAAGCCAGCGCGCAGCCGATGGCCACGCCTTCGCCGTGCAGCAGGCGGTCAGAGTAGCCGGTGGCCTTTTCAAGGGCGTGGCAGAAGGTGTGGCCAAGGTTCAGCAGAGCGCGCTCGCCTTCTTCCGTCTCGTCGCGGCTGACGATTCCCGCCTTCATCTCGACCGACCGGGTCACGGCGCGCAGACGAGCTGCCGTGTCACCAGACCGGAGCGCGGGGCCTTCGGCCTCCAGCCACTCGAAGAAGGCGGCGTCGCCGAGAAGTCCGTATTTCACCACCTCGCCATAGCCGGACAGGAAGTCGCGGTCGGTCAGGGTGTTCAGCACGTCGATGTCGGCCAGGACCAGGCTGGGCTGGTGGAAGGCGCCGACCAGGTTCTTGCCCTGCGCGGTGTTGATCCCGGTCTTGCCACCGACCGAGCTGTCGACCTGCGCCAGCAGCGAGGTCGGCAGTTGCACGAAGCGCACGCCCCGGCGCAGGATCGCGGCGGAAAAGCCCACAAGGTCGCCGATCACGCCGCCGCCAAGTGCCAGGACCACGTCCTTGCGCTCCACCTTCTGGTCCAGCAGCCATTCGGTGCAGCGGGCCAGGTTTTCCCAGCTCTTCGTCCCCTCGCCCGGCGGCAGGGCCAAGGCGGTGGACGCAATCCCCTCGGTCTCAAGCGCCGCCTGCAGCGTGGAAAGGTGCAGGGCCGCCACGGTTTGCTCGGTCACGATGGCCACGCGCTTGCGGCGCAGGAGCGGCGCGATTTCGGCCCCGGCGCGGGCCAGCAGGCCCTGGCCGATCCGCACCTGGTAGGATCGTTCGCCCAGATCAACCGCAACTGTGTTCAAGCTCAGACCTCCAGCACGTCGGGCCGCGTCTTCAGCGCTTCGACCAGGCGGGTCGCCATCTCGTCGACGGACCGTTCGGCGGCGCTTTCCACCACGATGTCGGCCTGGGCATAATGCGGCTGGCGGGCATCGTAAAGCGCGCCCAACGTCTCACGCGGGTTGGCGGTGCGCAGCAAGGGGCGGGTGGTCTTGTGGCGGACGCGCTGCCAGAGCAGTTCGAGATCCGCCTTCAGCCAGACCGAGACCCCGACGTCGTGGATCAGCGAGCGATTCGCCGCCGAAAGGAAGGCCCCGCCCCCGGTCGACAGCACGCAAGGCTTGCCCCGAAGCAGGCGGCCGATCACTTCGCTTTCGCGGGCGCGGAAGAACGGCTCGCCATCGCGCTCGAAGATCTCGGCGATGCTGCGGTTGGCGGCGCGGACGATTTCCTCGTCGGAATCCTTGAACGGCACGCCCAGCTGCCGGGCGAGCGCGGTGCCGACTGCGGTCTTTCCGGCCCCCATCATTCCCACGAGAACCACCGTCTTCACCAATCGCATGGCACACTGTTCCTCTGGCCCCGCGGGCAAGGACTTGCCGACAGGAAATCTTTCCCTCTCAATGGCGTGAAGTCTTCCCGAATGCTATATAGATTTGCAATGGCATCTGCCGCGCCGGGGTCAACTCCGGGCGCGCGCAGCAACAATAGCCGGGCGGATCAGCCGTCCGGGTCGTTCGAGGAAGGGCTAGGCGATGGGTCGGATCATCAAGGCGTTGGTGTTGCTGGTGATATTTGGCTTCATCGGCTTGACGGGCTTTGCCTATCTGGGCGATCTGTCACCTGTTCAGGGCGAAGTGAAGATGCCTGTGGTGCTGAATGCGGACTAGTGCGGCGGGGGTTCTTTCGCTCTTGATGCTGGGCGGACCGGCGGCGGCCCAGGATGCGGGCCCGCTGTCGGCCATCGACTGGCTGTCGCAATCGGTGGCAACCCCTGTCGCGGCCGGCACCTTTGCCCCCTCGGTCGACGAACCCCCGGTGGCCGAAGCGGGCGGCGCCGTGCCGGCAACGGTCACGACCTCGCCGCTGGACGGCCCGTCGCCCGATGGCGTCGGGCTGATCGCTCCGGCGGTGTCGGGGCTGCCGAAGGACCTGTGGGGCGCGGGCCTGACGCGCGAGATTGCCGAGCGGCTGATCACCCATCCCGATGACGACCTGCCCGCCTTGCGGCAGTTGTTCCTGACGATGCTGCTGGCCGAGGTGGCGGCCCCCATCGATGCGGGGGGCCGGGGCGAGCTGTTGCAGGCGCGGATCGACAAGCTTCTGGCGATGGGCGCGCTGGAGCAGGCCGCGGCGCTGATCGAGGCGGCAGGGGCGACGACGCCGGACCTCTTCCGCCGTGCCTTCGATGTGGCGCTGCTGACGGGGGCCGAGGATCGCGCCTGCCAGTCGATGGCCGACGCCCCGCATCTTGCGCCGACGGTGCCGGCGCGGATCTTCTGCCTGGCGCGGTCCGGCGACTGGGACACGGCGGCGCTGACGATCCGCACTTCGCGCGCCCTGAACCAGATCACGGCCGACCAGGAGACCTTGCTGTCGCGGTTCCTTGACCCCGACCTTTTCGAGGGCGAGCCGGTGCCCCCTGCGCCAAGCCCGGTCACGCCGCTGGACTGGATGATCTATGCCGCCATCGGCGAGCCGCTGCCGACCGAGGGGCTGCCCATCGCCTTTTCCTATGCCGAAATCGGGCCTCGCGCCGGCTGGAAGGCCCGGATCGAGGCGGCCGAGCGGCTGACGCGGGCCGGGACCATTCCGCCCAACGTGATCCTGGGGCTTTACACCGAACGCGACCCGGCGGCCTCGGGCGGGGTCTGGGACCGGGTGGCGGCATTCCAGGCCTTCGATGCGGCCATGATGGCGGGCGATGCGGCGCGGGTGCAGGCCACCCTGCCCGAGGTCTGGGCCCGGATGCAGGAGGTCGAGCTTGAGGTGCCCTTTGCCACGCTGTTCGGCAAGGCGCTGCAAGAGCTGCCGCTGACCGGCACGGCGGCGTCCATCGCCTTCCGCGTCGGCCTGCTGTCGCCGCAGGCCGAGCTGGCGGCCAGGCGGCATGCCCCGACCAATACCGAAGACGCCTTCCTTGCGGCGCTGGCGGTAAGCGATGCCACAAGCGCGGTGCCGCCGGACAGCCTGGCACGGGCGATCCAGGCCGCCTTCCGGGCGCCTGCCCCGTCAACCGAGGCTCAGGCTTTGCTGGACGGCAACCGCAAGGGCGAGGCGATCGTGGTCGCCATCGACAACATCGCGCGCGGCGTCCAGGGCGACCTGCGCGGCGTGACCGAAGGCCTGTCGCTGTTGCGGCTTGCCGGGCTGGAAAGTGTGGCCCGCCGGACGGCGCTGGAGCTGATGATCCTGGAACGACGGGGCTAGGCCATGGCGGATGCCGAGGCGAGCCGCTGGATCTCGACCTTTCTTGACGCCTGCGCGGCCGAACTGGGTGCGGCGCGGAACACGCAGCTGGCCTATGGCCGCGACCTGCTGGACTTCGCCGACTGGCTGGGCCGGCGCGGCCTGGGGTTCGCCGCCGCGGGGCGCGAGGCGGTGGAGGATTACCTGGTCCATTGCGATGCGCAGGGCCTGTCCAAGGCGACCCGCGCCCGTCGGCTGTCGTCGATCCGCCAGCTTTACCGCTTTGCCTTCGAGGAAGGCTGGCGCAGCGACAACCCGGCCCTGCGGCTGACCGGGCCGGGCCGGGCGCAAAGCCTGCCGAAAACCCTGACCGAGGCCGAGGTCCTGCGCCTGATCGACGCCGCCCGCACCCGCGCCCGCAACCCGGTGGACCGGCTGCGGGACACGGCCCTGTTCGAGCTGCTCTACGCCACCGGCCTGCGGGTCACCGAGCTGGTCAGCCTGCCCGTCGCCGCCGTGCGGGGTGATCCCCGGATGATCCTGGTGCGCGGCAAGGGCGACAAGGAGCGGATGGTGCCGCTGTCGGCCCCCGCCCGCGCGGCTCTGGCCGAATGGCTGGCCCATCGCGACGCCGAGGAGGAGGCCGGGCGCAAGGCGGGCCGTGCCCCGTCGCGGTTCCTGTTCCCTGGCGATGGACGCGACGGGCATCTGACGCGGCAGTATTTCCACAGCCTGGTCAAGGACGTGGCAGTCCTGGCCGGGATTTCTCCGTCGCGGGTGACGCCGCATGTGCTGCGCCATGCCTTCGCGACGCACCTGCTGGCCCACGGCGCGGACCTGATGGTGATCCAGACCCTGCTTGGCCACGCCGATGTTGCCACGACCGAAATTTACACGCATGTCCTGGACGACCACCTCAAGGACCTGGTCCTGAGCAAGCACCCCCTGGCCCGCAAGGCCTGAGCCCGGAAAGACCCGATGCCCGACGCTACACTTGATACCGCCTTCTGGCTGACTTCGCTTGCGATCCTTGCGCTGCTGGTGATGTCCGCCTTCTTCTCGGGGTCCGAAACCGCACTGACGGCGTCTTCGCGCGCCAAGCTGAAGGGGTTGGCCGACAAGGGCTCACGCGGGGCGAAGGCTGCGATGGTCGTGACCGAAGACCGCGAGCGGATGATCGGTGCGCTGCTGCTGGGCAACAACATCGTCAACATCCTGTCGGCTTCGCTGGCGACGGCGCTTCTGATCCGGATGTTCGGCGACAGCGGCGTGGCGCTGGCGACCCTTGCGATGACCGCGCTGGTGCTGGTCTTTGGCGAGGTGATGCCAAAGACTGTCGGCATCACCTTCCCCGAGCCGGTCGCCAGCCGGGTTGCACCCGTCATTCGCGTGCTGATCGTGGTCCTTTCGCCCGTCGTCTCGGTGGTGCGGCTGCTGGCGCGGGCCATGCTTCGCCTGATCGGCCTGAAGCCGAATCCCGGGGGCGAGATGCTGGCCCTGCGCGAAGAGATTGCGGGCGCCATTGCGCTTGGCCATTTCGAGGGCGCGGTGCAGAAGGCCGACCGCGACCGGCTGCTGGGGGCGCTCGACCTGTCGCACCGCACGGTGGACGAGATCATGCGCCACCGCCGCCAGATCGAGATGATCGACGCCGACCTGCCTCCCGGAGAGATCATCACCCGGGTCCTGGCCTCGCCGCACACCCGGCTGCCGATCTACCGCGACAGCGACGACAACATCCTGGGCGTGATCCATGCCAAGGACCTGCTGCGCGAGGTGGACCGGCTGGTCCGGGGCGATGAGCGCCAGGGGATCGAGGCTCTGGACATCGTGAAGGTGGCGATGAAGCCCTATTTCATCCCCGACACGACGGCGCTGGACGAACAGATGCGCGAGTTTCTGGCCCGCCGCACGCATTTCGCGCTGGTCGTGGACGAATACGGCACCTTGCAGGGTCTGATCACGCTGGAGGACATCCTGGAAGAGATCGTCGGCGACATCACCGACGAATTCGACGTGGTGCGCAAGGATTCGGGCCTGACCCAGACCGACGACGGCGCCTGGCTGATCGACGGGGCGATGACGATCCGCGACCTGAACCGGGCGATGGACTGGCGCCTGCCCGACGAAGAGGCGAACACGCTGGCGGGGCTGGTCATCCACGAGGCGCAGATGATCCCCGCCGAGGGCCAGGTGTTCAGCTTTCACGGCTTCCGCTTCGAGGTCCTGGGCAAGCGCGAGAACCGGATCACCCGGCTGAGGCTGCGCCGGCTTTGACGCGCGGGGTCAGCTCGGCGACCCAGGCGTCCAGCGTCAGGATCAGCGCGGCCCAGTCGGTGTATTCCTTGTCCTTGCCGGGTTCGACCGCTTCGCCCTTCTGATCGGCGATCCGCCGCATCGCCCAGGCGCGGAAGAAGTCGTATTCGCTGAACCGGAAGGCCCCGGCGACATGTTCGACGCGGCCGGGGGTCCAGCCGGTGTCGGCCTCGAACTCGGCCAGGCAGCGGCGCAGGCCTGCCCAGTCCCCGGGGTCGTTGCCCGCAGCAGACAGCGAGACGGCGAGGAAGATCGTCGGCATCAGCGCGAGTTCGACCGCGGCGTCCCTGGCGAAACGGGCAAGCGTCTTCTGGTAGCCCCCGGCGTGCAGCGAGCCTGCAAGGATCGCGCCGTCAAAGCGGGACAGGTCAAGGCCCTCGGCGTCCTCGACGTTCAGCAATTCGACCGCATGACCCTGCCCCGCCAGCCGGTCGGCGGCAAAGCGGGCGATCTTGCGGGTCTGGCCGTCTGTGGTGGCGTAAGCGATGAGCAGGTGCATGGCTGTCTCCCTTCAGGATGCACCTTCCTGGCACGGACGGGAAAGCCGCGCCCTGATCCGGATCAAATCAGGCGGACCGCGCCAGTGCCGCGGGACGTATCCCCTTGGCCCAGGCAGCGACCGCCTGGCCGAAGGCCTGGAACAGGGGGCGCGAGACCGGATCATTGCCGGCATTCCACTCTGGATGCCACTGGACCGACAGGGTGAAGCCCCGCGCGTCCTTGACATAGATCGCTTCCGGCGTGCCGTCGGGCGCGTGGCCGTCGATCACGATCCGGCAGCCCGCTCGCGCGATGCCCTGGCCGTGCAGCGTGTTCGTCATCACCTCGCGCGCGCCCATCAGCTTGTGAAAGACCCCGCCCTCGGTGAAGCTGACGCAGTGGCGAAGCGCAAAACAGTCCTCCAGGGTGCCGTCGGGGGGCATGCGGTGGTTCATCCGGCCCGGCAGGTCGCGGATTTCGGGATGAAGCGTGCCGCCAAGCGCCACGTTCACCTCTTGAAAGCCGCGGCAGATGCCAAGGAAGGGCTGGCCCCGATCGACGCAGGCGCGGATCAGGGGCAGCGTGATCGCGTCACGGCCCCGGTCGAAGGCGCCGTGGGCGGGGGTCTCCTCCTCGCCGTATTCGCTGGGGTGGACGTTGGGACGGCCGCCGGTCAAGAGAAAGCCGTCGCAAAGCTCGAGAAGCTCGTCGACCCCGACATAGCGCGGGTCCGAGGGGATGATCAGCGGCACGGCGCCTGCGACCTCGGCCACGGCAGCCGTGTTCATCGTCCCGCTGGAATGGGCGGGATAGCTGTTGTTGATCAGGTAGCTGTTGCCGATGATCCCGACGACGGGACGGTGCCGCTTGTGCTTGCTCACCTGCACTGCCTGCCTTTCCTGCGTAAGTCCTGCAAACATACGCCGCCGATCCCCGGTCGGAAAGGGGCAGAAGCCGCCCCTGGCCGCACAGATCGGCGTCTGTCGTGCACAGATGGGGAACAATGGGCGCGTTGCTGCATTTCCGCTCACGCCGAAATGAGTTTCCTTCCCCGATGGGAAGGTGGGATCACCGTCGCATCAGAAGCAGGAGACCGACCATGTTGAAGCGCCTCATCCTTGCCGCCAGCCTTGCCAGCCCCCTGCCCGTCCTGGCACAGGAAACCGGGCATGAGGGTCACATGATGGGCGACAAGAGCCCGGCCTCGATGGCCTTCATGGAGGCCAATGACCGGATGCACCAGAACATGATGCTGGACTACACCGGCAACGCCGATGTCGATTTCATCAAGGGCATGATCCCGCATCATCAGGGCGCGGTCGAGATGGCCAGAATCGTGCTGGAGCATGGCACCGATCCCGAAGTGAAGAAGCTGGCCGAGGCGATCATCGCGGCCCAGGAAACCGAGATCAAATGGATGACCGAGTGGCTGGCCAGGAACGGCGGCTGATCCGCTTGGCTTTGTCTTGGTGATATGGTCCCCTTTCGCGCAAAGGGAGGGGAGCGATGCATATCCTGATCCTCGGCGCAGCGGGCATGCTGGGCCGCAAGCTGACCAGGGCGATCCTGGGCGGCGCGCTGGCCTTTGACCGCCTGACGCTGGCCGATGTGGTGGCGCCCGCCCCCGTCGCCGGGGCGCAGTCCCTGGCGGTGAACCTGACCGACCCCGGCGCGGCGGAGCGGTTGGTGCAGGGTCGGCCGGACCTGATCTTCCACCTTGCCGCCGTCGTCTCGGGCGAGGCCGAGGCGGATCTGGCCAAGGGCTATGCCACCAACCTGGATGCCTCGCGCGCCCTTTTCGATGCCATCGCGGCGCTCCCCGGCTTTTGCCCCCGCGTGGTTTTCGCGTCGTCGCTGGCGGTCTTCGGCGCACCGTTTCCGAAGGTGATCCCCGACGATTTCCACCTGACCCCACGCACGAGTTACGGCACGCAGAAGGCGATGACCGAACTGCTGTTGTCGGACTATTCGCGCCGGGGCCTTCTGGACGGCATCGCGCTGCGTCTGCCCACGATCTGCATCCGGCCCGGCGCGCCGAACCGGGCGGCGTCGGGGTTCTATTCCTCGATCCTGCGCGAGCCGCTGAACGGGTTGCCCGCCACCCTGCCCGTCCGCGATACCCTGCGGCACTGGTTCGCCAGCCCGCGCGCGGCGACGGGGTTCTTCCTGCGGGCGGCGGCGCTGGACACGAGCACGCTTGGCGCCAGCCGGGCGCTGTCGATGCCCGGCCTGTCGGCCAGCATCGCCGAAATGATCGAGGCGCTGCGCCGCGTCGCGGGGCAACAGGCGGTGGACCTGATCACCTGCGCCCCCGACCCGGAGATCCAGGCCATCGTCGAGCCCTGGGCCGAGGCTTGCGCGGCCACCCGCGCCCGCGCCCTGGGCTTCAGCGCCGAGACCAGTTTCGACGAGATCATCCGGATCTACCTGGAAGACGACCATCCGGCAGGCCCGTCCTGACCGCCCATCCTGACCGCCCGTCCTGACCGCCCGTTCGGCACCGACCGCGCGCCCGCTGCGCGGTGCTGGGTGCGACGATCCTGATCGCTTCCGCAATCTGCATCTCGGTGCGGGAACGAGGGGCGTTACGCGGCGCTACAGCGCACCTTTGGCCACGACCTGCGCCGCCGCCGCCAGGGCGCCGGGGCCATGCGGGATGTCCAGGGCGGTCATGCCGGCCTCCATCACCGCCAGCGCGCCCAGGGTCATGTGGGCGTTCACATGGCCCATGTGTGCGACCCGCAGGAAGCCGTGGTAGGCCGGATCGGTCGCGGGTGCCATGCCAAGGCCAATGCCCAGCGTCACGCCCGCCTGTCTTTCGCACCAGTCGCGCAGCCGGGTGGCATGGGGGGCACCGAAGCGCGCCGCGGTCACCGACCAGCCGCGATGGGTGGGGTCCGCGACGTTCATCCCGATGGCCGGGTTGCCCGCCGACCAGCAGTCGAAGGCCGCCCAGACCGCCGAGGCCAGCGTGTGGTGGCGCTTCCAGACATTGGGCAGGCCCTCTTCGCGGATCATGTCCAGGGCCTCGCGCAGGCCGTAAAGGTGCGAGGTCGGCGCGGTGCCGTCCCAGATCTGCCAGAACTCCTCGGGTTCCGCCCGTGGCCCCCAGGCCCAGTAAGGCGTCGCAAGGTCAGACGCGCCGCAGCGCAGGCGGGCAGTGTCGCTGAACCAGACGAAGGCCATGCCGGGGGGCGTCATCAGCCCCTTCTGGCAGGCGGCGACCATGACATCGACGCCCCAGTCGTCCATGCGGAATTCGTCGCAGCCAAGCGAGGCGATGCAGTCCACCGCCAGAAGTGCGGGATGCCCCGCCGCATCCATCGCCGCGCGCAGGGCCGGGATGTCGGTCTTGATCGTGCTGGCCGTGTCGACATGCGTGGCCAGGACGGCCTTGATCCGGTGGGACCTGTCGGCCCGCAACGCAGCCTCGACCCGGCCCATGTCGACGGGCGCGGATTTGCCGAAGTCCAGCAGCTCGACCTCGATCCCCATCGCGCGGGCCGAATTCGCCCAGGACAGGCCGAACTGCCCCACCGCCAGCACCAGGGCCTTGTCGCCCCGGTTGAAGAGGTTGGCATTCGCCGCCTCCCACCCGGAATGGCCGTTGCCGATGTACATCGCGAGATGGCCCACCGTCCCCGCCACGGCGCGCAGGTCCGGGAAAAGCGAGGCCACCATCTCGATCAGCGGGCCTTCGTAGATGTTGGGCGAGCCCTGATGCATCGCGCGCAGCACCCGGTCGGGGATGATCGAGGGGCCGGGAATGGCCAGATAGGGGCGGCCGTTGGCAAGGCTCATGCAGCTCTCCTTCGCTTGCCCGCCATGGCTAGGCCCGAGTGCAGGCAGCGTCAATCCGGCCTGGCTTGAGGGTTGCGGCCTTTCGGGCTAAACCCTGCCGATGCACGACGAAGACCACACCCCGGAGACCGACCGCCCCTATTCCTCGCGCGAGCTTTTCCGGCGCTATTTCCGCCTGTACCTGCGGCCGCATCTGGGGCTGATGCTGCTGACCTTCCTGATCATGATGATCGAGGGGTCGACGCTGGGTCTGTTGTCCTACATGCTGAAACCCCTGTTCGACGTGGTCTTTGCCGAGGGCGGCTCGGGTCTCCTGATCTGGGTGGGCCTGGCGATCCTGGGGCTGTTCCTCGTGCGCGCGACCACCTCGATCCTGGGGCGCTGGCTGCTGACGCGCATCAACCAGCATGCCGCCGGGGCGATGCAGGTCGATCTGGTGCGCCATCTTCTGACGCTGGACGCAAGCTTTTACCATGAGCATTCGCCCGGCAAGCTGATCGAGAGGGTGCAGGGCGACACGATGGCCGCGCAGGGGGCTGCGGTGCTGGTGATCGGCGGGGTCGGGCGTGATGTGGTCGCGCTGATCGGCCTGTTCATGGTGGCGATCTGGATCGATCCGTACTGGACCGCCGCAGCCATGATCGGCGCGCCGCTTCTGCTGTTTCCCGCCTATCTTCTGCGCCGCTACCTGCGGCGCAAGGCGATGCTCACGCGCGAACAGTCCGGCCTGCGTGCGACACGGCTGGACGAGATCTTTCACGGCATCCAGTCGGTCAAGCTGAACCGGATGGAGGACTATCAGACCTCGCGCTTCCAGCGGATCATCGACAGCATCGTCCGCGCCGAGGTCAAGACCGCACTTGGCCGCGCGGCAATGCCCGCGCTGGTCGACGTGATCACCGGGCTGGGCTTTTTCGCCGTGCTGATGCTGGGCGGCGCCGAGGTTGCCAGCGGCGAGCGGACAACGGGCGAATTCATGTCCTTCTTCACCGCGATGGCGCTGACGTTCCAGCCGATCCGGCGTCTCAGCGATCTGGCGGGCCAGTGGCAGGTGGCCGAGGCCAGCCTGGAGCGGATCTTCACGCTGTTCGACACCCTGCCCGCAGGCAGCCGACCGGCGCAAAGCCGGGCCCGGCCTGCCCCCGGTGCGCCCGAGATCCGGTTCGAGAACGTCAGCTTCACCTACCCCGACCGTCCGGTGCTGGAGGGTCTGAGCTTCACCGCCGAGGCCGGCAAGGTCACCGCGCTGGTCGGCTCCTCGGGCGCGGGCAAGTCCACGGTGTTCCAGCTGATCTCGGCCCTGATCGAGCCGCAGTCGGGCCGCATCCTGATCGGTGGCGTCGATGTCCAGGACCTGAGCCTGTTCGACCAGCGCGCGCTGCTGGCCGCCGTGTCGCAGGACGCCGCACTGTTCGACGAGACCCTGCGCGAAAACCTGCTTCTGGGCCGCGAAGACAGCGACCCGGAACACCTGATGCAGGTCCTGGACGATGCCGAGGCGTCGGGGTTCGTTTCCGCCATGCCGCTTGGCCTTGACACCCATGTCGGCACCCGCGGCTCGGCCCTGTCCGGGGGCCAGCGGCAGCGTGTGGCGATTGCCAGGGCGCTCCTGGCCGATGCGCCGGTCCTGCTGCTGGACGAGGCGACCTCGGCCCTGGACACCCGGACCGAGGCTGCCGTCTCGGCAGCCCTGTCGCGCGCCCAGAAAAGCCGGACCACGCTGGTCATCGCGCACCGGCTGTCCACCGTGAAAGGCGCCGACAAGATCATCGTGCTGGACCGCGGCCGCCTGATCGAGGAAGGCACCCATGATCAGCTTATGGCCCTCCGCGGGCTTTACGCCCAGTTGCAAGGGGCACAACTGCGTGACTGAGGCCTTTCCCCGCCCCGCCCGGCCCCTGGACTGCCTGGCATGACCCAGACTGCGCGCACCCTCTGGACGCTTTCCGGCAAGGATGCCCTGACCTTCCTGCAGGGCCTGGTCTCGAACGACCTGCGGCCGCTGGAGACGGGTCCCGGCATTGTCTGGGCCGCGCTTCTGTCGCCGCAGGGCAAGTATCTGGCCGACTTCTTCGTGGTGCGGCTTGCCAGCGGGCCGCTCTTGATCGACATCGCCGCGCCGCTTGCCGCAGACACCCTGCGGCGTCTGACCCTCTACCGGCTGCGCGCCGATGTGCAGATCCAGCCCGCGTCGCTGACCGTCAGCCGCGCCCTTGGCACTCCGCCCGCAGACGCCCTGCCCGACCCGCGTCATCCTGCCCTTGGCTGGCGGCACTACGGCACCGATGCGCTGCCCGAAGCGCCGGTCGACTGGGACGCCATTCGCGTCCGGCACGTGATCCCGGAAAGCGGCGTCGAACTGGTGCCGGATGAAACCTACATCCTTGAGGCGGGGTTCGAGCGTCTGCACGGCGTCGATTTCCGCAAGGGCTGCTACGTCGGCCAGGAAGTCACTGCGCGGATGAAGCACAAGACCGAGCTGCGCAAGGGCCTGGTCCGCGTCGCGGTCGAGGGCACGGCCCCTGTGGGCACCGAGATCCTGGCCGACGGCAAGCCCGCGGGCACGCTTTTCACCCAGTCCGGCGGCAAGGCCATCGCCCATCTGCGCTTCGACCGTGCCGGACAGGCCATGCAGGCCGCAAGCGCCCGGGTCCAGCTGGACGACTGACCGGCCCCGCACCCTTGACCCTGCGGAACGCACGGACTTGCAAGAAAATGTAAACCAATGGTTGAAAGACTGTCGGCCTTCCCCATATGTCGCTTTGTCCGGGGGATCGATACGACTATATACAGTGCCATACGGAATGGGCTATGCAACGGACGCATAGCAGTTATTCCAAAAGCGGTCAGCCCGAATCGTGACCGAACCGTTACAACCCACGAACGCCGCGAAAGACAAGAGCAAGAAAAAAGGAAAACCCGATGCGTGACACCATCGACAGCACCGCCTTCAATTTCGAGCAGGGGCAGCGTGCACGCAAGCTTTTTGCCGCCGTGGTTCTGGCGGCCCTGGACGACGCCATTGCCGACGACAAGAAGTACGGCAACGGCCCGGACCAGATTGCCCGCTGGGCGCGTTCGCGCGACGGTCGTGAGGTGCTGTCCTGCGCCGGAATCGACCCTAACGAGCGTGTCGTGAAGGGCCTGATGGAATTCGTCTCGAAGGGCGTGCGCACCTCGGTCGCGCTGAGCCGCGAAGAGTCCGAACGCCGCCACGCGCAGGAACTGGAGCAGGCCGAAGCCGCCTGATCCGTTTGCCTGCGGACCACCCGATGCGCGCCCCGACGGGGCGCGTTTCCATTTCCGGTCCCGGCGCCTAGTCCAGGGCGCCCAGTCCAGATCGCCTAGTCCAGATCGCGCGCCATCAGCGCGCGGTTGATTTCGGCGCGGACCAGCTTGCGGACATTGCGCGTGATCCGCTCGCCCAGGTCGCCCTGCAGCTCTTCGCGGATCATCTGCCGGACAATGTCCTGCAACGCCGCCTCATCCAGGACGGCCAAGGGCGTCCCGTCGGCGTCGATGATCTCGGTCGGCATCCGCTGCGGCGGGATGTCCTGGGTCGCGGCGGGTTCTGGCTGGTCAGTGACCGTGTCTGGGTCCGGCCCGTCAGCGGCGTGAGCGGCCGCAACTGCACCTGGTTGCGACGGCTCGGGCCAGGCTTCCGTCGGCTGCGACTGCTCAGACCGGGGGCCCTGCGGCAGATCATCCTCTGCCAGGGGCTGCTCGGCAGTGCTTGCGGATGGGAATGCATCGGCACTGGCCGGATTGGCAGCTGCGTGCCGGTCGTCGTCGTCACCGGGAAGACGGGCAGCCAGGCCTTCGCTGCGGCGCAGACGCGGTGCAAGCGGGATCAGCTTCGCCTGCCGGGGTTCGGCTTCGACCCGCGTCGCCGCGGGGTCGTCCGTGGGGGGGTGAAGTGGCTCCTCCCGATCGGCGACCAGCACTTCGGCCTCGTCCAGGCCAAGTGCCACTTCCCCCAGGCCAGGGGCAGCAGGGGCAGCCCAGATTTTGTCCTCCCACTCGGCTTCGATCAACTGGACGGCATCGTCCGGCAGAGGTTCCGGCACCTCGGTTGACGCGGGGGTTGACGCGGGCGGGACTTCGGCAACCGTCGGCTCTTCGAGCTTTTCCTGCAGCACAAGCGGGGCAAGCGGACCGATTTCCGAAACCACCCGCAGCGCCGGGGTCAAGAGCAGCGGGTCGGACCTCAGGTCGCGGCTGTGGCGACGCGGCGCCAGCTCGTTCGAGACAAGCCGCCGCACCGAGGAGACAACATCCTCGATCTCCTCCGAGCTTAAAGGTCCCGCCATCAGGAGCATCCGCTTGCTTGCGTTTCCTTGAAGGTCAATTTAGCGCGCCAAGCCCAAGCAAGGCAACAGAAAACCTGGATCGGCACGTCTAGCGGATCAGTCGCCGATCTTTTCCAGGATGCGATCCAGCTTCTTGCCCTGAGCCGAGTGCGCCGGGGCCGACTCGACCGCGCCGAAATAGGCTTCGGGGTCGTAGGTCGGGATGCCCAGCTGCAGATGGTCCACGGTCAAGAGGCCCATCGACGCCAGCACCTGATAGACCGCGACATAGCGCTGCGCCTCGGCCTCGAGCCGGGCGTTGCGGGCATCCAGCAGCTCCTGCTCGGCGTCCAGCACGTCCAGCGTCGTCCGGGTCCCGGCCGCCGCTTCCTCGCGCACACCGTCAAAGGCGGCCTGCGCGGCCCGGATCTGCAGGTCGGAGGCCTGGATCGAGGCAGAGGCGACCGCAAGGTTCGCCCAGGCCACGCCGACGTTCTGCAACACGCCCACGGCCGTCTGCTGCAGGCCCGCCCGGGCCGCATCCTTGCCGGCCAGCGCGCGGCGCTGCAGCGCGGACAACCGGCCCCCGCCGTAAAGCGTCTGGTTCATCGTCAGGCCCAGCGACTGCGACTGCTGACCCTCGTCATCGGTGCGCAGCGTCGCGCCAAGGCCGATGGTCGGCGCGCGACCCGCCACCGCCAGATCGACCTGCAGGTCGGCCACGGTCACCTGGTGCTGCGCCTGGCGGATCGACGGGTGCGTGCCCCGCGCCACGGCCTGCGCCTCTTCCATCGTGCCCGGCAGGGCCGGAGCCTTCGGCAAGGTCGCCAGATTGCCCGGATAGGCGCCGGTCGCGGCCTTGTAGGCCTCACGCGCGATCATCAGCTGGCCCTCGGCCGCTGCCAAGGCCGCGCGGGAGGCGGCCAGTCGTGCCTCGGCGATGGAAACGTCGGTGCGGGTGATCTCGCCCACGTCGAAGCGGTCCTCGGCCGCGCGCAGTTCCTGGGTGATGAGCCGCAGGTTGCTTTGCCGCAATGCGACGACCTCTTGCGCGAGGCGCACGTTGACATAGGACTGCACGGCAAAGAACAGCACGTTCTGTTCGACCTCGACCAGCGCCTGGCGGGTCGCCAGCACGCTTTCCCGGGCGATCCCGACGCCGATCTGGCGGCGACCGGCATCCCAGATCGTCAGTTCGGCGCTCAGGGCAAGCGAGGCGGACAGTCCCTCGGCCACGGCGGAAGCGCCAGCGATCGTGACATCGGCGCGTTGCCAGGCACCCTGGAGGGTGTAAGCCACCACCGGGCGCAGGGCCGAGACCGCTTCGGCCACGCCTTCATCCGCCGCACGCAGGACAGCGCGGTTCTGGTCCAGCAGGTTGGAATTCCTGTAGGCGGCAATCAGGGCATCGGCCAGCGTCTCGGCCCTTGCAGCCTGTGGCGCACCCAGTCCGACCAGAACCATCACCACCGACAGAAGCCATCCACGCATCTTGACCTGCCTTGCATATGCCCGGCACGACTGGCCCGGCGAGCGTTTCCTGTGATCCGCAAGGGCGTCAGGCCCAGGCCGGACCGGGCCGCCTGCGGCCTAAAGCGTAAAGCCGCGCGGCTTGGCAAAGCCCGGAAGCACGGGTGCCGCAGCGTTGAAGATCGACCGCCAGGTCACCTGGCCCGCGGCCTTGTAGCCGATGCGGGCGGTTCCCACGGCATTCTCCATGAAGATCGCGCCGATCCGGCCGCCGTCCTTCAGTTGCGACAGGATCGCCGCCGGAATCGCCTCGACGCCGCCCTGGATGGTGATCACGTCATAGGGCGCGCATGTCGCCGAACCCTCGGCCAGCTTGCCCGTGACCGTGACGGCATTGTCCACACCCGCTTCGGACAGGATGCGCTGCGCGTCGGCGGCGAGCCCCTCGTCCTCTTCCAGGGCGACGACGGTTTCGGCCAGCCGCGCGATGACCGCGGACGAATAGCCCAACCCGCAGCCCACATCCAGCACCAGCTCGGTCGGCTGAATGTCCAGCCCGTCCAGAAGCTTGGCCAGCGTCCGCGCCTCCAGCACGACCCGACCGGGGGCAAGCGTCAGGTTCTCGCCGACATAGGCCGCCTCGCGCTTGTCATCGGGCACGAAGGTTTCGCGCGGGACCGACAGCATCGCGTCAATGATCGGGAACTTGGTCACGTCCGAGGGGCGGACCTGAGTATCCACCATCATCACGCGGCGGCTGGCGAATTCGCTCATTCTGAACTCATCGGTCTGGTTGGCATCTGGGGTCAGTCTTGCCACAGAAGCAAGGGTGCCGCAACCGGCCTTTGGTGCGATTTCATGCATTTGCCGGTGGCTGGACTGCACAGGTCAGATGTCCTGCGCCGCCCCCGAGCGCCAGCGCAGCGCCTGTTCACCAAGCTGGCGGAACTTGTCCGAAACCTGGGTCAGCCGACCGCGCCATTCCGGCAAGGGGTCCTGATCCAGAGTCAGGCGAAGATGAAGTTGCAGCATGCAGGCCAGCGCAAAGGCATCAAAGAGCGCGGCCTTTACCGCCCAGCCGAAGATCAGCGCGGCAAGGGGGACCGCCCAGGGCACGCCAGGCAGGGCTTCGGCCAGCGGTGTCATCGACGGCACTGCGGCAAGGGCCACAAGGCCCGCCAGCGCCCAGCCGACCAGCGACAGCCAGACCGCGCTGACCATCAGCGGCCTTGCGTTTTGAGTGTAGAGCACCAACCCGTCATGCGCCGCTTCCCAGGCATTTTCCGACCGGGTTCTCGTGGCATGGGCCAGGACGACGGCGTCGATCAACCCCATCGTCAGCCTTAACTGGGCGCCCGACGCGCGTGCAAGCCGGTCCAGGGCCGAGACCGGCAGGATGTCGGCCAGCAGGCCATCCACCAGCCCTGTGGCCGTGCGGATCACCCCGCGGATCAGAGTGTCCAGCGCCAGAAGGGTCGGCGCGTCGCCGAACCGCTCCGCCACGATGGCATTGGCCAGCGCGACCTGGCGACGACCGGCCGGCAGCGGCCGATGATCCAGCGCCTCGACCAGCGCGGCAAGATGCGGGGCGGTCATCCGATGCAGCAGGCGGCCACGCAGGACAGCAACCGCAAGCGCCCCGAAAACCAGGCCCGCCCCGCCGCCCAGCAGTGCCGCCGACGATCCGACCGGTTCCCCCGCCAGCGCCTGACCAGCCGCGACCCCCGCACCGGCCGCCACGACAAGCAAGGCAGCGATCAGCAGATGGATCGCCGCCCGCAGAATGATGAATGGCCAGGTCCGGATCATCAGACCCAGCGCCCGGAAAATGCTGAACTCCCACATGGCTCCCACCTTGCAAGCTGGTTCAGGGTGCCCCCGGCAGGTCGACAAGACAAGCCGCCAAGACAGAAACAATCTGCTTTCGTTCTGTCACTTAGCAAAGTCTTCAGGAATCGAGTCGATGCTGGCCAGACAGAACAAAGGAGGACCATGATGGCCGCTTCCCGCCTCACACTCGCCGACGAACTCTCTGATATCCGGGCCGAGATTGCCCGCCTGCAGCAGCGCGAAAGCCGCCTGCAGGCCCTGGCCGACGACCTGCCGGTGATCCCGGTCTTCCGTCGCGGCTGGCCGCTGATCCGCAAGCAGCCGACCGGCACAACCGTCTCGGCCTGAGGGGCGTCAGCCCTCGATCAGCTGGCGGACGCGGGCCACGCCTTCGGCCACCAGGCCCGCGTCCCCCCGCGCCTCGACGTTCAGCCGCAAGAGCGGCTCGGTGTTGGAAGCGCGCAGGTTCAGCCGCCACTCTCCGAAATCCAGGCTCAGCCCATCGGTGCGGTCCGTGTTTCGGGCGCTCGGCGCCAGCTCCGCCTCGACGCGCGCGACAACCGCGGGCAGGTCCCTGACACGGAAGTTGATCTCTCCCGAAGATGGGAAATCGTGCCGCAGCGCACCGACCATCTCGGTCAGGCTGCGCCCGGACCGGCTTGCCAGACGGGCGACCATCAGCCAGGGGATCATCCCCGAATCGCAGGCCATGAAGCCGCGGAAATAGTGGTGCGCGCTCATCTCGCCGCCGTAGACCGCACCCTCGCGGCGCATCGCGGCCTTCAGGAACACGTGCCCCGTCGGCGCCAGCACCGACCGACCACCCCCCTGTCGCACGGCGTCCTGCACGGCCCAGATGACGCGAGGATCGTGGATGATCGTGGCGCCCGGTTCGCCCGCCAGATGCGCTGCCGCCAGAAGTGCGACGACATGCTCGCCATCCACGAAGCCGCCTTCGCCGTCAAACAGGAAGCAGCGGTCGAAATCGCCGTCGAACGCCACTCCGAAATCCGCCCCTGCGGCCTGTACCGCCTTTGCCGTCACCGGGCGGTTCTCTGGCAGAAGCGGGTTGGGGATGCCGTTGGGGAAGCTGCCATCCGGCGCATGGTGCATCCGCACCAGGTCCAGCCGCGCACCACGCGCCGCCAAACCCTCGGCCAGGGCGTCCAGCGTCGGCCCCGCCGCCCCGTTTCCGGCATTCATCACCAGACGAAGCGGCCCGATCCCCGGACCCACCAGCGCGGCGACATGCGCCACATAGTCCGCACGAATGCCCGACCGATCCTCGCGCGCGCCGCCGGGGGCCGCGGCGATCGCCTCGCCACCTTCGGTCAGGCTGCGAATCCGGGCGAAAGCCGTGTCCGGTAGCGGCACGGCCCCGCGCCCCACCAGCTTCATCCCGTTGTATTCGCGCGGATTGTGCGAGGCGGTGACGCAGATCCCGCCCCCTGCCCCCAGATGGGCGGTGGCGAAATACATCTCCTCGGTGCCGGCCAGGCCGAGGTCCAGCACCCGGACGCCCTGCGCCATCAGCCCGGCCGCCACCGCATCGGCCAGCGCGGGCGAGCTTTCCCGGCAATCGCGCGCCAGCACGACAGCCTCTGCCCCGGTAACGGTGGCAAAGGCCCGGGCGATCCGGTGGGCGATGGTTTCGGTCAGGTCCGTCCCGAGACGGCCGCGGATGTCATAGGTCTTGAACGCGCTCATGGGCGTGAAAGGATCATCCCCGCGCACCGTAGTAAAGCCCCACGACATGCTCGGCTTCGGCAAAGAACAGCCAGCGCGCGGCAAGCGCCCCCGCCAGATGCAGGCAGGACGCCAGAGCGATGCCCCAGACGCCAGACGGAAGGAACAGGATCAAGGCCGGCAGAACCGACGCAAGCAGCAGAGCGATCTTCCGCAGCTTGGCGGCATGCTTGCGGCCCACCACAAAGATCATCTCGCGTTTCAGGTAGTTCCCCGCCGTATGCGCCGGGTCAAGCACCGAGGGCACCCCCAACGTGTCGAGGCCCGTGGCCGTGCCCATGGTCTGCCCGGCGCGCGCGAAGGCCCCGTCGCCGATCCTCCAGACCGCGAGAAGCACTATTCCCGTCACCACAAGCAAGACCGGAGCCCAGGCGCGGTCGGCCAGCATCGCGCCCCCCGCCAGCGCGAAGGTCAGGAACATGACCGGTGTCAGCCAATGATTCCAGCGCGGGACGGCCCTGATCTGGGTGTAGATCATCGCGGTGGTGAAGACGGTCAGGAGCGCCAGGGTCCCGCCGATCTGGCCGACCAGGCGCGGCAGGGCCAGCCCGAAGATGTCCGCCAGCGCGACAGGCGCAAGGACGACCAGCGTGGCCACTGCGGCCCAGGCCTCGCGCGAAAGCCAGCTTGTGCGCCATTGCGTGAATGCTTTCAGGGCGTTACGCGGGTTGCCCAGATGGAAGGTCGAGGCCATCAGCCCCCCCAGCGCCAGCGCGTAGCCCAGCGCCCAAAGCAAGAACGCCGCCCAGCCCGATGGCTGCAACGCCCCCCAGCCCAGAAAGGCGAGGAAGCCCAATCCCAGGCCCGAAAGCGTGGAGAACAGGATCACCGACGGAGCGGGATGCATCTCAGATCTTCCCCAGCATCCGGTCCAGCCAGCCGGCGATCCCGGTGGCCCTGACGTCCAGCAGCGGCGCAAGCGGACTGGCCGACCCCGGTCCCTTCTGCCGCGGCGGCAGGTACTTGTTGGTGGGCCTGGTTTCCATCTCCGGCATCAGGTCGTAGCCGCCCCGCGCGGCCACGAGCTGCGAGACCGCGCTTTCCGGGTCCGCCAGGTCGCCGAAGTGGCGCGCGTTGGTGGGGCAGGTGCGGACGCAGGCCGGTTCGCGGTCCTCCTCGGGCAGGGTTTCGTTGTAGATCCGGTCGACGCAAAGCGTGCATTTCTTCATCACACCCTGGTCCGCATCCATTTCGCGCGCACCGTAGGGACAGGCCCAGGCGCAAAGGCCGCAGCCGATGCAGGCGTCCTCGTTCACCAGCACGATCCCGTCCTCGACCCGCTTGTAGCTGGCCCCTGTCGGGCAGACGGTGACGCAAGGCGCCACGTCGCAGTGCAGGCAGGAGCGCGGGAAGGTCACGACCTGCGCCGGGGCGTCGGGGATGGCCACCTGGTAGGAATGCACGCGGTTCAGGAAGGTCCCCGAGGGGTCGGCGCCGTAGGGGTCCTGGTCCGACAGGCCGATCCCGGCGTCGTTCCAGCCCTTGCAGGCGGTCACACAGGCCTGGCAGCCGACGCAGGTATCAAGGTCGATCACCAGGCCCAGTTTCTTCTGGGTCGCTTGCGGCAAGGCGGTCATCCTGTCCCCTCCGGGAGCCGCAAAAGTTTTCGAAAACTTTTGCCAAAATTCTTCGAAGAATTTTGGTCCCGGCTTCCAGCGACGCGCGGCGGGTCTGGCAGTGTCTCGAACATCGGCTCCACCGTTCCCCGCGCGTGATCTTCGGCCGCCACCCGCTCGACCCGCACCCTCTGGTCGAACCAGGCCGCCTGCCCGGTCACGGGGTCAGAGTTCGACAGCCGCACCCCGTCCCGGTCCGGCAGCAGCTCGGAGATCAGGTGGTTCAGCAAGAACCCCGTCGTCGCCTCGGGCGCGTGGGCATCCAGCGCCCAGGCCCCCTTGCGCTTGCCGATCGCGTTCCAGGTCCAGACCGTGTTCTCGTTCAGCGCAGCCATATGCGCCACCGGCACCACGATGGTCCCGGCCCGGCTGGAGACCCGCGCCCAGTCGCCTTCGGCAAAGCCCTGCGCCTCCCAGATCCTGGTCGGCAGATACAGATGGTTCCGCCCCTTGATCTGCCGCAGCCAGGCATTCTGGCTGCCCCAGGAATGATACTGGTCCATCGGGCGCTGCGTCAGGGCATGGACCGGATAGCCAAAGGCCGCGTCCTCGTCGCCGAAGGGGGCGTACCAGATCGGCAGCGGGTGCATCGCCTGTTTCAGGCGGCCGCGTAGGTGGTCGGGCGGCTGGCGGGGGCCGAAACCCTCCGCCGCAAGCTGGAACCGGCGCAGGGGCTCGGACCAGATGTTGAAGAGATAGGGCTGCGGCGTCTCGTAAAGGCCAAGCTTGACGGCCCAGTCCTGATAGGCGGCGTTCCAGGGTTTGTAGAAACCCGCCTCGGCCGGGACATGCGCCTGATAGAAGGCGCCGTTGTCGATATAGCGCTGCATCTGCCGGGGGTTCGGCGCGCCGCGACCTTCTGCCTCGCCATCGCCCCGAAAGCCCATCAACGGGCCGACGCCCGGACGGCGCTGGTGGTTCACGATGTAGTCGGCATAGTCCTGGAACTTCGCCGTGCCATCCTCGGTCACCATCCCCGGCAGGCCCAGCCTTGCGCCAAGGTCCAGCAGCACCGACTGGAAGCAGCGCACCTCGCGGTCGGGTTCCAGCACCGGCCAGCGGATTGCATCGCCCGCCGCATCGGGCTCCGAGATCGGCCGGTCCAGCAGCGAAATGCAGTCGTGGCGTTCCAGATAGGTCGTGTCGGGCAGGATCAGGTCGGCATAAGCCACCATCTCGCTGGCATAGGCGTCGGAATAGATGATCCGGGGGATCACATACTCGTCGCCGTCCTTTTCCGTCAGCATCTCCATCACGCGGGCCGAGTTCATCGAGGAATTCCACGCCATGTTCGCCATGTAGAGGAACAGCGTGTCGATCCGGTACGGGTCCCCGGCATGGGCGTTGGGGATGACCATGTGCATCATCCCGTGGGCGGAAAACGGGTTCTCCCATGAGAACGCCTTGTCGATCCGCGCGGGGCTGCCATCCGGAAGCAGGCACAGATCATCGGGTGAGCGGACATAGCCCAGATGCGGGCCAGTCAGCGGCTTGCCGGGCGTCGTCACGAAATGCGGGGTCGGGTGGGCTTCGATCGGCTTGGGGTATGGCGGCTTCAGCCGATAGCCGCCGGGGGTCTCCAGGCTGCCAAGGATGATCTGCAACAGGTGCAGCGCCCGCGCGGTCTGAAAGCCGTTGGAATGGGCCGAAATCCCCCGCATCGCGTGAAAGCTGACCGGGCGGCCGGGCATGTCGGTGTGCCGATTGCCCCGGAAGTCGGTCCAGGGCTGGTCCAGCGTGATCGCCTGATCGAAGGCCACCTGCGCGAGTTCCGCCGCCAGCGCGCGTATCCGCCCCGCCGTCACGCCGCAACGCGCCTCCACGGCTTCGGGAGCATACTCCGGCTTCAGGTATTCCTCGACCATGTGGCGAAAGACCGTCCGGCTGCCTTGCCACTCGGCCCCCAGGTCCGGCTCCACGCCCTTGCCATCCCAGGGCGCGGGGTGGCCGGTGCGGCGGTCGATGACGAAAGGCTGGCTTTCGGCGTTCCTGACGAACAGCCCTTTCTCGGCCCCCTCCGCCTCGTTTACCAGCAGGGGCGCGTTGGTCCACTGGGCGAGATAGTCGAGGTCGATTTTCCCGGCTTCCAGCAGACAATGGATCAGCGACAGGATCAAAAGCCCGTCAGTGCCCGGCGTGATCCCGATCCAGTCATCCGCCACTGCCGAATAGCCGGTCCGCACCGGGTTGACCGAGATCACCCGCGCGCCCCGCGCCTTCAGCTTGCCGATGCCGATCTTGATCGGGTTGCTGTCATGATCCTCGGCCACCCCGAACATGACGAACAGCCTGGTGCGGTCCCAGTCGGGCTGGCCGAATTCCCAGAAGGCGCCGCCGATGGTGTAGATGCCCCCCGCCGCCATGTTGACGCTGCAAAAGCCGCCGTGTGCTGCATAGTTCGGCGTCCCGAACATCTGCGCCCACCACCCGGTCAGCGATTGCGACTGGTCGCGCCCGGTGAAGAAGGCGAGCTTCTCGGGGGCCGTCTCGCGCAGCGGCTGCATCCAGGCGACGGCGGTGGACAGCGCCTCTTCCCAGCTGATCTCCTCGAACGCCCCCGAACCCCTAGGCCCGACCCGCCGCAGCGGCGCCTTCAGGCGGCTGGGCGCCGTCACCTGCATGATCCCCGACGCACCCTTGGCGCACAGCACACCCTTGTTGATCGGATGGTCGCGGTTGCCCTCGATATAGGCGACCTTGCCGGATTTCATGTGCACGTTGATGCCGCAGCGGCAGGCGCACATATAGCAGGTGGTCTGGCGGACCTCGTCGCCGACCTTGCGCTGCGTCTCGACCCTAGGCTGGTTCACGCGCCCTCCCCGGCCATGACGGCCTGCGCTTCAATGGCAATCTGACGCTCCTCGTCAGCGGGCACAACAAGGATAACGACACGCGAAGTCGCAGCGTGAAGGCTGGTTTCGTTCCGGTCGTTGGCGGCCAGGTCGGGAGATGCTCCCAGATATGCCAGCCCCGAAAGGATTTCCTTCCGCATCCAGGGATCGTTTTCGCCGATGCCGCCGGTAAAGACCACGGCATCAAGGCCGCCCATCGCGGCGACCATCGACCCGGCATGGCGGACCGCCCAATAGGCAAAGTGCCGCAGGGCGAACCGCGCTTCGGGCGTCCCGGCGGCATGAAGAGCGCGAAGATCGCTGTGCCCGCCCAGGCCCAGAAGGCCGCTTTCCCGGTTCAGGATGCGGGCTGCCCGGTCCACCCCGTGCATCTGCGCCAGCCGCAGCACCGCGTTGCCGTCGATGCTGCCCGCCCGCGTGCCCATCGTCAGCCCGTCCAGCGGCGAATAGCCCATCGTCGTCGCAACCGAACGACCGTTCACAATCGCGGCCAGCGAGCATCCGTTGCCCAGGTGACAGGCCAGCAGCCGCTCTGGCAGCGCGTCCCGAAGCCGCAGAATCCGCACCAGGGCGGCATAGCTCAGACCGTGGAAGCCATAGCGCCGCAGCCCGCGGTCACGTTCGGCCTTGGGCAGGGCATAGGCCGTTGCAACCTCGGGGTTCGTCGCATGAAAGGCGGTGTCGAAGGCCGCGTATTGCGGCAATACCGGAGCCAGGTCCGCAACGGCCTGAAGTCCCACCAGATTCGCCGGATTGTGCAAGGGGGCAAGCGGCACGCAGGCCTCGATCTGCCGCAAGACCTCGGGCGTCACCCGGCAGGTCGCGGCCAGCATCGCCCCGCCGTGGACGACCCGATGCGCCGCCGCCGTCAACCGATCTGCCGACACGCCGGCTTGCGCCAGGCCCAGCGCCAGTGCGGCGCCATGACCGTCCGGTCCGATCTCGCCGACACTGGCTCTTGCGACCTCCCGTTCACCGTCGAAGACCTTCAGCTTCAGCGAAGACGAACCCGCGTTCACAATCAGCCACATCAGATCAGCGCCTTGCCCAGACCCAAAGCCGCCAGCCCGGCCAGCAAGACGATGGCAAAGCGGCGGAACTCCTGCGGGTCGGTGCCAAAGAAGTGGCGTCCGCCCAGCCAGTTGCCGAACAGGGTCACCGGCAAGGCGATCAGCGCCGCCCAGAGCGTGTCCCAGCTGACCAGTCCGGCCAGCCAGTAGAGCGGCGCGGAATAGAGGTCCAGGAGCGGGAAATAGGCGATCAGCGTCGCCCGGAAGACTTTGGCCGGCATCGGTTGCGCCGCAAAGTAGGCGGCCACCGGCAGGCCCCCCATGCCCGGCGCGTTGGCAAGGCCCGAGATGACCCCCGCAACCCCGTTCGGCGCGCCCCTGACCTCGGTCGCCAGCCGCCAGCCTGCCAGAAGCACGACGCACATCAAGAGGACGTAGCCCGAGATGACCGCCCGAGCCGTGTCCTCGCTGACGCCGGTCAGGATCCACAGCCCCAGCGGCAACCCGATGGCCGCCCCACCCAAAAGCCAGCCGACCCGCTTCCAGTCCACGTCCGGCCCCGCCCCCTTGGCGTGTTGCAGGGACATCACCATTTCCAGAATGACGACAACGGCCACGAAGTTCAGCGGATTGGTCACAAGACTGGCAGAGGCGATCAGCAGGGCCGAAAAGCCGAAGCCGGAATAGCCGCGCACGAATCCCGCCACCAGACAGGCGACCGCCAGCCACACCAGCGCCAGCGGTCCCAGGTCAAAGGGCATCAGACGACCTGCGGGCGCATGTCGGCCTTGGAGATCCCGGCCACCTCGACCGGCTTCTTCATCGCGTCGCGGCGGAAAGGCTCGCCCAGTTCCTGGTTGATCAGCGCCTCGATCAGCGTGGTCTTGCCCGCCATCTGGTCGTCGATGGCGCGGCGCAAGGCCGCCGTCAGTTCCTCCATCGTCCGCGCCTGCACGCCTTGCAAGCCGCAAGCCCTGGCGATCCCGGCGTAGCTGACCCCTTCGTCAAGTTCGGTGCCGACAAAGTTGTCGTCATACCACAGCGTCGAGTTGCGCTTTTCCGCGCCCCACTGGTAGTTGCGGAAGACGACCATGGTGATCGCGGGCCACTCGGGGCGACCGATGGCGGTCAGCTCCGTCACCGCGATCCCGAAGGCGCCGTCGCCCGCGAAGCCCACCACCGGAGTATCCGGGCAGGCAATCTTCGCCCCGACGATCGAGGGCAACCCGTAACCGCAAGGCCCGAACAGGCCCGGCGCCAGGTATTTCCGCCCCGCCTCGAAGGACGGATAGGCGTTGCCGATGGCGCAGTTGTTGCCGATGTCCGACGAGATGATCGCCTCTTTCGGCAAGCCCGCCTGGATCGCGCGCCAGGCCATTCTCGGCGACATCCAATCGGGCTTGGCTTTGCGGGCGCGGTCGTTCCAGCTGGTGCCGGGGTCGTCCTGCTCGTGATCCATCGAGGACAGCTCCTGCGCCCAGGCCGATTTCTTCTGCGCGATCCGGGCCTTGCGCTCTTCCCGCCCCGCATCGCCTGCCGTCTTGGACAGCCGCGCCAGGATGCCCTCGGCCACCTTCCTCGCGTCGCCCACGATCCCCACCGTCACCGGCTTGGTAAGGCCAATCCGGTTCGGGTTGATGTCGACCTGAATGATCTTCGCATCCTTCGGCCAGTAATCCAGCCCATAGCCCGGCAGGGTCGAGAACGGGTTGAGCCGCGTCCCCAACGCCAGCACCACATCGGCCTCGGCGATCAGCTCCATCGCCGCCTTCGACCCGTTGTAGCCCAGCGGCCCCGCGAACAGCGGGTGGCTGCCGGGGAAGGCGTCGTTGTGCTGGTAGCCGACACAGACCGGCGCGGTCAGGCGCTCGGCCAAGGCCATCGAGGCCGGGATCGCCCCGCCGATCACCACGCCCGCGCCGTTCAGGATCACCGGGAACCTGGCGCTGGACAGCAGGTGCGCCGCCCGCGCCATCGCCTCATCGCCGCCCGAGGGCCGCTCGAACTCCACCACCGCAGGCAGGGGAACGTCGATCACTTGCGTCCAGTAATCGCGCGGGACGTTGATCTGCGCCGGGGCCGACTGGCGTTTTGCCTGCAGGATGCAGCGGTTCAGCACCTCGGCCACGCGCGAAGGGTCGCGCACCTCTTCCTGATAGCAGACCATGTCCCTGAACAGCGCCATCTGCTCGACTTCCTGAAAGCCGCCCATCCCGATCGTCTTGTTGGCGGCCTGCGGCGTCACCAGCAAGAGCGGCGTGTGGTTCCAGTAGGCCGTCTTGACCGCGGTGACGAAATTGGTGATCCCCGGCCCGTTCTGCGCGATCATCATGCACATCTTGCCGGACGCGCGGGTGAAGCCGTCGGCCATCATCCCGCCGCTGCCTTCATGCGCGCAGTCCCAGAACCGGATGCCCGCCTTGGGAAAGATGTCCGAGATCGGCATGAAGGCCGAGCCGATGATCCCGAACGCATGTTCGATCCCGTGCATCTGCAGGACCTTCACGAAGGCTTCCTCGGTCGTCATCTTCATCGCATCTCTCCATGTCCCATGCGGCCCCGAGGGGCCTTTGCCCGGCACCCTACTGCCCCGCCAAAGCTGCGCTTAGGGCCAGACGGTGCACCGCAATAATACCAGTCACCCCGATCTTCTGGCTGCAGACATCCTCTGGGCGTCCGGGCAACGGGACTTAGCGCAGCGCTCGGGCGATCCGCGCCACGCCTTCGGGGATCTTCGGCAGGGCGATGGACGAATAGGCCAGCCGGTAGGAATTCCTGTGACCTTCCTGTGCCGCAAAGAACGCCCGTCCGGGTTCGATCAGCACGCCGTCGGCCCGCAGCCGCAACGCCAGCGCTTCGGTGTCCACCCCCTCGGGCGCGCGCATCCAGAAGCTGGAGCCGCCAAAGCCGCCCTGCCCCGCGACCTCCAGCCCTTCCGCCGCAATCGCCTCGGCCATCACCTGGCGGCGGCGGCGGTAGGCACCCTTCATCCGGTTGACGAGGGCATCGTAGTGCCCAAGCCCCAGGAAATAGGCCATTGTCCGCTGGATATGGCCCGGCGGGTGTTTCAGCATCAGCCCCCGCAAGGCGCGTGCCTCGGCGATGAAACCGGGCGGGCCGACAAGGTATCCCAGCCGCAACCCCGGAAACACCGATTTCGAGAAGGACCCGGCGTAGATCACCCGCCCCCCCCGGTCGAGCGATTTCAGCGCCGGGGCGACGGGCTTCAGGAAGGACATCTCGAACTCGTAGTCATCCTCGATGATGACGAAGCCCCGGGCCTCGGCGGCCTCCAGCAGCGCCACCCGGCGGTCGACCGGCATGGTGGCGTTGGTCGGGCACTGGTGCGACGGCGTGGTGAAGACCACATCCGCATCAAGGCCCTGCACCGGCAGACCCTGGGCGTCCACGTTCATCGGCACCGCCGTCGCCCCCGTTGCGGCCACGATGGCACGCCAGGCGGGATAGCCGGGGTTTTCCACCCCCGCCCGCCGCCCCGGCCGCAGCAGCGCCGTCGCCGCGATCCACAGCGCGTTCTGCGCCCCCATCGTCAGCAGCACCTCATCCTCGCGCGCGGCGATGCCCCGGCGCGGAAGGATGGTGCGCAGCAATTCCTGGATCAGCAGCGGGTCGTCGCGGTCGTAATAGTCGGTGGTCAGCGCCGCGAAGTCCCGCTTTCCCAGCGCCCGCAGCGCGCATTGCCGCCAGTTCTGATGATCGAACAGCGTCGGGTCGGCCTGGCCGTAGATGAAGGGATAGGGGTAGCGGTCCCAGTCCTCGGGCCGCTCCACCTTGGGGACAAGCGTGAAGCGGCCACCGGTCAGGCCCTTGAAATCAATGGCCTCGGCGCGGGACTGGGCCTGGGGAAACTCGGGCGCCAGGGGCGCGGTGTCCGAGACGAAATAGCCCGACCGACCCGCCGAAGTCAGGTAATCCGACGACACAAGGTCCGCATAGGCCAGCGTCACCGTGATCCGGCTGACGCCCAGATGCCCGGCCAGCCCCCGCGAAGAGGGCATGCGGCTTCCGGGGCGAAAACGGCCCGCCAGAATGCCTTGCGTCACCATCGCCCGGATCTGCTGTTGCAGCGATCCCGTGGCACCAGGGGTCAGGTAGAAGGCTTCGACGGGGATGGCGGCCATGACACCACGGGCTTTGATTGCCGGATCAAGCGGCTAGGGCCTGGTCAAAGTCAAGCGCCCAGAGGGCAAGGATATCGCCATGACGTGACCTCGCCCTGCATCAATTCGGTTGATCTTCGCCCCGCCGTCGCCTAACCCGATGCACGCCCGATGCCTGCGCGCGCCCGCGCCGGGGAAGGCCAAGCCGACCCTGCCGCGGCAAAGCCGGCGGGAATTCCACAGGCCCCGATGCCCGAACCTGCTTCCGCCCGCTCAGCCCGCGACTGGCTGACCACCCTCGCCCGCTACCGCGAACCCTCGACCCGCCGCAGCCTGTGGGAGCTGGCCGCGACCCTGGTGCCGTTCCTGGCGCTCTGGGTCCTGGCCTGGATGGCGCTGTCCGTCAGCCCCTGGCTGGCACTTGCGATCGCGATCCTGAACGGCGGCTTCCTGGTCCGCATCTTCATCATCCAGCATGATTGCGGTCACGGGTCCTTCCTGAAGAACCGCACGGCGCAGGACTGGCTGGGTCGGGTGCTCGGAGTGCTGACGCTGACGCCCTATGCCGTCTGGCGGCGCACCCATTCGATCCACCATGCCCACCACGGCGATCTTGACGCCCGCGGGATCGGCGACGTGCTGACCCTGACGATCGAGGAGTATCGCGCGCGCGGGTGGTGGGGGCGGCTGATGTATCGCCTCTACCGCAACCCGGTCGTGCTGTTCGTGCTTGGCCCCAGCTATCTGTTCCTGCTGCAGAACCGGCTGCCGATGGGCCTGATGAAATCCGGCTGGCGCTACTGGACCAGCGCGATGGGAACCAATGCGATGATCGGCATCGCCGTGGGCCTGATCATCTGGTTCGGCGGGTTCTGGCCGGTTCTGCTGATCTACCTGCCCACGTCGCTGATCGCCGCGACGCTTGGCGTCTGGCTTTTCTACGTCCAGCACCAGTTCGAGGAAACGCACTGGTCCAAAGGCGACGACTGGCAGTTGCACAATGCGGCGCTGGAGGGCTCGTCCCACTATATCCTGCCGCAGCCCCTGCGCTGGTTTTCCGGCAACATCGGCATCCACCACGTCCACCACCTGTATTCCCGCATCCCCTTCTACCGCCTGCCCGAGGTGATCCGCGACCACCAGACCCTTGCCGAAGCGCAGCGCCTGACAGTCCGAGAAAGCCTGCGGTCGGTGAACCTGCACCTGTGGGACACCGCCCAGGGCAAGCTGATGAGCTTCAAGGAAGCCCGTCGGCGGTACGGGGTGGCGTAAGGCGGGGTTGGGCCGGAGTTGGGGCCGGAGTTGGGGCGGGGGCCGCAACAGCCTTTGCCCGGACGCACAAGGCCTTGCGACCGCCCACCTGACGGCGGTTTTCGGCCCCCGAGGGTACCGGACATCCTCTCCGGCTTGACCTTTCGGTAAAAGCTGAGGCTCTTCAACGGCTTGCCTGACGGTGTGGTGCCCCCAGAGAGACTCGAACTCCCGACCCTCTGATTACAAATCAGATGCTCTACCAGCTGAGCTATAGGGGCATCAATGGCTTGATGGTTCTGGTCTCCACCAAATCACGGCGACATTCTGCATGTCCACGGCGGGTGTATAGCTGTTCTTCGCGAAGCGCTCAAGCAGTCGCGTGCGCTTTGACCAGGGCTTGCACAAGGAGTAGCTCCTGTCGCCCGCTGGTCCGCCAAGATGTGGCGGCGAAGCCTTGGATGCGGCTGGCGAAACGGCGCTTGCTGCGCTGGACGCACAAGAACCCAAGAGGAGGCGCCGGGATCCTGCGCCTGCGGACGGACGCGGACAGGCGGTTGTCCGCGATCAGCGTCGGACGGGGAGCGTCCCTGGAAGGACGCTCCGCATTCTCGCTACCCGAACACCCGCCCCAGCGCGCCGTCGATCGCCGTGGTGATCTCGTCGATGTCGTCCTTCGTCGCGATCAGCGCGGGGCTGAGGCACAGCGTGTTGTTGAACCCCGGCAGCGAGCGGTTCGTGGCGCCGATGATGACGCCTTGCGCCATGCAGTCGGCGACGACGGCCTGGACCTGCTTTTCGTCCGCCGGCTGCTTGGTCGCACGGTCGGCCACCAGCTCGGCCCCCAGGAACAGACCCTTGCCGCGGACGTCGCCAATGACCTTGTGCTTGTCCATCAGCGCAGACAGGTTGCCAAGGCAGTAGTCGCCCATCGCCACGGTGTTGGCGAGCAGCCCCTCATCCTCGATGATCCGCATGTTCTCCAGCGCCGCGGCCGGGCCAGAGGTGCAGCCACCAAAGGTCGAGATGTCGCGGAAATAGCTGAGCGGGTCGCTGGGCGCGTCCTTGAACATCTCGAACACGGCTTCGGTGGTCACGGTGCAACTGATCGCGGCATAGCCCGAGGCAACGCCCTTGGCCATGGTCACGAAGTCGGGTTTGATGCCGTAATGCTGGTAGCCGAACCAGGTGCCGGTGCGCCCCACGCCGCAGACGACCTCGTCGATGGCGAGCAGGATGTCGTATTTGCGGCAGATCTCCTGCACCCGCTCCCAATAGCCCTGGGGGGGGACGATGACGCCGCCGCCTGCCGTCACGGGCTCCAGGATCAGGCAGCCGATGGTGTCGGGACCTTCGCGCAGGATGACCTCTTCGATGGCATCAGCCGCGCGCTCGCCGTAATTCTCGACCTCCCACTGCTTGCGGTATTCCAGGCAATGCGGCACGCGGACAAAGCCGTCGGGGAAAGGCCCGTATTGCATGGCGCGCTGATCCTGGCCGGCGCTGGCCAGGGCCGCGATGGTGGTGCCGTGGTAGTCGCGGTCGCGGAACAGGATCTTCGACTTGCGGCCAGCGTGGTGCCGGTGCGAGATCTGGCGCACCATCTTGTAGGCCTTCTCGTTCGCCTCGGACCCCGAGTTCGAATAGTAGACGCGGGACAGGCCCGGCATCTTTTCGATCAGCCGTTTCGAGAAGACCGCGCCCGGGATCGTACCTGCCGACCCGGCGAAGTAGTTCAGCTTGATCAGCTGGTCGCGCACGGCATTGGCGATGGATTCACGGCCATAGCCGACGTTGACGGTCCAGACCCCGCCCGAGACCGCGTCGATGTGCTCCTTGCCCTTGGCGTCCCAGACCCGCATCCCCTTGCCTTCGACGATCACCCGGGGATCGACGGTTTCGTACTGCTTGTGCTGCGAGAGGTGGTGCCAGACATGGGCGCGGTCGGCCTCGACCACTTGCCCGATGTCGTTCAATCCTGCGAAGCCTTCCATGGGGCCGTCCTTTCGAATGCGTTTCGCGCGGTATCATCGGGGAAAGGGCGCTTGGACCTTAGGACCAGACGCCTGTCGCTGATAGGTCCAGTCAGGCCCGATAATACGCGCGGTACCAGTCTACAAAGCGGCCAAGGCCGGTGGCAAGGTCCGTCTCGGGGCGAAAGCCGGTCAGGCGTTCAAGCAGAGAGCAGTCAGCCCAGGTTGCAGGCACGTCGCCGGGCTGCATCGGCAGGAAGTTGCAGATCGCCTTGCGCCCAAGCAGGGTTTCAAGCGTCGCGATGAACTGCATCAGGTGGACCTTGTCGCTGTTGCCGACATTGACGATCCGGTGCGGCGCGACGGGGCTGAGGCTGTCGCCCTCGACCGGCGTCCCCCGCACGGCGGGAAGCGACGGAGCCAGCGGGATCAGACGAGCCACCCCCTCGACCAGATCCTCGACCGCGGTGAAGTCGCGCCACAGCTCGCCGTGGTTGTAGACGTCGATGGGTTCGCCTTGCAGGATGGCCTTGGCGAACTTGAAGTAGGCAAGGTCCGGGCGGCCCCATTCGCCATAGACGGTGAAGAAGCGGAACAGCGTGACCGGCAGGCCCCACAGGTGCGCGTAGGAATGCGACAGCGCCTCGACCGCCTTCTTGGTGGCGGCATAGACGGTCAGCGGGTGGTCGGTGCGGTCGGTCTCATGGAACGGCATTTCAGGGCTCGCGCCATAGACCGACGAGGTGGAGGCGATCAGAAGATGCTTGACCCCTTGCCGCTTTGCCAGCTCCAACACATTGAAACTGCCGGTGAAATTCGTCTCGATATAGGATCTTGGATGCGTCAGGCTGTAGCGCACCCCGGCCTGAGCGGCGAGGTGGATGATGACGTCGGGCGCAAAATCGGCGCCGATGCGGTCCAGCGTCGCGACATCCTCGACCATCGCTTCGGTCGCCGTGAAACCGGGCATCGCCTGCAGGATCGCATGGCGCTTTTGCTTCAGCGTGATGTCATAATAGGGCGTCATCCCGTCGTAGCCATGCACCCGGTGGCCCGCCGCCAGAAGGTGCCGAGCCAGGTGAAAGCCGATGAAGCCCGCGCTTCCGGTGATGAGGATCTTCTGCACGCGCCCCGCGCCCCTGGCCGACTGGCGCGGACAATCACCGTGGCCCGACCCCAAGTCAAGCCTGCGCCCCGGCCAGAGGAACCCCTTGCAGCCGCCCGTCCTATCCGCTATCCCTCCCCCACCTTCGCGGCGGGTTGGCGGAGAGGTTACGCACCGGATTGCAAATCCGTGAAGACCGGTTCGATTCCGGTACCCGCCTCCACTTCCCCCTGATTGCGCATGAAGGATTGCCCGCCTGCCACGGTGGCGGCAACTTGTTGAGCAGTTGCAGAAAAATGCGTGAAGCTGGCGCTGCTGCGGTCTATAGTGGCGCAAGTCAGAAGAACGGCGCCGGGGATACGGGCGATCCGGCAGGGGGCGCAGCGCGTCTCTTGGCCAGGGTGGCAGCGGCGGAAAAGCTGGAGGCGGCAGTGGTCGGCAAGTTCCTTTTGGGCATGGTTTCGGGTGGCCTTGTGGTGACCGGGGGCCTTGTCATCGCATCCGCGCTGTTCCCGGTCGCACCAGCCAACGACAATGCCCCGGCTGCGGTGGCAGAACCGGTTGTGGCCCCGACGGCGACAACGCCGGATGCTGGCCCGGCGGTCGCCGAAGAGCCCGGAACCGCCGAGGCCGCGGCTGATGCTGGCGCCGCGAGCGAGCCTGCCCCGCTGACGGCCGTCGAGACGGGCACCGAGACGGGTGCCGAGGTGCCCGCCGCAACCGATGACCCGGCAAATGCACCGGCCGAAGCGGCGCCTGCGGTCGACACCACCGCCGAAGCTCCCAAGGCAGCCGGGACCGAAGCGACCGAGCCGGCCGCTCTGGCTGCCGCCGAAGTGACCAAGCCCGAGACACCGGCCGAGCCCTCGAAACCTGCCGAAACCCTCGCCGATGCGGCGGTCGAGCCACCCGAAGCGCCCGCCGAGGCTGCTTCCGCGGTCGAAGTTCCAGAACCTGCGCCGGGGCCAGCCCCCGTCGAAACCGCGCCAGTCGAAACCGTGCCGACCGAACCTGCCCCGGCCGAACCTGCTCCGGTCGAACCTGCCCCGGTCGAACCGGCTGTCGAGCCTGAGACTGCGCTGGCCGAGTCCGCTCCCGCCGGCGAGCCTGCAGTCCTGGACGCAGCGACGCCCGGCGATGACACCCTCATTGCCGAGCTGGCGCCCGCGCCGGAGGTTCCGGTGACCGAAGCGGCCCCCGCCCAGCTGACGCCGCCCGAGCCAATGCCAACACCCGACAGTGACACGGCTCCGACCGATCCCGCGGCGGACGAGGCAGCGCCGGCCCTGCCCGGCACGCGGCCGGCACCGCTTCCGGGCGAGACCGCCGAAGCCGAGGCCCGCACCTCGACCTTCAAGCCCGCCCCCGGCCTGCCCCGCGCCAGCGAGGCGGCCGAGGAGCCAGCCGCCGATCCGGCTGCGACCGACCCGGCCGCAGCGCCGATCGACCCGCGCCCACTGGCGCAGTTCGCCGCGACGTTCGAGAACCCCGACGCCAAGCCGCCCTTCGCCATCGTGCTGGTCGACGACGGCAGCGCGGGCCTGGACCGTGCAAACCTTGCCGCCCTGCCCTTCCCGGTCAGCTTTGCGCTGAACCCGCTGGACCCCGCATCCGCCCAGCACGCCGCGACCTACCGCGCGGCGGGCAAGGAGGTGGTGATGCTGGTGACCGGCATTGCCGAAGGCGCGATGCCCGCCGATGTCGAGGTGGCGTTCCAGTCGATGGAACAGGGCCTGCCCGAGGCCGTGGCCGTGATGGACCTGCCCGTTCCCAGCTTCCAGAACCGCCGCCCGCTGGCCGCGACGGTGGTGCCGATCCTCAAGGCGCAGGGCCGCGGTCTTCTGACCTGGGACGCGGGTCTCAACGCCGCCGACCAGGTTGCCCGGCGCGAGGATCTGGAGGCCGGGGTGATCTTCCGCGACATCGGCTCGACCGGCAGCGATGCCGCCGCGATCCGCCGCCTGCTGGACCGGGCCGTGTTCAAGGCCGGCCAGGACGGTCGCGTCAGCGTGGTCGGCTCTGCCGATCCGGCGACGGTGGCGGCGCTTTTGGAATGGACGGTCGAGGGCAAGGCCGCGACGGTGGCTCTGGCCCCGGTGACGGCAGTTCTGACGGTCGAGTGAGGCGGCCAGGGGCGGCTCGTCGATGACATCGTCACTCCTCGCCCGGGCGCACCGAAGAGGAGGTCCGCTTAGCTGTTCCCGCGCCCGGCGAAGCGGCCAGCGTCTTCAGCCGCGCGGCGCAAGGCGTTGGATTTGTTGACGGTTTCCTGGTACTCGGCCTCCGGGTCGCTGTCGAAGACCACGCCTCCGCCCGCCTGGATGTACAACTGGCCGTCCTTGACCACTGCCGTCCGCAGCGCGATGCAGAAGTCCATCTCGCCGTTGGCCGCAAAATAGCCCACGCCGCCGCCGTAGACGCCGCGCTTTTCCGGTTCCAGCTCGTCGATGATTTCCATCGCCCGGACCTTGGGCGCACCCGAGACCGTGCCTGCCGGCAAGCCCGCCAGCAGCGCCGACAGCGCGTCCTCGCCTTCGGCGATCTCGCCCACCACGTTCGACACGATGTGCATGACGTGGCTGTAGCGTTCGATGATGAAGGTCTCGGTCGGGCGCACTGTCCCCACCCTGGCCACCCGGCCCACGTCGTTCCGGCCAAGGTCCAGCAGCATCAGGTGCTCGGCCCGTTCCTTGGGATCGGCCAGCAGGTCCAGCTCCAGCGCCTTGTCCTCTTCGGGCGTGGCCCCGCGCTTGCGGGTCCCGGCGATGGGACGGACGGTGACTTCGCCGTCGCGGAGGCGCACCAGGATCTCGGGGCTGGCGCCCACGACCTGGAAACCGCCGAAGTTGAAGAAGAACATGAAGGGCGAAGGGTTGGTCCGCCGCAAGCTGCGATAGAGCGCGAAGGGTGGCAGCTCGAACCGCTGCGACCAGCGCTGCGACGGCACCACCTGGAAGATGTCACCGGCGCGGATGTAGTCCTTGGCCCTCTCGACCGCGGCCTTGTAGCCTTCGTGCGTGAAGTTCGACGTCGCCGCGCCGACCGGGGTCGTCTCGCCCAGGTCGCGCGCGGCCGAGGGCGCACGGTCCAGATCGCGCAGCGCGTCCATCACCCGTTCGGCCGCCTGGGCATAGGCCGCCCGCGCCGAAAGCGCGCCTGCAACCCAGGCCGGGGCAACCACCGTCACTTCGCCCTTGACCCCGTCCAGGACCGCGACGACCGACGGGCGGATCAGTTCGGCATCGGGCAGACCCAGCGGATCGGGGTTCACCTGCGGCAGGTGTTCCACCAGGCGGATCATGTCGTAGCCGAGATAGCCGAACAGGCCGGCCGACACGGCTGGCAGGCCTTCGGGCATCTCGATCCGGCATTCGGCCAGCAGGTCGCGCAGGGTCTGCAAGGGGTGGCCCGGCAGGTCGGCGAAGGTCTGGCGGTCAAAGCGCGCCTGGCGGTTGATCCGGCTCTTGTCGCCGTGGCACTGCCAGACCAGGTCCGGCTTCATGCCGACGACGGAATAGCGGCCCCTGATCTCGCCGCCGGTCACCGATTCCAGCATGAAGGTGTCGGCCCGGGCGTCGCCCAGCTTCAGCATCAGACTGACCGGGGTGTCCAGGTCCGCCGCCAGCCGGGCCCAGACGATCTGGTTCTTCCCGGCAGTCCATCCGGCCTCGAACTCGGCAAAACTGGGCGAAAGCTGCATCAGGGCAGGCTCGTGTGGACGGCGGTGATCGCGGCCTGGTCCAGCGAGATGCCGGCCTCGGCGGACAGCGCGTTGGTGAAGGCGGCGAAGGCGTCCTGTGCGATGGCACGGCGGGCCTGATCGGCCAGGGCGTCGCGCATCGCTTGGGCATCCTCGCCCTCGGTCGCGGCGGGCAGGATGCGGTCGAGCTTGACCACGGCGATGAAGCCTTCGGCCTCGATCACCCGGACTTCGCCCTCGGCCATCGCGAAGACATCCGCCAGCAGCGTCTCGGGCGTGCCCGTGATATAGCCCGAGCGGGCCGTCTCGGGTGTCACGTCGACGATGCCGAAGCTGCCGATGGCGGCCCCGCCGTCAATCGCGGCCTTGATCTCGGCCGCGCGGGCCGTCAGCGCCTTGGCGGTGGCGTCGCGGCGCCAATCCTCGGCCACCTGTTCCTTCGCCTCGTCGAAGGGGATCGGCGCGGCGGCAACGATCTCGTCCAGGCGCAGGGCGACGACGCCGCCGTCCTCCAGCACGATGGCCTCGGGGAAATCGCCGTCCTGCAAGGCATCGGCGGCGGCGCGGAAGGCCGGGTAGCCTTCGATGCTGGCCTCGCCCTGCTGGCCCGGCACATGGTCCAGCGTGGCGATGGCAAGTCCCATCTCCTTGCCCAGGTCCTCCAGCGTGGCCCCGCCGGCAAGAAGATCGTCGATCTGCTCGACCTGATCGGCGATCAGGCGGCGGGCGGCGTCGGTCTGGATCTCGATCGCCAGCGTCTCGCGCGCTTCCTCGAAGGTGGTCTCGTCGGCGGCCAGGACCGTCACGACGCGGTAGAGCGCGGGGCCAAGGTCGCTGTCCAGCGGCCCGGCCACCTGACCCTCGGCAGTGGCGAAGATCGCTTCGCCCGCGGCGCCCAGCTCGTCCAGCGCGACATCACCCATGCCGATGGTGTCCAGCGTCAGCCCGCGCTCGGCCACGAGATCCTCGAACGAGGCCCCGGCATCAAACCTGGCCCTCGCGGCCTCGGCCGCGGCCTGGTCGGGATAGACCAGCCGCTCCAGGATGCGGCGTTCCGGGATCACGAATTCGTCGATCCGGTCCTGATAGATCTTCTGCAGCATGGCATCGTCGACCGGCTGATCCCTGGCGATGGCCTCGGGCAGAAGCGCCGCATAGGTGATGCGCTTGGACTCGGGCCTGGTGAAGCGGTCGATCCTGGCGTCGTAATGCGCCTTCAGCTCGGCCTCCGTCGGCTCGGCCAGCGGAGCGGGCAGGTCGGCCTCGGTCAGGCGCAGCATGGAAAAGCCCCGCCGTTCCGCCACCCAGGCGTAAAGCGTGTCGGTCAGCGCCGCCGGGGCCGCAAAGCCGCCCGCCACCGCGCCCTGCAACAGCTCGCGGCTGATGTCGCGGCGCAGGTTCGTCTCGAACTCGGCTTCCGACAGGTTGTTGCGTTCCAGCGCAAAGCGATAGGTCTCGCGTTCAAAGCTGCCAGTGGCGCCCTTGAAGGCATCCATCCCCATGATTTCGGTCGCGACCACATCATCGCCGACCGAAACCCCGATGCGCTGCGCCTCGTTGTCCAGCGCCGCGCGGGTCAGGACGTCCTGGAGCACCTGCTTGTCGATCCCGAAGGCCAGGGCCTCCTGCATCGACAGCGGCTGGCCCAACTGCTGGCTGAAGGCATTGACCTGGGCCTGCAGCGCGCGGGCGTAGTCGTCGGTGGTGATCTCGATGTCGCCGACGCTGCCGACCTTGGTCACGCCGCCGGTAAAGCTGGTGACGCCGAAACCGCCAAGCCCCACGATCAGCATCCCCAGCATCGTCCAGACGGCAACCTCTTTCAACGTGCTGCGCGGGCGCTTGCCGTCTTCGGTCGGGGTCTTCGCCATGAGTTCGGGCCCTCTGCTTGGTTTATGGATCAGGTGCATAGTGGGAAGCCCGCAGGGGGGCAAGGTCAAGATCGCCCACCCCGTCCCCCGGTCACGCGGCTGTCAGGGCCGGAAGGCCTGCAACCGGCGGATCACCTCGGCGATGCCTGCGACGTCGACATTGGCAAAGGCGATGCGGATCTGGCGCTGGCCGGCCTGGGACCCGTCGGGCTGGAACATCGTCCCCGGCAGCATCAGCAGCGAGGCCTCGGTCACCAGCCGCTTGCACAGGGCGTCGCTGGCGATGTCGAACGGATGCTCGACATAGGCGAAATAGGCGCCGCAGCCCAGAAGCCTCCAACCCGGCAGGGCCTGGAAGCCTTCCACCATCGCGCGGCGGCGGGCCAAGATCTCGTCACGCTCGCCCGCCAGCCACTGGCCAAGGTTCCGCATCCCCCACAGCGCACCGATCTGGCCCAGCTGGCTGGGGCAGATCGCGACGGTATCCAGGAACTTCTCGGCCTCGGCCAGCCGCGCGGCCCCTGCCACGACCGCCCCCACCCGATGCCCGGTCAGCCGGTAGGCCTTGGAGAAACTGTAAAGCTGGATCAGCGTATCGGCCCAGTCCGGGTCCTGGAACAGGTCATGCGGGGCGCCGCTGCGGCTGTCGAAGTCGCGGTAGGTCTCGTCCACGATCAGGGCAAGCCCCTGGGCGCGGCAGAGGTCGCGGAAGGCCGCCAGCGTCTCTGCCGGATATTCCACCCCGCCGGGGTTGTTCGGGCTGACCAGCACGATGGCCCGCGTCCGGTCGGTGACAAGCGCGGCCGCCGCCTCTGCCGAGGGGATCAGGGTCGGCCCGGTGTCCAGCGGCACCGTCTTCACCGACGACATGTCCAGCCACATCTTGTGATTGAAGTACCAGGGCGTCGGCAGGATCACCTCGTCCCCCGGACCCGCAAGCGTCGCCATGACCGTGCAGAAGGCCTGGTTGCAGCCCTGGGTGATCGCCACCTGTGCGGGGGCAATCCTGCCCCCGTAGGTCGCCGACCATTGCGTCGCGATCTCCTGGCGCAGCGCGGGAAGCCCCAGCACCGGGCCGTAAAGATGCGCATTGGGGTCGTTCAGCGCCGCATCGGCCAGCGCCTGCCGCAGGCCGAGCGGCGGGCTTTCCACCGGAGCCGCCTGGCTGATGTTGATCAGCGGGCGGTCGGCGGGAAACGTGACACCTTCGATCCAGCGCCGCGCCTCCATCACGGGCGGCGGCTCGGTTGCGGCAAAGGCGGGGTTCAGAGGCAGGGTCAACGGGGCAACTCCTCGTGCGCTTCGCTTCTCGTCGTAAGGTCGCGCTGCGATTGGTGCATCGCATGCGACAAGGGGGCGACAAGGGGCGGTCAGTCCGCCCCGCGCATCGGCTGGACGTATTGCAGCGCCATGTCCCAGGGGAAGAAGATCCAGGTGTCCTGGCTGACGGATGTGATGTAGGTGTCGGCCTGCTTTTCACCCTCGGGCTTGGCATAGACGCAGGCGAAATGCGCCTTGGGGTAAAGGCCGCGGATCAGCTCCAGCGTCTTGCCGCTGTCCACCAGGTCATCGACGATCAGGACGCCGGTGCCGTCGCCCATGATCTCGGCCTGCGGGGCCTTGATCACCTGCGCCTCGCGCCGCTGGTCGGCCTTGCCGCCGCCCGAGTGGTAGGACTTGACCGAGATGCTGTCGACCACCCGGATGTCCAGCTCGCGGCTGACGATCATCGCCGGGACCAGGCCGCCGCGCGTGATGCCGACCACGGCCTTCCAGGTGCCGCCTTCGCCCGGCCCCTTGCCATCCAGCCGCCAGGCCAGCGCGCGCGCGTCGCGGTGGATCTGGTCCCAGCTGACGTGAAATCCCTTTTCATGCGGCAGACGCTCGGCGGACATGGGGCCCCTCCTTCAGGTGGCGACGATCTTGACGCCCAAGAGGGCCAGCGCGGCCCCGAAGCAGCGGTCGATCACGGTTTTCAGGCTGATGTAGGCGGCCCGCGTCCGGTCCAGCGCGAAGATGCGGGCGACCAGGCTGTTCCAGCCGGTTTCGGCCACCAGGATCAGCAGGATCAGGCAGCCAAGACTCCAGACCGGCGTGTCGGGGCTGATGGTGCCCAGAAAGATCGAGGAATAGATCACCACCGCCTTGGGGTTCGACAGGTTGGTCCAGAGCCCAAGCCGAAAGGCCGCAAGGGCCGAGCGCGGAACGGGTCGCGCATCCTCGGCGATGAAAGGGGTTTTCGCATCGCGCCAGAGGTTCCAGCCCAGCCACAGCAGGTATGCCGCCCCGCCGATCTTCAGCGCCCACAGCAGCGACGGGGCCGCGTCGAAGATCAGGTGCAGGCCGAACATCGCGGCCAGTGCCCAGAAGACCGCTCCGGTCGCGATGCCCAGCGCCAGCATGACCCCGGTGCGGAAGCCTTCGCTCAACCCGGTGCGGGCCGACATCAGGACGGCCGGACCGGGCGAGACCACGGCGAACAGGACCAGCCCGGCAAAGGCCAGGAAGGCCGCGAGGCTCATGCCCCGTCTCTCATCTTGCGCCGCGGCTCACTGGCCGCCCTCCTTCTTGCCGGAGACGATGTCGATGTCGGGCGCGTCGATCGCCTTCATGCCGACGACATGGTAGCCCGCATCGACATGCAGGTTCTCGCCCGTCGTCCCCGACCCGAGGTCGGAAAGAAGGTAGAGCGCGGCCTTGCCGACCTCTTCCTGGGTCACGTTGCGGCGCAGCGGCGAGTTCAGCTCGTTCCAGCGCATGATGTAGCGGAAATCGCCGATCCCGCTGGCGGCCAGCGTCTTGATCGGCCCTGCCGAGATCGCGTTGACCCGGATGCCGTCCTTGCCCAGATCCTCGGCCAGGTACTTCACCGAAGCCTCAAGCCCGGCCTTCGCCACGCCCATCACGTTGTAATGCGGCATGACCTTTTCCGCGCCGAAGTAGGTCAGGGTCAGCAGGCTGCCGCCCGGCCCCATCATCGCCGCCGCGCGCTGGCAGACGGCGGTGAAGCTGTAGACCGAGATGTCCATCGCCAGCGCGAACCCGGCGCGGGACGTGTCCACGTAGCGGCCCCGCAGCTCGTTCTTGTCGGCGAACCCGATGGCATGGACCAGAAAGTCGATCTGCCCCCATTCGGCCTTCAGCCCGGTGAAAAGCGCGTCGATGCTGGCGTCGCTGGCGACGTCGCATTCGTAGAGCATCGGCTTGCCCAGGCTGGCCGCCAGGGGCTCGACCCGTTTCTTCAGCGCCTCGCCCTGGTAGCTGAACGCAAGTTCCGCCCCCTGGGCCGCCACGGCCTGGGCGATGCCCCAGGCAATCGACTTGTCGTTCGCAAGCCCCATGATCAGGCCGCGCTTGCCCTGCATCAGTCCGGTTGACATTCCTGACCCCTAGCCCATTTTTCGTTGACTATGACGTGTAGGCGAAGCGGGGCCGCCCTTCAAGGCAGGTCCTTGGCGCCAGGGCAAGGAGCAATCATGGACCGCACAGGCATCTTCGCGGGCAGCGACCCCTTCGTGCTGGCCCAGTCCTGGCTGACCGAGGCCGAGGCGACCGAGCCGAACGACCCGAACGCCATCGCGCTGGCCACCGTGGACGACCAGGGCCTGCCCAATGTCCGCATGGTGCTGCTCAAGGAAATCGAGACCGAAGGCGAGGGCGGCGGTGCCTTCGTCTTCTATACCAACTACACCTCGAAGAAGGGCCAGGAGATCGAGTCCGCCGGCAAGGCCGCCTTTGTGCTGCACTGGAAATCCTTGCGCCGCCAGATCCGCGTCCGCGGCACCGTCACCCGCGAGGAGGGCCCCAAGGCCGACGAGTATTTCACCAGCCGCAGCCTGAAGTCCCGCATCGGCGCCTGGGCCAGCCAGCAGTCGCAACCCCTGACCTCGCGTGAGGCGCTGATGGCCACGGCGGCGAAGCTCGCGGTGACCAAGGGGCCGAATCCGCCGCGCCCGCCGTTCTGGGGCGGTTTCCGGATTCGACCGGTCGAGATCGAATTCTGGGCAGACGGCGCGTTCCGGTTGCACGACCGCTTTCGCTGGTATCGCACGGGGGTTTCCGACGACTGGAGTGTCACAAGATTGAATCCCTAGGTTTCCGGCACTTGTCGGATTTTATGCAACGAACTGGCGCATTTGCCCTTGATCCCCGGTTAACTTTCGCCCCATCTGTCCGCCTTAGGGCTCATTCTGGGGAGAAGGCTCTGTAAATGTCGGAAGAAGATGAGGTCATGCAGATCGTGCATGGTCGCGTTAAGTGGTTTGATCCTTCCAAGGGTTTCGGTTTCATCGTTTCAGACCAGACGGATGCAGATATACTCTTGCACGCGAACGTTCTTCGGAACTTCGGGCAGGGGTCGGTAGCAGATGGTGCCGGTATAGAGGTCCGTGTTCAAAGGACACAGCGCGGCGTGCAAGCCGTTGAAGTGCTTCGCATCGATCCGCCGGAAGGCGTCGTTGTGCCCTTTGGCGAGGATGCGGCCCAGATGGTCAGCGAGGACATCCTTGCCCTGGCCCTGGAACCTGCACGCGTGAAGTGGTTCGACAAGGGCAAGGGCTTCGGCTTTGCCAATGTCTTCGGCAAGCCCGAGGACGTGTTCATCCATGCCGAGGTGCTGCGCGTCTCGGGCTTTGCCGACCTTGCGGCCGGCGAGGCCGTGGCGTTGCGCATCATCGAAGGCAAGCGCGGCCGGATGGCCATCCAGGTCGTGTCCTGGGAAGCCGCCGCGCGCGAGCATCCATGAAGGTGCTGCGGGCCCTCGTCCTTGCCGCCCTCTTGCCCGGCGCTGCCTGGGCCGAGGCCGTCTGTTCTGCGGACCGGGTGGACTTGCGCTGGGCGGGCGGCCGCGAAAGCTTTGCCGTCGAGGTCGCCGATGATGGCGAGGAACGGGCGCAGGGACTGATGTTCCGGACCGAGCTTGCCGCCGCGTCGGGGATGCTTTTCGTCTATGAGGCACCGCGTCGGGTCAGTTTCTGGATGAAAAACACGCTGATCCCGCTGGACATGATCTTCGCCGACGCGACCGGCACCGTCACCCGCGTCCATGCGGGTGCGGTTCCCGGCGACCTGACGCCCATCGACGGCGGCGAGGGCGTGCAGTTCGTGCTGGAAATCAACGCGGGCCTTGCCGAAAAGCTGGGAATCGCCCCCGGAACGGTCATGCGCCACCCCGCGATCCCCGCCGAAACCGCCGCCTGGCCCTGCGGCGGCTAGGACCTCTCGCGCGGCGCTGTCACGGTCGGGGCCCGATCGGCGCCCGGCCGGGGCCCGGTCGGGGCCCGGACAGCCTTGCCCGCGGGCAGGCGCGATGCGGCCGCCGTGCAGGCAGAACCGAGGATGCCGCTGACCCGCCCGACCCGATCCTGCCCGACCCGATCCTGCTCGACCCGAACCTGCCCGACCCGAAGCTCCCGGACCGCACGGGAAGGCTTTTCAATCCCCGCGTTCCCCTGTAAGTGACCCCGGTCGGGGCGTAGCGCAGCCTGGTAGCGCGACGGTTTTGGGTACCGTAGGTCGAGAGTTCGAATCCCTCCGCCCCGACCACTTTTGATCCCGCCGGCCAGCCGGATTTCCCAGGCCGGAGCTTGCCGTGATCCCTGCGGAAGGCTTCTGGTCCCGGCTCCTGCGGCTTGTCCTTCGCCGACCCGCGCGCCATATCCCAGGGTGAAAGGGGTCCGCCCATGACCATCGCCTTCGATCACAGCTATGCCCGCGACCTGCCCGGCACCTACCTGCGCGTCGCCCCCGATGTGGCCCCTGCCCCCAGTCTGCTGGCGTTGAACCGGCCCCTGGCGGATGCGCTTGGCCTGACCCTGACCGATGCCGATGCCGCCGACTGGTTCTCTGGCGCAAGGCTTCCGCCGGGTGCCGATCCCATCGCCCAGGCCTATGCCGGCCACCAGTTCGGCGGCTTCTCGCCGCAGCTGGGCGACGGACGCGCGCATCTTCTGGGCGAGATCGTGACTCCGGAAGGGCGGTTCGACATTCAGCTCAAGGGCTCGGGTCGCACGCCCTTTTCCCGCGGGGGCGACGGCAAGGCAGCCGTCGGCCCGATGCTGCGCGAATACCTGATCTCCGAGGCGATGCACGCCCTTGGCATCCCCACCACCCGCGCCCTTGCCGTCGTTGCGACCGGCGAGCAGATCTGGCGCGAGACGAAACTGCCCGGCGCGGTCCTTGCCCGCGTCGCCGCCAGCCACCTGCGCGTCGGCACGTTCCAGTTCTTTGCCGCACGCGGCGACCAGGCCCAGGTCAAGGCCTTGGCCGACTATGCCATCGCCCGGCATTACCCGGACCTGGCCCAAGAGCAGAACGCCTACCTCGCCTTTCTTGATGCCGTCATCGCCGCCCAGGCCCGGCTCATCGCGCAATGGATGGGCGTGGGCTTCATCCACGGTGTCATGAACACCGACAACATGGCGATCAGTGGCGAGACCATCGACTACGGCCCCTGCGCCTTCATGGAGGCCTATGCCCCTGGCACCGTCTTCTCCTCGATCGACCACCAGGGCCGCTATGCCTATGCCAACCAGCCGCTGATCCTGGGCTGGAACCTGGCGCGACTGGCCGAGACGCTGGTCCCGCTGCTTGACGCCAACCCGGAAAAGGCCGTCGAGATCGCCAATGACCGCCTGTCCGGGATCACGGGACGCTACCGCGCCGAATGGCTGGCCGTGATGCGCCGCAAGCTTGGCCTGATGGACCAGGACGACGCGGATGCGGCACTGATCGACGACCTGCTCCCCGCGATGGAGGGCGCTGACTGGACCCTGACCTTCCTCCGTCTTGCCGACGAGGCGGCGCTGCGCCCGCTGTTCACCGACTTCTCGAAGATGGCGGCCTGGCTTGCCCGCTGGCGCGCCCGCGCGGGCGACGGCGTGGCCGCGCGCCTGGCGGACGCCAACCCCGCCGTGATCCCGCGGAACCACAAGGTCGAAGAGGCGCTCGCCGCCGCGACTGCAGGCGACATGGCCCCCTTCCACGCCCTGCTCGCCGCGATCCGAACCCCGTTCACCAGGACCGAACCCTACATGCTTCCCGCGCCCGACGGCTTCGGGCAGTACGTCACCTTCTGCGGCACCTGACCGGCCGCTCCTGCGTCGCGCCTTCGGCGTCTCGTCGCCAGCGAGGAGCGACGACGTCGACGACGAGCGAACCTCGGCAGATTGACGCCCCCGCCCTTCCCGGCCACCATGACGCATGGCCGACCGCTCCGACATCCACGACCGCCTCGCCGCATCGCTCCGCGCGGCCCGCAAGTCGCGCGGGCTCAGCCTCGATGCCGCCGCCAAGCTGTCCGGCGTCTCCCGCTCGATGGTCAGCCAGATCGAGCGCGGCGAATCCTCGCCCACCGTCGCCACCCTCTGGGCCCTGACCCAGGCCTTGCAGCTTGACTTCGCCGGTCTTCTGGAAGGCCGCACCCTTCCCGGCATCGAAATCATCCGCGCCGCCGCGGCCCCGGTGATCCAGCGCGGCGGCGTCACCATCCGGATTCTCTCGGCCCCCGAAAGCGTCGGGCGGCACGAGGTCTATGAACTGGACTTCGCCGAAGGCGCCAGCCTGACCTCCGAGCCCCATTCCCCGGGCTGTCGCGAACACCTCACCGTGCTTGCAGGCCACCTGACCGTCACCTCCGGGGATGCGACCGACCACCTCGCCCAGGGCGATGTCGCCCGCTACCCCGCCGACCGCAGCCACCAGATCACCGCCCAGGGCACCGCACGCGCCATCCTGATCGTCCAGGACAGCTGACTTCCGTCATCACGGAACTTCATCCGTGAAGTTGACAGCGCGCCGGCCGCCTGTCACCATCCACAAAACCGGAAAGGACTCTGCCATGACGGAAATGACCGCTTTCCTGGATCACATCGCCGCCACTCTCCGGGGCATCGAGGCCGACGGGCTGATGAAACGCGAACGCCTGATCACCGGGGCGCAAGGCGCGCATGTCCAGATGGCCGGGCGGCAGATGCTGAACCTCTGCGCCAACAACTACCTCGGGCTTGCGAATGACCCCCGCCTGATCGCCGCCGCCAAGCAGGCGCTGGACGACCACGGCTTCGGCATGGCCTCGGTCCGCTTCATCTGCGGCACACAGGACCTGCACCGCCGCCTGGAGACCCACCTGGCCGCTTACCTCGGCCACGACGACAGCATCCTCTTCGCCGCCTGCTTCGACGCGAACGGCGGGCTTTTCGAGCCGCTTCTCGGCCCCGAAGACGCCGTCATTTCCGACGCCCTGAACCATGCGTCAATCATCGACGGCATCCGCCTGTGCAAGGCCAGGCGCTACCGCTACGCCAATTCGGACATGGTCGACCTCGAGGCCCAGCTTCAGGCCGCGAAGGCCGAGGGTGCCCGCTTCATCCTGATCGCCACCGACGGCGTCTTCTCGATGGACGGCTACTACGCCAACCTCCCCGACATCCGCGCCCTGGCCGACGCTTACGGCGCGATGGTGATGGTCGACGACTGCCACGCCACCGGCTTCACCGGCCCCAGGGGCGCCGGCACCCCGGCGCGCGCAGGCGTCCGGGTCGACATCCTTACCGGCACCCTTGGCAAGGCGCTTGGCGGCGCATTGGGTGGCTACATCGCCGGACCGCAGCCCGTCATCGACCTTCTGCGGCAACGCGCCCGCCCCTACCTTTTCTCGAATGCCCTCCCCCCGGCCGTGGTCGGTGCCGCCATCGCCGCGCTCGACATCGTGGAACAGGCCGACGACCTGCGCGCAAAGCTCGCTGAAAACGCAAGCCACTGGCGCGCGGGCCTTGCACGGGCAGGCTTCACCCTCCTGCCCGGAGATCACCCGATCATCCCCGTCATGCTGGGAGAGGCCAGGCTTGCCCAAGCGATGGCCGCCGACCTCAACACCCGCGGCGTCCATGTCGCCCCCTTCTTCTTCCCCGTCGTGCCCAGGGGCCAGGCCCGCATCCGCACCCAGATGAACGCCGCCCTGACCCGCGCCGACCTCGACTTCGCGCTGGAGGCCTTCACCGCCGCCGGCAAAGCCACGGGAGTCCTGCAATGACCTCTGAAATGCCCGCGCCGGTCAGCGGCGCAAACGAGATGAAGACCCTGGTCAAGGCCCGCCCCGAACCCGGCCTCTGGATGGAGACCCGGCCGGTTCCCGAGATCGGCCCCGATGACGTGCTGATCAAGATCCACAAGACCGGCATCTGCGGCACCGACATTCACATCTGGAACTGGGACGACTGGGCGCAGCGCACCGTTCCCGTCCCGCTGGTGACCGGCCACGAATTCGCCGGCAGCATCGTCGACAAGGGCCGCAACGTCGAAGGCCTGGAGATCGGCCAGCGCTGCTCGGGCGAAGGCCACCTGATCGGCAAGACCTCGCGCCAAAGCCGCTCCGGAAAATTCCACCTCGACCCCGAAACCCGCGGCATCGGCATCAACGAACCGGGTGCCTTCGCGCAATACCTGCGCCTCCCCGCCTTCAACGTCGTCCCCCTGCCCGATGCCATCGATGATGAGATCGGCGCGATCCTCGACCCCCTCGGCAATGCTGTCCACACCGCCCTCAGCTTCGACCTGATCGGCGAAGATGTTCTCATAACCGGGGCCGGACCCATCGGCATCATGGCCGCCGCCGTCGCCCGCC